>ENA-UONX01001625-UONX01001625.1-human-gut-metagenome-genome-assembly--contig:-P74old-NODE-1625-length-19955-cov-49.280653_pt1 | contig 19955 bp, 16 predicted proteins | sample MGYA00242466_ERZ724013 | MGnify/ENA metagenome assembly ERZ724013 | reverse complement strand
TCGATATTGTTCAATTTTCAAGGTCCTGTAGCGCCTCAGCCTTGCGGCTGACGACTTGATTATTTTATCACAGAAGTGATTTTTTGTCAAGCTCTTTTTTCGAAGTTTTTCGTTTCTTATCGAACTTGGAGCGTTCTCCGTTTCTCGGCGCTGGCCGGAACTTTCGGACGTCTATTGGTTCTTTTCGCTTTACTTCCAGCTGGGACTCAGAAGTCATTCTTTTGTCTCAGCGCTTGGCGCTCAAGTATAATACCATACGCCGGGCCGGATGTCAACACTTTTTTGCAAGTTTTTTCAGGTTTTTTCGCGCTGACTCAAATCCGCTTCATCCTCTTGGATTCTTCAGGCAAAGTCTTTTTTCTTACATAATGTATTATATAAAGGGGCACAGTATAGACAATGGCCTTTATTACCCTGCGGAAAGCACTACTTCCTTTGCGCAGATTGTCAAGAGGTTTCGTCTCAAATTTTGTTCCGGAAATTTTCCTCTATTTTTGGCGAAAGCTACAAAACACAAAATGTAGTGGTTCTTCCATTGACATATCACTAAATAGTGATATGATAGTACCAACGACCAATGAGAGTTGCGGGTGCATCTTGTATCAGGAGACACCCGTTCACACTGTATACGCGAAACAGGAGGAGCGCTATGAAGATCATCAAACGCAACGGTGCGGAAGTGCCTTTTGATATTACCAAGATCATCACCGCTGTTACCAAGGCCAGCGATTCGGTAGGCGGCAAGGCCCGTCTCTCCCGGGAGCAGATCACTGACATCGCCGCAGCTGTGACAGACCAGTGTCAGGCACTCAACCGCGCTGTCAGCGTGGAAGAGGTACAGGATATGGTGGAAAACCAGCTCATGGACATCAAGGCCCATGACATCGCCCGCCACTATATCACCTACCGCTATATCCAGAGCCTCAAGCGCCAGACCAACACCACCGACGAGCGCATCCTGAGCCTCATCGAGTGCCAGAACGAGGAAGTCAAGCAGGAGAACGCCAACAAGAACCCCACCGTGAACAGCGTGCAGCGTGACTACATGGCCGGCGAGATCTCCAAGGACCTGACTGCCCGCCTGCTGCTGGACCCGGAGATCGTGAAGGCCCATCAGGAAGGCCTGATCCACTTCCACGATTCCGACTACTTTGCCCAGCACATGCACAACTGCGACCTGGTGAACCTGGAGGACATGCTGCAGAACGGCACCGTGATCTCCGGCACCTATATTGAAAAGCCCCACAGCTTTTCCACCGCCTGCAACATTGCCACCCAGATCATCGCGCAGGTGGCGTCCAACCAGTACGGCGGCCAGAGCATCAGCCTGACCCACCTGGCCCCCTTCGTGGATGTCTCCCGCAAGAAGATCGCCGCCGAGGTGGAGCTGGAGATGGAAGGCCTGAACGTCTCCACCGAGCGCAAGAAGGAGATCGTGGAGCGCCGCCTGCGCAGCGAGATCAACCGCGGCGTGCAGACCATCCAGTATCAGGTGGTCACCCTGATGACCACCAACGGTCAGGCCCCCTTCATCACCGTGTTCATGTATCTGGGTGAGGCCCGCAACGCGCAGGAGAAAGCCGACCTGGCCATCATCATTGAGGAAACCATCCGCCAGCGCTACCAGGGCGTGAAGAACGAGGCCGGTGTGTGGATCACCCCCGCCTTCCCCAAGCTGATCTATGTGCTGGAGGAGGACAACATCCGTCCCGGCACCCCGTATTACTACCTGACCGAGCTGGCCGCCAAGTGCACTGCCAAGCGCATGGTGCCCGACTACATCTCCGAAAAGAAGATGCTGGAACTGAAGGTGGACAAAAACGGCGAGGGCCACTGCTACACCTGCATGGGCTGCCGCAGCTTCCTGACCCCTTATGTGGACCCCGAGACCGGCAAGCCCAAATACTACGGCCGCTTCAATCAGGGTGTGGTCACCATCAATCTGGTGGACGTCGCCCTGAGCTCCAAGGGCAACTTTGAGAAGTTCTGGAAGATCTTCGACGAGCGGCTGGCCCTGTGCCACCGCGCCCTGCAGGCACGCCACAAGCGTCTGCTGGGCACCCCCAGCGACGCCGCGCCCATCCTGTGGCAGTACGGCGCACTGGCCCGCCTGAAGAAGGGTGAAAAGATCGACAAACTGCTGTTCGGCGGCTACTCCACCATCAGCCTGGGCTATGCCGGCCTGTATGAGTGTGTGAAGTATATGACCGGCAAGAGCCACACCGACGCCGGTGCCAAGCCCTTTGCCCTGAGCGTGATGCAGCACATGAACGACAAGTGCAACGAGTGGAAGAAGGCCGAGAACATGGACTACTCCCTCTACGGCACCCCGCTGGAATCCACCACCTACAAGTTCGCCAAGTGCCTGCAAAAGCGCTTTGGCATCGTGAAGGGCATCACGGACAAGAACTATATCACCAACAGCTACCACGTCCATGTCTCCGAGCCCATCGACGCCTTTACCAAGCTGAAGTTTGAGGCCGACTTCCAGCGCCTGTCCCCGGGCGGTGCCATCAGCTATGTGGAAGTGCCCAACATGCAGGATAATCTGGAAGCCGTCATGAGCGTGCTGCAGTTCATCTACGACAACATCATGTACGCCGAGTTGAACACCAAGTCCGACTACTGTCAGGTGTGCGGCTATGATGGCGAGATCAAGATCGTGGAGGACGACGGCAAGCTGGTGTGGGAGTGCCCCAAGTGCGGCAACCGTGACCAGAACAAGCTGAACGTTGCCCGCCGCACCTGCGGCTACATCGGCACTCAGTTCTGGAACCAGGGCCGCACGCAGGAGATCAAGGACCGCGTGCTGCATCTGTAATTATGATTTGAATGCCCTCCGCTTCGCTCTAGGCATAACAGCGGAAATATTATTTTTGATTTCACGTTTGGAGCGGCCTGCGGGCCGCTCCAAACGTATTTTCACCGGAAGAGCCGCAGCGGCAAGCTTCCTGTCCATTCAAAACTTATTTGCAAATTACGGGAATCACTTATGAACTACGCAACCATTAAATATTACGACATCGCCAACGGCCCGGGCGTGCGCACCAGCGTATTCGTCTCCGGCTGCCGCCACCACTGCCCGGGGTGCTTCAACGCCGTGGCGTGGGACTTCGGCTATGGCCAGCCCTTTGATAAGGCCACCCGCAACGAGGTGTTTGCTTCCTGCCAGCCGGACTATATCGCGGGCCTTTCCCTGCTGGGCGGTGAACCCATGGAACCGGAGAACCAGCGGGAGCTGCTGCCCTTTGTGCGCAACTTTAAGGCCCTGTACCCGAACAAAACGGTGTGGTGCTACTCCGGCTACACCTGGGAGCAGCTCACCGGCAAAGAGCCCAGCCTTGCCCGGTGCGAAGCCACCGACGAGCTGCTCAGCCTGCTGGATGTGCTGGTGGACGGTGAGTTCGTGCAGGCCAAACACGATATCTCCCTGCGCTTCCGCGGCAGCAGCAACCAGCGTCTGCTGGATGTGAAAAAGACCCTTGCCGCCGGGCAGCCCGTGTGGTGGGAGGACGAAAAGGTGTTCGCCACCCACACGATGGACAAATAACCAAAACAGAAAGAGCGCCCAATTTTTCACGTTTCATGAAAGCACTGTGGAAAATCGGATGCTCTTTTCTTTTGTCTTTATTCCCGGCTGCCCACCGCATCCTCGATGATGCGCAGGAAGGCATTGCCGTAGCGGGCGGCTTTCTTTTCGCCCACACCGCTGATGTTCAGCAGCTCGTCGATGCTCATAGGCTTTTTCACGGCCATCTCCCGCAGGGTGGCATCGCTGAACACCACGAAGGCCGGTACGTTCTGCTTGCCCGCCAGACGCTTGCGCTGGGCATAGAGGGCGTTCAGCAGCTTTTCGTCGAATTCGCTCAGCTCGCCTGCGGCTACGGCCGACTTGCTGCGGCGCGGCTTTTCGGTCAGGCGGCGGGCGTTGTCGGCGGCGCGGCGGCGGGAGTATTCCAGCTGCAGCTGGGCTTCCTGCTCCTCGGCCAGGCAGCAGGAGCAGTTGCCGCACTTGGCCGGGGCCGCTTCGCCGAAATACTGCAGCAGAAAGCCCCGCAGGCACTTCGGCGTGGTGGAATAAAATGTCATGTACTTGAGCCGCTCCTCGGCCTTGCGGGCGGCTTCGGCCTTCACATCGGCGGGCAGGCCGTTGTCTGCTTCCCGTTCCTTGTCGATGAAAAAGCGGATGGTGCGCACATCGGTGCCGGAGTAAAGCAGCGTGCACCGGGCGGGCTGCCCGTCGCGGCCGGCGCGGCCCGCCTCCTGATAATAACTCTCAAGGTCCTTCGGCATATTATAATGAATGACGAACCGCACGTTGGGTTTATCAATACCCATGCCAAAGGCGTTTGTGGCCACCATGATCTGCACCCGGTCGTAGAGGAAATCGTCCTGATTCTTCCGCCGGGTATCGGCATCCAGCTTGGCGTGGTAGGCGGCGGCCCGGATCCCCCGGCTCTGCAGCAGGCGGGCCGTCTCGTCCACCTGCTTTGTGGTGCTGCAGTAGACGATGCCCGCGTTGTCGCCCTCTTTGAGCACAAGGTCCAAAAGCTCCTTCGGCTTCTGGCTGGGCAGGGCCCGCCGGGTCTCGAAGTAGAGGTTGGGCCGGTCAAAGCTGGTGGTCACCTCGTAGGGCTTCTGCAAAGCCAGATGTTCCCGGATGTCGTCCCGCACATGGGCGGTGGCCGTGGCCGTGAACGCCCCCACCACCGGACGCTGGGGCAGGCTCGCCACAAAATCCCGGATGCGCAGGTAGCTGGGGCGGAAGTCCTGCCCCCACTGGCTGATGCAGTGGGCCTCGTCCACCGTCACCATGCTGATCTCCCGCTCCTGCACCAGCCGCTGGAAGCCCGGCATCTCCAGTCGTTCCGGGGCCACATAGATGATCTTGTACCAGCCCTCCCGGGCGCGGTGCAGCATCAGGGCCTTCTGGTTGTCGGTGAGGCTGTTGTTCAAAAAAGCCGCCGCCACACCGGCCTGCACAAGGGCTCCCACCTGATCCTTCATCAGGCTCACCAGCGGCGACACCACGATGGTGATGCCCGGCAAAAGCAGCGCCGGCACCTGATAGCAGATGGATTTGCCCGCACCGGTGGGCATCACGGCCAGAACATCCTGCCCGGCCAGCAGCCGCTGCACGATCTGCTCCTGCCCGGGGCGGAAGCTGTCGTATCCAAAAACTTTTTTCAGGATGCTGTGCGGGTTTTCCATGAGTTCCTCCGTTATAATAGATGAGCGGTGCCTTCCAAACTGTACCAGTATACCACAAAAGCCGCCTTTTGCGCAGGAAAACACGCCGATTTCCGGCAAAAAGCACGAAAAGCCACGGTTAATTTTTGCAAACGATAGCTTTTCAGGCGCGAAAATGCTATAATAAGGCTACATCTCTCCATCCCGGCCGACGCTGTGCCGGACTCGAAGAAAAAGGAGCATCTTTTATTATGCAGAAACTTATCACCTTTGCGGTCCCCTGCTACAACTCTGCAGCCTACATGCGCCACTGCATCGAAACGCTGCTGTCCGCAGGCGAGCAGGCCGAGATCATTCTGGTGGACGACGGTTCCGCCAAGGACGAGACCCCGGCCATCTGCGACGAATATGCCGCCAAGTACCCCACCATCGTCAAGGCCATCCATCAGGAGAACGGCGGCCACGGCGAGGGCGTCAACCAGGGCATCCGCAACGCCACCGGCCTCTACTACAAAGTCGTGGACAGCGACGACTGGCTGGACACCGACGCCCTCCAGAAGGTGCTGGCCCGCCTGCACACCCTCGTGACCCGCGGCACCGCCCCCGACCTCATGATCTGCAACTATGTCTACGAGCACACCGAGGACGGCACCAGCCACACTGTGCGGTACACCAACATCTTCCCGCAGGAGCGTCTGTTCACCTGGATGCACGTCGGCCACTTCCGCCCCGACCAGAACCTGCTGATGCACTCAGTCATGTACCGCACTGAGGTGCTGCGCAAGTGCGGCATGGTGCTGCCCAAGCATACCTTCTACGTGGACAACATCTTCGTCTACCAGCCTCTGCCTTTCGTCAAGACCATGTATTATATGGACCTTGACCTTTACCGCTACTTCATCGGCCGTGCCGACCAGAGTGTCAACGAGAGCATCATGGTCAAGCGCGTGGACCAGCAGCTCCGCGTCACCAAGCATATGATCGACTGTCAGGACCTCGACGCCCTCAAAGGCGAGAAGAAACTGCGGACCTATATGCTCCACTACCTCTCCATGATGATGGCCGTCAGCGACATCTTCCTGCTGCTGGACGGCAGCGCCGAGGCGAAAGAAAAGCAGAAGGGCCTGTGGCAGTATCTGCGCGAGCACACCAGCGCCGCAGTCTACCGCTCCATCCGCTTCGGCTTCGGCGGCGTGACCAATCTGCCCTTCCCCAAGGGCGACGCCATCGTGGTGGGCGGCTACCGCATCGCACGGAAGATCTTCAAGTTCAACTGAATTCACGATTGTTGCATACAACAGGGTCACTGCGCAGGCAGCGGCCCTGTTTTTTTGCCCTTTTCGGCCATTTGTTAAGGAATCTTCAATTTTGCCGCCTGAATGGTGCGCAACGTCGTGCTCTTCTCGGTGCTGGTGTATGAGCTGGTAGGCCCCACCCTCACCAAGCTGGCGCTGACCGCCGCCGGCGAGATCATCCCCGAGGGCCGCACCAATGCCCGTATGGCCAACAAGCCCGAGTTCCCTGTCTCCCTCGACTAAGTCTGCCTATGACAAACGGCACTCCGAACTGCTTCGGAGTGCCGTTTCTGTTTGCTTTACTTTAAGATGACTTCACCATTTTCGGCATCCACCGTCAGGCTGCCGCCCGCTTTCAGGGTGCCGTCGATGATGCGCTCGGCGGCGGGGTCCTCCACAGCCTTGCGGATGACGCGGCGCAGGTCGCGGGCGCCGAACTTGCCGCCCTGACTCTTGGCCACGAGGGCAGAGAGAGCCGCCGGAGTGTAGCTGTAAGCGATGCCCTTGGCCTCCATGCTGGGCTTGTACTCATCCAGCATGAGAGCCGCGATGCCTTCCAGCGTCTGCTGGCTCAGCGGCTTGAAGGCGATGACCTCATCCACACGGCCAAGGAACTCAGGCCGCAGGAACTGGCTCAGAGCCTTGCGGGTCTTTTCCTCACTCAGCTGTTCCTCGCTCTTGTTGAAGCCGAGGCCGGAGGTCGTCTTGTCGCCGCTGCCGGCGTTTGAGGTCATGCAGATGACCGTATTGGAGAAGTCCACCGTCCGGCCCTGTGCATCGTTGATCTTGCCCTCGTCGAGGATCTGGAGCAGGATGTTCATAACGTCGGGGTGGGCCTTTTCGATCTCATCGAACAGCACCACGCTGTAGGGGCGGCGGCGCACCTTTTCGGTGAGCTGGCCGGCCTCTTCGTAGCCCACATAGCCCGGAGGCGAACCGATCATGCGGGACACCGCATATTTCTCCATATACTCGCTCATGTCGAGACGGATGAGCGGGTCGGGGCCGTCGAAGAGCTGGTTTGCCAGCTGCTTGACCAGCTCCGTCTTGCCGACACCAGTGGGGCCGACGAAGATGAAGCTTGCGGGGCGGCGGCGGCCCGACAGGTCGGCGCGGCTCCGCTTGACGGCCTGTGCCACCAGATGGACGGCCTCGTCCTGACCGATGATCTTCTTTTTCAGCTCGGCTTCCAGCCCGGCCAGTTTGACGAACTCCGTCTCCTGGATCTTCACCGCCGGGATGCCCGTCCACAGCTCAATGACCTTTGCCACATCGTCCATGGTCACTTTTATCTCACTGGCAGCAGCCTGCTTTGCGGGCAGCTCTGCCTCGAGCTTGGCGATGCGGGTCTTCCGCTCGGCCACCTGCTCATAGTCGATGGCCTCATTGACGTCGGAGGACTCCATGTCTGCCTCTTCCTGTCTGAGGCCGTCCAGCTCCTTCTGCATCTCGAGATACTCCGAGATGACCGGGTGGGCGAGATTGCAGCAGGCGCAGGCTTCGTCCAGCAGGTCGATGGCCTTATCGGGCAGGTAGCGGTCCGTGATATACCGCTCACTGAGGGTGACGATGGCGCTCAGCACATCGGCATCCACCTGCACATGGTGGTGCTCCTCGTAATACTTCTTGATGCCGTTCATGACGGCCAGCGTATCGGCCACGCTGGGCTCTTCCACGCGGACGGGCTGGAAGCGGCGCTCAAGGGCCTGGTCCTTCTCGATATACTTGCGGTACTCGTTGAAGGTGGTGGCGCCGATGACCTGTATCTCACCGCGGGAGAGGGCAGGCTTGAGGATGTTGCCCGCGTTCATGGCACCCTCGCTCTCACCGGCGGAGGTGATGGTGTGGATCTCGTCAATGAACAGGATGATGTTGCCAGCGGCCTTGACCTCGCTCAGCAGGCCCTTGACCCGCTGCTCGAACTGGCCGCGGAACTGGGTGCCGGCCACGAGGCTGGTCAGATCCAGCAGGAAGATCTCCTTATCCTTCAGACCCACAGGGACATTGCCCCTGGCGATGCGCTCCGCGAGGCCCTCGGCGATGGCCGTCTTACCGACGCCCGCCTCACCGATGAGGCAGGGGTTGTTCTTCTGGCGGCGGCTCAAAATCTGGATGGTGCGGTAAATCTCGCGGTCGCGGCCCACGATGTCGTCGAGCTTGCCCTCCCGGGCTTTGCTGGTCAGGTTCTCGCAGTAGGTGTCGAGGAATTTGCGGCGGGGCGGCTTTTTGCCGTTCTTCTGGGCCTTTTTGCTGTTTCCGGCATCGCCCTCCGCCTTGACGCCCAGCGGGAAGGTAGCGCTGGAGCCGGGGACAAGGTCGTCGTCCCCTTCGTTTTCCTCGCCGCCCATGGGCTGGCCCATATTCATCATGAGGGAGAGGGGGTTCGCGTCCCCCATCTCATCCATCATGCTCTCCATCCGGTTTTCCATGTTATCCATGTCCTCGTCGGACATACCGAACTGCTTCATCAGGTCTTCCACCGGCTTGATGTGCAGCTCACGCGCACAGTGCAGGCAAAAGCCCTCATTTTTCATCTGACCGTTCTCCATCCGCTGGACGAAGATGATGGCCGGACGTTTCTGACAGCGATTGCAGACCATATAGGTTCCTCCTAAAACTTCCTTTTACAGGAAGGGGTTCAACAGATTGAATGCTTTATAGTAAAGGCTGCTGCTCATGACCGTATCGTTCAGGACGGTCAGATTGCCGCCGGTGATGACGATGACGGCCCACACCACACAGAGCACCAGATAGATGTCCATGGTGCTGGCGACACAGCCGGTGACCCAGCCCAGCCAGCGGTTGACGGTGCCGATGACCGGCAGCCGGTTGACGAGGCCCAGCACGGTGACCAGCATACTCACCAGCATCCGCAGCAGGGCAAAGGCCACGAAAAAGAGCACGACCGAGATGACCGGCGTGAGCAGCGGAGCCAGCACCTTCTGGACGATGGCGTCCGCCAGCACCACGGCGTTGTCGCTGAGCACAGCCGAGATGGAGCGCTCGCAGGTCTCCACGATGGAGGCGCGGAAGCTCTCGGGCAGAAAGCCCGCGTACTTGTCCGCGATGCCGGTCAGGTCCACGACCCCTCCGGCCGAGATGCTCTCGGCGATCTGGGTACGGAAGCTCCCGGCCAGAAAGCGCTGGAACACCTCGGCAGCGGCCCAGCCCGAAAAGACCCGGGCGCCCACGAGGCTGAAGACATTCCCGCCCAGCTGGACACTGGCTGCGAGAAAGCCCTTGCGGGCATAGCGCACAGCCAGAAGCAGCCAGACCACGGTACATACTATATCAAAAAGAAATGACGGATTCTTGAACATACCTTGTTTTCCTTATTATGTATTGCTTTGAGCGTTGTTTTCCGCCGCAGACGGGGTCAATACCTGCACCGTATTGCCGCAGAAGACCAGCAGCTGCCTGCGGTCGGCCAGCAGACCCTGTGGGCGGGCCGAAAGGCTCTGGGTCCACTGGGAGGTGCCGTCGGTGGAAAGGCACTCCACGCCTGTATCGGTGAGCAGATAAAAGGTGTCTCCTGCCCGGACGATGCGGTTGGACGCCTGCACCTGCGTGGTGTTCTCGACGCCGAGGTCACGGCCCAGCATCACGGCCTGACAGAGCTGGCCGGAGGCCAGCAGAAGGGCAGTATTGCCCGAAGCGTCCACCGAGATGTCGCGGAGGGTCTGCCCGGTAAAGTCATAGGCTGCCCGCTCTCCGCCCGATGCGTTGTAGAGGACAGCGCGGCTGTCGCAGACGGCCAGGATGCTCTGGGAACCGGTCCAGCTCAGCCACTGGGCCGCGCCGCTTCCGCTGCCCACCAGCATGGGGTCACCCTGCGCCAGGGTGACGACATAGAAATTCGTGACCATCTGGCCGCCGTTTACCGTCACCGCCGCCACTGCCAGCCGCCGCCCATCCGGCGAAAAGGCCAGCCGCAGCGGGGTGCCGTCGGTGATGGTGAGGCTCCAGCTCAGCAGCTGCTCCATTGAGGACGAGTAGACCCGAAGCCGGGCCGCGCTGCCGGGGTCCTCTGTGACGGCGGCCAGCGTGCCGTTGTCGGCCATGGCACAGAGGGTGATGCTGCTCTCCATCGTCTTGGTGTAGAGATTCTGGGTTCGGCTCTCCACCCGCAGCTCATTGCCCGAGCGGTTGTAGAGCACAAAGCGGTTCTTGCCCGCAGCCAGCGCAGGGCGGGCGTAGCCGCTCTGGATGGAGTTGAGCCGGGTGCCGGTGCGGGACCAGACCACGCACCCTTCCTCGCCCAGCTCCACAAAGCTGCTGTTCATGGCGGCAAGCTGTTTCACCTCCATGACGCCGGTCTGCTGGGGCCAGCCCGTGCCGGGGAAGAGCAGGATGCGGGCAGTATCGGCCCAGTCCTTGGCCATGGCAACAGAGCTGCCCACGATGCCGGTGGTGAACAGCACCACCAGCGTCAATGCCACGACGATGAGTGCCGTGCGGCGGATGCGCCGGTTCCGCACCCGCTCGCGGGCCTGCTCGAGGTATTCGACCCGTCCCGCCGAAAGCGGCTCGTCCGACACAGGCCGGGTGCCGCGCTGTCTTTTTCTCATACTCTCCTGTCCCCTTTGTGCAATGACAGTGCTCCCAAAGGGGCGTTTTCCCTCCGGGAGCATCGGTCATGTTTGCGTTATTCTATGGGCGTGTCGTAGTCCACGCTCTTGAGGAAAAGCCCTTTCGCCGCCAGCGTCGGCCCAGCGTTTTTGCGGTCGCGGCTGGCGAGGATGCCCGGCACGGCCTCAGGCGCAAGACGCCCCGCACCGGCCTCACAGAGGGTGCCTGCAAGGATGCGCACCATGTTGTAGAGGTAGCCGTCCGCCGTCACCGTGATGTCGATGTCGTCGCCCCGGCGCTGAACGTCACAGGCCGTGATGGTGCGCACGGTGTCGCCGTGAGCCGCAGCCGAGCTGCCCGAGGCGCAGAGGGCGAGGAAATCGTGCTTTCCCACAAAATACTGCGCCGCCTGCTGCATCTTGTCCGCGTCCAGCCGCCCCGGCACTTTGGTGTAATACCGCGCTGCAAAGGGCGAGTCGATCGGGCTGTTGTGGATGCGGTAGAGATAGGTCTTGGTGTGGGCCGCATAGCGGGCGTGGAAATCGTCCGGCACCACCCGCGCTTCCAGCGCCCGGATGTCCGGGGGCAGATGCTGGTTCAGCGCCAGCGGCAGCTTTGCCGCCGGGATGCGGGTGTCGGCGTGGAAGTTGAGCATGAAGCCCAGCGCGTGGACGCCGGCGTCGGTGCGGCTGCAGCCCTTGATGTCGGGCCGACAGCCCAGCACCGCCTCCAGGGCGTCCTGAAACACAGCAGCTACGCTCCGCCCGTTGGGCTGCACCTGAAACCCGCAGTAGTTCGTGCCGTCGTATGCTAAAGTAAGAAGATAGTTCATCAATGAAATTACAACTTTCCCGTCCGTATCATTCAAAATCGGAGAAACGAGAAAAAAGCGTTTAGCGAAGCGGCTAGCTTTTTTCCGTTTCGACTTCTCCTTTGGGGTCTGAAAGGGGCGAGCAGCCCCTTTCTCGTGGATCCAGCGCGTCGAAATCGCTGGTGGTTTTCTGGTTCTCTTTTGACATCAAAAGAGAACATATCTATCGCACCTTAGAAATTCGGGAACACCAATCTCGAAGCGAGGATCACCGCAAAACACGCAATGCACACTGCAAGGTCGATATAATCCTGCTTTTCGCACCGCAGCACCTTGAGGCGGGTGCGTCCGTCGCCGCCGCGATAGCAGCGGCACTCCATAGCCATGGCCAGCTCGTCGGCGCGGCGGAAAGCCGAGATGAACAGCGGCACCAGCACCGGGACCAGCGCCTTGATGCGCTCGGTCATCTTGCCGTTGTCCAGTTGCGCACCACGGGCTTTCTGGGCGTTCATGATCTTGTCGGTCTCCTCGATGAGGGTAGGAATGAACCGCAGGGCGATGCTCATCATCATGGCCAGCTCATGCACCGGGAAGTGGAGCCTGCCAAGAGGCTTGAGCAGCTGCTCGATGGCGTCCGTCAGGACGATGGGACTGGTGGTGTAGGTCAAAAGGCTCGTGCCTGCGATGAGGGCCATGACGCGCACCGCCATCAGTACAGCATACCGGATGCCCTCCGCGTAAACGGTCAGAAATCCGAGCTTGAACACCGGGTCGCCCTCGCCCGAGACAAAGAAGAGGTTCAGCACCGCCGTAAAGACGATGATGGGGAAGATGGGCTTCAGGCTCTTGAGGATGAGCTTGAAGGGAATTTTCGCTACCGCGTACATCACGGCGAGAAAAATCAGCGAAAGCGCAAGGCCCAGCGGGTTGGACGCCGCAAAGAGCAGCACGATATACAGGATGGTCAGCACCAGCTTGAGCCGGGGGTCAAAACGATGGACGAGGCTGTTGCCGGGGAAGTGCTGGCCGATGGTAATATCTCTCAGCATTCGGCTGCACCCCCTTTCTGATCTTCATCCCGGGGTAAGACGAGGGTCTCCCCTGCATCCCGCCGGGCTTTTGCCGCCAGGATCATCTTGACGGCGTAGGGGATGGTGTAGACGTCCGCCGGGACGTCCACGCCCATCTCCCGCAGCTTGAGGAAGATCTTCGTCACCTGCGGCACGGAGAGGCCCAGTTCCAGCAGCTCGGGAGCGCGGGCAAAGACCTTCTCCACCGTGTCATACATGGCGATCTTCTTCCGGCTCATCACCAGCACCTTGTCGGCGTACTTGGCAATGTCCTCCATGCTGTGTGAGACCAGAAGCACCGTGGTGCCGGTCTTTTTGTGGTAGTCCTTCACCTCGGACAGGATCTCATCCCGTCCCTCGGGGTCGAGGCCGGCCGCAGGCTCGTCCAGAACGAGGATACGGGGCTTCATGGCCATAACGCCCGCCACGGCTACGCGGCGCTTCTGTCCGCCGGACAGCTCAAAGGGGCTGCGCTCCAACAACGCTTCATCGAGGCCGACGAATTCTGCCGCCTCGTGGACGCGCTTATCGACCTCCGCCTCGTCGAGGCCCATATTCTTCGGGCCGAAGGCGATGTCTTTATAGCATGTTTCCTCAAAGAGCTGGTACTCCGGGTACTGGAACACCAGACCCGTCAGGAAACGGAAATCCCGGATCTTTTCCGGTTCGGCCCAGAGGTCGCGGCCATCAATGATGATCTTGCCGCTGGTGGGTTTGTTCAGACCGTTCATGTGGGTGATGAGGGTGCTCTTGCCGGAGCCGGTGGCTCCGATGATGCCCACGAAATCACCCTCTTCCACCTCAAAGCTCACGTCGTCCAGCGCGGTGACTGCGTTCGGCATACCGGGGTTGTAGACATAGCTCAGGTGTTCTACTTTGATAATGCTTGCCATGTTCCCGTCCCCCTTACTTCAGCAGCTCATACAGAGCCTGTGCGCACTCGCCGGTGTCGATGATGCCTTCGGGCATGGGGATACCGGCCTTGACCAGCTCATCCCGCAGCTCTGCGGCCTGCGGCACGTCGAGGCGGAGAGAACGGACTTTTTCGGTCTGGCTGAACACCTCTTTCGGGGTGCCTTCCATCACCACATTGCCCTGGCTCATCACCAGCACACGGTCGGCCTGCGCGGCCTCTTCCATGTAGTGGGTGATGGACACAACGGTGATGCCCAGATCCTTGTTGAGGTGGTGGATGGTCTGCATCACCTGCTCACGGCCGCGAGGGTCGAGCATGGCGGTGGCCTCGTCGAGGATGAGGCAGTCGGGACGCATGGCGACGACGCCCGCAATGGCGACGCGCTGCTTCTGGCCGCCCGAGAGGTTGTGGGGTGCGCGCTCCCGGAACTCGTAGATGCCCGCCATCTTCATGGCGTCATCAACGCGGCGGCGCATCTCTTCCGGCGGAACACCGAGGTTTTCCAGCGCGAAAGCCACGTCTTCCTCTACCACCGTGGCGACGATCTGGTTGTCCGGGCTTTGGAACACCATGCCCACGGTCTGGCGGATGTCATAGAGCTTGTCATCATCGGCGGTGTCCATGCCCTCGACGTACACCTTGCCCTCCTCCGGCAGGAGGATGGCGTTGAAGTGCTTGGCAAGGGTGGATTTGCCGCAGCCGTTTGCGCCCAGCACGGCCACGAACTCGCCCCGCTTGACCTGCATGGAGACGCCGTTGAGCGCGTAGCCGGGCTGCTCCGAGTCGTAGCGGAACTTTAAGTTTTCTGCTGTCAGTATCGTTTCACTCATTTGTTTTCTCTTTCTGGTGGTGCGCCCCTCTGAAAGGGGCTGTACCCCATTCTTAGATGTTAACCTCTCCGTCAATGCTTCGCATTGCCACCTCTCCTATCGAGGAGAGGCCTTGGCATTCCGTAAAGCTTTATCTCTTCGCCAGAGGCTCCCCTCGGTAGGGGAGCTGTCGAGCGATAGCGAGACTGAGAGGTTTATTCTTCCCAAATCGCCGTCGCGCCGCAGGGAACGACGCCGCCGGTGGCGGAGACGGGCAGGCCGATCTCGTCGCAGCTGGTCTTTCCGCCAAAGCGGGGGATCAGCGTCGTCTTGAGCATATACTCCATGACGGCGGGCGAAAGGCCGGTGGTATAGCTGTTGACCGCAAAGAAGAGCGGCTTGTCGCTCAGCACCTCTTCGCACTGGCTGATGAGGTCGTAGATGCAGTCTTCCAGCTTCCAGATCTCGCCGCCGGGGCCGCGTCCATAACTCGGCGGGTCCATGATGATGCCGTCGTAGGTGTTGCCGCGGCGCTTCTCGCGGGCGACGAACTTGGCGCAGTCGTCCACCAGCCAGCGGATGGGCCGGTCGGCGAGGCCGCTGGCGGCGGCATTGTCCTTGCCCCATGCGACGATGCCCTTGGAGGCATCCACATGGCAGACGGTAGCGCCCGCCGCCGCACAGGCCAGCGTTGCACCGCCGGTGTAGCCGAAGAGGTTCAAAACTTTAATGGGCCGGCCTGCGGCGCGGATCTTCTTGGCGTACCAGGCCCAGTTGACGGCCTGCTCCGGGAAGACGCCGGTGTGCTTGAAGCCGGTGGGGCTGACGATGAGGGTCAGCTTATCCTCCCCTTCTCCACAGGTGATCTTCCACTTTTCGGGCAGACGGCGGCGGTACTCCCACTCGCCGCCGCCCTGATTGGAACGGTGGTAAACGGCGTCCGCCTTGGCCCAGAGGGGGCTCTGCTGGGGCGTCTTCCACACCACCTGCGGGTCAGGCCGGACAAGCAGCGTCTCGCCCCAGCGTTCCAGCCGGTTGCCGTCGGTGGCATCCAGCAGCTCGTAGTCTTTCCATGTATCTGCAGGGCGCATATGCGTCCTCCTTCCTGCTTTTTATCTCTATCTTAACCTTCGATGATTCGCTCGTTGATTTTATCCACGATGCGCTTGGCGCACAGGTCGATGGCCTCGAGGTCCTGGCCCTCCACCATGACGCGGATCTTCGGCTCAGTTCCGGAGACGCGCACCAGCACACGGCCCATGTCCATCAGCTTCTGCTGCTCGTTCTCGATGAAGTCGGCCAGCACCTTGTCACCCTTGTAGGCGGCCTTCTGGGCGGCGTTGGCCACCACATTCACCAGCACCTGAGGGTACTGGGCGTAAATGCCGTTCAGCTCGCTCATCTTCTTGCCACTCTCGGCCAGCAGCTTGAGCAGCTTGCCGGCGGTCAGCTCACCGTCACCAGTGGTGGCGTGGTGGAGCAGGATGACGTGGCCGCTCTGCTCGCCGCCGATGGCATAGCCGTTCTCCCGCATGTTCTCGAGAACATAGCGGTCGCCGACGGCGGTCTTCTCGGTGTGGATCCCCTGGCACTCCATAAACTTGATGAAGCCCAGGTTGGACATGACGGTGACGACCGCAGTATTGCCGTCCAGACAGCCCTTTTCCTTCATGTTCATGGCCAGCAGGGCGATGACCTTGTCGCCGTCGATCTCCTGACCCTTCTCGTCGCAGGCGAGGCAGCGGTCCGCGTCGCCGTCAAAGGCGATGCCGCAGTCAAAGCCGCCCTCGATGACAGCCTTTTCCAGATTGTCCAGATGGGTGCTGCCCACACCGGCGTTGATGTTCTTTCCGTCAGGCTCCACGCCGATAAAGGTACACTTTGCGCCCAGACGGGGGAACAGCTGCCGGGCTACTGCTGCAGAGGCACCGTTGGCGCAGTCGATGCAGACGTTCAGGCCGGACAGGTCGCCGTTGATGGACTCATACAGGTGGTCAGCGTAGTCCTTGATGCCGTCGGTGCGGTAGGTCACGCGGCCCACATCGTCGCCGGTGGCCAGCTTGAGGCCCGCGCACTTATTGTCGATGTAGGCTTCAATTTCGTTCTCCACCTCGTCCGGCAGCTTGTAGCCGGTGCTGGCGAAGATTTTGATGCCGTTGAATTCCATCGGGTTGTGAGACGCCGAGATGACCACGCCGGCGTCGGCATTGTACTTGCGCACCAGATAGGCCACGGCGGGAGTGGGGACGACGCCCAGACTCTCGACGTCCGCGCCCACGCTGCACAGACCGGCGGTCAGGGCAGCTTCCAGCATATCACCAGACTGGCGGGTGTCCTTGCCGATGAGGATACGGGGCTTGTGGCCAGTGCTGCTGGTCAGCACAGCGGCAGCGCCGCGTCCGATGAGCATCGCCATCTCACAGGTCAGGTCTGCACCAGCCACGCCGCGCACACCGTCGGTACCAAAATACTTTCCCATAGTAAATACCTCACTTAAAATAAGCTCTGCTGTCCATTGTCCTCGGCGCTGTCGCTCTCAGGCGCTTTCAGGCCGAGATGCTCATAAGCCAGCCGGGTGGCGCAGCGGCCTCGGGGCGTCCGGGTCAGAAAGCCCATCTGCATCAGGTAGGGCTCACACAGGTCTTCCAGTGTCACGGCCTCTTCGCCGAGGGCTGCGGCCAGTGTTTCCAGACCCACCGGGCCGCCGTTGTACATTTCAATGATAGCGCGGAGCAGGCTGCGGTCCAGTTCGTCCAGACCCAGCGCGTCCACGTCCATCCGCTTGAGGCTCAGCAACGCCACATCCCGGTCGATGATGCCGTCGCCCAGCACGGTGGCAAAGTCGCGCACACGCTTGAGGAAGCGGTTCGCCACACGGGGCGTGCCGCGGCTGCACTTAGCCAGCTCATAAGCACCCTCGGGGGTGATGGGCTGGTCGAGGATGCCCGCCGAGCGGATGATGATATTGCTCAGCTCGTCGGGGCTGTAGAGCTCCAGCTTGAGCAGCACGCCGAAGCGGTCGCGCAGAGGGCCGGTGATCTGGCCCGCACGGGTGGTCGCACCCACCAGCGTGAACCGGGGCAGATTGATGCGGATGCTCTGGGCGCTGGGGCCTTTGCCTATCATAATATCCAGCGCGTAATCTTCCAGTGCCGGGTAAAGCACCTCTTCCACCTGCCGGGAGAGGCGGTGTATCTCGTCGATGAAGAGGACGTCGCCCTCCTGCAGATTGGTCAGCAGGGCGGCGAGGTCGCCGGGCTTTTCGATGGCCGGGCCGCTGGTGATGCGGATCTGCACCCCCATCTCGTTGGCGATGATGCCCGCCAGCGTCGTCTTGCCCAGACCCGGAGGGCCGTAGAGCAGGATGTGGTCCATGGGCTCGCCCCGGCGCTTGGCCGCTTCGAGATAGATTTTCAGGTTCTGCTTGACCTTTTCCTGTCCGATGTAGTCCTCCAGATGCTGGGGGCGGAGGTTGTTTTCCTCGCTGTCCGCCGTCGTCATCCCGGGCTGCATCATTTTTGCGCCATAGAGCGCGGTATCGTCCTGCATCGTTTACCTCCTGCCCGCCATGCTGCGCAGCGCCAGCTTGATGATCTCTTCCACCGGGAGCGTACCGTCGATCTTGGAGACGGCCAGCGCGGCTTCGCTCTGGCTGTAGCCCAGCGACACCAGCGCGGCGATGGCCTGTCCTGCCCCCTGTGCGGCGGCGGTGTCCGAAGCAGCGCCTGCCACGTTTTCCAGGTCGATGCCGGCGGCAAAGCCTTTGGCGACCTTATCTTTCAGTTCCAGTACGATGCGCTGGGCCAGCTTGGGGCCGACGCCGGACGCGGCCTTGAAGGCTTTGTGGTCGCCCGCCGAGATGGCCAGCGCCACACGGTCGGGCTCCATGACGCTCAGGATGGCAAGCCCCACTTTCGCGCCCACGCCCGACACCGAGGTGAGCAGCTCAAAACAGGCCTGCTGCTCCTCGCTGGCAAAGCCGTAGAGGCTGACATCGTTCTCGGTGACGTTCATCACCGTATAGATGGTGGCTTCGTTCCCCACGCCGGGCAGCGCACCGGCCACGCTGGCCGGACACTGGGCGTAGTACCCCACGCCGCCGCAGCAGATGACCACAGCGTTCAGGGTCTTTTTGATGATCTTTCCGGTTAAGCTGTATATCATAATAACAACCTCAAATCGGCCCCGGCACACGCCGTACAAAGCGGTTGAGCTGGCTGCCGTTGGTGTGGCAGAAGGTGATGGCCATCGCCAGCGCGTCGGCGGTGTCGTCGGGCTTCGGGATGGCGGGCAGATGCAGCAGAATGCGGGTCATCTCCTGCACCTGCTTTTTCACGGCTTTGCCGTAGCCGGTGACGGCCTGCTTGACCTGCATCGGGGTGTACTCGTAGATCGGCAGACCCGCCTGCGCCGCCGCCAGCAGGATGACGCCGCGCGCCTCGGCCACGCCGATGACGGTGGTCTGGTTGTGCTGGTAGAACAGCTTTTCAATCGCCAGCACCTCCGGCTGCGTCCGCTCGATGACGTCCTTGACACCCGCATACACCTCGTCCAGCCGCCGCTCGAACGGCACGCCGGCGTCGGTACACACTGCGCCAAAATCCACCGGTGCAAAGCGGTTTCCCGTGTAATCCACCACGCCCCATCCCACGATGGCGTAGCCCGGGTCGATGCCCAATACTCTCATTCTGCGATACCTTTCCTATTGTAATCATCTTATTATAGCACACCTATAAAAAAGGGGCAACGATAACCTTTTAACTCCCAGCCTTCGCCCGCTTTCCCGCCCCTCCGGCAGAGGCGTCCCGGCCAGCCCTGGAAAGATTTTTTGAAGATTTTTGCAAAAAGGGCTTGATTTTTATTCCATCCTATGCTATCATAATTGAGCTGACTACAGCAAAACAGAATATGGACGGTTAGCTCAGCTGGTAGAGCATCTGCTTGACGTGCAGGAGGTCACAGGTTCGAGTCCTGTACCGTCCACCATACAGTTCGTACTCAAACCCGATTCTTTACGAGAAAGGGTTCGGGTACGTTTTTTGTTTATCAGAGGTTCCGCGGAAGGACTACTCGGAACGGTAAACAGGAACGAGCAAAGGCAGGGTATCATCATGGCGATGGTATCCTGCCTTTTGTGCTATATGGCGCATTCTGGGTCAATCGCTGCGTACGCAGGAAAAAGGGCAAGCTCTGACATATAGGGGTGTTCTTTCCTTGGCGGGTGTGATATACTTGGCTCAACAAATCGGAATTTATATATAAAGGAGAATATTGATGAAACTGTTTTTATGTTCG
>ENA-UONX01001623-UONX01001623.1-human-gut-metagenome-genome-assembly--contig:-P74old-NODE-1623-length-19976-cov-12.621957_pt1 | contig 19976 bp, 11 predicted proteins | sample MGYA00242466_ERZ724013 | MGnify/ENA metagenome assembly ERZ724013 | reverse complement strand
CGCCCGCGACCCCTACGGGGAGCCCGCCGCATCCGGCGAGTCCGACGCCTACGCCTACGGGAAGAACGCATATGCGGACACCTCGCGCGACCCCTACGAGGACTACTGCCTCCAGAGCCAGACCCCGGCGCGCCCGAGCGCACCGTCATACCGCGAGCCTGCGCCCCAGCCGGCCCGCGACCCCTACAATGACTACCGCGACGCGGGCCGCGCAGATGACGCGGACGGCCGCGGACAGCGCGGGCAGCGCGAGGAGAGCCGCGAGGACGTCCGCGCCGAGGGCCGCGACGCCCGCCGCCAGCAGAAGCTCAACGCGAAGGCCGCGAAAGCCCGAAAGCGCCGCGAGCGCGCCGCGGAGAAGGCGGGAAAGAAGAAGGGCATGAAGCGCCTTCTGCCGACCGAGGACTACCCTGGCACCCTCGTCCTGCGCGCGGACAAGTGCACGCAGGACGCGCTCGGCTATGAGCTCCTGTGCGAGGACGGCACCGTCAAGCTCCAGCAGGGCGTCTACAGCCGCGTCGTGGAATTCCAGGACGCCAGCTTCCAGGCGGCGCGCGAGTCCGAGCAGCGCGAGATCTACGAGAACTGGTCCGAACTTCTCAACACGTTCGACAACACCGTGCACCTCCAGGTCAAGATCCTGTGCCGCGTCATCGACCGAGACGCGTTCCGCGAGGACACCTTCCTGCCGCCCGTCGAGGGCGACTACGCCGGCAACCGCTTCCGCCGCGACATCAACCAGATCATCGAGAGCAAGGTCGCCGAGACGCAGCAGAACGTCGAGAGGCGCCGGCTGTTCATCGTGACCGTCGAGGCGCCGACCCGCGAGCAGGCGTCCCCGCTGCTCGCCCGCGCGACCGAGCAGGTCATGCGCTCGCTCAAGAACATGGGGGTCAACTCGGAGGAGATCCGCGGAAACGAGCTTCTGCGCATCATCGACTCGATCACCAACCCGCGCGACCCGCGCGGCTTCGTCTCGTTCGACGACCTGAAGGTCACCGACGAGCACGGCGTGAGCGCCATCCAGCTCGGCTACACCACCAAGGACCTCGTCGCGCCCGCCGACCTCACCAAGATCGACGACACCCATATCTCGTGGAACGGGGTCACGGGCCAGGCGCTCTACCTCCAGAAATGGGCGGGCTCGGTGCGCTCCGACATGATCTCGAGCCTGGCGGAGCTGCCCATCAACCAGGTGATCACGCTCGACATGACGAGCTGGGAGCAGTCGCGCGCCATCGAGACCATCGAGTCGATGAACACCGACCTCAAGGTGCAGAAGTCCGACTACGTGCTCAAGCACTCCCAGACCATGTACATCACCGACGAGATGCTGCCGACCAACCTCCAGGACGCCATGGAGAACGCCCGCGACCTGCGCGACGACCTCGTGAGCCGGGACCAGAAGATGTGGTCGCTCACCTGCACCACCATGACCTGGGCGGACTCGCTCGAGGACTGCGACGAGAACTCCGGGGCCATCCAGGACGTGTTCCGCCGATTCACCTGCCGCGCAGTGCCCCTCGTGAAGCTCCAGCGACAGGGTTTCGCCGCGATGCTGCCCACGGGCCGCTGCGACATCCCCTACGTACGCAACCTCACGACCGCCCCGCTCGCGGCGCTCGTGCCGTTCACGTCGGTCGAGCTCATGGAGCGCGGCGGCATGTGGATGGGCCAGAACCAGACGTCCAAGAACTTCATCTTCTACAACCGCCGCGACGCCGTCGCGCCCAACGGCTTCATCCTGGGCAAGCCGGGCCGCGGCAAGTCGGTGACGGCCAAGAACACGATCCTGTGGACGCTTCTCACCGACCCCACCGCCGAGGTCATCGTGCTCGACCCCGAGCGCGAGTACATCAACGTCGCGCGCGAGATGGACGGCGAGGTCGTCCAGATCTCCGGAGACTCGCATACCTATATCAACCCGTTCGATCTCGAGCTCGTGGAAGGCGAACAGCCGCTCGCGATGAAGGTCGACGCCATCATGTCGATGGTCGAGATGATGGCCAAGAACCTCTCGCCGATGCAGAAGACCCTCGTGGACCGCTGCGTCTCGCGCATCTACGACCGCTACTTCGCCACCCACGACCAGCGCGACATCCCCACGCTGATCGACTTCTACAACATGCTCAACCAGCAGCCCGAGCCCGAGGGACGCATGCTCGCCGTCACCATCGAGCGCTACGTCACCGGCCAGGCCTCGCTGTTCAACCACCCGACCAACGTGAACACGCACAAGCGCTTCGTCGTCTACGACATCCGCGACTGCGCCGACAACATGAAGGGCCTGGCGCTGCTGATCCTGCTCGACCAGACGTGGAACCGCATCGTGCGCAACCGCGAGCGCCACGTCCGCACCTGGGTGTTCATCGACGAGATGCAGCTGCTCTTCGAGAACGACTACGCGATCTCGTACTTCGACCAGCTCTGGACCCGCTCGCGCAAGTACGGCGCCATCCCGACCGGCATCACGCAGAACATCGAGCGCATCATCAACAACGAGAAGAGCCGCCTGATGCTGGCTAACTCCGACTTCCTGGTGCTGCTCGGCCAGTCCGCATCGGACGCCGCGGCGCTGGGCGAGGTCATCAAGCTCTCCGAGCGCCAGGTAGCGATGATGCGCAACGCCGGGCCCGGAGAGGGCCTGCTGGTCGCCGGCGGCAAGATCATCCCGTTCGAGAACCGCATCCCGACGGACTCGGCCATCTACCGCATGGTCACCACCAAGCTCGACGACCTGATCCAGTACTCCAACGAGGACGGGCGCGGCGACGGCGCCCGCCGCGGGTAGCGTGACCCGAGCCATGGCAGACGAGAAGCCCACCGTCACCGACAAGGCGAGCCCGCTAGAGATGGAGAAGGTCAAGCACTCCTCCCTCGAGTATGCCGTGCAGCACGACGGCCCCGCATACAAGCAGCGGGCCGTCGCGCCCTACAAGGAATCGGCCCTCCCCGAGCTCACACGCGGGGAGGCCGCAAGGTCCGTGTTCAAGGACCGCGTCAGCGAGTCCGTCGGCAACGCCCTCGGCGCGGCGAAGGGAGCCGCCGAGGGCGCGGCGAAAGGCGCAGCCAAAGGGGCCGCGAAGGGCGTCCTGCACAGCCCCCGCGCGGCGCTGGAGATGAGCGCGGCCATCGGCCTTTCCGACGGCAACGCCCAGATCGCCGACGAGGGGGCGCGCGCCGCCGACACCGTCGCCAACGCGGCGATGACCCAGGCCGACCCGCGCAACCTGTACCGCGAGGGAAAGGCCGTCGCCGACAGGCTGCCGGCGGGACGGGCCCGCAGGCGCATGGCCCGCTGGGACGCGAAATCGAAGAAGGCCCTCGCCAAGCAGGACAAGGTGCTCGACCAGCTGGAGCACAAGAGGAAGCGCGCCGACACCATGCGACGCGCCGGGATGTCAGACAAGTCCCTGCTCGGGCGCTGGATCAACCTCAGGCAGAAGCGGCTCGAGAACAAGGCGGGACGGCTCGGCGCCAAGGCGGGCCGGCTCGCCGGGACGAACACCTCCGGCATCCGCGGCAAGCTCATGCAGCTGCGCCGCACCAAGGCGACCGTCACGAACACCGTCTTCGGCTGGCGCGGCGTGGCCGCGGCGGGCGCCGCGGTGGGCGGCACCGCGGTTATCTGCCTAGTCGGGATGTCGCTGCTCAGCGCAGTCATCGGCGGCGCCGCCACATCTTCTTCCGGCGGCAGCGCCGAGGGCTACCTGGCCCAGGCGCAGCGATACGTCGACGACGACTCCATCGGGTACTCGCAGTCCACGCGTTGCCACAACCCCAACATGGACTGCTCGTCGTTCGTCTACTACTGCCTCGTCGATTCGGGCTACTGCACGACCGAGCAGCTGGGTACGCACCCGTTCACCACCTCCACCATGGCGGAACCTCTGCTCAAGGCGGGCTTCGAGAAGGTCGAGTGGGACGGGAAGATGGACTCCCTGCAACGCGGCGACATCCTCATCAACACCGAGCAGCACACGGAGATCTATGCCGGCGACGGCAAGGACTACGGCGCGCACGAAGACCTCGACGGCGCCGACGGCGACTCGTCGGGAGACGAGGTCTCGCTGGGGTCTTACTGGAACGACGCCTGGGACACGATCCTGCGTCCGACCGGAGGGGCGGGCGTCACCATTCCCGAGCAGTACGGCAACGGCGGGTACTCCGTCACCTTCTACACCCCGCGCGGCTGCTACGTCAACGGCCGTGACACCGCGTGGGCGGCAGGGACGTCGCAGGCGGCGGTCCACTCCAAGTGGTCGCTCGCCGGGGCGAAGTACGACGACGATATCGCGACCTACAACGGCCGCTACCTGATCGCCTGCACGACGACGTACGGGCGCGTCGGCGACAAGGTCGACTTCACGCTGTCGGACGGCACCGTGATCAAGTGCGTCATCGCCGACGCGAAGAACCCAAACGACCAGGGATGCAACAAGTGGGGGCACTCGAACGGCCAGAACGTCATCGAGTTCGAGGTGGAGAGGTCGCGCTTCTACAGGAGCGGCAACCCCGGCAGCTCGAGCTGGAAGGCCGAATGGGGCGGCAAGCGCGTCTGCTCGTCCGTCAACAGCGGCAGCATCCTCTAGCCCATCGAATGAAAGGGAAAGCGAACATGAACATGACCGACAGGTTCAACCCGGCCAACGAGAACGACCCCAAGAGGAAGCTGGCCTACGGCCTGATCGCGCTGGCGTGCGTGATCGCGCTGGGCTTCGGCCTCGACGCCGCCTCGTGCTCCCGCACGGGCACCGCGGGCGACGAGGGCGGCAAGCAGGACGCCACCGAGGCGGTCGATGGCGGCAGCGCCGCCGGGGGCGACGAGCAGGACGGGAAGGAGGCGGGCGACGAGAAGAAAGTCGAGGCGTCGCCGGACCCGTCCGAGACCTCCGGCGTTCGGTTCGAGGGCTTCGACAAGCTCTCGGGCATGACCGCGACCAAGCGCGAGAGCTTCTGCGACGCCGTGGCCTCGACCATGCGCGCCAACGGCTACGGGCTCGACGAGATCACGGTCTCAATCAAGAAGAAGCCCCAGGCCACCGATAACGGCACCGTCGTGTTCATGCGCGTGAAGGGCACCGGCGACTGCTACTCGGCGCATTACGCCGACGGCACCTGGACCGTCTTCCCCCTGCTCGAGCGCGTGGACGGCGTGAACGACGACCTCGCGCAGGACCAGATCGACTCGCGCGCCGACACGGCGGCCGACGCCGACGCCACCGAGCAGAGCGCCGCGGCGCCCAAGAAGACCTTCGCCATCACCGACACCGAGCAGGCCGCCAAGTATATCGGCGACTCCTGCGCCGGCGCGCTCATGGACGCATGGCGCGCGTTCGCCGCGGAGAAGGAGGGCGGCGCCGATGCCGATTCCGCGCTGTTCTCCCGCGACCATGTGACGCACAACGACGACGGCACGGTCACGTTCACCGTCTGGATGCCCTCGAGCCAGAAGACCTACCGAGGCGTGGCCGACATGGCCGCCGGCTCGGTCTCCTTCTCCGAGTAGGGGGGAGCGGCATGCCTACACTCATCATCGCCGAGAAGCCGTCCGTCGCGCGCGGCATCGCCGACGCCGTCGGCGCCCACGAGCGCCGCGACGGCTATATCGAGGGCGGCGGCTACCTCATCAGCTGGTGCCGCGGCCACATCATCGACCTCGACTTCCCCCAGAACTACCCGCAGTGGTCCGGCCACTGGTCGATGTCGCAGCTGCCCATGATCCCGGAGCGGTGGAGGTGGAGCGTCACCGCGCCCGAGCAGTACAAGGTCCTGAAAGGGCTGCTCGACCGCGCCGACGTGGAGCTCGTCGTGAACGCCTGCGACGCCGACCGCGAGGGCGAGGGCATCTTCCGGCGCGTCTGGACCCATTCCGGCTGCAAGAAGCCCGTCCGTCGCTTCTGGTCCACCTCGCTCGTGCCAGAGCAGGTGCGGACCGACCTCGCCCACGCCAAGCCCCTCTCCGACTACGACGGCCTCGCCGACGCCGCCGAGGGCAGGGCCAAGGCGGACTGGCTCGTGGGCCTCAACGCCTCGCGCGCCCTATCGTGCCTCTACGAAGGCTCGCGCCTGTCCGCCGGCCGCGTCCAGACCCCGACGCTGGCGCTGGTCGTCGAGCGGACCCGCGCGATCCGCGGCTTCAAGTCGGTCCCCTTCTTCCAGGTGGAGTGCTCGGTCGGCAGGACGGCACACGTGCGCCTCGCCGGCGAGAAGCTGAAGACCCGTCAGGAGGCCGAGCGCCGCGCCCATGCGGCCGTCGGGTCGCAGTGCGCGATCCTGAAGGTCGAGCGCAGGCAGGAGAAGTACCGCGCGCCCAAGCTCTACGACCTCACCGGGCTGCAACGCGACGCATCGACGCGCGCGGGCCTCACCGCGGAGGAAACGCTGAACGCGCTGCAAACGCTGTACGAGAAGAAGCTGGCGACATATCCCAGGACCGAGAGCCGCTACATCGGCGAGTCCGACATCCCCGAGACGGCCCGCGTGCTCTCGGCCATCGCGGTGCCGGGAATCGTCGGCGAGGCCGCCGCGGCCGGGTTCGACGCGTCGCGCTCCGACGTCGCCCGCGTGGCCGACGACTCGAAGGTCCACGGCCACGGCGCGATCCTGCCCACGGCGCTGCTCGACGCCAAGGAGATGGCGGCGCTCGCGGGCGCCGAGCGCGCCGTGGCCATCCTCATCTGCTGCCGCCTCATGGCCGCCACCATGGACCCCGCGACGAAGCTCAAGACCAAGGTCGAGGGCGAGGTCAACGGAGACGCCTACACGGCCTCGGGAAGCACCGTCACGGACGCTTCCTGGATCGCCGTGGACGAGGCGTGCCGTGCCGCGCTTGCGGGCGGCGGCAAGGCCGCCGAGGACGAGGACGACGAGGCGCAGGACATCCCCGCCGACCTCGAGCAGGGCGACTCCTTCACCGTCGCCGATGGCGACGTTCGCGTGAAGGACGGCAAGACGACCCCGCCGAAGCCCTACACGGACGCGACGCTGCTGTCGGCCATGGAGCACGCCGGCCGGTCCATCGAGGACCGCGAGCTGAAGGCTGCCATCGAGGACGATTCGATGCACTCGGGCGGCCTGGGGACTCCTGCCACCCGCGCCCGCATGATCGAGAAGCTGATCGAGGCGAAGTACATCCGCCGCCGCGGCAAGACCCTCTCCGCCACCGAGCGCGGCGAGACGCTGATCGACATCGTGTGCGATTCGCTCAAGACCCCCGAGCTCACCGCGAAGTGGGAGCTGTCCCTGTCGCACGTCGAGCGGGGAGAGGGGTCGCTGTCCGACTTCCTCTCCGGCATCGAGGGCTACACGGCCGCGGTCGTGTCCGACCTCGAGCGCGGCTTCGACCCCGCGCAGGCCGCGGCCGTCTCCGGCCGCGAGGAGCTGTGCCGGTGCCCGGCCTGCGGAGCGCCGATCGTGCTGTCGCGCAGCGGCAGGCAGTGGCAGTGCTCGTCGTCGAAATGGGCCGGCAAGGAGGAGGGCTGGCGGCTGCTCCAGGGCTGCGGCGTGAAGCTCAACATCGTCCAGAACGGCAGGAAGCTCACCAAGTCGCAGGCCAAGTCGATCCTGTCGGGAAAGACGGTCCACCTGACCGGCCTGGCGAAGAAGGACGGCAGCGGCACGTTCGACACCGACGCGAAGCTCGGCGAGGCGCCCTACACCGGGTTCGTCGAGTTCTGCCGGAGCGAGAAGCCGGGCGGGAGCGCCGGCCGCACGGGCTCGCGGCGTCGCGGCGGGAAGCGGTAGGCCATGGCCGCCGTCACGCGCGACGGGGACGGCTGCGTACCCCTCGCCGAGCTCGACATCAACCCGGCGCTGCGCGCTACCTGCCAGCGCCGGCTCGCCGCGGCGCTCGAGGGGCGCGCCATGACCGCCAGGAAGCTCGCGGAGTTCTCCGGCGTGTCCGAGGCGGTCATCTCGAGGACGCTCCACGGCCTGCGCACGCCCACGCTCGACGCGATCGTGCGCCTCTCGCTGACGCTCAACGTGTCGGCCGACTACCTGCTCGGCCTCAAGGCCTCACCCCAGGGCGACTACCGGGACGCATCCCAGGGCGGCGCGGGGGCGTAGGAGCAAGGGGAGGTGCGCTTCCCGTTCGGAAAGTCCGGGCGGTCACCGGTGTAGACCGGCAACCGGCTGGGTAACATATCTCAGATTACGGGCGCCGCGCCGGGACCTCCCGGCCGGCGCCAAGGACATGGAAAGGATGATACCGAGATGAAGCATGCAGGCAACGGCGGGCATACCGCCCGCGCGAAGCTCGGGCGCCTCGGGGTGGGCGCCCTGTCCATCGTCTTCGCCCTGAGCCAGGCGCTCGGCCTGGTCGCGCCCGCGGTGCCGGCCGCCTGGGCGGAGCCGGCGGCAGAGCCCGAGACCGTCACCGTGACGCTCGCCGCGGGCGATCACGGCAGCCTCGCCATCGCCGGCGAGGACGCCGAGAGCAACACGGTCCAGGTCGACAAGGGGTCGAACGTCACCGTCGAGGTCACGGCCGACGACGGCTGGTTCGCCGACTCGATCACGACCTTCGGGACGGACGGCTCGGCGGCCTCCAAGGTCGACGTCGTGGACGGGCGCGCCACCTTCAAGGCCGAGACCGACACCACCGTGACGTGCGCGTTCTACGAAGACGGCTCCAACGGCTCGGCCGCGCTCGAGGCCGTCGCCACCGAGGCCTCGGCCAAGCAGGCCAAGGAAGCCTCCGACAAGGCCTACATCGAGGCCAACCTGGACGAATCGCTCTCGGGCCTCGACAAGTTCGAGCGCCGCGACGTGCTGACCGTCACCACCACCACGATCGATTCCGCCAAGGCCGCATCGCCGACGCTCGACGGCCTGTGGGCCGACGCGGACGGCGACGGCATGGGCGACTACAGCGACGCGCTGAAATCCAATGCCGTGAGCCATGCCGTTCTGTACGACCTCGACGACTCTTCCGACTACCTCGTGGGCCGCGCCGGCTCCGACATCTCGGGCGCGACGCTGGCCGACTGGGGCGCATCGGAGAACAACGCCGACGCCGCCATGCGCCGCGGCTTCAAGTTCGACGCGGCCACGGGGCTCGTGTACGTGCCCAAGAAGTACACGGTCAAGAACTCTGCCGGCGAGTACAAGGTCGCGTCCTCCCGCATCCAGCTCCTCTACGCCACGTCCGACAAGGGCGCGGTGAACACCTTCCCCGTGAAGGTCGAGGCCGAGAACGTGGACGGCCGCGCAGCCAAGTCCGGAACCGCCTCGGTCGACGTCTCGTCCCCCGACACCCAGATCGCGCTCGCCCGCGACAAGGCCGCCCGCAAGTCGATCTCCGACGCCACGATCGAGTCCGTCACCGTCAACGGCATCGAGTACACGCGCGACCTCGATATGTGGACCTATGACAAGGACACCGGCACGCTCGACATCCTCATCGCCGCAGCCGGCGTGCGCAGCGTCGACATCAAGCTCGCCAACGATGCCGAGAAGAACGTCGGCTCGTGGCTCGCGGCGCTTGCCACCGAGGCCTTCGCCGGCAACGTGTGGAACATCGGAACCTGGGAGTTCCAGTCCGCCCCCTGGGCCGGCATGTCCTTCCACACCGCCGGCCACAACAAGTACACCGGCGCCCGCACCGGCGCCACCCTGCCGGCGGTGGAGAATCCGTCCGGCGGACACTACGAGGCCAAGACGATCTATCAGGCGCTCGGCACGCAGAACGTCGACGTCTCCGCCCTCCAGTCCGGAGCCTGGTCGATCGAGCGCACCTGCACGATCGCCGCGCAGACGGTCTCCGGCGTCACCATCCCCAGCGCGACGAAAGTGGACCTCACCTGCGGCCACGTCGGCGTGAACCCCTCCGGCCAGCTCGACCCCTCCTACAACCAGGCCGTCCATACCGACGACGACTACGGCCAGACCGTGCGCATCGCCGCCGTCAACGGCGACGAGGCGATCATCGGCGTGACCGTCCCGACCACCTTCACGCAGGCCGGCGCCGGCTTCTTCAAGATCAAGTGGAAGCTGAACAAGGTCCGCTACACCTTCTCCAAGTGCTCGGCCAACGTCTCCATCACCGACGGCAACTCCGAGTACTCCGTCGAGGGCGCCGAGTACGACATCTACCGCTCCTCCGACAACGCGCTCGTGTCGCATATCGTCACCGACGCATCTGGCAATGCCGCGCTGGACCTCGAGCCCAACCAGGCCCATTACGCCGTCGAGACCAAGGCGCCCGCGGGCTATACGCTCCACGAGGGGCATATCGCCTTCAGGACCGGCAACTCCGCCGGGACCGAGCAGCTGAAGGACGACCCTGGCTATGTCCTGCTCCATATCGACAAGAAGGACTCCGCGACGCTCGGCGACGCACAGACCGGCGCAACCCTCGAGGGCGCCGAGTATAAGGTGACCTCCCTTTCCACCCCGGGCTGGGAGCAAACCGTCTCCACCAATAAAGACGGTTATGTCCTTGTGACTGACGTTCCTTTCGGCAAGATAACGGTTCAAGAAATAAAGACCCCCAAGGGCTATAAGCTCGATACCGAGATTCATACCTATGAAGTTCATCCGGGAGAAGGTACCAATACGGGCACCGTTGACCTTGAGCCTGAGGACGACTTCAAGGAGAACCCCGTCTCGTTCGATATCGAGATTGCCAAGACCAAGGGCGGCGAGGACGACAGCTGGGAGTCCGACGACGGCCAGGGAAACGCCGCCGCGGGCGTCCAGTTCCAGATCATCTCGAATACCACCAATAAGGTCGTCGGAACCCTGACGACCAACGATGCCGGCTTCGCGTCCACCAAGGACGCGGCCACCTGCGACGAGACCTCCGTCTCCGAGGCCAAGACCGACGACCCGGCGCGCCCGTGGTTCGGCTCGGGCAAGCGCAACGCCGGCATCTCCGGCGCCGTGCCCTACGACGCCGCGGGCTACACGATCCGCGAGGTCGATTCCACGGTGCCTGCGGGCTTCGACCACGTGGACGACTGGACGATCTCGGCCGACGACCTCGTGGACGGCACCACGAAATACTACTCCGTCATCGACAAGACGCTCAACAGCCGCATCCAGATCGTCAAGACCGATGCCGAGACCGGGAACACCGTGCCGCTCTCCGGCTTCAAGTTCCAAGTGCTCGACTCGAACGGCGAGACCATGAGCTTCGCCGACCCCTACGACGTCAACGGCACCGTCGACACCTTCACGACCGACGGCTCTGGGCAGGTCACGATCCCGCAGCGCCTCAAGTCCGGCAAGTACTCCATCAAGGAGATCTCCGCCGCGGCGCCCTACACCGTCAATGGCGACGCAGTCTGCTTCGAGGTCCCCAAGGACTACAAGAAGGCCTCCCCCGTGACCGTCATCAAGGTCTCAGACAAGCAGGCGAAGGGCAAGGCGACCATCACGAAGACGTGCTCGCATGACGGCGAGGCGCTTCAGGGCGCAGAGTACGACGTCGTGGCGCAGCAGGACATCGTGTCCCCCGACGGCACCGTGTGCGCCAAGGCAGGAGACGTCGTCGACCATGTGAAGACCGGCGATGACGGCAAGGCGACCACCAAGGGGCTCTACCTCGGTGCCGGCTCGGCGGCCTACGCCTTCATCGAGACCAAGGCCCCCTCGGGCCATGTGATCGACGAGACGCCCGTGACGTTCACCCTCTCCTACAAGGACGGCGCCACCGCCGAGGTGAAGGCCGCATCCGACCAGTCCGACGCCGCGGTGAAGTTCGAGGTCGATAAGACCGTCATGGGCGCCGGCACACCGCTTCCCGGAGCGAAGTTCCAGGCCTGGAACACCGACGACGAGATCTCGATCGGCAGCGCCGCCGGCAACCTCGCCGTCCGAGCCGACGCCGGGGCCGAGGTCTCCATCAGGAAGGCCGTCGCCGCCGCAAGCGTCAAGGCCGATGCCGATGACGGCACCTCCCTCATGCTCAAATCCGCAAACGGCATGGAAACCCAGCTCGGGCCCGATGCCGTCGATATGGAACCCGGTACGTACACCCTGACCGCCACCCGGGACGGCAAGACGCTCGAGGGAGCGGAAGTCGAGATCAAGGCCGGCAAGGCCTATACCGCCAAGGTCGCGGGCGGCCTGCTCGGCAATCATGCCGTCCTTTCCGACGACGGATACACCATGCCCGCCATCAAGCTCGCCTGGTCCGAGGCCAATTCGGCGTACGTGGCCCTCGACCTCGGGCTCGGCACATACGACCTGGCCGTCGCCGGCAAGGCCGCCGGACAGGTCGAGATCGACGGGGACGGGCCGACCTACATCTTGGTCAGCGGCGGCCGCGCCCGCCGGGTGCCCGTCCTGCTCAAGGAGGGCAAGAGCGCCACGGAGGGCGTGACCGGCTCGGACGGCACGATCGACTTCCTGCACCTCGCGCCCGGCACGTACCGCGTCGCCGAGGTCGAGGCGCCCGCCGGATACGTCGAGACCCCTGAGATAAAGACCTTCACCGTCGCCGCCGACGGCCGAATCGATGGCCGGGACTCCGGCCAAGCGGGCTTCGAGGACGACTACACCAAGGTCCGCATCTCCAAGCGCGACATCACCGACGAGTCCGAGATCGAGGGCGCCAAGCTCACCGTTACCGATTCCGAGGGCAAGACCGTCGACTCATGGACCTCGACCGCCGAGGATCACGAGATCGATGCGCTCGCGCCCGGCAAGTACACGCTCACCGAGCAGCGCACGCCCACTACCTACGACCAGGCCGAGAGCATCGAGTTCGAGGTGAAAAAGACCGGGGAGGTCCAGACCGTCACGATGTACGACTCGCCCATCTCCATCAGCGGCGAGATCGACAAGCGACAGGAGATTGCCGACCCCACCGCCAAGGACACCGCTGCCAACGGCGACGGCCTGAACACCGCCGAGACCAAGGCATCCGACGACGGCTCCTATGCCTACACCATCGACTTCCGCTCGACGTCGAACACCTGGACCGACGAGTTCACGGTCGAGGACGACCTGACCGCCGCCGTCGACGGCCGCGCTCAGCTCACATCGATCACCACGCCGCAGGCCCTCGAGGACTACGACGGCAAGATGAACGTCTGGTACAGGACCGACAAGACGCCCGACGACTATATCGACGAGTCCGGTGCCAACGCCACGCTTTCCGACGGCCATGAGAACCCCTGGCTGTCCGACGAGGCCACCGCCCCCACCCTTGGCGAGGACGGCCGAGCCGTCGACTTCACCGGATGGAGGCTCTGGCGCGCCGACGTGCCCACGACCGTGGCCGCCGAGCTCGCCGTGGCAGACCTCGGCCTCGAGGAGGGCGAGCACGTCACCGCCATCCGCTTCGAGTACGGCCGCGTGGAGCAGGGCTTCACCACCCGCGACGGAGGCTGGGACCGCGACGGCATCAAGGACGCCCACGACGACATCGCCAGCGCCGAGGACACGGCCAAGGAAAACGGCTCCCATCCCGACGGCTCGGGCGATGGGCCCGAGACCGCATATGCGCCCGCCATCGTGCGCATGAAGGCCACCGACGGCTACACCGCCGGCACCTCGCTCGACAACTACGCCCGCGTGGACCTCACCCGCAACGGCGGCGGCGACAGCCTCGAGGACCATGACGAGGACCAGGTGACCCAGACGGCGAAGGCCGTCACGGTGCCCCCGACCAACCTCGACCAGACCGGCCGCAACGTCATCATCGGCCTCGTCGCGACCCTCGCCGCCGCGGCAGCGGCAGCCGCGGCGCTCATCTACCGCCGCCGCATCCGTGGGTCCGCCGCGGACGACGACGATCCGGACGACGACGGCTATGGCCGCGAAGACTACGGCCATGAAGATCGTTACGGTGACGGTTACGACCGCGCCGGCTATGGGTACGATGATCGATACCGCGACGAGATCCGCAACCGCTACTGACGATAGGGCCGACTAGCCCGCATCGGGGCCCGACGCAACCTTGCGCCGGGCCCCTTTTCGATTACAGAGGAGATTCCCATGAAGAGACGACCGCGACGGAAACGCAAGGCCCTCGATATCATCCTCGCCGCCATATGCGCCTCATCGCTCGCCGCGGCCGCCCTCATCGGGTTGACGATCCTGCACGAGGGCGCCGTCTACAGCGATATTTCGGCCGTGGCGGGAGCCGCCGAGGGCGGCGGCATCGACTGGGAGGCCCTGCGCGCACGGAACCCCGACATCTCCGCATGGGTGAGCGTCGAGGGCACCCCGATCGACTACCCGGTGGTCTCGCCCAGAGAAGGCGACCCGCAGGGCTTCTATCTCAACCACGACTTCGACCGGAACTGGTCGTTCGCTGGATGCCCCTACCTCGACCCGCGCTGCGGGGCGGACGGGCGCCATGCGCTCGTCTACGGCCACCACCTCAACTTCGACGGCGAGATGTTCACCTACCTGCGCGACGCCTGGCGGCAGGAGAAGTTCGATGCCCTCGGCGACATGCGCTGGTCGACGCCCGCCGAGGGCACCGTGAGCCTCCACCCGGCGTTCTCGATGTCCGTCGACAAGAGCTTCGCCGACATACAGAGGTTCGACTTCAACGGGGCCGCGGAGCTGCGCGCCTGGCTCTCGGCCCTCTCGGCGCAGGCCACGGCGAAGGCGGACGGCTGCGACGCGCTTTGCGCAGGAGCCAAGCGCGTCGTCACCCTCGTGACCTGCTCGGCCAACTTCGCGGGCGGCCGAGCGAGGACCCTCACGGTATTCGTCGGCTGAATATTTCCGGCAAACATGTCACACCATAGAAAAGAGGCACAAAAGAGGGGATAAAAACGGGTATAAAAAAGGTAAGAAAGCGATAATACCGCTTCCCATCTCGATAAACGCACTATCGGAGGGAGGTGCCGAAATGGATGGAAGCGCCAAACTGCCGCCGCCCGCGCCGGTGGGCATAACCGAACTCAAGAACAACTTCGCCTCGATCGCGAAGCGGGTGCACGACACGTCGGTGCCCTGCACCGTGCTCAAGCAGGGCCGGGCATACGTCGCCATCGTCCCCGTGGACCCGGGATACAGGACAATGGGAAAATACGCCTGCAACCAATACACGAGGGTGCTGCGCCGCCTGTTCACGTTCTGCCGGAACGCCCACGACCACCGGATCACGTTCGTGCTCCGCCGGCGCAACGAGGACTACGTCGCCATCGCGCCGCTCGATCCTCCCGATACCGAGGACTGAGCACATAGTAAAACCCGAGGGAAAGGATCGACCCATGCTGCCCACCATCATCATCGGAGCGTTCGCGCTCGCAATCCTCTGGCCCTTCATCAAGCTGGGCTATGAGCTCATCAAGCTCGCGGGATCGCTCGCCCTGCTCGTCGCCTCATGCGCGATCGGGGCGGTCGCCCTCGTCGGACGCGGGGCCTGGGCCCTCATCTCCGCCTGCCGCCGACACGCGGGAGCGAAGAAGGAGAAGCCCGTGGAACATCCATCCGCGCCCCGCGAGCGCATTCCCGCGCTCCCGGAATACTCCTCGGTGCGCTAGGGACACACCGAAGGGGACCAAACAAGCAGCGAAAAGACCATCAGGCATATATCTCGAAAGGACCATGCCATGAAGAACAACCCTATCGACAAGATCCGCGACCTCTTGGCGGAGCCCGCCGCGCGCCGCAAGGCGGTAATCTGCGCCGGTGTCGTCGCCGTCCTCGCCATCGGCGGGGCCGGAATCGTCATCGCATCCAACCGACCCGAACCGATCGACAGCTCGCCGTCCGCCGTCGAGAAGACCGAGACCGACGGCGATAAGGCGTCCGGTGCCGAATCCGTCGCACCCGCCGACATCGCCAAGATATGCCCGACGCTCACGCTCGACGGGCAGGACGTCGGCGCACCCGCCGACGAGCTCACCGTCACGACCGGCCAGGGCCGCGTCCTCGTGACGCAGCGGGCCGGCGACGATGCCGCGGCCACCGTGGACTCCACCGCCCGCCGCAGCGCCGCGCTCGCCCGCTCGCTCGACGGATGCGAGACCGGCGGCAAGACAGTCGAGACCGTCACATGGGCCGCGATCGACGAGGGCGGCAACGTCGAGGTCGCCGTCACGAACTCCCCCGCATCCGCACCGTCCGGCGGCACCACGGCGGACGTCGTCAACGGCTCGGGCGGCCATGTGATATCCGATGGCGTCTGGAGCTCCGACGGCGTGCACGACTCCGGCTACGAGCAGAACGCCGGAACCGTGACCGATTCGGCCGGCGGCAAGATCGAGGCCGGCAGCAAGACCGAGACCGACGAGAGCGACAAGAAGGACTCTGGCAAGGCCTATGAGACCAAGGCCGACGATTCCGGCAGCAAGGCCGATTCCAAGAAGAGCGATTCGAAGGGCAGCACGGCATCGCAGGCATCCGGCGACTCCCAGTCGTCCGGGTCATCCTCCGCGCAGTCCCAGAAGAAGTGGGTCCCCGAGCAGGGGCACTGGGAGACCGACTACGGCCAGGTCTGGGTCCCGAACGTCGTGTACGTGCGCCACGAGCGCTACTGGGTCGTTACCCCCAACGGCAATGTCGGGCCGTTCGATTCTAAGTCTGCTGCAAATGCCTGGGTTTATAACGACATGGTTAACGGCGGCAAGGGAGGCTCCCTGCTTGACGACTCCTACACCACCAGCGAGGACCAGGGGCATTATGAGCAGCAGGCGACCGGCAGGCACTGGGTCGTGGACGTGGCCGGCCATTGGGAGTAGCCTTCGGGCGGTATCGCACACATGAGGCTCACGTGCTGTAAAATGACGACACCGATACAACCGGCAACGCGAAGATTGGAGCCAGAAGATGAACAGCAGAACGCCCGAGCTCTCGCGGCTCACCCTCATGTGCAGCGACCACGAGGTCGCCGAGTTCACCTGGAACCATGACCGCCAGGCCGTGACCGGCAAGACCCACGTCCTCGATGCGGCGCATGCCCCCCTTATGGCGACCGACCCATCGGGCAACATCACGCGCGACAGGCTCTCGAGCTGGTTCAAGAACAGGGGCATCCCCGATTTCCGCCCCGATGCCGCGGACCGCCTTCGCGCCGTCGGCTACCCGTCGGCCGCCTCCCTCATGGCCTCCGGTTTCGGCGCATCGCTGTCCGACCAATATTGGATCCGCCCCGCCGGATCCGCATCCACATGGCGCGACGTAAACTGCTTCGAGAACGATTTCAGCGAAGAGCTCGGCGAGCTGCTTCTTCCGCACGACGCCTCGTCGGTCCCCTCCCTCATCGAGAAGATCAGGGGCAACGCCGACCTCCTCGCCTCATCGCCCGATGCGGCCCTGAACGGCAACCTGCCGAAACGCTGGACGATCGAGGGCGGGCAGCGGATGCTGGTCAAGTCCGGGCGATCCTCCGGCAGGTTCCAGGAACCGTTCAACGAGAAGATCGCCAGCGTCCTGTGCTCGCGGCTGCTCGACGAGGGCGACTATGTCGCCTACGAGCTCGAGGACGGCGGCTTCATGAAGTGGACCTCCCGCTGCAAACCCATGACCGACCAGGTCACCGAGTTCGTGCCGGCCTGGGCGCTGCTCTGCTTGTCGAAACGCCCCTCGGACCTCGGGCTGCACGATTTCTACGTGTCCGCCTGCGCCGCCCACGGGCTCGACGTGCGCGAGGACGTGGAGAAGATGCTCGTCATCGACTACCTCATGGCGAACTTCGATAGGCACTGGAACAACTTCGGCGTGCTCATCGACAGCGAGAGCAGGGAATGGCTCCGCGCGGCGCCGGTGTTCGACACCGGCGAATCCCTCTGGTGCGACCGCGAGCTCTCCCAGCCCTTCGACGGCTACACGACCCCGCGGGCCGGCATGATGCGTCCCTTCGCCCGCAAGATCGACGAACAACTCGGCAGATATTGTCGCAACCTGTCCTGGTTCGACCCGTCCGGGCTCAAGGGCTTCTCGGAGGAGGCCTGCGACATCCTCCTCGGCAACCCGTTCATCGCCAACGAGCGCGGCAGAATCGACAAAATCAGGGAAGCGATCGACCTGCGCGCCATGATGCTGACCAGGCACGCCCATGAGATCAGCGGCGGGCGCGGGTTCATGGTTCCCGACATGGGCGCCGTTTGCGCGACCGGGGCGGCGAAGCGGACGGGGCTCCATCTGTAATTCCCAAAAATCGAGCATCGTGCCCGCATATCGGTATGAAACGCTTCCCGATTGGGAAAAAGGGTTACAAACTTCGGCCCGCGGCCATACCGTGGTCGAATACCCCTCACCGCTTCTCACCGAAAGGGCCTCTCAATGGGAAATATGAAATTCGACGGCGCGGACGTCACCTTCGAGCTCGACGGCTACGACGCCCTGGTCGAGCGCGTCCGCTCCAAGAAGGTCAACTGCAAGATCAACCCCTCCGACCTCCCCAGGCTCTACGCCGTCATGGATGCCGAGCTCGAGGGCAACGAAGAGCTCGCCGCGGCATTCGCCGAGGCGCAGGAGGCGGCGTTCGGCGAAGCCGTGCTCACCGTCTGGGCCGAGCGCATCAAGAGCTTCAAGGACTCCTTCATCCCGGTGTTCGGCGAGGCTTGCAAGGACGCCGCGTGCCGCTTCGGCTTCTCCAAGGACGGCAACAACACCTTCAAGTCCGCGGTCGACGCCTTCGCGGCCAACATCTGCGACCTCTACGGCGCCGCACCCCAGATCGTCGACGGCTTCTGCGAGTTCCTGGCGCGAAACGCCTGCCTCGAGTTCGACGGCTACGCCGCCGACATGCCCGTCCCCTGCCAGCTCTACGTGGCCGAGGGAATCTCGAAGATGGCCTACCAGCAGGCCATGAACAGCGTCCGCGGGTTCAAGCTCGACACGGACGCGTCCGTCGAGTTCGCCGACAAGTTCATCAACGACAACGTCACGACCCCCGACAGCTTCATCCACCTGAACGACGCCTGCATCGCGATCGAGAACGTCAAGGCCGCGACCTCGACGCCCAGCGTCCCCGAGGCGTTCGTCAAGTTCGCCGTGACCCAGGCGGCCTTCGAGCACAAAACCGTCGACCACATCGACGACGCGCTCCGCCCGGTATACACCGACGAGACCGATGCCGAGTTCGAGGACGCGGTCGATGCGGCGCAGGGCCTCGACGCGGACGCAACCGGCATCATCGCGCGCCCCGATACCGATCACCCTGCCCGCCCGGACGAGGCGACGTCGGCCCCGGTCCAGCCCGAGACGTACCGACAGGACGATTACCAGGACGCCTACCAGGGAGAGGGAGCGGGATATGCCCGACCCGAGACCCATGGCGACATCCGCGGGCAGTACGGCCCCTATGGCCAGGACGCCTACGGCAGCACCTACAAGCAGGGCTACTAGGCCCATCTGAACCTCTGGAAAGGCAGGGTCGACTCATGGCGGACGCACCCCCCGCAGCGTCGGGACAACGCTCGGTCACGCTCGATATCGGAGCAATCGGATCCGGGCTCGGTGACGGCATCGATATCGAGGAGGCGTATCGACTCGTGGCAGCTGCTATGGAAAACGACGCGGAGCTCATGGCGGCGGTCGGCGCCGCCCGCGAGCGCGCGGTCGAGACGGTGAGGGGCAACCTCGCCGCCAAGTCCACCAGCGGCGGGCTCGAGGAATACCGCCGCGCGCTGGACGCCGAGTTCGAGGGCACCATCGACGCCCTGACGGCATCGATGGGCATGACGGCATCGCCCGACCAGAAGAACACCTTCAACTCCGCGTTCGATGCCTTCGCGGCCGCCAACGCCTCCATCTACAAGAGCAGCGCCGACTTCCGGCGCGAGTGCGTCGACCTGCTCGCGAAGCGCGCCCTTGCCGAGCTCGGGAGCCCCGTGCCCGCCGATTTCGATGCGCAATCGCGCATCTCGGACTACATCGGGGAGCTCTCACGCGAGCAGGCCGCCAAGACGATCTCCTCGCTCCACGGCCTCAAGGTCTCCGAAGTTCTCGCCGCCGGGCGCAAGCGCATCGCCCAGGCCCTGGGCGAGCTGATGCGCCGCCTGCGCGCTGTCCCCAAACCCGCGAAGGCCACGGCCGAACTGCGCCAGGCGTCCCCG
>ENA-UONX01001619-UONX01001619.1-human-gut-metagenome-genome-assembly--contig:-P74old-NODE-1619-length-20022-cov-66.135023_pt1 | contig 20022 bp, 14 predicted proteins | sample MGYA00242466_ERZ724013 | MGnify/ENA metagenome assembly ERZ724013 | reverse complement strand
TTGGGCTTGTCGGGAATGGTCATGCGAAGCTGCCCGCTTTCCAGCAGGGGCTTCAGGTGTGCTTTAATAAAATGGTTCTTGTTCTTCAGTCCGCACATGGACATGATTTCCTCACGGCTTTTAGGCTGCGCACAGAAAGCTAAAATCGTTGCGACTGTACTGGTATCTGTGGCGATAACTGTGGTGGTGACTGGTGTGGTTCCACCACAGTTATCCTCCGACTTCGTATTCCGAATGGTGGCGTATAGCATGAACGCCTCCACGCGATACTCCGGCTGCGGCAGCCCCGCCGTCTCCATGACCTCGTACAGACGGTCTACGCCCTCGCCAAACTCCTGCACATATTCGTATTCATGCAAAAACTGCGCGATCTTCGGATTGCGGGAAAAGTGGACGTGCCGCATATTGTTCAGCCGCACGATACCGGGCAGCGTACCGGGGCTTTCCACCGTCAGCCGGTCGTCGAACATCTTGATTTGTATGTCCGTACCCTTGATGCTGTAATCCCGGTGCGCGACGGCGTTGACGATCAGTTCCTTCCACGCAAACTCCGGGTATTCCGGCTCTGTGACGAACCGGGTATCCGCGCCGAGATAGGTGCGCTCCTTGATCTGCCCGCGCACAAACTCCAGCGCCTTTTCCGTCACCTGCAAAATGCGGCCCTCGAATACCACGTCCTTGATGACGTTCATCTCCGCGCCGACCTTCGCCTCCGTACCCTCATATCGGACAAAGCGGATGCGGGCGCGGGGAAAGAAACGCTTCGGATTCCTGCCAAACAGCAGCATGGCGGCGGCGCTGACTACCTCCTTGCCGCCCTTTTCCGAAACGAACTCCTTGTTCTCCCGCAGGTATTCCTCCGGGCTTTTTCGGTAGCCCAGCTTTTCCGTGTACGCCTTGACAAAGCCGAGGTCGATGTCCTCCATCGCCGCGTCCGGGACAGGCGTATCCTCAAAATAGCGCGTCCCCTTTGCGTACATGAGCTGCAAGCGTTCCTCAAAATTGAGTTTCTTGGACTTATCCCCGACGCGGAAGAAAACCTCGTCCGCCTGATTGGCGTGGAGGTCATTGCTCTGCAACACCTCGATCAGCAGAATATGGTCGGGCGTTCCGTCCCTGTTCACGCAGGAGAGCCGTTCCGTTTCCACCCGCACGGAGGGCTTGCAGAAGTCAAACGGCGCACGAAGCAGCTCGTTGATATGCTCCGCATGGCCGTCGATGCCGGTGATCGTACCGTCATCCTCCACGCCGACAGCGATCATGCCGCCGTCCGCGTTGGCAAAGGCGATCAGATGAATCGCCAGCGTTTTTGCGTCGATGCGGGCGCTCTTTCGGTCAAAGAGCGGCGATTCCACCGCACCGCAGATTTGCGCTATCGTCATTCTGTGATTCATGTGCCGACCCCCTCGTCATAAGAAAAATCCAGACCGTGCTCCTCGCAGTATTTGCGAATGACGAACACCGTCATTTTATTGGGCATCGTCCTTCCGTTCTCCCAGCGATTGACGGAGGTGAAGCTCACGTTCAATTCCTCCGCAAGCTGACGTTGGGAGATCCTGCGCTCACTGCGCAGCTTGATGATGGCTTCGCCAAAGGTCATTTCGCATCACGCTCCTTATATCATAGTATAGCACATGGCAGCGCAAACATACAAGAAAAATACGGAGGACTTCAAAAAAGAAATTACAAATCCATCCCACCGAAAGGAGGCCGCGCCCCATGGCGACCACACGCATCATCTCCATGCACGTTAATCAGGGCAAGACAATTGCCGACTGCCTGACTGACCGCATCGACTATTCCAAGAATCCAGATAAGACGCAGGGCGGCGAGCTGATCTCCGCCTATCAGTGCGACCCCAAAACCGCTGATGCGGAGTTTCTTTACTCCAAGCGCCAGTACCAGACCGTCACAGGGCGGGAGCAGCGGCACGACGTGATCGCCTATCAGGTGCGCCAGTCCTTTAAGCCCGGAGAGATCACGCCGGAGGACGCAAACCGCGTAGGCTATGAGTTTGCCGAGCGGTTTCTGAAAGGACGACACGCCTTTTTCGTTGCCACGCACACCGACAAAAAGCACATTCATAATCACATCATCTGGAACTCCACCACGCTGGACTGCAAGCATAAGTTCCGCGATTTTCTCGGCTCCGGCAGGGCCGTCGCAAGGCTCAGCGATGCCATCTGCACCGAGCATCGGCTCTCCGTAATCGCCGATCCGAAGCGCGGGAAAAATCACTACGGCAAGTGGCTGGGAAACAAGGCGAAGCCCTCCCACCGGGAGCTGCTCTGCGGCCTCATCGACGCGGCGCTTTTGCAGAAGCCCGACGGCTTCGACGCGCTTTTGAAGCTGCTGCGCGATGCTGGCTGCGAGGTCAGGCGGCGCGGGAATACGCTGTCCCTGCGGCATCCCGATAAAAAGGGCTTTGTCCGTCTTTCTTCCATAGACGGCTATACAGAGGGCGATCTGCGCGCCGTTCTTGCCGGAGAAAAGGAGCATACGCCGCGCAAAAAACGGACGCAGGCCACGCGGAAAAAGAACACGCTGCTCATCGACATCGAGGCGAAGCTGCAAGCCGGAAAGGGCGGCGGTTACGAGCGCTGGGCAAAGGTGTTCAACGTCAAGCAGATGGCGCAGACCTACAATTATCTCCGGGAGCATGGACTGCTGGACTACGGGGAGCTGGAGGAAAAAGCCTCTGCTGCAACGGAACAGTTCCACGCGCTGTCTGCACAGATCAAGGCGGCGGAGACGCGCATGGCGGAGATTGCCGTGCTGAAAACCCACATCGCCAACTACGCCAAGACCCGCGACGTTTACGCGGGCTACCGCAAGGCCGGTTACTCGAAAAAGTATCTCGCGGAGCATGAGAGCGACATCCTTCTGCACAAGGCGGCGAAGAACGCCTTTGACGAGCTGGGCGTCAAAAGGCTCCCCTCCGTCAAGAGCTTGCAGGAGGAATACGCCAAGCTGCTATCGGATAAAAAGGCGGCGTATGCCGAATACCGGCATTCGCGCGATGAGATGCGCGAGCTGCTGCTCCACAAGCAGAACGTGGATCGTATGCTGGGCAAAAACGAGCGCGAGGGGGAGAAGAAAAAGGAGCATGACCGGCAATAACGGTCACGCTCCTAAGCGTTTCGCAGAAACGCGCAGCCGCGCATCTTGCGCGTTCAAAGGGGTCTTAGGGGCGTTGCCCATGACAAGCAGAGGGGAGTTTTCGCGGCGGCGGAAACTGCCCGAAAAGCAAAGTGGGTACCTCTTTGCCCTGCTTGCCACGTTTTCTCCCGTCCTTCGCAGCGATGCTTCTTGTGCTTCCCTGCATAAGTAACTTTTCTCTGAACACTTCGCCGGATGCCTTGTGTTTCTTCGGATATTCGTATATAATGTATCGTGTTGAGTATTATCCATGCGGAGGTGCGGTATGAACGGGATCAAGGGCTATATCTCCATTCGGGAGGCGTCCTACCGTTGGGGCGTGTCAGAGCGGCGGGTCAACCAATATTGCGCTGAGGGGCGGATCCCCGGCGCGTCCCGGTTCGGGCGTTCATGGGCGATCCCGGAAAACGCGGAAAAGCCGTCCGACCCGCGCTTTCAGGAACAGCACCGCGATCCCGGCAGGACAAGCACCTGACGGATCCTCTCCGCATTGGAATTAGAAGCATCCGCAAAAAGGAAGTGAGTGCGATGGCCTGCGATGAAACCCTATACCGCCAATATCTGAGCGGCGACGACGAAGGGCTCAATGCCCTGATGAAAAAATACGGCGACCCCCTGACCCTGTATATCGACGGCTATCTGCACGACGTTCACGAGGCGGAGGAGCTGATGCTGGATGTTTTCGCCTATCTGTTCACGAAAAAGCCCCGCATCCGGGACGGCGGCTTCAAGGCGTATCTCTATAAGGCGGCGCGGCACATGGCGCTGCGCCATAAGAGCAAACGAAAGCCCTTGTTCAGCCTCGATGCGCTGACCGACGAACCGGACGGGCGGTTGCTGGCGGAGGAGGTCATACGGACAGAGGAGCGAAACCGCGTCCTGCATTTCTGCATGGACGAAATGAACCCGGACTATCGGGAGGTGCTGTATCTCACCTATTTTGAAGGCATGAGCTACGCGCAGGCGGCGGAGGTCACGGGAAAAACGGTGAAGCAGATCACCAATCTGGTGTATCGCGGAAAAGAGAGCCTGCGAAGGCTGCTGGAACGGGAGGGAATCACAAATGCGGAGTCATGAGGACCGGGTCGCGGAGACAAAGCGGCGCATAGCCAAAATTGAACGAGAGAACCGGCTGCGACGCAATACGCTCACCATGGCTTCCGCCGTGGCGGCGTGCCTTGTGCTGCTCATCGGCGCGTCCCTCACCATGCCAGGTATTGCCTCGCGGATACAGACCGGCGACTACTCTGGCTTTGAAACGGCAGCAAGCATCTTTCACGGCGGCGCAGCTTTGGGATACATCGTCATTGGGCTTTTGGCGTTTTTACTCGGCGTGTGCGTGACCGTTCTGTGCTTCCGGCTGCGGCAGATGAACCGGGAGGACGATCAGAACAAAGAAAGCGAGGGGATTCATGGAGCTGATTGAGAACCTGCTGCAACTGCTGGTCACGTTCGTCGGCGCGCTGCTTTCGGGTATCGCCTACCGGAAAAACCGCAGGCAGACGTATTTTCTGCTGCTGTGCTTCTATGGCTGCTTTGCTCTCGGCGTGCTCTACTGGACGCTGTATCTGCTGCTGTTCGATACCACACCGAGAGTCTTTTATGTCTCGGAGTTCGGCTGGGTGGCGAGCGTGATCTTCTTGCGCATCTTGCAGGCCACGCTCTCCACCCCGGAGGAACGCGCCTTCCGCTGCCGCAGGGCGTGGCTTGCGCCTGCGTTCGGCGTGCCGTTGCTGGTGTTCTACTGCACCTTTGGGGACATCCTCTCCAACCTGATCTGGTGCGGCATGATGATTGAGCTATCCTACTGCGCCATCCGGGGGCTGGTCTACGCCAATGGGCAGACGGGCGCGGCGCGGAATATGCGGTACTTCCACATCGGCGTGCTGTGCTTTGCCGGTTCGGAATATCTGCTCTGGACGGCGGGCTGCTTTTGGCCGGATACCTCACTGGCAAGCCCAACCTTCTGGTGCGATATGCTGCTGACCCTTGCCATATTGGGGCTGCTGCCCGCCATGAGAAAGGCGGTGGACGCATGACCTACATCGAAAACATCTTCCTCTGCATGGTGTCCCCGCTGCTGGTAGCCGCTTTGTGCATGGGCAGGCGGCAGCTCCGCTTCTTCCTGTTCTGCATTGCCGGGATGGGGGTGTGCCTGCTTTCGGCCTATATCAACACCTTCCTCGCGGCGGTATGTCAGGCGGACGCCCTTGCCGCCACGGCGGAGATCGCGCCGGTGGTGGAGGAAATGATGAAGCTGCTGCCGCTGGTGTTCTATCTTCTGGTGTTCGAGCCGGAGGGGGATAAGATCAAGGCTGCGGCCATCACGATTGCCCTCGCCTTCGCCACCTTTGAAAACGTCTGCTATCTCATCCAGAACGGCGCGGACCGCTTCTCCTTCATCTTCTTCCGTGGCTTCGGTACAGGGGCCATGCACGTCCTCTGTGGCCTGATCGTTGGCGGAGGACTGGCGTATGCGTGGCAGCGGACATGGCTGAAGATCGCGGGCACCTGCGGCCTCTTGGGCGCGGCCATCACCCTCCACGCCAGCTATAATCTGCTGATTGCCTACGGCGGCGCGGCGCAGTATGTGGCCTACGCCCTGCCGGTGCTGCTGGTGGCGGCGGGAAGATGGTCTGCGTTCCGCTTATCGCGGAGAAAATAACCGAACATTTACTCCCTGAGAGCTGCTTTTTGGCGGCTCTCAAATTTTTTTGAAAAATTTTGCGTTTTGGGTGAGAGTTTTTTCGATTTTTTGTACCTATATAAGTGAAGGGGTTTTTAAGCCGCATTTCAAAAAATCCAGAGAGGAGGTTCAAACGATATGTACGATACCGCAAGACGGGTCGCACTCGTCAAGCAGCGGGTGCGGGAAAACACCCGCCGGAGGCAGCGGCGCGGCATCTATGGACTGAGCGCTATGTGTATGCTGCTGTTCGCGGTGCTGATGCAGGCGGCGGGCACGGTCATCGGGCCGGGGCAACCGGAAGCATGGGGCGTGTTCGGCGCGATGCTGCTGCGGGAGGACGCGGGCGGCTATGTGCTGGTGGCCGTTGTCTCCTTTGCCGCGGCAGCGGCGATCACCGCGCTGTGCTTCCGGCTTAGAATCAGGGAAAACCAGAAAAAAGACGGGACGGACAAGCCCGACCCGCAAGAACAGGAGGAGAAAAGCCAATGAAGAAACGAATACTTAGCATCCTGCTTCTATGCTGCATGGTGCTGACGCTATTGCCGACAACTGCGTTTGCGGCAGATGAGTCTCCTGCCGTTACAAATGTGACGGTGACCTTTGATTCCAATGGAGGCGGCGAGGTAGAGTCCCAGACTATTCAGCAGGGGCAGCAAGTACAAAGGCCCGCTGACCCTGTCAAGGAAGGTTATACTTTTATCGGCTGGTATGACAAAAACGATTTGGACAACAAATACTACAATATGCCGGAGTGGAATTTCAGATATTCTGTGACTAAGGATATGGTTCTGGTGGCGCAGTGGATGGAGCCAATGCCGATTTCCACTGAACCGATCACCTATCTGGACAAAGACGGCAAGCAGCAGACCTGCACCAAATACACGGTGCTGGAAAGCGTTACTATCAATGATTTTTTCAATAGCGACGACAAATGGTACGATCTGCCCGCCGGCTGGTATGTGGTGAAGGGCGACGTGACCTTCACGCCCCGCTTGGACACCCACGGCGCGGTCAATCTGATATTGACGAACGGCAGCCACCTCACAACGGAGTGGGGCATCAATGTGAAGGAGGGCGATACCTTCACCGTCTACGCCCAAAGCACCGACGAGGACACCATGGGCAGGCTGACGGCGTGCCTCTCAGAAGGTCCTCTCGGGGTTGAATACTATGTATGGCCGAGTAGCGGGCTGTCCGGCATCGGCAGCGGCGGTACGCGCTGGAGAAAAGCCAACAGTGGTATCGATGAAAGTGAGGGCACGATCATCATCAACGGCGGTTATATTCTCGCCAAAGGGCAGGATGGCGCCTCCGCCATTGGCGGAGGCGGTGGAGATAACGTTACCTGGTCATATGAATCCGATATCAGGCAATGCGGCAGCATTACCATCAATGGCGGCATTGTCCGCACCGAAGCGTTAACAAGAGAAGAAACTCTCGGAAGTGTTGGGATCGGGTCCTGCCGATTCGGTTATGGCGGCAGTGTTACCATCAATGGCGGGACGGTCATGGCTAATGCTTCCCATGATGCGATTTGTACGGGGCGCGGCGGCAGCATCACCATCAACGGCGGCGATATAACGGCACGAGGAGGACTCGCCGGACTTGGCAGTGGAAATGGGATTGGGCCTTCCCGGATTGCCTCTGCCGACATCACCATCAACGGCGGTAACATAGATGCGTCCACCAACAGAAAAGGCGCAGCCATCGGTGGTGTTTATTTAACAACGGTAAAAATCACCGGCGGCACCATAAAAGCTGTCGGGGATTATGCGACTGTCGCCATTGGCAACAAGGAATGGGAAGGAGGCAGCGTCAGCATCACCGGCGGCAAGGTCACCGCAATCGGAAAAGGCGATGCGGATGGCATCGGCGGCTATGCCGGTGTCAGTATCACCGGCGGCGAGATCGATGTTTCTGTTGAAGGATCTGGCGTAGCTATCGGCGGCAATGCTGGCGGAAGCATCAACATTCAGGGCAATGCAATCAAATCCATTTCCAGCAGGAGCGGCGCCTGCATTGGCGGCAGCGCTAAAAATATCACCATTCTTGACGCCGAGCTTCCGTTCCTTGGCGGTGAGGGCCTTCTGATTGGCAATGAGGTCGGCGATAACACGGGAGGCGATCTCACCATCCGAAACTGCCGCATCCTATCAACAGACATTGCGGCAAATAGAGGAATACAGGTAGGCAATAACGGAAAGATACAGATCGAAAACAGCGAGATCGTACTGACCGGAATAAAGGGCATCCGCACCGGCGATAGCGGGAGCATCACCATCCGTGATTCCCAGCTCGTCACGAACGGCATTTATATGGGCGAAGAAGGAATGACCCAGCGGAAGCTGAAACGGCTGGAGATCACGAACAGCACCGTGGTAACGAACGATGTCCTCGGCTCCACAGGCAAATTCACTTCTGTCGGCGAGATCGTGATCCACGGCAGCAGCATCCGTCAGAGCAGCGAGGATCGTGGAAATGGCTTCGGCATTGGCTGCGGAGAGTATGGCACCTTTGAACGTATTGACATTCAGGACAGCCAGATTGATATTCCGGGTTTCAAGGGTGGCGTAGCCATCGGCGGCGGTAAGTATACGACAGATCCCGGCAATAGCGTCATTCGCATTGCGAACAGCCGGGTGTTTGCCCGCACCCGTGACAGATGGAGTACCGCCATCGGTCGCGACATAGGTTCCAGCGGAGATGGAGCGCTGCGGATCTTTATTGAAAACAGCACCGTGACCGCAAAAGGCGGCTGGCTGTTTGGGGATGGTACCGAATATGTTCCCGGCATCGGAATCAGCTACAAGTCTTCCCTGAATGCCTATATTCAGGTCATGGACAGCACGGTGGAATCCTTCCGGCATACGAAAAGTAGGAACATGGACGACTCCGATTATGTCTATGACGACCTGCACACAAAGAAGCTGCCGGGTAATCCAGCGGAAAACATCTCCATCTGCGGCAGCACCGTCAACGGAACGCGCATTGACCATAGCCTTGACGCATACGGCAAATGCACGCTCTGCGGCAAGTATGATATTGGATATTGCTATGAGAAGGGGCTTCTGACGATGGAGGGGCTGACGGACTGCGCCTATGACGGCAGCGAAAAGAAGCTGACGGGGCTTTCCCATAAGACGGGTGAGAACGAAACGAAGCAGCTAACGGAGAACACGGACTACACCGCCAGCTATTCCAACCATGTATATCCCTACACCCTCAACCCCAGCGACGCGGGCTTTGACCCGGAAAAAGCCCCCAAGGTGACGTTGTACGGCACGGGGGACTACTGCGGCAAGGCTGAGCACTATTTCACCATCAGCGGAGACGCGCAGCCCTCGTATACCGTAAAGTTTGATACTGCCGGCGGCACGAGTATCAGCAATAAAACCGGCGTCAGGTGGGAGCAGCGCGTGCTGGACGGTGTGGAGCCTCCCACCAGAACCGACTATGAGTTCCGCGGCTGGAGCTGTTCCGGCAAACCCGTGTTTCCCGGAACCACCTATGCGGATCTTGCGGGAGATAAAAACGTACAGAGCATCACGCTGACGGCGCAGTGGGCGGCGGCATGGTATCCGGAGGGTGAAATTAAGATTGAAGGTGAGGACACCGTATGGAATGGCTTCGAAAGCGACTATTCCGCACGGTTTTACAACACGGAGCAAACTGTAACCATCTCCGCTCCGAAATCCGGCGGTAAGCCGGTGGAGATCGGCTATCTGATCACCGATGAGGACCTCACGAAGGCCAGATGCACAAAACGAGACTTTACCCCTTACACCGAGCCTCTCAAGCTGAACACGGACGGTCAGCACATCGTTTATGCGAAGCTCACCAACGCAGAGGGCAATGTCACCTATCTCAGGACAACAGGCCGCATTGTGATTGACACCACGGCCCCTGCGATCAATGGCGTTGAGGATGGTGAAGTGTATTATACCACGAAAAATGTGCAAATCACCGATGATAACCTTGCTTCCGTCACGGTAAACGGATCTCCCAAGACAGTAGGCGGCTACAACACAATTTGGATTGCACTCTTTTCGGATGCCAACCGCACATATAAGATCGTCGCGACCGACAAGGCCGGAAACAGGACGGAGAAAACCATCACGGTTTATGACGGCACCTATGTGATCCCTGTTACCGGCGTATCGCTGGACGAGAGCAGCATTACCCTCGATGTGGGTGGCAGCCAGACCCTGACCGCCACGGTGACGCCGGAGGACGCCACCAACAAAAAGGTGTGCTGGAGCTCCGACAACGAGGCTGTCGCCACGGTTTCCGAGGACGGCGTTGTCACCGCCGTGGCAGGCGGGACGGCTGTCATTACCGCCACCACACATGACGGTTTGTTCACCGCTTCCTGCACGGTGACGGTCAATGCCCCTGCCACCGCACCTAATATCATTACGGACACACTGCCGGATGGCAAGGTGGGCGAGGCTTACAGCCAGACCCTGACCGCCAACGGCACTACGCCCATCAAATGGAGCATTAGCGGCGGCGCTCGGCCCGACGGCCTGACGCTGGACGAAACCACCGGCGAGATCAGCGGCACGCCCACCACAGCGGGAACTGCCAAATTCACCGTCAAGGCGGAAAACAGTGCGGGCAGCGATACGAAGGAACTGTCTATTACGATAACCAAGGCCGCGCCCACCGAGTATACCGTCACCGTGACCACAGAGGGCGGCGGAACGGCTTCTGCATCTTCTGCAAAAGCCGTGGTCGGCACGGAGATTCGCCTGACCGCCAAGCCTGACGAAGGCTACCGCTTCAAGGAGTGGGAGGTCATGAGCGGCAATGTGACCATCAAGGACGATAAGTTCTTCATGCCGGACAGCAATGTAGAGGTCAAAGCAATCTTCGAGGAGGACGCGCCTCCTGCGCCTACCGAGCATACCGTCACCGTGACCAGCAGCGGCAACGGCACGGCTTCTGCATCTCCCGTAAAGGCTGTTGCCGGTGCGGAGATCACACTGAGCGCTACGCCCGACAAGGGCTATCACCTCAAGGAGTGGCAGGTCGAATCTCCGACAGGACTTGTAATCACCAACAACAAGTTCACCATGCCGGACAGCAATGTAGAGGTCAAGGCAATCTTCGAGGAGGATGCACCACCTGCGCCTACCGAGCATACCGTCACCGTGACCAGCATCGGCAACGGCACGGCTTCTGCATCTCCCGTAAAGGCTGTTGCCGGTGCGGAGATCACACTGAGCGCTACGCCCGACAAGGGCTATCACCTCAAGGAGTGGCAGGTCGAATCTCCGACAGGACTTGTAATCACCAACAACAAGTTCACCATGCCGGACAGCAATGTAGAGGTCAAGGCAATCTTCGAGGAGGATGCACCACCTGCGCCTACCGAGCATACCGTCACCGTGACCAGCATCGGCAACGGCACGGCTTCTGCATCTCCCGTAAAGGCTGTTGCCGGTGCGGAGATCACACTGAGCGCTACGCCCGACAAGGGCTATCACCTCAAGGAGTGGCAGGTCGAATCTCCGACAGGACTTGTAATCACCAACAACAAGTTCACCATGCCGGACAGCAATGTAGAGGTCAAGGCAATCTTCGAGGAGGATGCACCACCTGCGCCTACCGATCCCGCCAAGCCCAGCATCAGTGTCACCGGAACCTACACCTACAATGGCTCCGAGCATACCGCAACCGTGAGCGGCTATGATCCCGCCACAATGGACATCTCCGGCAACACCGCCACGGACGCGGGCGATTACACCGTTCGCGTCACATCCAAGACCGGCAAATGGGCGGACGGCAGCACCGATGCCGTAACCGCGGCGTGGAGCATCGGCAAAGCCACGCAGGAAGCGCCCATTGGATTGAATGGTGTCGCGCCCACTACCGAGGGCGGCAGCGACGGCAAGATCACCGGCGTGGATGCAACGATGGAATACCGTGCGGAGAGCGAAACTATCTACACCGCCTGCACCGGTATCGAGATTGAAAACCTGTCCGCTGGTAATTACTTCGTTCGCTATGCGGAGGATCACAACCACTTTGCCAGCCCCGATGCAGAGGTCACAGTGGGTGAGGGCGCGTCGCTTGCGGATTGTACGATCACCTTCAACGCAGGCGGCGGCAGCGGCAGCATGGATTCCGTGACCGTCAAGACAGGGGCAAATTACATCCTGCCCGCCTGCGGCTTCACCGCTCCCACCGATCAGGAGTTCAAGGCTTGGGAGATCGGCGGCACGGAGTACAAAGTGGGAGATTCCTACACCGTGAACGGGGATATTGAGATCAAAGCACTGTGGAAGAACAGAGTTATTACCCCCACCACCTACACCGTCACCGTCAGTAATGACGGAAACGGCACCGGCACCGCAGCTCCTTCCACCGCTGCGGCCGGTACGACGATCACCCTGACCGCCATGCCCAACGAGGGCTACCACTTTAAGGAGTGGGAGGTCATCAGCGGCGGCGTGACCATCAAGGACGATAAGTTCCTCATGCCGAACGGTAATGTGGAGGTCAAGGCAATCTTCGAGGAGGACGCGCCTCCTGTGCCCACCGAGTTCACCATTACCGTGAAAACGGACGGCAATGGCACAGCTTCCGCCTCTCATGCAAAGGCTGTTGTCGGCACAGAGATCACCCTGATCGCTACGCCCAAAACCGGCTACCACTTCAAGGAGTGGCAGGTCATGAGCGGCGGCGTGACCATCAAGGACGATAAGTTCACCATGCCGAGCGCCAACGTGGAAGTCAAGGCCATCTTCGAGAAAGATGCACCTCCTGCACCCACCGAGTTTACCATCACCGTGACCAGCGGCGGCAACGGAACGGCTTCTGCATCTCCTGCAAAGGCTGCGGCCGGCACGGAAATCACCCTGACCGCCACGCCTGACAAGGGCTACCACTTCAAGGAGTGGCAGGTCATCAGCGGCGGCGTGACTATCAAGGACGATAAGTTCACCATGCCGAGCGCCAACGTGGAGGTCAAGGCCATCTTCGAGAAAGATGCACCTCCTGCACCCACCGAGTTTACCGTCATCTTTGACGGCAACGGCGGTACGCCCTCTGTCGACAGCATGACCACCACCAATCGGAAGCTGACCTCTCTGCCCAGCGCCTCCCGAAGCGGCAGTTACAGCTTCGATGGCTGGTACACCGAAAAGAGCGGCGGCACAAAGATCACGACGGATACCGTACTCCATGCAAATATCACCGTCTATGCCCACTGGACGTACATCGGCGGCGGTGGCGGCAGCTACAATCCACCCGTCACCTACTACACGCTGCGCTTTGAAACAGGCGGCGGCAGTGATATTCCCAGCGTGCAGGGAACGTACAATACCTACATTGACCTGACAAAGTACGTCCCCACCTGGCGCGGGCATACCTTTATCGGCTGGTACACCGAACGCAGCCTGATGAACAAGGTTTCCGGTGTTTATCTGACGAAGGATATGACCGTGTATGCGCTCTGGCGCGTGGACGAAAATCCGGGCACAGGCGCGAATCCCTTTACCGATGTTTCTGAAAAGGACTGGTTCTACGGCGATGTGATGTTCGTCTACGAAAACGGACTGATGCTCGGTACGAGCAAGACCCTGTTCAGTCCGCATGGGACGGCGACGCGCGGCATGATGGCGACAATTCTCTGGCGCATGGAGGGCAGCCCCGCGCCGAAGGGCAAAAACAGCTTTACCGATGTGGAGGCCGGAAAGTGGTACGCTGACGCGATCACATGGACGGCGGAGAACGGCATTTTTGCGGGCTACGGCAAAGACAAATTTGGCCCGGACGATCCCATCACCCGCGAACAGCTTGCAGCCATCTTCTACCGCTACGCAGACTACAAGGGCTACGATCTGACCGTCAAGGGAAATCTGGACAAGTTCAAGGATGCGGACAAGATCACGGATTACGCAAAGACGGCGATGCAATGGGCGGTCGGCAACGGTCTTGTGAAGGGAAAATCCGGCAATCTGCTTGACCCGCAGGGCACGGCGACCCGCGCTGAGATCGCCGCCATGCTCCACCGCTTCATTGAGAAGTATGAGCTGGTGCAGGGCAAGGCTCCCGGCGGCCTGATGGGCTGGATCGACCCGAAGCGGCTGCAAATCCCAAAGACCGGCGACAGCAGCGTGTTAGGCTTGTGGGGGATCTCCCTCTGTACATCTCTTGCCGGATGCCTTGTGCTGACCACATGGCAGATCAGGCGGCGGCGTGAGGAAGAAGCGCTGCAAATCATCGAAAAGTAAACAGGTTCACCTTTAGGGGCGCGGGCAAATAGCCCCGCGCCCCTTTTCGGTTTCATTCGTCAGGAAAGGCGGTTGCTCTTTTGAACAACCGCCTTTCGCCATTTCTATCCGATTTGAGCAGAAAGGAAATCAGTCTATGACAAAAGAGTACGGGAGGTGTCGCTGATGCGGCTTGCCGCCGCACAAATCGCATAACCGGACTAATACGGAATGAAAGCAGTTTTCTGCACCCGCCTGCCCTTTCTGCTGTTTCATTGCGCCTATTGAGCACCTATGAAGGTTTTGAAGCCTTTATAGGTGCTTTTTGTCATCCACGGCACTTCTTCGCCGTGGGCTGCCGCTCCCCGCCGCTCTCCGTTTGGATTCGACCGCAACACCGAACAAAAACATCCAAACGGAGGAATACAACATGACAACGATCAACCTGCGGGAGCTTTACCCGTGGTACACCGAGGATACCTTTATCGAGGTTTCCGATGAAGTAGCTGCGTTTCTTGAAGAAGATAAGCGGCTTCAGATCAACTACGCGCAGTACATCCGCGACAACAAAGCGTTCTATTCACTGGACGCTGGCGACGGCATTGAGGCGGAGGCGCTGAATCTGCCGGAACAGCCGGACGAGGCGCTGGAGCGCATGGAACTGGAGCGGCTGCTGAAAGAAGCGCTGGCACAGCTCACGGAAACCCAGCGGCGCAGGCTGCTTGTCAGCGTTCTCAATGATGAGAGCAACCAGCGGATTGCCGCCCTTGAGAGCGTTGATGAGAGCGCAGTGCGCAGGAGCATTCAACGTGGATTGGCTGCTCTCAAAAAATTACTGAACAAATTTTGAGTTACCCCGTCCGAAAAAGCCCGATTTTTCTTGAGGTATATGAGAGGGATATTATTCTCGCTCGCCTCTGCTCCTTGACAACCGCATAGACACCGGTATCAGCACAGACCCCGCGCGGCTGAAAAGCCAAGCGACAAAAGGCGCGCCGCCATGACGACAGACATCCCATCCTTCGGGACGGGCGGCTGTCCGAGCGATCTACGCGGCCTTTGACCCGATGCATGGCAGCATCGGGCGCGATGACAGCGCGGGCGATACGCAACCCCAGCTACGGCCTCCCACTGACTTGAGGGGGATTCCTGCGGCGCTCGTGAGCCTTACAAGTCACGGCGCTGCGGGAATGGGACAGCCTTGCCAAAGGCGGCTGATACCGGTCCCAGAGGCGATATATGCCTCGCGCCGGGGGCTGTGACAAATACGGCGGAACAAAACTACACGACACAACATACGCAGACAGCCGCGCCGGTGCAGTATCATGCAACATGACAGCAATCCCTCCGGCGCGGCTGCTCTGCCGGAACGAATACGAACAAGCCCCGCTGTCATATCGTGGCAGCGGGACTTACATGATAAATCGGAGGTGCGTTTATGCAGAAGCAAGCCATCCCCAAAGAGCCGGTCGCCTCTTATAAGGAGATCAGGATCGGCAAGACCCTCTATCGCGTGACAAGCGTGTTTTCCGGCGAAAAGGACCTTGGCAGGACGCTGGAGCAGCTTGCGGTGCGCCGCGCCATGACAGAGCTGGACGCTCCCGCGTCCGCGCCGCCTTGTCACGCATCGTAACAGACAATCAGCCTCCCTGTGGCGGCATCCTTGCGCGAAAATGGTATCCCCGGTATCATATTCTTGCAGGGAAAACCTGCGAGAGCCATCACGCCGCACGGATGTATGAATCGCAGAGAATCGGGAGGTAAAATACAGATGATCGAAAAGACATACAACGTAGGCATCTATTGCAGGCTCAGCAACGACGATGAGCGCGATGGGGAGTCCGTATCCATCGAAAATCAAAAGCTCCTGCTGCAAAGCTATGTGCGTCAGCGGGGCTGGAACGAGATCGCGGTGTACTGTGACGACGGGTACTCAGGTACGAATTTCGACCGCCCCGGCGTCAAACGCCTCATCGAAGATGCAAAAGCCAAGAAAATCAACCTCATTCTGGTCAAGGACCTATCACGCTTTGGGCGTAACTACATCGAGTTCGGACAGTACACGGACTACCTGTTTCCCTCGCTGGGCTGCCGTTTTATCGCGCTGAACAACGGCATCGACACCATGAGTGACAACGGCAGCACCGACGTCATGTGCTTTTTGAACTTATTTAACGAGTTTTACAGCCGGGACACCTCCAAGAAGGTCAAGGCGGTCAAAAGAGCCTGCGCGGAAAGCGGCAAGTTCATGGGAACCTACCCCGCCTACGGCTACAAGCGCGACCCGGAGGATAAGCACCACCTTGTCATCGACGAGGAGACCGCCCCTACCGTGCGCCGCATCTTCGCCATGCGCGCCGCCGGCATGGGCTTCCGTGCCATCGCCGTCACGCTCAACGAGGAGGGCGTTCTGCCGCCCGGTGCGCTCTACTATCAGCGCAAGGGGCGCAGCGACCCGCGCAACGTCAACCACAAGTGGGCGGAAACCACCGTCAAAGCTCTCATCCGCAGCGAGGTCTATATTGGGAACATGGTGCAGGGCAAAACCGGCACACTTTCCTATAAGTCCCGCAAGCTCATCAACAAGCCGGAGGAGGAATGGATACGGGTGGAGGGAACCCACGAGCCCATTATTTCCCGCGAGATATGGGATACCGTGGTCAGCATCGACAAAAAGAAGGTGCGCAAGACGCCGCCCACGGACGGCATCCGCAGCATTTTCACCGGCATTGTCTACTGCGCAGACTGTGGCTTCAAGATGCGCAACCACATCGAGCGCTTCACCTATAAGGACGGAACGCCGGGGCGGTACAGCTCCTTTATCTGCGGCAACTATGCCAGAAGCGGCAAAAGCGCCTGCACCATCCACTCCATCTATGAGAATGTGCTGGAGGAGCTGGTGCTGACGGACATCCGTGAAAAGGCGCGCTTCGTCGAGTGCGACGGCGAGCGCCTTGCCGAGCAGATCAGCCGTATGAAGGAAAAGGAAAGCCGCAGCCGCGTCATCTCCTATGAGCAGGAGCTGAAAGCGGCAGCGGCGCGTATGGCGGAGCTGGAACGGCTGATGCAGAATCTCTATGAGGACAAATGCACCGGCACCATCCCCCAGACGGTCTTTCAGACGCTCATGCGGAAATACGAAACCGAACGGGCGGAAAAAGCCGCCGCCATACCGGAGCTGGAGCAGAAGGTCAGAGCGCAGCTTGAGAACCGGCAGGACGCAAACCGCTGGATGGAGGTCATCCGCCGCTACACCGAGATCACGGCGCTGGACGAAAGCATCCTCTTTGAGCTGGTGGACCGCATCGAGGTGGGCGAGGCGCGGAAGGTCAACGGACAGCGCATCTGCGACGTCAAGGTGGTCTACCGCTACGTCGGCAGCGTGGACGACGCGCTGGCACAGGAGAGGCTGGAAGCGTATGAAAAAGCTATATAAGGTCGGCATCTATTGCCGGTTGAGCGTGGACGACGCCTCCAACTCCGCCAAGGCGAAAAACTATATCCCCGCTGATGAATCCGTCAGCATCGAGAATCAATATAAACTGCTTTCCAAATTCGTAATGCTCAACGGCTGGACGGAGGTCAAGTCCTACTCGGACGACGGTTATAGCGGTGGAAATTTTCAGCGTCCCGGATTTCTGGAGATGCTGGAGGATGCGCGGCACGGCCTTATCAACCTGATCCTTGTGAAAGACCTATCACGGCTGGGCCGCGATTTTGTGGAGGTCGGGCGCTATACCGACGTTATTTTCCCCTCGTTGGGCTGCCGCTTCGTATCCGTCCTTGACTGCCTCGACACCGAGGGCGACAACACAGATATGCTGCACTTCCGCAGTCTGATGAACGACTACCATTTGAAAGACCTCTCCAATAAGGTAAAATCTGTCCTTCACGCCAAAATGCGCAGCGGCCAGTATATCGCCGCCTACGCGCCCTACGGCTACCGCAAGAGCGATGAGGACAGACATCGGCTGGTGATTGACGAGGAAGCAGCCGCCGTGGTGCGCCGGATGTTTGAGCTGCGGCGGGCAGGCATGGCCTACGGCAAGATCGCCGCCGTGCTGAACAGCGAGGGCATTTTGTCCCCACGCTGGTATTGGGCAAAGCTGTACGGCAACGGCTCCTGCAAGTACGCGAACCTTTGGATGTACGCCACGGTGAAGAACATACTGACAAACGAAGTCTACACCGGAAATCTTATTCAGAATCAGACCGGCTCGCGCTCCTATAAGGACGACACCATGATCTATAAGCCGGAATCCGAGTGGATACGGCATGAGGCTTTGCATGAAGCCATCATCTCGCCGGAGGTGTGGAATGAAGTGCAGGCCATCAACCGGGAAAGGACGCGGCTCTCGGCGGACAACGCCCCGCCGAAGCCCTTCCTGTTCACCGGCAAGCTCGTCTGCGCCGACTGCAAAGCCCCCCTTCAGGGCAACCGGGAGACGCAGCGCCGCAAGAACGGCACGTCCAAAAAGTACGTTTCCTATTTCTGCTCCCGTTATACGGCCTCCGGCTACGGCGCGTGTTCCCGGCACACCATCTATGAGATGACGCTGACGGAGCTTGTATTGAGCGAGATTCGCGCCCATGCCGAGGCGCTGGAACTGGACGAAGCTGCCATGCTGGACAGGCTGCAAGCGCAGCGCACCGCCGCAGACGCAGAACGTCTGGAAAGCGTCCGGCAGGAGATTGGGAAGCTGCGCCGCCGCGTCTATGAGCTGGAGCAAATGACCGCCAAGCTCTATGAGGACAAGGTTTGCGGCAGCATCAGCGCAGCGTCCTTCGCTGTACTGCTTGAAAAGACCGAGCAGGAGCGTCGCCAGCGAACCGACCGGCTGGATACGCTTCTTGCGGAAGTCAGGGAGTATGAGCAGAGCGCCGCAGACATTCAAAGCTGGGCGGCAGTTGTCCGAAAGCACCTACATATTCGGGAGCTTGACCGTGAAACGGTGGACGAGCTGATCGACCGCATTGAGGTCGGAGAAAAAACCGTTGTTGACGGAAAAAACGTCCGTGACATCAAAATCTATTACCGCTTTGTCGGCAATATCTGAATGGAGGTCAGATCATGGATAGCAATAAAAGCAAGCGTGTGGTAGTATATTGCCGGGTAGCGACACAGGCGCAGCTTGACGGCGACCACACGCTGGAAGCACAAAGCGCCCGGCTGCATGAGCAGGCCGAGCGGCTGGGTTATGAAATTGTGGGAAAAGTCAGCGAGTATGAAAAAGGAACTTCGCTTGACCGCGACGGCTGGAAAAGGGCTTGTCAGAAGGCGGTGGAGCAAAAGGCGGACATCCTCCTTGTTGCCGATCTTACACGGATAGCGCGCGATCCGATCCTTTGGATGCAGGCTTTGCGCGAGTTAAGCGGCAAGGGCGTTTGGATTCAGTCCGCGGCTGAACCGGATGCGTTTCGGGTAGATCCCCTTTTTCACCTATGGCTACCGCCTGGAATCCAATGGCAGCTTGCACTCCATGAACTATGGAAAACTTACCGCAGGAACAACGAAAACAGCGATTGATACAGCAAAACCGTCTGAAAAGGGAGAAATCATTACTTACCTTTCCCGAATGGGAGATGTTCTTGAACAGGTTGCGGATTGCGGCAAATCCTTCTCCGTCCCCACGCTGACTGTCCACGCCGTCATTGACGGCAATGAAGCGCACATCGTAGCTGGGGAAGATGATGTCGGTGTACTGGCCTACTGTCAGATAATCACGACCAAAGCGAGATAGGTCTTTTACCAGCCAGCAGCCCACTAATCCCTGCTTGACGAGTTCAAAGCCCTCCTGTACGCCGGGACGCTGGAAGTTCGTGCCCGTATAACCATCGTCAATCAGCACTTTCAAGTTTGTGTAGCCATGATCCCGTGCGTATCGAGTTAACAGCTCGCGTTGAGAAGAGATTTGTCAAGGGTATTTTCCTCATAAGAGAGCGCCCTGCACAAAA
>ENA-UONX01001618-UONX01001618.1-human-gut-metagenome-genome-assembly--contig:-P74old-NODE-1618-length-20045-cov-5.332016_pt1 | contig 20045 bp, 15 predicted proteins | sample MGYA00242466_ERZ724013 | MGnify/ENA metagenome assembly ERZ724013 | reverse complement strand
GGATAAGAATCATTGGGATACAAAAAAGCAGATTTTTATAATTCAGGAGTTTTAAATTATTTATACCGTAATAAGATAGTAACTTTTTCTTTTTCAAAATAATAATTATCATTAGAGGAAAGGCGATTTCTACTAAGGCATTTATACTATTTGGTATTTTTATTACGATATTTGATAATATGTTTGCTAATATAATCAAAGAAAAATATACAATCATTGATATAATAGTAAAAATATTTCTTTTTTAAATTTATCGTCTTTCATATACAGTCCTCTCTGTGCTTTTTAAATTTCTATTTACTGATGAGTGAATTATAATATGAATGATGTTGAACATCAATGCTACAAGAACACAAAGTGACTTTTGACGGAATCATCAAAAGTCGCTTTGTAATACTTTTATTTGCCTCTGCATGAACAGAGAATAATTTTCTTTTTAGTAAAAAGAAAATTATTCATACAAAGGGTACTGTTTGCAGATTTCGGTTACCATTGCCCGAATCTCGTCTGCCTTGTCCTCGAACTGGGTTGCAGTCAGATACATGCATTCTGCAATCTTGTCCATCTCTGCAACACCCAGACCACGGCTGGTAACTGCCGGTGTGCCGACACGCAGACCAGAGGTGACAAACGGCTTTTCTGGATCGTTCGGAATTGCATTCTTATTGACAGTGATATATACTTCATCCAGACGGTGCTCCAGCTCCTTACCAGTGATGGAGAATGGACGCAGATCCACCAGCATCAAGTGGTTGTCTGTACCGCCGGAAACTAAATGGAATCCACGGTCTACCAGACCCTTTGCCAGTGCCTGTGCATTTTCTACAATCCGTTTGCCGTATTCCTTGAATTCCGGTTTCATGGCTTCTCCGAAGCAAACTGCCTTTGCTGCAATTACATGCATCAGCGGACCACCCTGTGTGCCCGGGAATACTGCCTTGTTGATCTTCTTTGCGATTTCTTCGTCATTGCAGAGAATCAGACCCCCACGAGGACCACGCAGAGTTTTGTGTGTGGTGGTGGTGGTAACGTCCGCATATGGAACAGGGGACGGATGCATACCGGAAGCCACCAGACCGGCGATGTGTGCCATGTCTACCATCAGGTAAGCACCGACAGACTTTGCAATTTCAGACAGCTTCGGGAAATCAATGATTCTTGGATAAGCACTTGCTCCGGCAACAATCAGCTTCGGCTTGTGTTCCTTTGCCAGAGCGGCTACCTTATCGTAATCAATGACCTCGTCGTCACCCAGACCATAGGAAACGAAGTGAAAATATTTACCGGAAATATTGACCGGAGAGCCATGTGTCAGATGCCCGCCATGTGCCAAGCTCATGCCCAATACGGTATCACCTGGCTGAAGCAGGGCAAAGTAAACAGCGGTGTTTGCCTGTGCACCAGAGTGCGGCTGTACATTGGCATACTGTGCACCGAACAGTTTCTTGGCACGGTCAATGGCTATTTCCTCTACAACGTCAACATACTCGCATCCGCCATAGTACCGCTTGTGTGGCAGACCTTCTGCATACTTATTGGTGAGGGCAGAACCCATGGCAGCCATCACAGCTGGAGAAACAATATTCTCGCTGGCAATCAGTTCCAAATTTCTTCTCTGTCTTGCGAGTTCTTGCTGCATGGCAGCAGCGACCTCGGCGTCGTACTTGGAAACAAAGCCGATGGTATCCATCATATCCTGATACATAATGTGAAATCCTCCAATTGATAAAATTGATCGAACAAAATGTGACCGCTTTTATTATACAACATTTTTCAGAAATTGACAAGCATTTTTGAAAAGTTTCCATCCGCATCAATGGGCAAAGTAGATACGATTTTTGATTTCACTGAGAATCCGGTGAGCTGCCTGTTCTTTTGTCATTTTTTCAAGTGGGATTTCCGCATCTGCTGTGATGATGGTGATGATATTGGTATCCGTACCGAATCCAGCCCCTTTTGTCCGCAGACTATTGGCACAAATCATATCACAATGCTTGGACTGTAATTTTTTTCTGGAGTTTTCTGTTACATTTTCTGTTTCCATGGAGAAACCACACAGGAACTGTCCTACTATTTTGTGTTCCCCGAGCACTTTTAAAATATCGGTGGTACGCTGTAAGGCAATGGTCAATGTGCCATCTGCCTTTTTGATTTTCTGTTCAGCAGTTTCCACAGGAGTATAATCCGCAACAGCAGCCGCTTTGATAATACAGTCAAATTCCGCAGCAATGGGCATTATGGCTTGATTCATTTCTTCAGCAGAAACCACTGGAATGACCGTAATAAAGGGCGGTGGTGTCACTTCCATGTGTGCGGCAACCAGTGTTACATCTGCACCACGCTGCATAGCCGCTTTTGCCAGTGCACATCCCATCTTTCCAGAGGAGTGGTTTGTGAGAAACCGAACAGGGTCGAGAGATTCTCTGGTTGCACCAGCTGTGATGAGAAATTTTTTTCCAGCAAGGTCTTTTTCAAAGGCAATTTCCCGCAAGATATACTCCAGCAGCAGACTTTCTTCGGGCATCCTGCCGTCACCAGAATCGCCGTTGGCGAGCATTCCCGTTGCAGGTGGGATGATTTCATAGCCGAAGCGAGCCAGTTTTTTCAGGTTGTCCTGTACAATGGGGTTGTGGTACATATTGTGATTCATAGCAGGGGAAATAATTTTTTTGCAAGGGCATGCCATGATCGTTGTAGTCAGCATATCATCTGCAATGCCGTTTGCCAGTTTCCCAATGACATTTGCAGATGCCGGTGCAACCAGTACGACATCTGCTTGTTTGGCAAGGGCCACATGTTCGACACTGTATTGAAAGTTGCGGTCAAATGTGTCAATCAGGCATTTGTTGCTTGTAAGGGTTTCAAAGGTGATGGGGTTGATGAATTGCGTAGCATTTTGCGTCATGAGCACCTGTACATTGGCATGCAGTTTTTTGAGCATACGGGCAAGATTGGCAATTTTATAGGCAGCAATGCTGCCGGTAACCGCCAGTACAACGTTTTTTCCAGTTAGCATGGTAGATACACTCCTTTGATGATGCGTTAACGTGAGTTCGATAAACCAGTTTTATCCGCCGCCAGCAACTATGGTCAAGCTGCCACCCTTGCAAAGCAAATGAGTTGGAATTGGGAAAGGAACGAGAAGCATGATACTGCTTTCCTTCATTTAAAAAACAAAACAGCAAAAATTGAGTGTGGTTAGACTGCAAATTGAGATACAAAATAGGGGGGAACAGCATAGCGTTTTCGCTGGACGGTTCAGACAAGGTTTTCCTGAGAAGCACGAAAATTGATTTTCATGAAAGCGAACAGCCTACTCGGGGCAGTGAGCGAAGCCAATCTGCCAAATCAATCGCCCTTAGTATAACACAGAAAATTCAGAAAAAGATATATAAAATTTGAAAAAAATATGATATACTGCACCTGTATTGTATTGTATCCCTCTCAGAGGGAATAATAACAAGGAGGTTTTTCTCATGAAGAAAACAAAACTGAACACAAAACAACTGGTGATCCTAGGGCTGCTGACGGCACTGACGATGATATTCTCGTTTACGCCGATTGGCTCAATTCCTATCGGTCCACTGGTCATCACCCTGAACGTGATTCCCATTGCATTGGCAGCCATTACAGCCGGTCCTGTGGGGGGATTGGTAATTGGCAGCGTATTTGGACTGCTCAGTTTTCTGCAATGCTTCGGTATTGGTGTGCCGAGCGGAATGGGTGCGATTCTTGTGGAAATCAATCCGTTTCTTGCCTTTGTGCAGCGGTTTGTTCCAAGAGCGTTGGATGGTTTCCTTGTGGGACTGATTTTTAAGGGTGTCAGCAAGCTGACCAACCAGTATGTTTCCTGTGCTGTGACTGGATTTTTTGCTGCCTTTTTGAATACTGTCCTTTTTATGACAGCACTGGTTGCACTGTATGGCAACACAGAGTATGTGCAGGGTTTGATGGGCGGTAAGAATATTTTGGTGTTTATCTGCACATTTGTGGGTGTGAATGCCGTGTGTGAGATGCTGGCTTCTACAATTGTAACTGGTGCGGTTGGGGCAGCACTTTGTAAGACAAACTTTGTTCCAACAGCAGCGTCTAAGCCGAAGACACAAAAAGCATAACAGGAAATCATTTGGAGGGTACAAAGTTATGGTGCTGGCAATTGATATTGGCAATACCAATATTGTCATTGGATGCTTTCAAGAACAAACGATTTTGTTTCAGGAACGGATGGCGACGAATCCCAAGGCAACTAGTCTGGAATATGCAGCTATGCTGAAAACCGCATTTGAAATGTATGATATCGACCGGCACACCATTGATGGCAGTATTATTTCTTCTGTTGTCCCGCCGGTGACTGGAACGGTAAAAAAAGCGGTGATGCAGTATATTGGTATTTCTCCGATGGTGGTACGGTATGACATGAAAACTGGTCTGCAAATTGCCATTTCCTATCCGGAAAAGCTGGGCAGTGATTTGATTGTGGATGCAGTTGCTGCCATGCAGGCATATCCGCTGCCGTTGATTGTGATTGACATGGGAACTGCAACTACACTTTCCGTCATTGACCGGAATCAGCAGTATCTCGGCGGTATCATTATGCCGGGAGTTGGGGTATCGCACGATTCCTTGATTGCCCGTACTGCACAGCTGCCCAAAATTGCACTTGAACCGCCGGAACAGGTGATTGGGAAGAACACAGTGGACTGTATGAAAAGCGGTTTGCTGTATGGAACAGCTGGGGCATTAGATGGATTGATTGCCCGCATTCAAGTAGAATTAGGCGAGCCGTGTACCGTGGTTGCCACGGGCGGACTGGCAAATGTGATTGTACCCCTCTGTCAAAGCCAGATGATTCTGGATGATGATTTGCTCTTAAAAGGGCTCATGACTTTATATAATCAAAACAAATAAAATTATAATACAATACAAAAAAACGCTTCGACGGATGGAAAAATATCTGTCGAAGCGTTTTGTTTTTCATTACAGCGAGAAATTATTCGTTTTCCATTAGTTCTTGGAAGAAATTGAAGTAATCCTCTCGTTTATCATTGGTGAAGGCAATGGCGTTTCTTGGATGCAGATTGAGGTGACCAGTCAGCAAATACTGAATATCATAGCCCCAGACTGTGCCATTTTTCTTGAGTGGCAGCATATAATCCTGTAAGAACCGCAGTACGGGTTTTATATCATACTTTGGATTTTTGAGAAAGCACAACAGCAGTTCCATGGCACAGTTTCCGGCACCTCTGCCCATCGCTGCCATGGTAGCATCTAGGTAGCTGACACCACGCATAGCACATTCGATGGTATTTGCATAGGCAAGCCGTTGGTTGTCATGTGCATGAATGCCAACTTTTTTTCCGTATCGCTCTGCTGCTTCCAGATATTTATCTGCCAGATGACGCATTTCGAGTGGAAAGATGGAACCATAGCTATCCACCAGATAAATGACATCGACGCTGCTCTGTCCCAGAATAGAAAGGGCTTCGTCCAGTTCCGATTCTTTTGCTTTGGAAACTGCCATGATATTGACCGTTGTGCGGTAGCCTTTCTTTGTACAATGTTCGATCATTTCTACCGCAGCTGGAATGGTATGAATATAGGTCGCAACTCGTACAATGTCAATGATGCTGTCCTTTTTTTCCGGCAAGTCCCGTTCCAGATTGGTACGTCCAACGTCTGCCATGACAGCGAGCTGCATGTTGGTGTTGTTTTCACCGATGACACTGCGAATTTTTTCCTCGTCGCAGAACTTCCAGATGCCGAATTTCTCTGGATCAAATAAGTCACGATCTGCCTTGTAGCCCAATTCCATGCAGTCTATGCCAGCTTTTAGATTGGTTTCATAAAGTGCTTTTATGAATGAGTTGGAGAAGTGGAAACTGTTAACCAGTCCGCCGTCTCGAATGGTTGCGTCTAATACCTTGATATCTGGTCGAAAGGACATGGTTGTGCCCTTAATTGGTTCTTTGTATTCCATGATGTTTTTCCTTCCCGTCACATAGAATTTCTGCATGTAGTGATTAAAAATAAAAGCAGTGTGACATTTTTCATTATAGCAGATTTTTAGAAAAAGCACAAGATTTTATGTGATTTTTAGTTGAATCATACAATTTTTACGTATGTGATTTAGACAGAGTGCTGTAATCGTGGGAGATGATGGAGAAAAAATCATACCTGGTCAGATGGGGACAGGTATGATTGAGACGATATTTGAAATAAGAGACTTGTCCTGTTATCCAACAAGCAGTTATAAATTTGTCGTATAGATACCAGTGAGATATTGTACAAAGATCGAAACGAGTGTAATAGAAACCCAGCAGCAGAACCCCAACAGAATGGGCTTACCGCCTTTTTTAATCAGTGTCACAATGTTTGTATGCAGTCCAATTGCTGCCATTGCCATTGCAATAAAGAACTTTGCAAGCCATTTCATCCACGCAATAAAGTTATCATTATAAAATGTAGTGAAATGATTTTCTGGCAGCATCCCAACTACGGTTGTGACAATAGAGGCTGCAATAAAGAATAGGATAAACCATGGAAAAATTTTTTTGAAGGAAAAATCCGTGGCATCACCGCCGCTGGCTTTTGCTTTTCGAGTTCTGTAGACAGCGAGTGCCAAGGTAATCGGAATAATGGCAAGGGTACGTGTCAATTTTACCGTTACAGCTGCGGATAAAATACCGCTTGTATGATAAAGATTTTCTGCTGTTGCAGCGGTTGCTGTTACAGAGGAGGTATCGTTTACGGCTGTACCAGCAAATACAGCGAAGCCTTCTGTTCCAAATCCCAGTGCGTATCCCAGTGTCGGAAAAATCAATGCAGCCAGAATGTTGAACAGAAAGATAACGGATATAGACTGTGCAACATCTTCCTCATCTGCATCAATGACCGGTGCTGTTGCGGCAATGGCAGAGCCGCCACAAATAGAAGAACCTACGCCAATCAGACAGGCTGTTTTCGGTTGGATATGCAGCACTTTCATCAGTAGAAATGCTACAATCAGAGAGATGGAAATGGTACAGATAATGACCGGTAAGCTCTTTCCCCCTACAACTGCAATGGTTCCGAGATTCAAAGAAAAGCCGAGAATGATAACTGCCCACTGCAAAATTTTCTTTGCAGTAAATTGAATACCGGGTTGAAGTGGTTCCCTGTGAAATGCTTTTGGGCATACCAGTGCAATCAGCATACCTGCAAGAATGGCAATGACGGGTGCACCGATCAGTTCAAAGGAAAATGCACCAATTTTGATGTCACAAATTGCCGTTGCAGCTGCTGCAATGACGGCACATAGCAGAATGCCGAACAGTTTTCGTGGTTGTTTTTTCATGCAATCAACTCCTTCTGTTTTTATTATACCCGCAACCATTCATTATTGCAAATTGTTTTTGATTATGGTATAATAAGTGTAACTTATCGATAAAGGAGAAGCAGGATGCTGGATGTAAAAATAGAAACGTTTTTGGCGGTGTGCAGAAATATGAGCTTTACCAAGGCAGCAAATGAACTATTCATTACGCAGCCGGCGGTTTCGCAGCATATCAAATATCTTGAAAAATATTATGGGACAAAACTCTTTTCCTACAGTGGGAGAAAGCTTTCTCTGACAGAACAGGGTGCCTTGCTCTGTCGTTTTTTTGAGACCATTCACCATGACACCCTTCGGATAGAAGAAATGATAAAACAGATTCCTACCAAGAAAACCCTTAGATTGGGAGCAACCATGTCAATAGGCGGATTTTATCTTCCAGATAGACTAAGCCGGTACATGCGGTCACATCCTCATCTTCATATTTCCCTGATAATTCAGGATACCAAAGATTTATTGAATAAGCTGGATAACGGAGAAGTGGATCTTGCACTTTGTGAGGGGTACTTCAATAAAGCAGAATATGGCAGTCGATGTATGCAACAAGAAGAAATTATCTGCCTTTGTGCTAAAAATTACCCAATACCGAATGTCATTTGTATTGAGGACTTATTTGAACATCGAGTGATTTTACGGGAAAACGGCTCTGGTACACGGGAGGTATTGGAACGAATGCTGCGGGCACATGGATATGAAACAGAACATTTTCCGAATCAGTACGAAGTGAACAATCCGCATATCATTCTTCAGCTTTTGCTCTCTGGAATCGGTGTTAGTTTTCTTTACCGCACAGTGGGAGAAAAATTGCTGAAAAGTGGGGAGCTGAAAGAAATTCAGATTCCAGATTTTCGGATGGAACATGAATTTAATGTAGTATGGAATCAAAATAGTGTCTTTACAGAGCAGTATCAGCAGATTATGGAGGAGTTGCTGAGCGGTGAAGCGGCAGAATGCAGGGCAATGCCATAAAGCTGTCATTTTGAAAAAAATAGTGAAAGGAAAAGAAATTTACAAAATGAATGGTTTTTTCCTGTTTACAAAAGTCGAAAATTACGCTATAATAAAAAAATATATGTGCACTGCACGGTAGCAACCGTGCAGTAGAACTATCTCAGCACAATAGCGAACTGTAAAAGCAGTGGAAGATAAGCGTTGCCGTTGTACTTACGAACAGGCTGAAAAACAAGGAGGAGGCTTTTTATGTTTTTTTCAGAATCCGATGTGACAGAATTTATAGAGGACAACGATGTAAAATTTATTCGACTGACATTTTGTGACACACTTGGTACAATGAAAAATATTGCCATTTTACCGAGGGAGCTGCCAAGAGCGGTTTCTAACGGTATCCCATTCAATGCCACTGGCCTGCTGGAGGAACAGCGTCAAAATCTGCTGCTCAAACCAGATTGTGCCACCCTTTCTGTGCTGCCATGGCGGCCACAGTCGGGCAGAGTGGTACGGTTTTTCTGTAACCTGATGACGATGGACGGCAAACCCTATGCTGGGGATTTGCGGCAGAATCTCCGCAACACCATGCTGGAAATCGAACAGAACGGCTATCAGTGCCAGATTGCCACACGCTGTGAATTTTATCTCTTTAAGACAGATGTAGAGGGCAATCCCACCAGAGAACCCTATGATCAGGGAGGCTATCTGGACATTGCACCGCTGGATAAATGTGAGAATACCAGACGGGAGATCTGTCTTTCTCTGGAGGAAATGGGCTTGAACCCGACTTCTTCCTGTCATAAGCATGGACCGGGACAAAATGAAATTGACTTTGCATGTAGCAATCCGTTGACCGCAGCAGACAATATGATGCACTATAAAACCGTGGTAAAAACCATTGCCGCACAGAACGGCTTGTATGCCTCTTTTATGCCGAAGCCGCTGCCAAATCAGAACGGCAGTGCACTGAAGATCAATATCATTGTTCGAAAGGACGGTAAGAATATTTTCGGTTCCTGTCCAGAAGATATGATGCCGGAGGGGCGTTCTTATATTGCTGGTATTTTAAACCGGATTTGTGACTTCACATTATTCTCTAACCCGATTGTCAATTCCTATGAGCGGCTGCAGTTGCATACAGCTCCGGGACGGGTGAACTGGTCTTCAGAAAATCGTGTACCGTTGATTCGCCTGATGTATATTCCGGGCGGCGAAGCCATTATTGAGGTGCGTTCTGCGGATGCGTATTGTAATCCATATATTACTTTTCAAATGTTGCTGCGTGCTGGCATGGAGGGGATTCGGCAGAATGAACAGTTGAAAGAAGAGTGGAATGCTGCAAATGCCGCTACGGTTTTCCGGAAGTTACCGGCTTCTTTAGAGGAAGCGTTGCAGCTGGCAAAGGAAAGCGAATTTGTAAAAACATATCTGCCGGATGCGGTGTTGCATGATTTCTTCCAGAAAACAGAACAGCAAATTCGAGCATTTGCAGAAGCAGAGAATGTGCAAGCATACTCCTATCATCAATTTTTTTAATATCATACCGAAGCAAAAAGCCGAAAAGGGGGTATGTATGTGTACACGGAACGAACGCTGCTGATTTCCGGTTCTGATAAGGGCATTGACGCCATTACCAATTTCCTGAAGGGCTGCGGCTATGCTTCGGTTTCTGTTGTATCCAGCGGAGACGAAGCAAGACGGATGCTCCAGCATGATACATTTGGCTTGATTGTGCTGAATACGCCGTTAAAAGATGAATTTGGCTATCAGCTTTCTTTGCAGCTGACGCAGGGCACCTGTTCTGGTGTTGTGATGTTATGCAAGGCGGATATGGCAGAAGAGATGAGCAACAAAACGGTTTCCTATGGTGTTTTAGTGGTGGCGAAGCCACTGAACCGGTCAGCACTCTATCAGGCAGTTCGAATGGCGAAAGCAATGAACGGACGAATGATGCATATGAAATTGGAAAATGATAAGCTGCAAAAAAAATTGGATGAGTTACGTTTTGTATCCCGTGCAAAGTGTCTTTTGATTGAACGGGAACAGTATACAGAGGAACAGGCACATCGTTATATTGAACAGCTGGCGATGGATACCAGACGCAATCGAAAAGAGGTTGCGATGGAAATTTTATCTCACTATGCCGGCGTGTAGACAGTGGATACAGACAACCAGTAAGACAGAAAGAAATATAAAAATTGACATAAGATAACCCAAACAGCTGTTACGGAGTAACTTCCGTGGCGGCTGTTTTTGATTATTTTGGGGGACAAAGGAAATCTGAATTTGTTTTTCAACAGCAAGTCGATGGGCAGCAGTAGAATTTCCCGCAATGATGTATAATTTTAAAATTCACTTCTGCGTTTTTTGTCGAAAAAGGGCATTTTTTCCACTATAACATATTTTCTTTTCGCCGTCAATCTGCTGTCATTTTCCATTTTTTCGACATCTCTGCTTGTTTGCTTCGACAGATTTCTTTCCATATTCATGATACAATAAAAATATTCTCTACAGGAAGAAGAAAGGAGCATTACCATGCCTGTTACAATACAACTGGAAGCCCCCTGCCTGACTGCTGTTCTCGACGGAGAAATTGATCATCATTGTGCCCGTGATTTGCGGGAAGAGATTGATCAGGCAATTTTGGATTATGAGCCGCACCAACTGCGGTTGGATTTTGAAAAAGTGACATTTATGGACAGTTCCGGCATCGGGCTGATTATGGGACGCTGCCAGCAAATGAAGGCACGCTCTGGAAACGTCATCATTCAAAATCCGCCGCCGCACATCCGCAGAGTGATGCGGCTTTCTGGTATGGAACGCATTGCAAGCATTGAAATTACAAATATCTGAGCAGGAGGGAAGTCGTCATGCATACCACCAATCAAATGAAAATTGTGTTTCCGGGCATTTCTGTCAATGAGCGGACAGCCCGTTCCTTAGTGGCTGCCTTTCTGGTGCAGCTTGACCCAACCGTGGAGGAACTGGCGGACATTCGGACAGCGGTATCTGAGGCGGTCACCAATAGTATTGTGCATGGTTATCGCTATCAAAAGGGAGATGTAGAGTTACATATTAAGATTTTGGCAGACCGTGAAGTATATATTCGGATCAAAGACAAGGGTTGTGGCATTGCGGATGTGGAAAAGGCAATGGAACCGCTCTATACAACGGCAAAGGAGGAGGAACGTGCTGGTCTGGGGTTTGCCGTCATGCAAAGCTTTATGGACAGACTGCAAGTACGCAGTAAGCCGGAGCAGGGAACGACAGTCATTATGCGGAAAAAGCTGAGGGCATTGGTATGAGTGCACCAACTGCGGAGGCAAATCTGGGATTGGTGCATCTCTGTGCCAATCGTTTCCGAGGACGTGGGATAGAGTACGAAGAATTGTATTCTGCTGGTTGTATTGGATTATTGAAAGCCGTAAAAGCTTTTGACCAGAATCGGGGCGTACAGTTTTCCACGTATGCTGTACCAGTCATTTTAGGAGAAATCAAGCGGCTGTTTCGGGATGGCGGTACAGTGAAAGTCAGCCGTACTTTAAAGGAACATGCCATGCAGTTACAGCAGTTGCAGGAAACTTTTCAGCAGACACACAGTAGGGCAGCAACAATTGCGGAATTATCGCAATGTTCTGGACTTTCTCCAGAAGCGGTTGCGGAGGCACTTTGTGCAGCACAGCCGCCATTATCTTTGACAGTGGCAACAGAGGACAATCAGTTTGATATTCCCGTTCCGGCACCGGATACGGAACTGGGAGATGTTTTAGCGTTGCGGCAGGTCATGCAAACACTGCCTAAGCCGGATCGGTTATTGCTGCAAATGCGGTATTTTCAAAATATGACACAGACAGAAACGGCAAAGCGACTAGGCATTTCACAGGTGCAGGTGTCTCGCAAGGAGAAAAAATTGCTCTCCCATTTACGGACAGAATTGTTACAATAATGTGAGTTCGATAGACAACTAGAATGCATTTTCATCGAACGCAGGATCGCATCTGAATTTGTGTTTTCATGCAGGATGGACGATTCTCTTTTGACACTTTTGATTGACAAACAGAAAAAAATGAGATAAACTGTAAGAGTATTTGTAAATTCAATAAAGAAGGTATTTTTATGCAAACTTTTACAAACAATCTTATTTTTAGTCTGAATGCCACCATTCCGGTTTTTCTGATGATGGTGTTGGGATTTGTCTTACGGCGAATGCATTTGCTGGATGACCACACGACACAGAAACTCAATCAATTTTCCTTCAAAGTGCTGCTGCCTGCCTTGCTGTTTATGGATTTGTCCACTGCGGATTTTCAGTCGGTTTGGGATACCAAATTTGTGTTGTTCTGTTTTTGTGTTACTGTGGTGAGTATTTTAATTGCATTGCTTTTCTCGTTGCTGCATCGGGAGAAAGCCGAACGGGGAGAATTCATTCAGGCGGCTTACCGAAGCAGTGCTGCGATTCTCGGCATTGCCTTTGTCAAAAATATTTATGGTGAAGCAACGATGGCAGCCCTGATGATTGTCGGAACGGTGCCGCTTTATAACATCATTGCGGTAATCGTACTTTCTTTGACAGCATCCACCACGGATGGCATATCTAAAACGAATCGAAAATCTTTACTGATAAAAACACTGAAAAACGTAGCAACGAATCCGATTATTCTCGGTATTGTGGTTGGTATGCTTTGGTCAGTTTTGAAGATCCCACAGCCAGTCATTCTTTCAAAATCTGTATCCTATCTCGGCAATATGGCAACGCCGCTTTCATTGATTGCACTGGGGGCGTCGTTTCAATGGCAGGATGCCAAGGGAAAACTGCCAGCAACGATGGGGATTACTTGTATCAAACTGGTACTGTTCTGCGGATTGTTTTTGCCACTTGCAGTTGCCTTTGGTTTCCGAACGGAAAAGTTGATTGCAATTCTGGTCATGCTTGGCAGTGCTACTACGGGCAGCTGTTTTGTAATGGCACGCAACATGGGGCATAAGGGAACGCTAACTGCTTGTAGTGTGATGCTGACGACATTGTGCAGTGCATTTACCTTAACATTTTGGCTTTTTCTGCTGCGGACACTGCAATACATTTGATAACATACGAAAAAATCCGCCCTGCCGCATTGGACAGGACGGATTTTTTGTTTCGTGTTTATGCTTTAAAAATTGAATTAACCTGTATATGGGAGAGTGTCAATCAGTTGGATAACATAATCAATCAAGATGCTGCTATCCTGATCATCTACATTTCCATCCGCATTGACATCAGCGTTCTTAAATGGCTGACTATCCTTCTCAAGGATAATCTGCTGTGCCAGGTGCTTGTTTAATATAATTGCGTCACGCAGGTCTACAACACTATCCACATTGGAGTCACCATATGCTATGGTATCATCGCCCTTTTTAGTGGTTGTGGTAGCAGCTGTAGCAGAGGTTGTCGTAACAGTACCGCTCTCGTCTGCATAAACCATGTAGAACAGGTTTGCCGCATTTGCCTTGGTGATGCTGTGTGTACCGGATGTAACGGGAACTGTGATAATGCCGTCACCGTTTGCGGTGTATTTTGTACCGTCTACCTTAATGGTTGCACTTGGTTCTACAAATACCAATGTTAGAGTGCCATCTGCTGTGTTAGTGAAACCAATAGAAGTTGCAGTTTCCAGTTTCAGACACTGGGTCAGCGTCAGATCGTTAAAGGAAACCGTGCCCTTATTGGTTGCCAGATTACCTGTAATGGTGTAGAAAGTACTGTTTAATCCGTTTTCTGTAAAGTTGTGAATCTGTGCACCAGATGGTATTGCAGAAGAACTTGTAGTGGTGGTTTTTGTTGTTGTAGTTGTGTTACTGCCGCTCGTCACAGTAGTGGTTACAATCGGATCTGGTGTTGTGCCGTTGTACATATGATAACCCATTGTACCATATGTGCCATCTGTCTTTGTTTCATACAGACCGCCCGGATTCAGAGAACCGTCTGCATTTCTCCATGCAGTGTGGAAGTCTGTCCCCTGTGTTGGTGCCTTTGTCATAGAAATGAAATCGGAAGCAGCAGGTCCTTCATATTTGGTACCAATCTTCGCACCATTGGTAATAGCCGTATCAGCATCTACCTTGTAATAGCCGCTATTGTAATAAACGCCGTTTGCATATGTGCCAACATACTTATCGTTGGAGGCACCGCCCTTGAGTTTTGCATCTGAAAGGAAGACAGAAGCATCATAGTAAGACATCAGGTTGTCAAAATCACAGCCTGGATCTGTGCAGCGATAGCAAGAAAAGTTTGGTTTGCCTGCCCCTTCACCATTATTGTTCACAGCGGTACAATCAATGATAGTACCCAGCTTCGGGTTGTTATTGTCAGTAAAGCCGCAGTGTAGGTTTTCAAATGCCAGACAGTTCTTTACAATATGTGGAGAACCGATTCCGCTGCCGCCCAGCTTAAAGCCATTGCCGTCACAGTCACCATATCCTTCGCCAAATTCGGTAAAGCCGTTCCGGAACGCAATGCTGTTCTGAATGGTCACGACGCCAATCGGACCAGTCTCAGACTTTGCAAACAAATCCCAGCCATCATCGCTGTTGTTATAGGCCATACAACCGTCAAAGACGTTGCCTTCGCCACAAGTCAGTTTAGCAGCGAAACCATCTGCATTTTCCATGCTTGCATTATCACAGTTATTCTTGGAAGTGCAATTTAGAATCAGGTTGTAGCTTGGCCAATCTGCGATGGTAGCAGCACTGGTATTATAACGGGAAATCTGCAAACCGGTATCCTGATTGTCATTGAATACCATCATTTCAATACGGTTATGATTACCAGACAACAGCATACCGTTGTCACCTGCCTTGGTGATTTCAAAGCCATAGAACTTCCAGTAATCACCATCCAGCACGATGCCACGCAGAGATTTCAGCTGATCAACATAATCGGAAGCAGAGGAATCCACTTTTGCAACTTGTGCACTGAAATCCAGTGTTACCTTTGCACCCGGATATGCCATTATGGTCTTATAAGCATTTTCTGTACCACAATTTGTGCTGTCAATCAGAATCATTTCATCCATCTCATAAGTACCTTCGAGCAGATAAATGGTCTGACCAGCTGCCACCTTTTTGACTGCTTCATAAATATCCATCGGATCTGCCATCGTACCGCTGCCAGTTGCACCCGGTGCACAGTACAGAGCCCCTTCTACCGGTGTCAGCTTTGTGGTTGTGCCAGCCGGAACGGTGGTAGTAGTGCCGCCCTTTGTGGTCGTAATAGTCGTAATGGTGGTGTTAGAAGTCGTTGTGGTAGTTGTTGTAATAGAACCGCCATTCTGGAAACCGCTGCCGATGGCTGAAATAGAGGAGGTATAGCCCATCAATGCAGACTTCAGTTCGGGAATAACCGCATAGCTTGCATCATCTACAGAATTATCAAATTCCCATTGGAAATCACCGCCGTCCACACGACCTGCCTTTGCTGTTACAACAGAAGGAACATCCTCGGCTGCATCCGGTGTATAATCATACATGATACTGCTATCTGTATCGAAATTATTATAGGTATTTGCACCTTGCTTAGAGGTAACAGAAGACGGAATTTTCTCATCTCTGGAAGAAGCGACATAAGCATCAAATTCTACATTGTCTTCACTGTACGAGACGAATGCTTTCTGTCCTTCCATGACGTTTCCATAAGCCTTAATCGTACCGCCATCTTCTCCGTTGAATGTTCCCTTAGCAGGATTATCCGCATATTTAAAATCTGATCCCTGCATCGCTGTCAACATCGGATATTTACAATTTCTGAAGTAATTCGATTCAGCGAATACAGAAGAACCTGTTGTAGAACCGATACCATATTTTGCATTGCCGTCATAGTAATTGTTATACACATGAACTGTAGCCACTCTTACTCTTGGGTGACGGGAATCGGAATGGTCATACCAGTTGTGGTGATAGGTGATATAATTGGAAGTATCACTGGCATTTGCCCCCTGAAGATTGCATTTTCCGTTGTCCCAGAAGTGATTGTAGGAATGCGTAACGTACTCTGATTTTTTGGTATCCAGAGCACCATCCCCCTTTACCTGGTCAGCGTCAGAACCAGCCTGACCGTAGAAGAAATCACAGTTATGTACCCAAATATGGTCATTTCCCTGCTGCAATCCCACATCATCGCCTTCATCGCTATTGCAGTTCATGAAACCAAGGTTTCTAACTTCCACATTCGAACAGTTTTTCATTACCAGACCAAAGCCGTTGAAAACCGCATCATTGCCGATGCCTTCGAGGGTCATACCAGCGGTTACGGTATCTACCATTAGATCTCCTTTCGGCATGTTTGCCGGATCGGTGATGTTGCCGATAAACCGAATCGCAATGGGTCTAGTTTCTTTGCCTTTCTTATAACCAGTAATAATATTCTGTACACCCGTCAGCGTAGCCGCACCTTTACCGGTTGCATCAATTTCTGCTGTTACAGTATCCTTATTTGCATCTGTTACATAAACGACAATCGCATTGCTTTTCAGTGTACCGTCTTCGTTATATGCACCGGAAGAAGTACCGTTTACAAATCCGAAACCGCTTCTGTCATGTGCGGTAACAGTAACCGTTGCCTCTGCTGCACCGGACAGTTCCGTAGAACCGCTGACCGGAACGACTTTCAGTGTATACCTGCCAGCCTTCAGACCGACTGCATCTGCCCGAAGGTGTCCATCCTTGTATTGACGGATCAGCATACTATCCAATTGTACCCCATTGCAGTATACATTATAACCATCCGCACCGCTGACTGGCTGCCATTCTACAGCAGCAGATTCTGCATAACCTATCGATTTGGTAATGGAAACGCTGCTTGCTGCCAGCAAGGATAGATTTTCCTCCCAGCTTGCCTCTGTTACTGGTATCGCATCTTCCGCAAAGCCAAGCAGCTGTGTGGGCAGTGCTGCTACAGCAGTGACCGCAGCAACCAAGGTAGCAACCATTCCCTTTTTTAAATTGAACATCCGTTTCAAAATAAATCCTCCTCTTGTGCAGTCCCCAGTAATCTGAGTGTGACTGCAAACCATTTGTCTTAAGGATACACCTTTTTAATAAAATTGTCAATCTGTAAAAATGCTGAAAATTTCTTTTCCGTTTTGTGCATTGTAACTAAAAATAATTGGGAAATTTGTTGATTATTTTAGTGCTGATTGATTATATTAAACAACATATAAATTTTTATCTTATATATTGTAAATAAAAATTTTGTAGTGAATATTATTTTAAAATAGAAATCAAAAGCGGAAAATGAAACTGTACAATTTTGTCCTGCATTTTCAACATTTTTTATTTAAGTTTTACAAATTCTGATTTCGATTCAAGATTAAAAAGAAAACAGTTGACAAACAATTTAGAAGCGGATATAATAAAAATAATGATTTCCTGTCAGAATTTGTACGAAAGACATGAGAAAACTCTGATTTCTGAAAGATCAGATGAATAAAGAAAGGATCGATTGCATTGAACGAAACGCAGAGAGAATCCCGTTCCACTCGCAGCGGAAATTCACCCGCTCCCATTTCCAGAGACCAGCTGCAGCAGCAGATGCAGGCAGCTTTAAACGGCGGACAAATGCGGCCAAGAAAGAAAAAGCAGCAGGGGTCTGACCACAAACGGATTTCTGATATGTCAAATAATCGCAGTACTGCTAGCAAAAATCGAAACAGCAGTGCCGGAGAACCAATGCCACGTTCCGCCAGCGAGGCAAAGGCGGAAAAACTTCGGCAGATTAAAGCTTCGGTTGCATCTGCTTCGCAGGGTATTTATACCGATGAGACACCATCTGCAACTGCTGCAGAAGCCCAGCGATATGTACGTCGTCGCAATAGTACACCCATGCCTTCGAATAATAATTATTCCAATCGAAACCGAGCAAGCCGTCCGCAGCAGCCGGAACGCTATGAGGGATATGAGGCTGTCTCTTCCGGAAAAGGTGGAAAAATTGTATGGATTGTCGTGCTGGTTCTGGTCGTACTGTTGTTGATTGGGTATCTGATCGGTTATTTTTCCTATCGGAATAAGCTGCTGCCCAATACATATATTAATAATATTGATGTAAGCGGTATGACAGTGGCAGATGCAGAACAGGCTGTTTTGAATAATGCAAGTACACAAGGGATTACCTTCATCAAGAAGAGCGGCGAAAAGGTGCATTTTAACGGAGAAGAATTTGGTTCTACCGTTTCTCTTCCGGATGATGCGATGCAGGAGGTGACCAGTGAGAGTCATGTGCTTTGGTTTACCAAAATGCTGCATAAGACTACATATGATGTTGCTGTGATCAATTCGTATTCAGAGTCCAGCCTTTCCAATTTAATTCTCTCTTACAGCTGGGGGACAACACCCCCTACGGATGCATATATCCAGAAGGGAACAGACGGCACATATAGCATTGTACCAGAAGATAATGGTGATATGATTGATGCCACTATTTTGATGAATTATACACTGGAGCAGATGCGAAACGGCAATAATTCCATTCAGATGGAAGAAGCTGGATGCTATTTGCAGGCAGAAGTCAAGTCTGCGGATTTGCAGACAGCGTTGGAAGAATGTAATTCGCTTGCAGGTCTGACCATTACCTATGATTTTGAGGATCGGCAGGAAGTGCTGGATACCAGCACCATTGCAGATTGGATTACAGCAGATACAGACGGAAATCTGGAAGTGGATACAAATAAGATCGAGGCATGGGTCAATGAGCATCTGACAAAATATGATACCTATGTACCGGGCTATACAAGAACATTCCATTCTACTTTGCAGGGTACGATTGAAGTACCGCTTGGTAACTATGGTATTTACGGCTGGAAGACGGATGTAGAGGCAACCGTAAATAAGCTGAAGGAATATATTCTTGCCGGAGAATCTGTCACAGTAGAGCCGGAATACAGCCGGACGGCCTATTGTCGTGGAACAGATGATATTGGCAATTCTTATGCAGAAGTAGACATTACCAACCAGAAAGTGTTTGTCTATAAAGATGGCGAGTTGGCACTGGAAACAGATTGCGTAACAGGTCTGGCAAGCGATCCGGATCGTGCAACACCGCCGGGCGTTTATCGGATTTGGACAATGGAGCGAAACGTTGTGCTTGGTACCTATGAGGTGCAGGGCTATGAGCAGCCGGTTGACTACTGGATAAACTTTACAGAAATCGGCATTGGTTTCCATGACCTTGCAAGAAGTGCATATGGCGGTGAGATTTATAAGACAAATGGTTCCCACGGCTGTATTAACCTGCCGCTGGAAGCTGTAGCACAGTTATGGGATATTGTAGAAATTGGCTATCCAGTCATTGTCATTCCGTAATGACAGTGTGAGAGACAATAGAATAGAAGAGAGGGGGCAGACACAGGAATGCAGTCTGCTCCCTCTTTTTTTGGAATGGGGAATGATCTCTAGCATAAAATGAGGAAAAAGTCAATACTGAATTTTGTCGAATTTTGTCGAATATTGTCGAAAGACGAGATATTTTTAAAATTCAGCAGATTGTATAAAAAAGGCAGGAAAATTTTGTTTACTTTTTACTTCAAAATAACTTGACAAAAATGGGGGAAAGAGATAAAATAAAACTAGAAGATAAGATAAAAAGAAAAAATGTATTTTATCTTTCGTATCAGGAATACAGAAGAGTTTTATCGCATAGAAAAATACAGGAGGTATAAAATTATGAAGCGGAAAGTTACAAAATGGATGGCAGGTA
>ENA-UONX01001588-UONX01001588.1-human-gut-metagenome-genome-assembly--contig:-P74old-NODE-1588-length-20451-cov-4.564522_pt1 | contig 20451 bp, 18 predicted proteins | sample MGYA00242466_ERZ724013 | MGnify/ENA metagenome assembly ERZ724013 | reverse complement strand
TATATCCATTTATTCATTCTTTTTCTCTTCTTGATATTCTTTTTCTGTATTAACAGACCAGATATTCTCCTTGCTTTTCTTACCGGAAAGAATATTGTCTACTGCTTCAAAAGAAGTGACCATAGAATGATCCATGTTGTTGTAACGATGCTGACCATTTCTACCAACACAATAGAGATTATCGAATTGATTCAAATAGGCAATCAGATCATCAATCTGTGCATAGGTGTCAAAGTAAGCTGGATATGCCTTTTTTACCTTTTCACGGTGAGAATCCTTGACATTTGATGCGGAATTGATCACACCCATAGAAACGAGTTCTTTGATTGCCATATTGATACAAGTCTTATCATCCATATTCCAGAAGCTGTCACCTTCTGCACAGAAATATTCCAAACCAATCCAAACAGTATGTTCCGGATCCTCTACCATATATGGAGACCAATTATTAAAAATCTGAATCCTGCCAAGTTTTACACCGACATCCTGTACATAAATCCAGCAGTCTGGTACGATATTCCCCAGTGTTGGAATTTTGGTTTCATTCTTCAGGTTCAGCCGATCTACCAGTAAACCAATGGTTACAAAATCACGATACGGCAATCCCTTTGCAATTGCCGCAATCTCGTCTGGCACATCACTCATACCAGCCACCAAATCCTTCAGCGGCATAGAAGAAATGAACAAATCACCGTCCATCGTTTGTCTTTTTTCATCCTGCATATACGTCAGGGATAAAATTTTGCCGGTTTTATCTTTCTGAATGTTCGTTACCTTACTGTGTAAGAAAATCTTACCTCCCATTTTCTCAATCTCAGCAGCAGTTGTTTCCCAAAGCTGACCTGGACCGTATTTTGGATAATAAAATTCCTCAATCAAAGAAGTTTCTATTTTTCTATTTTTCTTGTTCGGAGAAAATTTAGAAAACATATCTTTGACAACAGCGGTAATGGATAGCCCCTTTACACGTTGTGAACCCCAGTCTGCGGAAATTTCTCTCGGATGCCGTCCCCAAAGCTTTTCCGTATACCCCTCAAAGAACATGCAATATAGCTTTTTACCAAATCGATTGATATAAAAGTTTTCCAAAGATGTTTCTTCTTTTTTTTCAACAGAGCTTTTTAAATAACTACATCCAGCTGCAACGGTTGTAGCAAACCCCATATTTTTCAAGGTGTTCCATTTTAAGGATACCGGATAATCAAAAAATTTATGTTTGTAATAGATTCTTGAAACACGATTTCTGACTAGCATAACACGATCTATCTTTTCCGGATCTGGCCCATTCTCTGCAAGCTGCTTTTCTCGCTGCAATTGAATATCATCAAAAGACGGCTTACCCTGCCGTGGCATTATTTCCTGCCACCAATCCATCACATGCTGATCCTTAGAAAAGAACCGATGTCCACCAATATCCATACGATTATTCTTATACTTTACAGTTTTAGAAATACCGCCAATTGCACCGCTTTCCTCCAGAATGATAATTTTGTAATCTTTCCGTGCACGTCGCAGCAATTCATAAGCAGCCGTCAGACCTGCTGGACCAGCACCAATGATAATAACTTTTTTCATTACATTTCGTATTCTTTCTTAATTATTTTCCATTAAAATATAATTTCAAAAGTGACTTATGAAATATTACTTTAATATTTTTAAAATAATATAAAAGCAAACTGCACTTAAATGATTTTTATTATAACATGCCAAAACATGAATGTCAATCCATATAGCACGATTTTTTCAAAAATCGCTTTTTATTATTAGAATAGATAATATTATTTATATACACGACAAAAAATGAAAATGCGACTGTAACAGAAGTCCAATCGCATTTTCATGCTGGTTTCAAAATCTATTTAGTGTTTCTTTGCCAAAACTTTCTTTGTAACTGCTGCAATATTTGATGCACATAAGCCAAATTCCTTTAACAAATCTATTGCAGGACCAGAATGACCATATGTATCATTCACGCCAATCCGAACCACAGGAACTGGACAGCAATCACAAACCGTTTCCGCCACAGCAGAACCAAGACCACCGATGATGCTATGTTCTTCCACAGTAACTAACAACCCGGTTTCCGCAGCTGCCTTACAGATCAAATCCGTGTCCAACGGTTTAATGGTATGCAGATTCAGTACCCTTGCGGAAATTCCCTCTTCTGCCAGCTGTTCTGCTGCCTCTAATGCCTCCGACACCATCAATCCAGTTGCAATCAGTGTGACATCCTTGCCTCCCCGAAGTGTAATGCCCTTACCAATGGTGAACTGATAGGTTGACGGATCATTGAAAACCGGTGCCGCCAGTCTACCAAACCGCAGATAAACCGGTCCTTCCATTTCAATGGCTGCTTTCACTGCTGCCCTTGCTTCCACATCATCTGCTGGATTCAAGATGGTCATCCCCGGAATCGTTCGCATCAGGGCAATATCTTCGTTACACTGATGGGTTGCACCATCTTCGCCGACAGAAATACCGGCATGCGTTGCACCAATTTTTACATTCAAATGCGGATAGCCAATGGAATTTCTAACAATTTCATAGGCTCTGCCAGCAGCAAACATTGCAAAGGTGCTGGCAAATGGAATCTTTCCGGCAGCTGCTAGACCGGCTGCAACACCCATCATATTGGCTTCTGCAATCCCACAGTCGAAAAAACGTTCCGGATATGCCTTCTTAAAAATACCAGTTTTAGTTGCGGCAGCAAGATCTGCATCCAGTACCACAAGATTTTCATATGTCTCCGCAAGATCCCGCAGTGCTTCGCCGTAGCTTTCACGAGTTGCCTTCTTTTTTACTTCACCTGCCATGTTTTAACCCTCCAGTTCTCGCAGCTGTGCCTGTAATTCTGCCATTGCTTGTTCATATTCTGCTTGATTCGGTGCTTTGCCATGCCAACCGACCTGATTCTCCATAAAGGAAATACCCTTACCTTTTACACTCTTCTGAATAATCACAACAGGCTGTCCAACAATTTGTTCTGCCTCTGCAAAAGCAGCTTCCATCGAATCAAAATCATGTGCATCCATTTGAATTACATGCCAGCCAAATGCAGCAAACTTTTCCGGAATCGGCTCTGGAGAACAAACTTCGGACAGTTTGCCGTCAATCTGCAAACCATTGTAGTCTACGATGGCCAGAAGATTGTCCAGCTTATAATGAGATGCAAACATCGCTGCCTCCCAGACCTGTCCTTCTTCAATTTCTCCATCTCCTAAAACAGCATAGACTTTATACGCCGCATTGTCCAACTTGCCTGCTAGTGCCATACCACAGGCAACCGAGATGCCCTGTCCCAGTGAACCACTGGACATATCCACACCCGGTGTATGGATACAAGGATGTCCTTGCAGCATTGCACCAATGTGTCGCAGTGACCGAAGTTCTTCCCACGGGAAAAAGCCACGCTGTGCCAAAACGGAATAGAGTGCTGGTGCACAATGTCCCTTAGAAAGTACCAACCGATCCCTGTCTTCCATTTCTGGCTGCTCTGGATTGATATGCATTTTTGCAAAATAAAGATAAGTCAATAAATCGCTAATCGAAAGCGAACCACCCGGATGCCCAGATTTTGCACAATAGGTGCCTTCTATCACACCCATCCGCACTTTACAAGCGATTGCCTGTAACTTTTTCTTTGTGATTTCCTCCATGGGAATTCCCTCCGTTGTTAAAATTTTGATTGTATCCATAAAAGCAATTCAGAAATCGCTTTTTGATCACACGTATATTGCAGAACATAGTCTGCAACGGCTTTGACTGCGGGCTGTGCATTTGCTGGTGCAATCCCGTAATCAGCATATTGCAGCATCGTCATGTCATTCTGATAATCGCCGGCTGCAATCAGTATTTCCGTCTCATGCAAATGCAGCAGATCCCGATAGACCAACAGAGCACTGCCTTTGGAGACATCTTTCGGCAGCATCTCATAGAATGATTCAGACGATTGTAAAAAATCCACGTCTGTCCAGTTCTGTGCCTGTATAAACGCTTGCAGCTTCGGCATATCAGTGGGTGCAACCGCAAACAGTACTTTTATCCACGGAATATCTGGCATTAGTTCCAGTGTGCAATAATGCGGTACAACATTACAAATCGCAATATGTTCCTGTTCATAAATGGTATTCTGAATGACATATGTCCCTTCTGCACAGAGAATCTCAGCCCCTGCCTGCGGAAACGCTTGTAAAACAGCTGCGGTCATTTCCTTGGCTGTTTTACAGAGGGCATTCTGATAGAGTACTTTTTCTGTCAATGGATCATAAATCATTGCCCCGTTATACAAAATCATAGGACTTTGTACATGCAGCTGTTCCCAGTAAGCACGGGCAGAATCCAGTGTTCTTCCCGTTGCAATGGTAAAGTGTCCGCCCTGTTCTGTGAACTGCTGAATACCTGCTAACACCTCTGCTGGAATTTGCTTATCCGACGGCAGCAGTGTGCCGTCTAAATCAGATAAAAGCCAGATATGCTGCATCATTTTTCTCTCCGTCCTCTCAAACAAAATGCAATTTCCGCAGTGCAGCTTGAAAATAATCCGGCAGTGGACTGGTAAACTCCATGTTATGCCCAGTGACTGGATGCACGAATCCAATTTTTCCAGCGTGCAGACACTGACCCGTCAGGTTGGGGAATGGTTTTCCATACACATCATCTCCCAATACTGGATGCCCCATATACGCCAAATGTACTCGGATCTGATGCGTACGTCCAGTTTCCAAACGCAAGCAAAGATGCGTATAGTGATTGACTTCTGCTAAAACCGTATAGTGCGTCACAGCATCTTTGGAATTTTTCTGTGTCACACACATCTTTTTCCGATCTACCGGATGTCTTCCAATGGGTGCATGAATGGTTCCCGTTTTTTCTGCAAACCGCCCTAACGCAATTGCCTGATATTCTCTTGTAAATGTGTGTGCCTGTATCTGTTCGGAAAGTTTGACATGGGCATGGTCGTTTTTTGCTACCATAAGCAAACCACTGGTATTCTTGTCAATCCGGTGTACAATTCCTGGTCGAATGACGCCATTGATGCCAGACAGCCGGTCACCACAGTGATAGAGCAATGCATGTACCAATGTTCCTGTCAGATTACCGGGAGCGGGATGTACCACCATGCCCTTCGGCTTATTGACTACCAGCAAGTCATCATCCTCATAGACAATATCCAGCGGTATCGGCTCTGGCATCAATTCCAGCGACACTGGCTCTGGTATGACAACCTGCACAGTGTCACCGCTGCGGATTTTATAATTCTTCGACACCACATTACCATTCACGGTTATATTCCCCTGTTCCATTCGAGTTTGAATCACCGAACGGGTCAGAGAAAGGCTGTCCTGTTCTGCAAGCCACTTATCCAGCCGTACACCGATCGTTTCCGGTGTAAAAGCCCGCACCGTTTCCCTCATGCATCTGCCTCTTTCTGCTCTGCTACTTTTTTCTTTCCATCAAAAAAGAATAAATAAACCGCAAACAAAATCACACCAATTACTACACAACAGTCTGCAAAATTGAACACTGCAAACGAAAACAGCCGTACATCCAAATAGTCAACGACACTGCCGCCCCGAAACAACCGGTCAATCAAATTGCCAATGCCACCTGCAAGAATCAAAGCCGCACAAATCGGAATCATCTTAGAACGCTTCCGATATTTCACCATTGCAACCACACAGGCTGCCATTAACAAAACAGTAATAGCAATCAGAAACCAACGCATTCCTGAAAAACTGCTGAATGCTGCTCCCTTATTTTCCAGATAAGTGAGATTCAAAATTTCTGTATCGCCAATATGCAAAAATGGAATGCTTCCCTGTGGCTGTAAGGTGTGTACTGCCCAGTATTTAATCAACTGATCTATACCAACCAACAGCACAATTAAAATACACGATAGTATCATCAAGTGTGCATTTCCCTCCTTTTCAATTGGAGAACAAGAACAGCCCGCCGCACAAAACCGGCAGGCTGTCATTTTTCATTCATTTTTTATTCAGAAATGACATGTGCACATCTTGCACAAAGTGTTGGATGCTTTGGATCCTCGCCAACCGTTGTGGAATACATCCAGCAACGCTCACATTTTTCGCCTGTTGCCGGTGTAACTATATAAACATTTTCTGCCGTATCGGACTGGGTTATGGTAACTGCGGAAACAATCAACACTTTTTCTAGCAATTCTCTATTTTCTGATAGAATTGCATAAGCGGTATTGTCTGCCACTGCAATTTCTACAGCAGCTTCTAAGGATTTACCAATCACCTTTTCATTTCGCTTTTCTTCCAGCATCTTATTCACATCCAAACGAATCTGATAAATCAGATTCCATTTCTCTGTAAATGCCGCATCAGCTGTTAAACAACTCTTCTCCGGCATCTGATTCAAGAAAACGCTTTCTGTATCATCTGCTGCACCATGCGGCATAAAGCTCCAGATTTCCTCTGCAGTAAACGAGAGAACTGGTGCCAACAGCAAAGTCATAGCACGTAAAATGCGATACATAGCGGTCTGTGCAGCCCGTCTTGCAACAGAAGTTTCCGGTTCACAGTAAAGCCGATCCTTGATAATATCCAGATAGAAGTTGGACATATCCGTAGTACAGAAATTGTGAATGCTATGAAAGACAACATGGAAATCCAATGCGGCATAGCCTTCATGCACCTTGTCAATCAAGCGATCCAAACGAATCAATGCCCAACGATCTAACTCATACAACTGGTCATCTGAAACCATATCATGATCCGGATCAAAACCATTTCCGTTTCCAAGATTACCCAAAATATACCTTGCTGTATTTCGGATTTTCTTATAGGCATCCGAAAGCTGCTGCAAAATTGCCTTGGAAATACGAATATCGGAATGATAATCCGAAGAGGCAACCCACAGACGTAAAATATCTGCACCATATTGCTGGATGATTTCATCCGGCATGATACCGTTGCCCAGTGATTTTGACATCTTTCGTCCTTCGCCGTCTACAACCCAGCCATGCGTGCAGACTGCCTTATACGGAGCCTGTCCCTTATAAACAACCGACGTCAGCAAAGAGGACTGAAACCATCCACGATACTGGTCAGCACCTTCCAGATATAAATCTGCTGGCCAACGCAGACAGTCATACTGTTCCATAACAGCACTGTGAGAAACACCGCTGTCAAACCAAACATCCATAATATCGTATTCTTTTGTAAATTCCTGACAGCCGCATTCGCAGGTGACAGATGGGTCAAGAAAATCTTTCACATCCTTTGTCCACCACGCATCTGCTCCTTCTGCCCGGAACAAATCTGCAATATTCTGAATGGTCATATCATTAACAATTGGCTTCTTACAGTCCTTACAATAGATAATCGGAATCGGCACACCCCAAGTTCTCTGACGGGAAATACACCAGTCACTGCGGTCACGCACCATACCCTTGATCCGTTCCTCGCCCCACTCTGGAATCCACTGAACGGATTCAATCGCACGAACGGCATCCTCCTTAAAGCCCTTGACTGAGCAGAACCACTGTTCTGTTGCACGATAGATAATCGGTTGGTGACAACGCCAGCAATGTGGATACTGGTGGACAATGTGTTCCGTTGCCAGCATTGCACCACATGCTACCAATTTTTCTGCAATTGCCTTATTAGCCTGTTTGGTATCCAACCCAGCAAATTCTCCGGCTTCCTCGGTCTGCTTACCGTGTGCATCCACACAAACTAAAATGCCCACTTCATCATAATTCTTGCAGACTTCAAAGTCTTCTACACCGTAACCTGGTGCAGTGTGTACGCAGCCTGTACCACTTTCCAATGTGACATGGTCACCGACAATCACAAGCGATGTCCGATCATAAAGCGGATGCTTTGTCTGAACATATTCCAGTTCGCTGCCCAAAAATGTGCCGACTGTTTCATATTCTGTGATACCAGCCGCTTTCATCGTTGGCACAACCAGTTCCATTGCCATACAATAGTACTCGTCTCCAACTTTTACAAGCGTATATTCATAATCAGGACCAACACAGACTGCCAGATTGCCTGGAATTGTCCATGTAGTAGTCGTCCAAATTACAAAATAAACCTGTTTTGGGTCGATCCCCAGTTTAGAAAAGATACCCTTATCCTCGATTACCTGAAACTTAACATAAATAGAATCACAAGGGTCATTCTCATATTCAATTTCCGCTTCTGCCAATGCTGTCTGACAGTCCGGACACCAGTACACCGGCTTCAAGCCCTTGTAAAGATAGCCACGCTTTGCCATCTCCCCGAACACTTCCACCTGTCTTGCCTCGTATTCCGGCTTCAAGGTTAAATACGGATCGCAGTAATGCCCCAAACTACCCAGCCGCTTAAACTGCTGCATTTGGTTCTTGACGTGCTTCATGGCGAATGCCTTACAGTGCTTCCGCAGTTCTACAGGAGAAATGGCACCATTCTCCACACCAATGGACTTGAGTGCTTTCAGTTCAATTGGAAGACCATGCGTATCCCAACCCGGCACATAGGGTGCACAAAAGCCACTCATATTCTTATATTTTACAATAAAATCCTTTAGGACCTTATTTAACGCTGTTCCAAGATGAATTTCACCATTGGCATAGGGGGGACCATCATGTAAAATATAGAGCGGACGTTCCTGGTTTTTCTCTATCATTTTCTCGTACAGATTCTGCTGTTCCCATTTCTCCAGCACATCTGGTTCCCGCTTCGGCAGATTTCCCCGCATCGGGAATGCTGTTTTCGGCAGGTTTAGTGTTGCATTATAATCCTGTGCCATACCCGACATGATTCTACTCTGCACAATTTATTAATACAGAGTAGAATCCTCCTTTCCATTGAATTGCACCGCCGTATTTCTGTAAAGGCGGCATACCTATTACGGCATTTGTGTTTTATGCATCCTCTTCCTCCAGATCGGTATCATCACTTAAATCACCGAAATGAGAATCGTAAGAACCCTGAATGGTCTTTGCAGAAAACTGAGAAGAAGCAAATGGATCAGACATTGACGCTGTCGATGCAACCGGTACTTCTGGTTCCTGCTCTTCTATATTTGTTTCTGGCTGCGTAAAACCAAATTCCAAATCATCTTCCTCTGGCATAGTAGACAGCATTTGCAGATGTTCCTTATACATATCAAACAATGCTTTCTTAAAGTCTGCAACCTGCTTTCTGGCAGCTGCAAGTGCCTTATGTGCCTCATCAATCTCTGTCTGATTTTTCGCCAGCAATGCTTCATGCTTAACTGTCACTTCATCCATCATCGCATCTGCACGCTTCTTGGCATCGGCAATAATACTGTCTGCTTTGGCATTTGCCTCGGCAATAATTCGGTGACCTTCCCGCTGTGCCCCCAAAAGAGCATCTTTCAAGGCATCTTCATCTCGCATATATTCCCGTACTTTGTCAGCCAGCACCTGAATTTTTTCATTGCTGTCAGCCATTTCCTGTTCTGCGATCTCCACTTCCTGTTCCAGCTGTGTCAGAAACTCGTCAATATCTTCCTGCTTATAGCCAAACGCAGCCTTTTCAAATCGAAGTTCATGAATTTCCTTTGCACTAATCATTCCTATGTCCACCTCTCATTTATATTGTTCAATGAAAACATGCAGCCTTCCCTTTTTAGAGGGCTCTGATACGGAAATCAGCTGGAACTTGCCGCTGCCCCGTATGACAAAAATATCACCAGTCTGCATATGTTCTGATGGATGCAAAACAGTATGCCCGCTTCGCTCCATATTACCTTGTTGAATCATTCTGACTGTCTTTTCCCGGCTCTGTCTGGTAACCAATGCCGCAATCGCATCACATCGCAAGGATGCTACCGTTCCATGATGTGCCAGTCGTTTTTTTACTGGCACAATCGAAAACGGTTCTGTATCGGTACAGCGTACACTACTGTGTCCCACTTTTTCCAGTGACTGTACCAGCAATGCGGCTGTGGCATTGGTTGCCCAGAGCTGTGCCATGCCATTTTCTATCAAGATATCTCCAATCGTCCCTCGCTTTAGACCGCAGCCCAGTGCAGCACCCAGAAAGTCTCGATGTTCCAATGTTTGCAAATTGGAATAATGTACCGTTACACACTTGCAGGATACCCATGTTGTATCCGGCTCCAGAAAGTCAGGATACAGACAACAACATTTCCGCTCTGCCTGTTCATAACCGCCCCAGAAAAAGAAGGCAACATCCGCCTGCCGTTTCAGAAATGCAGTTGCCGCTGCACACTGCATTTCATCCAAAAACATTGTACAATAGGGAGTACAATCTCTCCGACTGCGGTCGGCAAGGTCTTCTAAACGGGACAAAAAAACAGATTCTGTTTCTGTTTCTCTGTAATTCATCACATAATCAAACCGTTGTTTTCCAGCTCGCCAACAAATTCATCCCCGACAAAACCAACATTATACGGGGTAACAATGTAAGTCTGATTGGCAACCGGCTTAATATTGCCGTTCTGTGCATAAGCAACGCCAACCAAAAAATCAATGATTCGTCTCCGATTTGCTTCGGTTGCAGACTCCAAATTCAGCACAACGGTTTTATTTGCCATCAAATGATCGGCAATCTGCTTTGCATCTGTAAACAATTCCGGTTTTACTAAAACAACCTGTAATTGTGTGGTTGCCTTAATATTAACAACCCGATTATTTCTCGCCTCTTCCGTCGATGTAACTGGTGGGGTATAAGCCGTCTCCCTGCTGCTGTAAGAAGAAGTACCGCCGCCGCTCTCATAAGAAGAGGAAGAAGGCTGCGGCTGCTCCGGCTCCTTTTTTACCGTTTCCGCAGGCTCTGCATACTCGTCCTCGTTCGGCATAAAAAAGTCCTTCAATCCGTTTAAAATGCTCATAACAATCTCCATTCTCCGCACGTTCTATCTTTCTTTTTCTCTACCTGTCTGCCAATGTGCGGTTTTCAGTACAGGAAGCCTGCTTTTTTCTATGTCACAGGTTTATTTTTATTGGTAGACTCTTGCTCCAAATAGAGCAGAGCCGATTCGTACAAGAGTAGCACCATACTGAATGGCCTTCACATAATCATCAGACATACCCATAGAAAGGATGTCCATATCTATATTATCCACATTTTTGCTGCGGATGTCAAGATATAAATCCTGCATTTTTGAAAGAAATTTTTCATTTTCTCCTGCTGGCGGGATGGTCATCAATCCTTTGACATGTAAATGCGGATAAACGGCAATTTCCTGCAACAACGGCAAAAGCTGTTTTGGTGCAATACCACTTTTAGAATCTTCCTCGCCAATATTGACCTCAATCAAAATATCCTGTATCTTTCCCACACGAGCGGCTTGCCGATCAACTTCTTTTGCCAAATGAACAGAATCAACGGAATGAATCAATGCCATATCTTCTATGATGTACTTCACCTTATTGGTTTGCAGATGTCCGATAAAGTGTATGGCGGCAGACGGATCATAAAACTCACGCTTAGAAAGATATTCCTGTACCCGATTTTCACCGAGCAGTGAAATACCGCAGCGAATGGCATGATTCACCGCTTCCGGTGCAACTGTTTTGGTCACTGCCATCAGAGCAATCGTATCGGAGGGGGTTCGGTATTTTGCCTTTGCCTCTTCCATATTGCTGCAAATTCGTTTATAGTTTTCCGTGATATAAGCAAAACTATTCTCCATCTACATCTATCCCCTCTACAATAATAGAATCATAAAGAATCAAATATCCATCGCCTGCATTCAAAGAAGAGAGTACATAATCATCTCCCTCATAAATAACATCCAGTTTTCGGAAGACAACTTCTTCACCATCCATAACATAAACGCCACGATAATTGACTTTTGTGGTGGTCTCCTCGCCAGTCAGTACATTGGTAGTGGTCTCTTCAATCTCTTTAAAACGGATCGCACTGCGGGGCACCTGAATGCCTTCACGGACGCCCTCCTCCTGGATGATTTCCACTCGTTCTGCTCGATTCTTTACAAAATCAGAGGTCATGTAATCACAGTATAGAACCACCAGTGTTTCTGACAAATTATCACTTGTCCGCAAATCTGTAATCAATGCATCCGCAGTTGCTCCGGAATTAACAAGCTTCAATGTCACTTTGTCATCCACCTGATACTTCAAAGTAGAATTATCAATAATGCCAACCATATACCAACCATAGCTGTCAATGGTCTTTCCAACAATGGTTTCGCTTTGCAGACCATTGTTGTTCTGCACCGCTTTCACATCGTCGATGGTAATCTGATCAATATTATCTGTGGTAAGCTTAGTTTCATAACCATCTGCATAACTAACAAAATAAACAGCAGAAGAAGCCTTTACGGTATCCCTGGGTGATTGTTTAGATTCCTCCAATGTGGCAATTTTTTCAGAAACTGCTGCGATTTGCTGTGAAAAATTTTCTGTTCCCTGATTGACCACCAGTTGATACGCACTTAGTGCGATTTGAAAGTCATTTTTTGCCGATTGCAGACCGGTCAAATCTCCGCAGTCCTTGCAGTATGTAATCTGATTATAATACCGCTCTACCTGCTCTGCCAGTTCTGCCGGCTGTGCATTTTGCAGAATCCCTGGATTAGAAATACGATTTAGCAGATTTAATTCCTGCTGTAAAACTGCAATCTGCTGATTGGTTTCAATTGCAGACTGATCTGCATAAATCTCAGCGATGGTACCGTTTTTTTCGACTTTTCCACCATCTGGCACATTATAACTAATGACACCAGAACCATTATAGGTTAACACTGTTTCATCTCGCACATAAACGCCCTGAAAGGTTTCCGATTGCTCAGCAGTCGCAGCCACTGCGGTTTCGGTTTTATATTCCGTATCAATAAAATGATAGAAAATGGTACCGATAGTCGCAATGATCGCAATCGAAAGCACGATAAGCAGAATGTGCATCGTTCTTGAATTGGAATCCATAAATCAATCTTCTTTTTCTGCCGCATCCAGAATCGCAATGGGGCGAGTTGGTTTGAGTGTGGAGATGGCGTGCTTGTACACCAGATTCTGTTCTCCGTTACATTCCAAAATTACAATATAGCTGTCAAAACCCTTGACAATTCCTTTAAACTGGAAACCATTCATCAAAATGATTGTCACCAGAATCTTCTCTTTTCTTGCCTGATTCAAAAAAACATCTTGTAAATTCATCATTTTGTTCATTTAGGGCTGCTCCTTTCCTACGCACCAAATCTTTTTGATTCTCATTTTTCTGTTTTTTCAAAAAGACCTTATTCTATTATAACACAAGAATTGCCTTTTGGCTATAATTTTCTTACATTTTTCTAAGATTTCTTTGTTATTGTTGATTTCATACAATTTTATCCACATAACGTCATTTCTTTTTCTAAACCACGTCAATTGTCGTTTGGCATATCTTCTGGTTTCCTGTTTTAATTTGTCAATACAAGTTTCCAAATCACAATCACCAGTGAAGTATGGAATCAACTCTTTGTATCCAATGGCGTTTGCTGCCGTCTGCTGCGGATGTGTTTTCCATACAGCATAAGACTCTTCCACCAAGCCATTCTGCACCATTTGATCCACTCGCCGGTTAATTCGTTCATACAACACCGCACGGTCGGCATAGTCCAAACCGATGATGCAGGAACAATAGGGCGACGGTACAGAACGACTTTCCGCTTTCTGTGCACTAAACGGCTTATCAGATCGCATCGTTACTTCCAGTGCCCGCACAACCCGCACAACATTATTCGGGTGAATGGAGGCGGCTGCCTCTGGATCTAAAGCTGCCAATCGGCTGTGCAAGGCTGCTGCACCATTTTCTTCTGCATAAACAGTCAACTCTTTCCGCAAGGCAGCATCCTGCTTTGTTTCTGCAAACTGCACATGATCCAGCAACGAAGCAATATACAGACCGGTTCCGCCAACCAGAATTGGCAGCTTTCCACGATGCACAATCTCTGCGATTTTCTCTTCTGCCAGCTTCACATAATCTGCTACGCTGAACAGAGTCTCTCTTGGCAGAACGCTGATGAGATGATGCGGTATTCCCTGCATTTCCTCTGGTGTTGGTTTTGCAGTTGCAATGTCCATGCCCTGGTAAATTTGCATGGAATCTGCTGAAACCACCTCACCGTTATAATACTTTGCAAGTGCTACCCCCAGTGCTGTTTTGCCAGATGCTGTTGGGCCAACAACAGCAAGAACCGGTATTTTTTTTTCTTCTGTATTCATCTCATACCCTCTTAAACTGTTTTTCCAGTTCCTGCCGTTTGATCACAAACATCACCGGTCTGCCATGCGGACAGTGCCGAATCTGGTCGCTGGCATAGACAATTTGTGCTAACTCCTGCAATTCCGCAAGGTCATTTTTGTCATGTGCCTTAATAGCAGCCTTACAAGCCATGCTGTGCAGCAGATCATCCATATAGGCTGTCTGTGGATTGATTTTACCGAGTGCAAGATTATGAGCGATTTCCGTCACAATCTCATCAATATTCAACGATTGCAAAAATGTTGGTACAGCAGTCGTCCGTAAAAACGGCGGATTGGAAAAGTCAAAGGAAAAACCCAAATTTGCAAGCTGTTCCTCTCGCTCTTGCATTAAAGAAAACTCATCCATTGGAAGCAGTGTTTCTGCTTTTTGTATCAAAAGCTGACGATACTGCTTTGCTGTCCCATTTTTCAAGCGTTCAAAAATCACTCGCTCATGAGCAGCGTGTTTGTCAAAAATCAACAGCTGCTGTGCAGATGGTACCTCCGCCAGAATATAATTCTGAAACGCCTCACCAATCACACGAATTTCCGGCAAAATGCATTGTTTCTCCGTCATGGCCTTCGATTGTGAGGCTGCCGTTTTTTGTTTCTCTGTATTCGCCGTTTCTATCTCAGGCGGCGATAACGGAAGAATGGTTTCCGGTTTGTCCGCAGTTGGTACTTCTTTCGCCTGTTCTTCTGCTTCTTGTTCTGCCACAGCACAAGGATTTACAACTGCTGCCGGACATTCCTCTGGTTTCATCAATGCAGCCATAGTTTCCCCAATATCATAGTGATATTGCGTCGGATAAACCACTGGGGGCGGCGGTGGGGCTTCCGCCTCCGGCTCTGCCTGAGAGGCAAATGCATCAGACGGTTCTTCTAAATGCGGAAGCGGCGGCTGTACCACTGGTGATGACTGCGCCGGCTGTTTTGTCCAGTCCTGTGCCGTTTGACGAAATTGAAATTCATAAATCAGACCATTCTCCAGCAATGCATTTTTCACTGCAAAGAACAGACTATCCGCTACATTTTTTTCATTGGTAAACCGTACCTCTGCTTTTGCTGGATGGACATTAACATCCAAATCCACAGGCAGCATTTCCAACATTAACACGCAGGTCGGAAACCTACCTGTCATAATCAGATTTTGATAGGCACTTTCCAATGCAACACTGCAAACACGGGAACGGATATACCGCCCATTGATAAAGAAGTGCTGAAATGTACGGTTGGATTTGGAATATAAAGGCTTTCCGACATAACCACTCACCCGTAAAAAACCATCATCATACTGCACTGGAATCAAGTCATGGGCAAACTCCTTTCCAAACAGTGCATAAATGACAGCATACAGATCACCATTTCCATCCGTACAGAATTCCATACGGTTGTCCCGTATCATCTGAAAAGAAACTTCCGGATGGGACAACGCAATTTTCTGTACAATCTGACTGACAGCATTGGCTTCTGTGACATCCTTCTTCATAAATCTCTGCCGTACCGGCACATTAAAAAACAAATCTCGTATGACCAATGTGGTACCGTCCGGGCAACCGCTCTGTTCCGGCTCTCCTTCCGGATTTCCTCCCACAAGTTCATAATGTGTTCCATAATGGTCTTCTCTCCGCTTTGTCAGCAATGTAACTTTAGAAACCGCTGCAATGGACGCCAACGCTTCTCCTCGAAAACCAAGTGTATAAATCGCTTCCAAGTCATGTTTGTCATGAATTTTGCTGGTTGCATGACGCAGAAATGCAGTTGGTACTTCTTCCGCTGCAATTCCACATCCATCATCTGCAATCCGCATATAAGTTGTACCGCCATGTTTAATTTCCACAGTGATGTGTTTTGCCTCTGCATCAATAGCATTTTCCACAACCTCTTTAATCACAGAAGCCGGACGCTCAATCACCTCTCCAGCTGCAATCAACTCCGAAATTTCTTTGCTCAATACTGCAATTTTTGACACAGCCGTTCTCCTTTCTGTGATCTATTACACCTGTAGCAACTCCGTCGCCTCTTCGAGCACCTGTCGGCACTCTGCATCCGAAAGTTCCTGTAGGTTAGTCTTCTTCAGCATCTGCACAACTTTTTCCTCCTGCATGGCTGCAAAGCTATATTGCATATCCGACTGCTCCGGCTGTTTCTTCTGTGCAGCCGTCTGTTGTTCCATCTGCCGCAGCAGTGTTCTCGCCCGTTTCACCACTTTGTCCGGCAAGCCAGCCAATTTTGCTACCTCAATGCCATAGCTGTCATCGACACCACCCGGTACAATTTTTCGCAAAAATCGAATGGTATCTCCGTGTTTCTTCACTGCGATGCTGTAATTTTTTACACCATCTAATGTATTTTCCAGGTCAATCAATTCATGATAATGGGTTGCAAACAGTGTCTTGCAGCCAAGCTGCCGACTGCTGCAAATGTACTCTGCCACAGAACGAGCAATGCTCACACCGTCAAAGGTGGAAGTGCCCCGTCCCACTTCATCCAAAATCACTAGACTATTTGGTGTGGCATACTTCAAAATATCAGATACCTCATGCATTTCCACCATAAAGGTACTTTCTCCGGCAGTCAGATCATCCGATGCTCCCACACGGGTAAAAATCTTATCCACGACTGAAATTTTTGCATAATCTGCCGGCACAAAAGAACCAATCTGTGCCATCAGCGTAATCAATGCAACCTGTCGCATGTAGGTTGACTTTCCTGCCATATTCGGACCAGTGATCAATAGCAACCGATTTGCCTTGTTATCCAGATAGGCATCATTCGGTACAAAAACCGTATCCGTCAGCATGCGTTCTACCACCGGATGCCGACCGCCTCGAATCTGAATCACACCATCCATTGCAATTTCTGGTTTGGTATACTGGTTTTCGATCGCCACATTTGCAAACGCCGCCAATACATCCACCTGTGCAATGGCAGAAGCGGTTTCCTGTACACTCTTAAGTTGAGCTGCCAGACAGTCCCGCACTTCGGCATAGAGGGACTCTTCCAGTCGCAATGCTTTTTCCTTTGCACTGAGAATATCATTTTCCGTCTTTTTCAAATCCGGTGTAATAAACCGCTCACAGTTTGCAAGCGTTTGCTTCCGAACGTAATTTTCCGGTACTAAATCATAATAAGAGCGTGTGACTTCGATATAATAACCGAATACACGATTGAATCCGATTTTCAACCCCTTGATACCAGTGCGTTCCCGTTCTGTCTGTTCCATCTTTTCAATGATCTGATTACCGCCGTTCATGATCTCCCGTAGGTAATCCAAATCCTGATGAAAACCTGCACAAATCACACCACCGTCCTTCACAGAAACCGGCGGATTGTCCACGATCGCACGATCTACCAAATCAGAAACCATATGCAAATCTGAAATCTGTGCAAGCAGCTTTGCGAGCAGCTTTCGATCTGCAACTTTTTCCAGTTCTGCCTTCAGTGCTGGAATCTGTTTTGCTGTGGTTGCCAGTGCTTTCAAATCTCTTGGTGTTGCTGTCTTATACAATACTCTGGTCATCAAGCGTTCCAAGTCATAAACTTGATCCAAAACAGAACGTACTTCCATCAACACAACACTCTTTTTCACGAATGCCTCTACCGCATCCAGCCGTGCCATAATTTTTACTGGCTGTACTAAGGGCTGTTCGATCCAAGTTTTCAGCATTCGTTTTCCCATTGAAGTCTTGGCAGTATTCAGCAACCAAAGCAGGGAACCTTTTCGTTCCTTGCCCCGAATGGTTTCAGTCAGTTCTAAGTTGCGTCTTGCATTCAAGTCCAGTCCCAGATAGGCATTGTCATCGCTGACATTCAAGGAAATAAAACGGGTAATCTGATTCTTCTGCGTTTCCTTAATATAGTCCATCATACCGTAAACCGCTGCAGTTTCTGAACCAGTCTCCGGCAGCTGCAAATAGGACAACTCCGGCACCTGAAATTGCTGACACACAAAATCATGATTCTGCTCTGCTGAAAAGCAGACAAAATCCCGTATCGTCACAACACATTGCAGACGCACTTTAATGAATTCCATGACATGCTTCAGTAGTAATGCATCCTCATTCATAATGATTTCTGCCGGTGTATAACGGGAAAGGACATCAATGACATTCGCCTCCAGATTCTCTCGTTCTGGCAGTAAAGCAGTAATGTCACCAGTAGATAGATCCGCAAAACAAAGACCGCAGTCACCATCCTCCTGAAAATACAGGCTGCAAAGATAGTTGTTTGCCCCTTCTTCCAGCAGATTGCTTTCAATCAGCGTACCCGGCGTGACAATTCGGATAACATCTCGTTCCACCAGTCCTTTTGTCGTTGCTGGATCGGTCAACTGTTCGCAGATGGCAATTTTATAGCCTCGCTCCACCAGCCGTTTTAGATAGAGATCCACACTGTGATAGGGTATCCCGCACATAGGTGCCCGTTCTTTCAAGCCACAGTCTCTCCCTGTCAATGTCAGTTCCAACTCTCTGGCGATCCGAACGGCATCGTCAAAAAACATCTCATAAAAATCTCCCAGACGAAAAAACAAAATACAATCTGGATATTTCTCTTTCAACGTGAAGTACTGCTGCATCATCGGAGAGAGTTTCTCTTTCTGTATCTCCATATCCACCTCAATCAATGACAACCGCCGCAGGCAGAACAATCACCGCCGCACTGACTCAAATCCGGACAACAGGTATCTGGATCTTCTCCATGCAGGCAAAGTGTGATAATTGCATCCACCTGCTTGGTCATCGCATCCATTTCTTCTTTCGCCTTCTGGAAAGCAATCATATTGGGATTCTGCAAAATGATTGTATAGAGCATATCCAGCTCTTTTTCCAATGCCTGCAAAACCTCTGCATTCTCCTCCGGATCTTCATCCATCTTTCTCTGATAAGACATCCGCTTCATGTTAAACTCGCCGATTTGTTCCTGCAACTGCGTATCTGCATCATTATTCTGTTTTGCCTGCTGATACTGCTGATAACGGGAATCTGCCTGAATACACTTTCCCAGTGTGCGAACTGCTTCCTCCACTGTCATTTTCACATAGCTTCCTTTCTCTCATTCTCTAATATCCTACCGCTGACGGCCCAGTTTTTTGACTCGGTAATCTGCACCGTCACAAACGTTCCGATCAAGGAACGATCTCCCATAAACTCTACAATAATCGCCTCGCTGCTCTTGCCGAACAGCCAGCCGTCTCCCCGCTTGCTGTCGCCTTCCACTAACACCCGCATAGTTCTGCCGATAAAACGACGGTAATGCTCTGTAGCAATTTCTCTTTGCAGCGTCAGCAGTCGTTCCATTCGTACACGTTTTTCCGCATCTGTTGTAGCATCTGGCATTTCAGCTGCTTTTGTACCACTGCGTTTAGAATAAATAAATGTATACAAATTATCATACTGCACACGCTGTATTAAATCTAATGTGCCCTGAAAATCTGCTTCTGATTCATTCGGAAAGCCGACAATCAAGTCACTGGACAGAGAAAAATCTGGCTGCCGTTCCCGCAGATAATCTACAATTTTCAAATACTGTGCCACAGTATACCGCCGATTCATAGCAGAAAGAATGACATCGCTGCCGCACTGTACTGGCAGATGCAAGTGCTTTCCAATCTTTTCACATGAAAGAATGGTATCCAACAATTCCGGTGTGGCATCCTTTGGGTGAGAAGACATGAAGCGAATCACAAACTCTCCTTCCATTTGATTTATCTGTTGCAGCAACTCTGAAAAGGAAATTGGCTGTTCCAAATCCTTTCCATAGGAATTCACATTCTGTCCCAGCAGCATAATTTCCTTATATCCGTCCGCAACCAATTTTCGCACCTCTTCCAGAATAACTTCCGGCTTTCGGCTGCGTTCTCGTCCCCTGACATAGGGAACAATACAATAAGTACAGAAATTATTGCAGCCATACATAATCGGCACAGAGGCTTTAAAGCGACTGGTTCGTATCTGCTGCATCTGTTCGGACGGCATAGCCGCACTGTCCATATCATATACAAACTTTTTTGTATCATAATAAGCTGCCAATAATCGAGGCAGTTCTCCAATGGAAGCAGTTCCCATTAAAATATCAATAAACGAATAATGTGCCTGTATTTTTTGCAGGGTTTTCGGTTCTGAGCCCATGCAACCGCTCAAAATCAAAATGGTACGGGGATGAGTTTCCCTATATTTTTTAATGACCCCCAGCATTCCAAACGCCACCTTCGCAATCCTTACACAAAGAATAAACTGCATTATCCGACA
>ENA-UONX01001568-UONX01001568.1-human-gut-metagenome-genome-assembly--contig:-P74old-NODE-1568-length-20671-cov-35.515619_pt1 | contig 20671 bp, 14 predicted proteins | sample MGYA00242466_ERZ724013 | MGnify/ENA metagenome assembly ERZ724013 | reverse complement strand
GAGTCTGACGATGCCTTCACCGTCACCCTGAAGGTCACCAACACCGGCAAGACCTTCTCTGGCAAGGAGACCGTCCAGATCTACTTCCAGTCTCCCTACACCGCTTACGACAAGGCAAACGGCATCGAGAAGGCTGCTGCTGAGCTGTGCGGCTTCGCAAAGACCGACGTGCTGGCTCCCGGCGCTTCTGAGGACGTGACCATCACTGTCCCGAAGAGCGAGCTGCGCACCTACGACGCGAACAACGCCAAGACCTACATCGTGGACGCTGGTGACTACTACTTCACCGCTGCCACCGATTCCCACAACGCAGTCAACAACATTCTGGCTGCCAAGGGCTACACCGTCGAGAACACCAATGGCCGCATGACCGAGAACGGCAACACCGACCTCGTCTGGAAGTGGACCAACGACACCCTCGACACCACCACCTTCTCCACCGGCGCAAATGGCACTGCCATCACCAACCTGTTTGACGAGTCCGACCCCAACAAGAGCAGCAATGCTCCCGGCAGTGTGACTTGGATGAGCCGCTCCGACTGGACCGGCACCATCCCCACTGCTCCCGCACAGCTGACCGCCAACGAGACTCTGGCTGCAAGCCTCGCCTTCACCAAGTACGACGGCTCTGAGGCCAACAGCGTCGAGATGCCCACTCTGGGCGCCAAGAACGGCCTGACCCTCGCTTCCATGATCGGCAAGGACTTCAATGATCCCGAGTGGGATACCCTGCTGGACCAGCTGACCTACAGCGAGATGGTCAACACCATCACCCTCGGCTTCCACAACACCGCAGCCGCTGCCTCCATCGGCAAGACTGCTACCAAGGACGAGAACGGCCCTCAGGGTCTGACCGCTGCCCTGACCGGTGGTGCATCCGCAATGTGCTACACCTCCGAGGATGTCATGGCTGCTACCTTCAATGTTGACCTCATCAATGAGGTCGGCAGGTGCATCGGCGAGGACTGCCTGGCCATGGGTTACTCCGGCCTGTACGGCCCCGGCATCAATATGCACCGCACCGCTTACTGCGGCCGTAACTTCGAGTACTACTCTGAGGACCCGTTCGTGGCTGGCACTATCTGCGCTGCTGAGGTGCAGGGCATCCAGTCCAAGGGCGTCTACGTCTACCTGAAGCACGTCGCCCTGAACGACTCCGAGACCAGCCGCCGCGGTGTCAACACCTGGCTGAACGAGCAGACCGCTCGTGAGATCTATCTGGAAGTCGCTGACAAGGCCATCACCGATGGCGGCGCCTGGAGCGTCATGACCGGCTTCAACCGCTGGGGTGCTACCTGGTGCGGCGCTAACGCCAACCTGCTGACCGGCTTCCTGCGCGGCGAGCTGGGTATGCGCGGCATGTGCATCACCGACTTCTCCGGTTCCAGCCAGTACATGGACCTGGTGGACGGCCTCATCGCCGGCTCCGACATCTGGGACAGCCCGATGCCCAAGATCCACACCACCAAGGCTGCAAACTATGAGAACGATGCTTACATCGTCACTCAGATGCGCAACGCGATGCACCACATCCTCTACACCGTGGTCAACTCCAACGCCATGAACGGCTGGGCTTCCACCGATACCCTGAAGACCATCACTCCGTGGTGGCAGACCGCCATCTATGCGCTCATCGCAGTGCTGGCCGTCCTGACCATCCTGTGCGCATGGCAGCTGAGCAAGGCCCTCAAGGCGAAGAAGAGCATGGTCGATACCGCTCCCGCAGCTGACCAGAAGTAATTCCGGCGCAGATTTCCGCAACTGTTAAAAACGAATGGCAGCCTGTCCCCCAGAACGGCGGGCAGGCTGTCGTTTTTTATAAGAAAAAAGGAGACACCGCAAATGGGTGAACAAACCGCAAAGGCGCCGGGCCTGAACCGCGCCAAGACCTACCAGCTGGTGCTGTTCCCGCTGAACAACGGCGCAACGAACGTGTACTATGTGCTGGTGCTTTCCTACATCGCTACCTTTGGCAGTAAGGTGCTGGCCCTGTCCATGATCTTCGCTTCGGTCATGGTCACCGGTATGCGCCTGTTCGACGCGATCACCGACCCCATCATCGGCGCCCTGATGGACCGCACCAACGGCAAGTTCGGCAAGTTCCGGCCCTTCATGGTCATCGGCAACCTCATCATGGCAGCCAGCATCCTCGTGCTGTACTGCCTGACCCCGCTCATCCCCGCCAGCTCGATGTTCCTGCGCTATGCGGCTTTCGTGGCTCTGTACGCAGTCTGGGTCATCGGCTACACCTTCCAGACCAGCTGCACCCGTTCCGGCCAGACCGTTCTGACCAACGACCCCAAGCAGCGCCCCCTGTTCACCATTTTCAACACCGTCGGCTCTCTGCTGGGCATGGGCGCGATGCAGTTCTTCGCCCCCATCCTCGCCAAAAACTATGAGGGCGGCTACGCCTCTGCCGGTTTCTTCCGCACTCTGGCTCCTGTGGGCATCGTCATCTCCATCCTCCTCACCATTCTGGCCATCATCGGCATCTGGGAGAAGGACCAGCCCAAGTACTTCGGCATCGGCGGCGAGGTCAGCGAGAAGGTCAAGCTGCACGAGTACGTCCAGATCATCAAGAACAATAACCCCATGCAGCGTCTGATGGTGGCTGGTGCCGGCTGCAAGCTGGCTCTCTCCATCGCCACCAACACCACCGTCCTGTGTATGCTGTACGGCTGCATGATGGGCAACTATGACGGCTTGTACCTGCCCATGATGGTGCTGGGCTACGTCTTCAGCGTGCCCTTCTTCCTGCTCACCGTCCGCACCAGCCAGAAGGAGGGCCAGAAGGCCAGCCTGATGAAGTACGTCAGTGTGGCATTTATCTGCTACATCGGCGTGCTGGTGCTGCTGCTGCTCTGGGGCCGCAGCGACGCCTTCACCCTGTCCATCATGGGGAACAACGGCCTGTCCATCAACCTCTACACCATCCTCTTCATCGCATTCTTCGGCATCGGCTACGGCGCATACTACGCCACCGCCGATATGCCCATCCCCATGGTCGCCGACTGCTCCGACTACGAGACTTACCGCAGCGGCAACTACATCCCCGGCATCATGGGTACTCTGTTCAGCCTGGTGGATAAGCTGGTGTCCAGCCTGTCCGCTACCGTCGTCGGCATCGCTGTGAGCTTCATCGGTCTTGAGAGCCTGCCCACCCAATACGACCTCTACACCCCCGGTATGAATTGGGTGGTCATCGTGCTGTTCTGCATCATCCCGATGGTGGCCTGGGCCGCTACCCTTATCGCCATGAAGGGCTACACCCTGACCGGCGAGAAGATGAAGGAGATCCAGGCGGTCAACGCCTGCCGCCGCGACGCTGTGGCCAACGGCATGAAGCTGGAAGAGGCCATGACCAAGTGGCAGAGCATGGACCAGCTGCCCGCCGAGTACCGCAGCTGAGCCTGTAAAAAGGAAGAACATGGAACAGAATGTACTGAACACTGACCTGACCGGCAAGGTGGCCGTCGTCACAGGCGCAAGCGGCACCCTGTGCTCCATCTTCGCCAAGGCTCTGGCCCGGGCAGGCGCAAAAGTCGCCCTGCTGGGCCGCAATATGGAGAAGCTCAAGGCTCTGGCCGACGAGATCGAGGCCGAGGGCGGCATCGCCAGGGGCTACACCTGCAACGTCATGAACAAGGCCAACTGCCTGCAGGTGGCTGAGGACGTGATGACAGAGCTTGGCCCCTGCGATATTCTGGTGAACGGTGCCGGCGGCAACAACGCCCGCGCCAACACGGACAAAGAGTATTTCGAGATGGCCGACCTCGAGGACGATACCGTGACCTTCTTCGACCTCGACGAGAGTGGTGTAGAGATGGTGTTCAACCTGAACTTCATCGGCACCCTGCTGCCCACCCAGGCCTTCGCCCGCCAGATGGTGGGCCGCCCGGGCTGCAACATCCTCAACATCTCCAGCATGAACGCTTATCTGCCCCTGACCAAGATACCGGCCTACTCCGGCTCCAAAGCCGCTGTGACCAACTTCACCCAGTGGCTGGCTGTCCATTTCAGCAAAGTCGGCATCCGGGTGAACGCCATCGCCCCGGGCTTCTTCGCCAGCGAGCAGAACGCCAGCCTCCTCTACAATGAGGACGGCACCCCGACGGCCCGTACCAACAAGATCCTCGCTGCGACCCCCATGGGCCGCTTCGGCGACAGCGAAAAGGACCTTGTGGGCGCACTGCTGTTCCTGCTGAACAATGACGCTGCCGGTTTCATCACCGGCATCTGCCTGCCCATCGATGGCGGCTTCTCCGCCTATTCGGGCGTGTAAAAACACAAAAAAGCTCCGGTTTTCGTATGAAAGCCGGAGCTTTTTTGTGCTTTTCAGGACTCTTTTTCTACATTCTGTTGTTTCTGCTCGATTTTTTCCATATAGCGCCAGAGGGTCGTGCGGCTGATGCCCAGCTGACGGGCGGCGGCGGCGCGATTTCCGCCGTGGGCGGCGACGGTCTGCTGGACGACATCGCGGATGACCTCTTCGAGGGTCTGCTCACTGGGCTTGCGGGCAGAAGCCGGCGGCGGCACGGCCCGCAGAGTCCGCTCTTTGGAAAGCATATCGGCCACCGTCCCGGCCCGGATGTAGGGGCCGTCCGACAGGGCGGCGAGGGCGCGCAGGACGTTCTTGAACTGGGTGTAATTGTTGGGCCAGGGGTACTGGCGGAGCATCTCGATGGCCCGGGGCTCGAAGCCCGAGAGCTGCTTGCCCAGCTCGAGGTTCAGGCTGTTGAGGTAGAGGCTGGACAGAGACGGGATCTCGTCGGAGCGGCTGCGCAGGGAGGGCAGGGGAAGGGCCAGTGAGCCCAGCCGCTCACTGAAATGCCGCAGCACTTCCGGCACCGGCTCCCCCTCGACAATGGAACAGGAGAAGATGAGCCGCACCCGGCGGGCAAGACCGGTTTCTTCAATGGCGGCAAGAAGCTCTGAACTCCACTGGGGCGAGATGGACTCAAAATTCTGGAAGTAGATGGTGTTTCCGGTGGCGCTGAGAGGGGAGTTGTAGTGGTTGAGCAGGAAATCCCAGGTCTTCTCATTCAGCAGCGCACAGTTCACCACGATGAAGGGGTGGTTTGCAAGGGAGCTGTGCAGATAGAGGTAGCGTGCGATCTGCTCTTTGCCGGTGCCGGGCTCGCCGTAGATGAATACCGGCTGGCGCAGCAGGGCGAGGGAGCGTATCTCGGCCGCCTGGGTACCCATCGCGCCGCTGAGGCTGTAGAAGCTGTTGGCGAAGAGGTATTCGCACTCGCCCTTGTTCAGGGTGCGCAGGCCGGGACGGCTGGAATGGAGCGGGATGCGGGCCGGAACACAGTAGAACAGATACCGCTGGACGTTGTTCATCAGCAGCTGCTGGGCGGTGATGCTGTAGAGCTGGTCCCGCTCGGTGTAGTAAAAGCGGAGGTTGCCGCTGGCCGGTATCTCCCGGATGTGGGACTGAAGAACGCTGCTCAGCTCCGCCGGGACTTCGGAGATGCTGCTGTAGAAGAGGTCGCCGTTGGACTCCATGACGATGACGCGGCCATTCTGGCCCTGAGTGATGCTGCGGAGGAACAGGTTCTCCTGCCGCAGATAGCCGAACCAGGAGCTGATGTTCACGGCCTGGTCGATGGCGGCGTGGAGGCTTTCGACGCCGGAGGTGATGAGGAAGGCATCGAAGCCCATCTCCCGGGCGATGGTGTGGGTGACCATGTCACAGACCACCATCCGGTAGCCGCCCTGCTGCAGGCGCTCCAGAGTGTGGCGCACCTCAGCAGCGTTGTTCACGGTGAGGATGTCGAGGTTGAAGTCCAGCAGACTGCACAGGGTGTGGGCCGGCTCGGTGATGGAGGGGAAGCCCACGATGGCGTAGAGGCTGGAATAATTCTCGGCCAGCTTCATGGTGCGCAGCACGTCGTACACCGAGATGTGGATGTCCACCACCGGCAGGTCGGTCACCTGCCGGATGAGGGCGGCGGTGCCGCCGCGGGAGATGATGCAGTCGTAGGAGTTGGGGGGCATCTGCTGCACGATGGCCTGCCCGTCTTCCAGGTCGCCGGTGTAAATGTCCATTTCGACATTGGGATAAGCCTGTGCCGCCTGCTCCATCGCAGTGCGCATTCCGTCGTAGGGGGCGATGCCCAGAATACGGGTGTGAGTCTCTATCACAACAGACACCTCCGTTCATATTTGCTACTATTCTAGCAAATGAATGCCCGAAAATCAAACAAAGACTGTTCTGATTTGAAACGGTTTAAGACTTTATAACCAAAAAACTTAATCGATGTTTCAAATTAAAACGGAAAAGACCGCTCGTTTCCATGCACGCCGTGTCAAAATAAGGCATAATGGTATCACGAGAATAAATCATGAGAGGAGGAGCAACCTATGCTGCTTCTGCTGATCCTTGCAGATGACTTTACAGGCGCACTGGATACGGGCGTCCAGTTTGCCGCCTGCGGCATCCCCACCCGCGTCGTGGTCGGAGAGCAGGTGGATTTTGCAGCCAATGACGCCGCTGTGCTGGTGGTGGACACTGAGACGCGCCATCTGCCCGCTGCAGAGGCCTACGCCGTCATCGCAAAACTGACCCGGGAGGCGATGAGTGCGGGCGTTTTCAGTATCTATAAAAAGACAGACTCCGCTCTGCGCGGAAACATCGGCGCAGAGCTTTCGGCCCTGCTCAAAACCAGCGGGGAGCGCCAGCTGCCGTTCCTGCCGGCCTTCCCCCAGATCGACCGTGTGACCCGGGACGGAGTACATTATATCAGCGGCGTGCCTGTGACTGAGAGCCCCTTTGGCATCGATCCCTTCGAGCCGGTGCGCCACGCCAGGGTGACGGAGCTCATCGGGGAGCAGACCGATGTGCCTGCCCACAGCTTTCCGACTCTGAAAGAGGGTGAGGCTGTGCCGGAGCAGGAGGGCATCCTGGTCTTTGACGCCGGGAGCCTTGACGACCTTGCGTCCACGGGCCGCGCCCTGTTCCAGAATGGCAAGCCCCGCCTGATGGCAGGCTGTGCCGGCTTTGCAGCGCTGCTGCCCGACCTGATGAAGATGACCGAGCGCAGGACGGTCACCATGCCGAAGCTGGATCCCCGTCTGCTGGTGGTCTGCGGAAGCGTCAACTCCATCACCCTGCGCCAGCTGGATGTGGCCGAACAAAACGGCTTCTCCCGCCTGCGCCTGACCCCCCGCCAGAAGCTCGACCCCGGCTATTGGGAGAGCGAGGACGGCAAAGAGGCCCTGCAGGGCATCAACGAGATGCTGGCCGCGAATCCCCGCTGCATCATCGAGACCAATGACGAGGGCGGCAACCAGCCCACGGCGGATTACGCCGCCGCCCGGGGCCTCGACCTTGAGGGCATGCGGGTCGGCATTGCCAGCAGCATCGGCCATATGCTGGGCAAACTGTTCACCAGCCCCGCACTTGGGACCCTGCTGCTCACCGGCGGCGACACGCTGTTACAGTGCATGAACTGCGTGGGCATCAAGGAGCTTGAGCCGGTGTGCGAGGTGGAAAAGGGCGTCGTGCTGGCCCGCTTCACCTACCGCGGCTGCACCCGCTACGTTATCACCAAGTCGGGCGGCTTCGGCCACGAAAAACTGCTGCTCGACCTTGCAGACCGCATTGCAGCCGAGCAAACTTGAGATAGACGATGGATTCGGAGAAAACCATGGCCTATCAGAAACTTCCCGGCCTGCCCTGAGACGGTACGATCTACGAAAACGAAGAGATGGATACGCTGGAAGCTCTGCTGCCCACCGGTGTCCAGACCCGCTGATTTTTTTGAAGGAGGAAATTTGTTATGCTGACCCAGTACAATCTGAAGATGCCGCACGCAGTTTACGGCGGCGAGAACGCAATGGACAACATCACCGCCATCATCAAGGCCCGTGGTGCAAAGAAGGTGGCAATGTTCACCGACAAGGGCATTGAGGGCGCTGGCCTGTTCGCCCTGCCCGAGGAGGCTGTGAAGGCTTCCGGCGCAGAGTATTATGTTCTGGACGAGCTGCCTCCCGAACCCAGCTACATGGCAGTCCAGAAGCTGGTGGATGAGTTCAAGACTTCCGGCGCCGACCTCATCGTGGCCTGCGGCGGCGGCTCCGTCATGGACGCAGCCAAGCTGGCAAGCGTGCTGGTGACCGATGACTACGGCGTCAAGGAGCTGCTGGACAACCCCGGTATGGCTCAGAAGTGCGTCCCCATCGTCCTCATCCCCACCACCGCCGGCACCGGCGCTGAGGTCACTCCCAACGCCATCGTCGCTGTCCCCGAGAAGGAGCTGAAGGTCGGCATCGTCAACGAGAACATGATCGCGGACTACGTCATCCTCGACGCCCGCATGATCAAGAACCTGCCCCGCAAGATCGCAGCTGCTACCGGCGTTGATGCTCTGGCACACTGCATCGAGTGCTTCACCAGCAACAAGGCCAACCCCTTCAGCGACCTGTACGCTCTGGAGGGCCTCGACCTCATCCTGAACAACATTGAGAAAGCCTGCGATGACCCCGATGCCATGGCCGAGAAGAACCGGATGCAGATCGCAGCTTACTACGGCGGTCTGGCCATCACCGCTTCCGGCACCACCGCAGTCCACGCTCTGAGCTATCCTCTGGGCGGCAAGTACCACATCGCACACGGCGTCTCCAACGCCATCCTGCTGGCTCCTGTCATGCGCTTCAACAGCGAGCATCCGGCTGTCAAAGAGCGTCTGGCTGTGGCTTATGACCGCTGCTGCCACGAGAACAAGACCTGCACCACCGTGGACGAGAAGGCTGCATGGATGATCGCCCGCCTCGAAGCGATCGTCAAGCATCTGGACATCCCTACCAGCCTGAAGGAGTTCGGCGTCCCCGCTGAGGACCTCGAGGGTCTGGTCGAGTCCGGTATGCAGGTGCAGCGTCTGCTGGTGAACAATATGCGCCCCGTCACCGCTGACGACGCCCGCAAACTGTATCAGGAAATCATGTAATAGAAAAGGAGAACCCGTTATGAAGACCAGCGACATCAAAGGCATTATCCCTCCGGTAATTACCCCGATGAACAACGATGACGAGCAGACCGTCAACCACGAGGCTCTGCGGCAGCAGGTCGAGCGTCTGCTGGCAGGCGGCGTCCACGGCATGTTCCCTCTGGGCACCAACGGCGAGGCTTACGCCCTCTCTTTTAAGGAGAAGGAAGAGATCCTGGCTACCGTCATCGACCAGGTCAAGGGCCGCGTCCCCGTTTACGCAGGCACCGGCTGCATCACCACCGCCGAGACCATCCGCATGAGCAAGCGCGCCGAGGAGATGGGCGCAGATGCACTGTCCATCATCACCCCCAGTTTCGCACTGGCTTCCCAGAAAGAGCTGTACGACCACTATGTGGCCGTGGCAAAGCAGGTCAACATCCCCATCATCCTCTACAACATCCCGCCCCGCACCGGCAACAAGCTCCTGCCCGAGACCGTGCAGGCCCTCTGCCGTGACGTGGACGTCATCGTCGGCGCAAAGGATTCCAGCGGCGACATCGAGAACCTGAAAGCTTACATCCGCCTGACCCGTGAGCTGGACAAGGACGTTGCCATCCTCGCCGGCAACGACGGCGCTATCCTGACCTGCCTGAAAGAGGGCGGCGCAGGCGGCATTGCAGGCCGCGCCAACATCTGGCCGGCCACTGTTGCAAAGATCTACGACTGCTTCAAGGCTGGCGACCTTGAGGGCGCACAGGCCGCTCAGGACGCGATCGCCATCCTGCAGCAGACCTTCAAGTACGGCAACCCCAACACCATCATCAAGACTGCTGTCGCCCTGCAGGGCCACAACGTCGGCAAGTGCCGCGCGCCCTTCAACTACGTCCCCGAAGAGGGTCTGGAAGCCATCAAGAAAGTCCTGGCTGAGAACGCTGCCAAGGGCCTGAACTGAGAAGAGCAAGGACCTTGAGGGTCTGGTCGAGTCCGGTATGCGGGTGCAGCGTCTGTTGGTGAACAATATGCGCCCCATCACCGCTGACGACGCCCGCAAGCTGTATCAGGAGACCATGTAAGAGAAAAGGAGAACAGGCTATGAAGACCAGCGACATCAGAGGCATTATCCCTCCGGTGATCACCCCCATGAACAATGACCCCGAGCAGACCGTCAACCACGAGGCTCTGCGGCAGCAGGTCGAGCGCCTGCTGGCAGGCGGCGTCCACGGCATGTTCCCTTTGGGTACCAACGGCGAGGCTTACGCCCTCTCTTTTAAGGAGAAGGAAGAAGTCCTGGCTACCGTCATCGACCAGGTCAAGGGCCGCGTCCCCATTTACGCAGGCACCGGCTGCATCACCACCGCCGAGACCATCCGCATGAGCAGGCGCGCCGAGGAGATGGGCGCAGATGTCCTGTCCATCATCACCCCCAGCTTCGCACTGGCCTCCCAGAAAGAGCTGTACGACCACTATGTGGCCGTGGCAAAGCAGGTAAACATCCCCATTATCCTCTACAACATCCCGCCCCGCACCGGCAACAAGCTCCTGCCCGAGACCGTGCAGGCCCTCTGCCGTGACGTGGACGTCATCGTCGGCGCAAAGGATTCCAGCGGCGACACCGAGAACCTGAAGGCCTACATCCGCCTGACCCGTGAGCTGGACAAGGACGTTGCCATCTTCGCGGGCAAAGACGACGCGATCCTGACCTGCCTGAAGGAGGGCGGTGTAGGCGGTATTGCAGGCCGTGCCAACATCTGGCCTGCTACCGTTGTAAAAATCTACGACTGTTTCAAGGCTGGCGACCTCGAGGGCGCACAGGCCGCTCAGGACGCCGTCGCCATCCTGCAGCAGACCTACAAGTACGGCAATCCCCACACCATCATCAAGACCGCTGTGGCCCTGCAGGGCCACAACGTCGGCAAGTGCCGCGCCCCCTTTAACTACGTCCCCGAAGAGGGCCTGGAAGCCATCAAGAAGGTCCTGGCCGAGAACGCTGCCAAGGGCCTGAACTGAGAAGAGCAAGGAGAGCACTGTTATGAATAAACCTATCGTTGGCATTACGATGGGCGATCCCGCCGGCTCCGGCCCGGAGATCACCATCAAGGCTCTGGCAGATCCGGAGCAGTATACCTACTGCCGCCCCATCGTTGTGGGCGACGTGAAGGTGTTCGAGCAGGCCAGGAAGTTCGTTGGCCGTGAGGACATCGTCATCCACCGCTGCGACAAGGTGTCGGATGCTCTGTTCACCCCCGGAACCATCGACGTGCTGCACCTCGACCTCATCGAGGACATCAACAAGTTCGAGATGGCAAAGGTGAGCGTGGAGGGCGGCAACGCAGCCTTCCAGTGCGTCAAGAAGGTCATCGAGCTGGCCATGGCCGGTGAGGTGGATGCTACCTGCACCAACGCCCTGAACAAGGAAGCCATGAACAAGGCTCTGGAATACTATCACGGCGAGAAGTCGGACGGCTACACCCATTTCGACGGCCACACCGAGATTTACGCCACCTACACCCACACCAAGAAGTACACCATGATGCTGGCCCACCACGACCTGCGCGTGGTCCACGTCTCCACCCACGTCTCCCTGCGCGAAGCCTGCGACCGGGTCAAGAAAGAGCGTGTGCTGGAAGTCATCGAGATCGCCAATAAGGCCTGCAAGGATATGGGCATCGAGAACCCCCGCATCGCGGTGGCCGGCCTAAACCCCCACTGCGGCGAGAACGGCCTGTTCGGCCGCGAGGAGATCGAGGAGATCACCCCGGCCATCGAGGCTGCTAAGGCCGAGGGCATCACCGGCGTTGTCGGCCCCTGCCCGCCGGACAGCGTTTTCTCTCAGGCCATCGGCGGCTGGTACGACATCGTGGTCTGCATGTACCACGATCAGGGCCATATCCCCCTCAAGACCGTGGGCTTCGTCTACGACCGTGAGAAGCAGGAGTGGAAGGCTGTGGAGGGCGTCAATGTCACGCTGGGCCTGCCCATCATCCGCGCCAGCGTGGACCATGGCACCGACTTCTACCATGCAGGCAAGGGCAACGGCAATGAGCTGAGCCTTGTCAACGCCATCAAGTATGCCGTCAAGATGACCGGCCGCGAGGCGTAAATTTTCCAATAGCTCCCTGCACACCCGCTTTTACAGCTTTGCTGCGAGGCGGGTGTTTTTTTGCTTAACGGGCTGAAAGAAAAAGTTCTATCCTGAAACGGATAAATCCGGGGAAAGCTGCTGAAATGTTCTAAAATGTTACACTTTTAATAGAACATTCATGAAATATCCTGGAAATGTTTCAGAATGAAACGAAAACAAGGCGATTTAGCCGTTGTAAGGGCCTACTATTTTGAATATAATTTAGACAACAAAAACGAACAAAGACTGTGAAAAGCGGCGACGCCGCAGAAGAAGGCATGAAGTACACAGTCCGGTTCGCTACACGAGAACCCCAAGAGAAAAGGAGAACAAGATTATGAAAAAGATTTCTCGTCGCAGCTTTCTGAAGGTTTCTGGTACTATGGCAGCGGCTGGTGCTCTGGCAGCCTGCGGCGGCTCTTCCTCCACCAGCACCGCAGCTTCCAGTGAGGCAGCTCCTTCCGTTGAGGCAAAGGCTGTGGACGGTCTGCCCGATATGAGCAAAGAGACTCTGAACTTCAGCTCCGATAAGGTCGGTTCTGGCTCTTACAATATGATCGTTGCAATGTCCAAGGTGCTGGAGAAGGCTGGCGGTTTCCAGACTGTCAACGTCAACCCTGACTCTCCGGGCGGTATGGGCGCTCCTTATCTGTTTGCTTCCGGCAACACCGATCTGGCCTTCATCAACGGTGCTCCTGCAAAGTGGGCAATGGAGGAAGGCACTCTGGGCAAGCCTGCTACCAGCGGCTATGCAGCGGTCATCGGCGGCCTGACTGCTGTCTGCTACATCAACTGCGTGTCCAACGCATTCCTGCAGAAGTACAATGTCTCCACCATCGAGGAGATCTTCGAGCAGAAGCTGCCCCTGCGCATCGGCTGCTCCGCAAAGGGCTCCATGGATGCTGAGGGCGCTTACCTGCTGCTCGAGTACTTCGGCGTGACCGAGGACGACCTGAAGAGCTGGGGCGGCTCCATCACCAACCAGGGCGGCGATGCCAACGCAGACGCCATCGCGGACGGCCAGATCGACTTCTACATCGACCACACCTCTTCTGCTTCTTCCACCATGGCTCAGATCGCTACCAGCGTGGATGTCACCTTCCTGCAGTGGGGCGATGACCTGTGCAGCTGGTTCGTCAGCGAAAAGGGCTTCGACCTCATCACCATCCCGGCCAACTCCTTCAAGGGTCAGGATAAGGAGCTGACGCTGCCCGGCACTCCCGACTGCGTCTTCTGCAAAGAGAGCCTGAGCGAGGATGTCGTCTACGCCATCACCAAGAGCCTGAGCGAGAACCGCGACGCTCTGGTGGCCGAGTACAATTCCCTGTCTCCGTGGGAGCCTGAGACCGCTTGGGAAGAGATGAAGCGCGGCGGCTGCCCGCTGCATCCCGGTGCTGAGAAGTACTACAAGGAAGCAGGCTACATGAAGTAAGTTCCGGCTTTGAAAGCTTTCGGCGGAGGCGCTCCGCACGACATCAGATCTATCCTTTGACCGTAGGCAGAGGCCGGACGCTTTGCGGTGTCCGGCCTCTGCTTTCACAAGGGATAATACGGAGGGAAATATGAGCAACGAAAAAGAAACCAAGGTATCGGCTCTCGACGCCAAGGCCAAGGCTCTGGCAAACGAAGAGGACGAAGATACCAAAATCGCCAAGCTGCTGAAGAATATGCCGAAATGGCGCTTCTATTCGCTGGCAGTTCTTACCGTTATCTGGACGGTGTTCCAGCTCTACATCAAGCTGGTCAAGCCCCTTGACCCGTGGTTCCAACTGCCGCTCCATATGTGCCTTGCACTGGTCGTGGTGTGGCTGTACAATCCGATGGTCGAGAAATCCAAGAGCCACAATAAGCTGTGGTGGATTTACGACATCTTCCTCATCGCGTCCAGCTGCTTTATCTGCTGGTTCTTCCTGAGCCACGCAGAACAGCTCAACTACCGCATCTTCAATGTTGATGTTATGACCACCACCGAGGTCATCGTGGCGGTGCTTCTGGTCATCAATGTCATGGAGGCCGTCCGCCGCGTGGTCAGTATGTCCCTGTTCTGGGTCATCTGCTTCTTCCTTGCTTATGCATGGTTCGGCCAGTATATCCCCGGCCTGTTCCGCTTCTCCGGCATCAGCTTCCCCAAACTGATGGAAGTCCTGATGTACGGCGAGAATGGCATCTTCGGCTCTCCGCTGGTCACTTCTCTGGGCACCCTGTTCTACTTCCTCGTTTTCGGCACCTTCTTCTCCAACTGCGGCGGCGGCGGTGTCCTGATCGACGGCGGCATGAAGCTCAGCGATAAGACGGTCGGCGGCCCCGCAAAGGCAGCTGTCATCTCTTCCGGCCTGCTGGGCATGGTTTCTGGTTCTGCGATCGCAAATGTTTCCACCACCGGCGTTCTGACCATCCCCCTGATGAAAAAGACCGGTTATGCCCCCGAAGAGGCGGCAGCAGTCGAGTCTGTTGCTTCCACCGGCGGCCAGATCATGCCCCCCATCATGGGCGCTGGCGCATTCATCATGGCCGAGATCATCGGTGTGCAGTATGCGCAGATCGCAGCAGCAGCCGTCCTGCCCGCTGTGGCCTACTTCCTCGCTGTGTTCATCCTCGTCCACATGATCGCAAAGAAGAAGGGTCTGGGCAAAGACTCCGGCGTACATTACGAAGGCAAGCCCATCCTGCCCCGCGTGTACCGTCTGCTGCCCATCATCGTTCTGGTCATCATGATCATCATGGGCTACTCTCTGCCCCGTTCCGCGATCTACTGCACCATCTTCTCCATCATCATCGCAGCGATCTCTCCTGAGACCCGCATGGGTCCCCGCAAGCTGCTCCAGACTCTGATGGACGGCGTCCGTCAGGCCGCAAACATTGCGATCCCCACCGCTGCCTGCGGCATCATGATCGGCATCGTGGTCAACTCCGGCGTTGCCGTCAAGATCGCAAAGCTCATCGGTACCTCTGGTGAGGGCAGCCTGTTCATCGCACTGCTCATCGCCGCTCTGGGCTGCCTGCTGCTGGGCATGGCACTGCCTACCGTGGCCGCTTACCTGATCGCTGTCACTCTGTTCGCATCGGCTATCCAGGGTCTGGGCATCTCCGCTCTGGTCACCAATATGTTCATCTTCTACTTCGGTGTCGTGGCTCAGATCACTCCTCCCGTCTGTCTGGCATCCTTTACTGCGGCAGGCATCGCGGGTGCAAGCGCATGGAAGACCGGCTGGAAGGCATTCTCCTTCGCCATCACCGCTTTCATCGTCCCCTTTGCATTCGTGTATCGTCCCGCTATCCTGCTGGAGGGCACTGTGGTGGAGATCGTCACTGCATACTTCATCGTCATTGCAGCCACCTATCTGCTGGCCTGCGGCATCGCTGGCTACCTGTTCCGTCCCCTGAAGATGTGGGAGCGCATCGCCTGCTATGTCGTGGCCTTCATCTTCATCCTGCCCAGCTCCATGTCTGATATTATCGGCATTGCTGGATGTGCACTCATCATGGCTTACTGCTTCATGACGGGCAAGAAGAACGCCAACAAGGCACAGCCTGCCTGATAAGCGGTCCTTCCGAAAACCTTCTTCATAAGCCACAGTTCGGCGAAACCCCCGCCTCCGGCACTCCCGGAGGCGGGGGTTTCTTGTTTGTCCTTTTTGGGGCGGGAAGAAAAGAAAAACGGGCAGTTCGGATGCGAAAGATGACGGAACAGTTGTGTTTGGGGACGATTTTAGCTAAGATTCTTAGCCGCCAGACATAGCAATTCAACTTTTTAATGCAACAGCAACAGCGTTGAATTGCATATCGCAAATATGCTGTTATCCTATTGCGTTATTTTCTTGACTTGCGCCAGACATGAAAAAAACTCCCCTCTGGGCGGGAGGGGAGCGGAAAAATCAATATCAATCGTCGTCGCTGTCGAGCTTGAGCACGGCGGTGAACGCCTCGCTGGGCAGGGAGACGCTGCCCAGCTGGCGCATCTTCTTTTTGCCCTCTTTCTGCTTTTCCAGCAGTTTTTTCTTGCGGGAGATGTCGCCGCCGTAGCACTTGGCCAGCACATCCTTGCGCATGGCCTTGACCGTCTCGCGGGCGATGATCTTGCCGCCGATGGCCGCCTGCACCGGGATCTCGAACAGGGTGCGGGGGATGTTGTCCCGCAGCTTTTCGCAGATGCGGCGGCCCTTGCCGTAGGCGTTGTCGCGGAAGACGATCATGGACAATGCGTCCACCGGCTCGCCGTTCAGCAGGAAATCCAGCTTGACCAGATCGCTCTCGCGGTACTCCTTGAACTCGTAGTCGTAGCTGGCGTAACCGCGGCTGCGGCTCTTGATGGCATCGAAGAAGTCGTAGACGATCTCGCCCAGAGGCAGGGCGTAGTGCAGGTCCACGCGGACATCGTCCAGATACTTCATGTCGATGAGCACGCCGCGCTTCTGCTGGCACAGATCCATCAGGGCACCCACGTAATCGTTGGGGGTGTAAAGGTGGACATCCACAAAAGGCTCCTCCTGCTTGACGATGTTGGAGGGGTCCGGGTAGCTGGACGGGTTGTCGATCATCTCCACAGTGCCGTCCGTCATGGTCAGGCGGTAGCGGACGCTGGGAGTCGTGGTGATGATGTCCAGGTCGAACTCCCGCTCGAGACGCTCGGTGATGATCTCCATGTGGAGCAGGCCCAGGAAGCCGCAGCGGAAGCCGAAGCCCAGAGCCGCGCTGGTCTCCAGCTCAAAGGTCAGGGAAGCGTCGTTGAGCTGCAGCTTTTCCAGGGCGTCTTTCAGGTCGGGGTACTTGGCACCGTCGGCGGGGTAGATGCCGCAGAAGACCATGGGCTTGACCTGACGGTAGCCGGGCAGAGCCTCGGGGGTGGGATTATTCGCCAGCGTGACGGTGTCGCCGACGCGGGTGTCCTGCACGGTCTTGATGCTGGCGGTCAGATAGCCGACCTCACCGGCCTGCAGCTGGTCGCAGGGGGTCAGGCTGGTAGCGCCCATGTGGCCCACTTCCACCAGCGTGAACTGTGCGCCGGTGGCCATCAGGCGGATGGTGTCGCCGGGCTTGACCGTACCTTCAAAGACGCGGATATAGACGATGACGCCCTTGTAGCTGTCGTAGATGCTGTCGAAGATGAGGGCCTTGAGGGGGGCGTCCGGGTCGCCGGTGGGGGCGGGGATGTCGCTGACCACACGCTCCAGCACCTGATCGATGTTCAGGCCGGTCTTGGCCGAGACGCGGGGCGCGTCGAGGCAGGGCAGGCCGATGACGTCCTCCACTTCCTGTGCTACTTCGTCCGGGTGGGCAGAGGGCAGGTCGATCTTGTTCAGGATAGGCACCAGCTCGAGGTCGTGTTCCAGCGCCATATAGGTATTGGCGAGGGTCTGGGCCTCCACACCCTGGGTGGCGTCCACCACGAGGATAGCGCCCTCGCAGGCGGCGAGGCTGCGGCTGACTTCGTAAGCGAAGTCCACGTGGCCCGGGGTGTCGATGAGGTTGAACTCGTACACCTTGCCGTCTTTGGCGGTGTAGTTCATGGTGACGGCGCGGGCCTTGATGGTGATGCCGCGTTCCCGCTCGATGTCCATGTTGTCGAGGATCTGGTCCTCCATCGTCCGCTCGTCCACGCTCTTGGTCAGCTCGAGGATGCGGTCGGAGAGGGTGGATTTGCCGTGGTCGATGTGCGCGATGATGCAGAAGTTGCGGATGTTGTCTCTTGCCATGTAGTTCCTCCGAAATTTATAGGATCCAGTCCTCGACGGCTTTGATGCCGCCGTTTTCCAGGTAAACGCGGGGTACCCGGCGGGAAACGCCGCAGAGCACCTCGTAAGAAATGGTATCGGTCTTGTGGGCGATGGTCTCGGCGCTGTCGCTCACTTCGCCGCCCCACAGGATGGCTTCGTCCCCTTCCTGCACGTCGGGCAGAGCCGAGACATCCACCATGATCTGGTCCATGCAGACCCGGCCCAGAACCGGGCAGGGCATACCCTTTATCTCCACGATGCCCTTGCCGCAGCTCAAAAGGCGGGGGTAGCCGTCGGCGTAACCGGCACAGAGGGTGGCGACCTTGGTGGGCTTTTCCGCAGTGAAGCGGCGTCCGTAACTGGCTGACTGGCCGGGCTGCATCTCCTTGACCATGCTGACGATGGTCTTGAGCTTCATCACTGGGCGGAAGATGCCAAAACGCACCTCGTCGCTGGGGTCGAAGCCGTAGAGGATGATGCCGGGGCGTGCCATGCAGTGGGTGCGGGGCAGTCCGGCGGGCCAGTCGGGGTGGAGCATCACCCCGGCGGAGTTGTCGCAGTGGACGACGGCAGGCTCAAAACCGGCCTCGGCAAGGCCCCGACAGGCCCGGACGAAGAGCTCGTGCTGCTGGCTGGTATAAGCCACGCTGTCGGCGCTGTCGTCGTCGGCCACAGCAAAGTGCTGGAACAGGCCGGTCACGTCCAGACCCGGCAGGCGGCAGGCATCCAGCATCCCGGCCAGCGCCGCGTCAAAGTCGGTGCGGAGCGCAAAACCGATGCGGCCCATGCCGGTGTCGGCCTTGAGATGCACTTTTACCTTCACGCCGGCGGCACAGGCGGCCTCGCTGAGGGCCTTGGCCTGGGGCAGGGAGTAGCAGGCGGCGGTGATGTCCTCTTGGATGAGGACGGGCGCACAGCCCGGCTCCACATGGCCCAGAATGAGGATGGGCAGCGTCAGCCCGGCTTTGCGCAGCTGACGGGCTTCCGCCAGACAGCTCACAGCCAGCCATGCGGCCCCCTCTTCGGCAAAGACCTTGGCGCACTCTACGGCACCGTGGCCGTAGCTGTCGGCTTTGACGACAGCGCACAGAGGCATCTCCCCGGCCCGGGCCTTCACGGCGCGGAAATTGTGGCGCAGGGCGTCAAGGTCTATCTCGGCCCAGACGTGTTTTTCAAATGCGGGCATCTGCATGGGCTGTGTCCTCCTTTTTTGATGTACGGGCCGGGTGCAAAGGACGCCAGCCGTCGATGCCGCTCTCCTGCAGAGCGTGAAGGGTCTTCTGCCGGAAAGCACGGTCGGTGCGGCACCGCTCCCGGACAAAGTTTTTTGTGTCCTCCCGGGTGGTCACGCCGTCGGCAGGGCAGCGGCTCTTGACGATGGGAAAACCTTCTTCCTTCACCGCACAGCGCACCTCCTGCTCTGTGGCGAGCAGGAGAGGCCGGATGAGGGTCAGCCCCCGGTCGGACAGCTCTGTCACCGGCGAGAAGCAGCCGATGCGGCCCTCCCGCCAGAGGTTCATATAAAATGTCTCGATGGCGTCGTCCAGATGATGGCCCAGCGCCACCTTGTTGCAGTCCAGCTCTTCGGCAGCGGCGTGGAGCGCGCCCCGGCGCATCTTGGCGCAGAGGGAGCAGGGATTCTTCTCGTTCCGGTAGTCGAAGACGATGGGGCCGATAAGGGTGCGGCGCACCTCATAGGAAACATCATACTGCCGGAACAGCGCTTCCAGCGCGGAGTAATCCACCGGCTTGCCGCCAAACTGGGGGTCGAGGGTGACGGCCACGACTTCGAACGGAAAGCCGAGGTACTGCCGCAGCCGCGCGAGACCGATGGTCAAAGCTACGCTGTCCTTACCGCCCGAAACGCCCACCAGAACGCGGTCGCCGGGGGCCAGCATCTCGTACTGCTGGACGGCTTTGCGCATCAGGCCGCAGAGCCGCTGCATCGCTTTCGTGTCGCTCATGACAGGCTCACGCTCTCCACGAGGTTGACGATGTCGCTGATGGAGGCCAGCTTGGTCAGGCCGGAGACATAGATGACGTCGCCGTTGTCGTACTCGATGGTGGCCAGCACGGCGTAGTAAGCCTGAATATCACAGCGCACGGCAGTGACGGCGGCACCGTCGATGCTCAGATTGACTTTTCGGGGGCTGATGACGCCGTAAGCCTGCTTGAGCTCTTTTTCCGATTGGCCGATGAAGTCCTCATAGGTGTCTTTCGTGCCTTTCTGGAAGAGCACGACCTGATAGTTGGCGTCGTCGCTGCTCTGGGCAGAGGCCAGTTCCAGCGCACGGCCAAGGGTGGCGTCCTCGGTCATCTCGCACACCGGCCAGGCGGCGGACTCGTAGTAGACGGAGATGCCGTTCTCGGCGGTGTAGTGGGTGTCAGGCGAAGCGGGGGTGCGGCGGTTGACCACGAGGGTCAGTACAAAATAGGCCAGTGCGCCCAGCAGGACGATGATGCCCATGGCCAGCAGCAGGCGGGAAGAGCGCTGCTGCGCGGTGTCGCGCTGGTGGATGTCTTTCGGCATGAAGGAATGTCCTCCTTATAAATGTAAGGCTCAGCCCCGGGGGTGGGGGCTGCATCTTTATTAGTATAACATACTCGGGACTGAAATTGTAGCGCTCTGCCGCAAAAACAGAAACGAAAATGCGATTTGAGAAAATACGAGATTTCAAGAGAAAACAAGAGAAAACGAGAGGTTCAAAAAACTGAGCCGAAAAAATCGAAAAATGATGTTGACAGGGGCGTTCTTGTGATGTATACTGACACTCGCGCCCCAAAAGGCGCATTGAACCGTTGAAACACTTATCAGGAGGAAATAGATATGAGCACTACTCTCGTCAAGCCCGCTGAAGTCGAGCGCAAGTGGTATCTGCTCGACGCTGCCGGCAAGAGCC
>ENA-UONX01001566-UONX01001566.1-human-gut-metagenome-genome-assembly--contig:-P74old-NODE-1566-length-20709-cov-49.348843_pt1 | contig 20709 bp, 13 predicted proteins | sample MGYA00242466_ERZ724013 | MGnify/ENA metagenome assembly ERZ724013 | reverse complement strand
TCCGGGCGCTGCTCACCGGGCAGGCCCTCCCACTTGGGGCCGCCCACGGCACCCAGCAGGACACTGTCGGCCGCAAGGCACTTGTCCAGCTCGTGCTGGGGCAGCGGGTCGCCGTACTTGTCAATGGCTTCGCCACCCATGGCGGCATCGGTATAGTGGAAGGTGTGGCCGTACTTTTCAGCCACCTTATCAAGCACCCGGATGGTCTGTTTCACGATCTCGGGGCTGGAGCAGTCGCCCCAGATGACAGCAATGTTTTTTTCCATGGGAAAGCTCCTTACTTCTTATTTTTGATGGACTTCATCAGGCCACCGTCGGCAATGATCTTCTGGATAAACGGCGGGAAGGGTTCCGCCTGGAAGGTCTTGCCGGTGGTCTCATCGGTGATGAGGCCGGTAGTAAAATCCACGCTGACGGTATCCCCTGCGCTGATGGCATCCACAGCCTCGGGGCACTCCATGATGGGCAGGCCGATGTTGATGCTGTTGCGGTAGAAGATACGGGCAAAGCTCTTGGCAATGACCACCGAGATGCCTGCGGCCTTGATGGCCACAGGGGCGTGCTCACGGGAGGAGCCGCAGCCGAAGTTCCAGCCGCCCACCATAACATCGCCGTCCCTGACGTTCCGGACAAAGTCCTTGTCGATGTCCTCCATGCAGTGGCTGGCCAGCTCCTTGGGGTCCTGGGTGTTCAGGTGGCGGGCCGGAATGATGACATCGGTATCCACGTTATCCGGGTATTTGAAAACAGAACCTTTTGCGTTCATCGTTGTTTCTCCTTTTCGATCAGACCGTGCGGGGGTCGGTGATATAGCCAGTCAGGGCGCTGGCAGCGGCAGTGGCCGGGCTTGCCAGATAGACTTCACTCTTGACATGGCCCATGCGGCCCACAAAGTTGCGGTTGGTGGTGGAGACACAGCGCTCCCCCTCGGCCAGGATGCCCATGTAGCCGCCCAGGCAGGGGCCGCAGGTGGGGGTGGACACGATGCAGCCCGCATCAATAAAGGCTTCAGTCCAGCCGCGCAGGATGCATTCCTTATAAACCGCCATGGTGGCCGGAATGATGATGCCCCGCACGCCCTTGGCGATGTGCTTGCCCTTGAGGATGTTGTAAGCGGCCTCCATATCCTCCAGACGGCCATTGGTGCAGCTGCCGATGACCACCTGATCGATCCGGATGTCCTTTCCCTCGCTGGCGGGGTGGGTGTTCTCCGGCAGATGGGGGTAGCTGACCGTGGGCTCCAGCTTGTCCAGGTCGATCTCGATGGTCTTTTCGTATTCGGCATCCGGGTCAGCCTCGTAGTAGACCGGGGTGCGCTGGCTGCGGCCGTTCAGATACGCTCTGGTGACCTCGTCCACAGGGAAGATGCCGTTCTTGGCACCGGCCTCAATGGCCATGTTGCAGACGCAGAGGCGATCCTCCATGGTCAGGGAAGCCACGCCCGGGCCGGTGAATTCCATGGACTTGTACAGTGCGCCGTCCACACCGATCATGCCGATGATGTGCAGGATCAGGTCCTTGCCGGATACGCAGGGGCTGAACTTTCCCTTGAGTACAAACTTGATGGCAGAGGGTACCTTGAACCATGCCATGCCGGTGGCCATACCGGCGGCCATATCGGTGGAGCCCACACCGGTGGAGAATGCGCCCAGTGCACCGTAGGTGCAGGTGTGGCTGTCGGCACCGATGATGCAGTCACCGGCGGTCACGATGCCTTTTTCGGGCAGGAGGGCGTGCTCAACACCCATCTGACCCACATCGTAGAAGTTGAGGATATCATACTTGTTGGCAAACTCGCGGCACTGCTTGGACTGGGTTGCGCTCTTGATGTCCTTATTGGGGACGAAGTGATCCAGCACGATGGCAATGTGCTCCTTGTCGAACACGCCGTCAAAGCCTGCCTTCTCAAACTCGTTGATGGCGACCGGGGTGGTGATATCGTTGCCCAGCACGATATCGAGCTTGGCATTGATGAGCTGGCCTGCCTTGACCTCCGGCAAACCCGCATGTGCGGCCAGAATTTTTTGCGTCAGAGTCATTCCCATAATACTCTCTCCTTTTATTTTCCATGGTCACGCTGTCCTTCGTACAACCTCTCAGTCTCGCATTCGCTCGACAGCTCCCCTAGTAGGGGAGCCCTTGGCATTGCGTAAAGCCTTGCCTCTTTGCCAAGGCCTCTCCTACTAGGAGAGGTGGCAATGCGTTAGCATTGACGGAGAGGTTGAACAGAGTATCCGTTCATCATTTACTGTTAATTGCCGAAACCAGCGCCCTGATGCCGGCGACGATGATGTCCGTGTCGGTGCCGGCACCCCAGGTCACGCTGCCATCGCCCCAGGCAAGGCCCACATAAGAAGCCGCGCGGGAGGTGCTGCCCTCGTCCAGGCTGTGCTCCGAGTAGCTTTCCAGATGGAAGTCCATCCCGGTGGCGCTCTGGATGGCGTTGGCCACAGCATCCAGACGACCATTGCCCACCGAAGTGACCACCTTGCGCTGACCGTTCAGATCCAGGGTGACCGTGGCGGTAATGCCGTTGACCTGTGCAAAGTGGGCCTCCACCACACGGAGGGGCTTTTCGCGGTTGAGGAAGCTTTCCTCGAAGATGCGGAGCACCTCGCCTGCACTCAGCTCCTTGTGGCTGTGGTCGGACACGCTCTTGACCTTGTAGCCCAGAGCTTCGCGCATCTTGGGGGGCAGGTTGTAGCCGTAGTTCTGTTCCAGCACAAAGCCGATGCCGCCCTTGCCGCTCTGGCTGTTGATGCGGATGACATCGGCATCATAGGTGCGGCCGATATCGTGGGGGTCGATGGGGATGTAGGGGCAGGTCCAGCGGTGCTCGCCCCGCTCCTTGCGGTAGGCCATGCCCTTTGCAATGGCATCCTGATGGCTGCCCGAGAAGGCTGCAAACACCAGCTGACCGGCGTAGGGGGTGCGCTCGTAGATGTGCATCCGGGTCACGCGCTCGTAGGTGGCGCAGATCTCCGGCATATTGGAAAAGTCCAGCTTGGGATCCACGCCGTGACTGTACATGTTCATGGCCAGGGTGACGGCATCCACGTTGCCGGTGCGCTCACCGTTGCCGAACAGGCAGCACTCCACGCGCTGGGCTCCGGCCAGAACGGCCATTTCAGCGCAGGCAACACCGGTGCCGCGGTCGTTGTGGGGATGGGTGGAGATGATCACACTGTCGCGGTACTTGAGGTGCTTGTCGCAATACTCGATCTGGTTGGCGTAGACATGGGGCATACTCATCTCCACGGTCACCGGCAGATTGATGATCATGGGGCGGTCAGGGGTGGGCTGCATGATATCCAGCACCGCGTTGCAAACCTCCACGGCATAGTCCACCTCGGTGCCGGTAAAGCTCTCGGGGCTGTACTCAAACAGGAAGTTGCCCTCGTACTCCTGACTCAGCTGTTTGACCAGCTTTGCGCCGTCGGTGGCGATCTTCTTGATCTCTTCCCTGCTCTTGTGGAACACCTGCTCGCGCTGGGCCACGGAGGTGGAATTATAGAAGTGGATGACTGCGCGGGGAGCACCCTTGACGGCCTCGAAGGTCTTGCGGATGATGTGGTCGCGGCACTGGGTCAGCACCTGCACGGTCACATCCTCCGGGATCATGTTTTTCTCAATCAGGGTACGCAGGAACTCGTACTCGGTATCGCTGGCGGCGGGGAACCCCACCTCGATCTCCTTGAAGCCAATCTTCACCAGCATCTGGAAGAACTCCAGTTTTTCCTCCAGGCTCATGGGCACGATCAGGGCCTGATTGCCGTCGCGCAGATCCACACTGCACCAGGCCGGGGCCTTTTCAATGTGATCCTTCTTCACCCAGCTGTCATAACCGGCGGGGACAGGGTAATATCCCGGTGCGTACTTGGTTGCGTCCATCATTCTCGTTTCCTCCAGATCCTACAATTAAAGTAAAAGGCCCTCGTCTCCAAGGCGATAAGCCTTGAGAGACGAGGGCCTGTCATTTTTTCTAACAGAGCACCCGTGGTACCACTCTCTTTGCTGGAAAACCAGCCACTCACACGATCAGCTTTTGGCGGCGAATCGCTGCCCCGGTAACGGTGGGCATCCGTCAGAGCCTACTCTCCGTTCAGCTCTGCCGCTCAGGGGCCAGTAGCCGAAACCCTCCGCACTGCCTTGCACCACCCGGCAGCTCTCTGAAGCAGAAGAAGATCGTTTTTTCCCCGTCAACGCATTTGGTCTTTGTGTTTCAAAGTGAGCTTATTGTACCAAACGCCGGATTTGCTGTCAAGAAGTTTGGCTCATATCAAAAATGAAACAAATTCACATCAGGGGCGGCACAATTTTCCAAATTTTGCGCTTTCTGTATCGAATCGCAAAGCGCTGGGGAAGCGGGGGGATGCCCACGCAAGTGAAGTCGGGTTGCGGCTCCCAGCATTCGCATCGCTTACGCTTGCGTCTTGCTGGCCGCGGCCCCAACAACAGTTCCCTGCATCCGCCACTGGCGGCGGTCGCTGTCGTTGCAGGCCATTCCATCGCCCGCCCTATTGCCTGCGGCAACAGGGTCCCACCCCAGCGGACACTTGCTTAGGGCATTCCCCCGCTTTCCTCCCGCCAGGCTTCGGGGTTTGTTAAGAATCTGGGAAGTTTTTGGAAACAAGCCCTCGAAAAGCTTTTTTGTTAATTTTCGTTGTGTTAAGATAAGCTTATCGAAAGAATAAGGCCCCTGACCGATTTGTCAAAGGCTCTCCCTTTGGGAGAGCTGGCTGCGAAGCAGACTGAGAGGGCGAGGCCGTTTACCGAGGAGGAAATCCTATGAAAGAAGTCAAGACACCGCGCAAGCCGTTGGCGATCTACTACGCCCTCGTGCTGCTGATGCTGCTGCTCCTCAACCTTGTGCTGCTGCCGTGGATGGAGGAGCGCCAGATCAAAGAGGTGGACTACGGCACCTTTATGACCATGACCGAGGAAAAGAACATCGGCCGGGTGGACATTGAATCCAACCAGATCATCTTTACCGATAAGGACGAGACGCAGGTCTACAAGACCGGCCTGATGAACGACACCGGCCTGACCGAGCGGCTGTACGATGCCGGAGCCACCTTCTCCAGCGAGATCGTGGAACAGTCCTCGCCGGTGCTGAGCTTTTTGATCTGGTTTGTCCTGCCCATCATCCTGTTCTCGGCCATCGGCAACCAGATGAACAAAAAGCTGATGGAAAAGGCCGGCGGCGGCCCGGGCTCCATGATGTTTGGCGGCATGGGCAAATCCAACGCCAAGGTCTATGTGCAGTCCACGGCAGGCATCCGCTTTGCGGATGTGGCCGGTGAAGACGAGGCCAAGGAAAACTTACAGGAAGTTGTCAACTACCTGCACGACCCCAGCAAGTATGAGAGCATTGGTGCCAAGATGCCCAAGGGCATCCTGCTGGTGGGCCCTCCGGGCACCGGCAAGACCATGCTGGCCAAGGCTGTGGCCGGTGAGTCCAACGTGCCCTTCTTCTCCATCTCCGGCTCCGAATTCGTGGAGATGTTCGTGGGCATGGGTGCCTCCAAGGTGCGCGACCTGTTCAAGCAGGCCAAGGAGAAAGCGCCCTGCATCGTGTTTATTGATGAGATCGATGCCATTGGCCAAAAGCGCAGCGGCGGCCAATACGGCGGCAACGATGAGCGCGAGCAGACCCTGAACCAGCTGCTGACCGAAATGGACGGTTTTGAGGGCAACACCGGTGTCATCATTCTGGCCGCCACCAACCGCCCCGAATCCCTTGACCCTGCCCTGACCCGCCCCGGCCGCTTTGACCGCCGGGTGCCCGTGGAGCTGCCCGACCTCAAGGGCCGCGAGGAGATCCTGAAGGTCCACGCTAAGAAGATCGCGCTGGCCCCGGGCATCGACTTTACCACCGTGGCCCGGATGGCCTCCGGCGCGTCCGGTGCCGAGCTGGCCAACATCGTCAACGAGGCCGCGCTGCGGGCCGTCCGCGCGGGCCGCAAGAGCGTGACCCAATCCGACCTGGAGGAGAGCATCGAGGTGGTCATTGCAGGCTACCAGAAGAAGAACTCCATCCTGACCGATCACGAAAAGTGCATCGTAGCTTACCATGAGATCGGCCACGCTCTGGTCGCCGCCAAGCAGACCCACTCCGCCCCCGTGCAGAAGATCACCATCATCCCCCGCACCTCGGGTGCTCTGGGCTACACCATGCAGGTGGACGAGGGCAACCACTACCTGATGAACAAGGAGGAGTTGGAAAACAAGATCGCCACCCTCACCGGCGGACGTGCCGCCGAGGAAGTGGTGTTCCACTCCATCACCACCGGCGCTTCCAATGATATCGAGCAGGCCACCAAGCTGGCCCGCGCCATGCTGACCCGCTACGGCATGAGCGATGAGTTTGACATGGTGGCACTGGAGACCGTCAACAACCAGTATCTGGGCGGCGACACTTCCCTTGCCTGCTCTGCCCAGACCCAGTGTGAGATCGACCAGAAGGTGGTGGAGCTGGTCAAGGCCCAGCACGCCAAGGCTGTGCAGATCCTGACCGACAACCGCGCAAAGCTGGATGAGCTGGCCCAGTATCTGTACCAGAAAGAGACCATCACCGGCGATGAGTTCATGGAGATCCTGAACCGGGAAGGTTAAACCCCACCGTCAATGCTTCGCATTGCCACCGCCCCTAGTAGGGGCGGCTCTGGCGCTGCGTAGAGCCCTGCGAGTTCCCCTTTATGCCAAGGGCCCCACTATTAGGGGCAACAGTAACAACCGCCGCCAGTGGCGGATAAAGGGCGTTGCTGTTGGGGCCGCGGCCAGCAAGACACAAGTGTTGTTTACAACACGAAGTGGATGCTGGGTGCCGCAACCCGGACCTGTCACGCGGAGCGTGACTGAGGGGTTTAACGTTCCATAAAAATTTCCTTTCCCCTGCAATAAACAAGCCGCCCGTTCCGTATTCATTACAGAACGGGCGGTTTTTCGTCCATAGTACAGGAGGTATATTTCTTATGAAGATTCTGAATACAATGCTGGGCCGTCAGGCCATTGCCGCAGCCCTGGTGCTGTCCCTTGCCATCCCCATGAGCATCGGCGCATTTGCCGAGGAGCCTGCCGCTGCGGCTGCCGCCGATGACACCGTTGTCGCAGGCTACCTGCCCCCGCAGGACGAAAGCGTGATGCTTCAGGGCGAGATCGCGCTGCACAGCGGCGACGTTGCCGTGGGCGAGACCGACCCCGCCTACGGCGGCTACGGCGCACCGGAGGGTGACCCCATTCAGGGCGACATCATGCTGATCTCCGCTGACGAGGCAAAGACCACCGAAGCCCGGTACACCGTCAAGGGCCTGCTGGGCCGTCAGGTCCTTTACACCGCCCGGCAGGAGGGCCGTGTCCTGACACTGGACGTGCCGGACTGCGCCGCCACCTTCCGCACCACCATTCAGGACATGAAGACCCTGATGAATCAGGGCGTGTCCACGCTGGTGCTCACCACGGAGAAGGGTTCCACCACCCTGAACCTTTCCCTGCTGTGTGAGGGCCAGACCGACACCCAGCGGGTGGTGCTGCGGCAGCTGGGCGACAGCGCTTTCCTGACGGTCGGCCTGCGCTGCCGCCGCGACCTCATCGTGGGCCGCTGAGTGGGGTGTGTTCCCCTTTCCTGAAGCTTAACAGAAACACAGCAGGAGCGCTCTGCCGGTATGACCCGGTGGGGCGCTCCTGCTGTGTTTGGGAAATATCAGAGGATGTCAAATTTTACTGCGCGTTCTGCTTGAGGTCCTGTGCCTTCTTCCAAGCACGCAACACGCTGATCTTGGTAACCATGTTGTCCGGATAGAACTTCACCTGTTCAGGGGGCAGCTCTGTATCCTGATCGTTCAGGTCAGGCATGAGGTCGTGCTCCATGGACCAGCGGGCAGCATGCTGCAGATCCATATCCTGTTCTTCCTGGCCAACATCGGGGTAGAGGATCTCAGATTCCGGCATAGGCTTGCCTGCATCCTCCCACAGCATCATTGCAAGAGCACTGCGGTTGCTGGGGAAGTAAGGCAGACCCCACATCTGGCCCACAAGATCGGTGCCCAGCGTGTAGCCGACCAGTGCGCCGCCAGCCACAACAGCCGTACCGACAATGATGGGGCCAACAACATCAGAACCATCCTCAATGTCAGCGCTGCGGTACTGTGCGGCCACATCCACATCACCATTCATGGTAAAGGTAATGGACTCTGCTTTGTAATCCTGATCCAGCGGCAGTTCGCCGGTAGACCAGAGATCAAACACCATACCCTCGGGAACCTTCGTCTGGTCCAGCGTCACGGTGACTTCTGCACCATCCGGCACAAGGCAGGTCTGCTTGCCGCTGGCCTCATCGGTGCTGGTTTCCAGTGTATCGGTCACATCAATGTCGCCGTTTTTCACAGCAAAGGTACCGCCGGTCACGGTCAGGGTATGATTGACGACAGGCTCATCCTTCTTCCAGTATGCCGTAAACACTTCATCACCCGTCAGGACAAGCTCACTCCCGGCGTTATAGAGCTTACCGTTAAGGCTCAGCCATCCAGCAAACTGGTAGCCTTCTCGTGTGGGAGCCGCTGCAAGCGTCACGCTCTCCTTTTCACGGGAATAAGCATCGTTGTAGTTGGCATTTTCGGCACCATCGCCTTCATTCAGGTTGTACTGGAGGCGGTACACGCTGGCATGTTCCAATTCTTTTTTCGTCCAGCCACAGTACTTGCAGGTTTTTGTCACTTCACACTCATCAACACGCTCAACGCTCGGTGTCCAATCCGAACGGCCGGTAATTTCATAGGCATCCTCCTTCTCACCAACGGTATAGGAGTGCGTCTTCATCTTGCCGTTTGTCCAGACCAGATCGCCGTCCAGATACACATCCGTATAGCCAGTGTTGCCCGTAAAGCCAGTGTTTTTGTCCTCTTTAAAGCCGAACAGCTGCGAGCAGGTCGTATTACTCAGGGCTGCATCAATGGTCTGGGGATTGTCGATATGAATGATGTACTTATAGGGACGCATGTTGCTGTCGTTGATATTCAGCGCTTGTTTATTGAGGATGGAGGAATTCACGGTGCAGTTGTTAAAGTAAACCGTAATGTCATGTTTTCCTGCACTGAAATCCGTGTAAACATTGACTGCTTTTCCCGTTGTATTAAAGGTGCAGTTATCAAATATCATGGTCGGGGAGCTATACGTCCAGATCGCATAATCGAAGGGTGGAGCATAGAAGGTCGTATCAGTGAACACTGCACTGGTATAACCCCAGTAGGAGGCCCTGCCGTAGATTTCGCAGTGATCCACCACAGTCTGATCCGGACGGATGAAGCCCAGATAATCCTTCGCGCCGGTGCAAAGCTTCATATTTTTGAAGGTAATTTTTCCGGCACCATCAAAGCTGTAATCGCCGTTATACTCTGAGCCAAAAAGCTTCGGGTCCGGCACCTCAGGACCGATCTGCCAGGTCGTCACTTCAGGCCCCTGCCCCACAAAGGTCAGGTCTTTTCCCTTGGGCTTTTGATTGTCTTTGAGTTTATTGTGCAGTGTATAATTGCCCGCGCCAAGTTTGATGGTATCACCGCTATCTGCATCTATCACAGCAGCTTCCAAAGACGGATAGCCCTTATTATGTTTATTTATGTTCCATGCTACTTCGGTGCCGGGTGCGTCCTCCGCAAAAGCCAGCATGGGAAGCATCTGAAGCATCATTGCCACTGCCAGCAGGGCCGCCAAAAACCGGTTTTGACTTTTCTGTTTCAACTTTCTTCATTCCTTTCATCGCTATTTGCATTTTTGCAACGGATTCCCCGCAAGGAACCCTCCAGATTCCTACCGCACTGTCACCTCCCCTGTAGGTTCCATTTTCCGCATTGCAGGTCTCAGCCAGGTTGCTGAGTGCTTTGTTCTCAAAGGAATTTTCTGTCATTTCATTATACCCCCCCCCCCTAAATTAAAATCAAGTATTTTGAAAACTTTTGTTGATGTTCACAAATTAGGTATCCTATTTCGGTCATTTTCACGAAACCGCCTTTGACAAAGAAAAAAGCGGCCTGCCAGTGACTGACAAGCCGCCAAAATATTGCCATATTCCAAATGAAAAGCTGCTGACAGCATGGGGCCCAGCTTTTTTGCCGCAAACAACAGAAGCCCCCCGCCGGTTCTCCCGGCGGGGGGCTTCTGTTGTGGCAGCTTATGGTAAACGGAGAGTGGATATCAATTGAGAATGGGATTCAGGATCTCGACCAGTGCATGATACTGGGTGGCGTAAGCTTCTGCGCCGTCCTTGGGGCGGCCCGGCTCAGCCATCTCGGACTTCATCTTTTCGACGATCGGGTTATTCTCAAATTGGAGCTTCTGGCTCTTTCCGCCTTTGGCTCCTGGTGCAAAGAAATCAAACATTGCCAGGTGGGGCTCCAGCGTCAGGAAGCCGTGGTAGCCCTCCTCGCAGAAAGCACGGCGAAGCAGCTCAGGAATCTTGCCAAGGCCGGTGCCTGCGGGCACATTCAGCAGGCAGCCGGGCAGAGCATCCTTGATGTGGATATAAACGATCTGGTCATGGAGCAGTTCCCAGCACTCCGCGGTGTCCTGCTCACACTGGACAAAGTTGGCAAAATCGAACGCCGCCTTGAAGTGGGGGCAGGCCAGCCGGTCGAACAGCAATTTGCAGCGGGCACCGGTGTCTCCGTAGATGCCCTTCTCATTTTCATGGAGCAGGACAATGTCATGCTTTTCCGCGATCCGGATAAACTGACGCAGCTTATCCAGCACCACATCGGTATAGCTGTCTGCATCGGCATCCTTGGGGATGAGGAAGCTGAACATCCGGATGAAGGAGCAGTCCAGCAGCCTGGCCGTTTCGCAGAGTGTTTCCAGCTGCTCCAGCTGCTTGGCAAAGCCCTCTTCATCGTCCACCTCCACCTTGCCGATGGCCGTACCCAGGCTGGAAACGCCCACACCTGCGGCCCGCAGCTTTGGCAGAAGAACGGTGCGTACTTCCTCAGGGGTGTAATCGGCAATGCCCTTGTGCTCGGCGCTGCGGATGCAGATATACTTCATCCCCAGATCCGTCACAGTTTTGAGCTGCTGGTCAAAGTCCTGGCTGATCTCATCCGCAAAACCGGAAATTTTTTCGTAAACGCTCATAAGACACACCTCATTCACCAATCTTTGTTTTCCGAACATAACAGCACTGTTTCTGGCTTGTAGTATACCACTCTTCCGGGAGCTGTGTTATAATAAATCGAAGGAAAATATCAAAATTCAAAGAACGTTCATAAATTCAGCACAGCTGCCAAACAAGGAGGCACGTTCTTGTGCAATTCAACGAAAAAGAAAAAGTTCTCCAACTTTTTTCGGAGAGTGGGCGAGAAAACGCGGAGGGCTATTTGGAAGCCTGTTCAAGCAGCAGGAGGGGCTGACACCCCGCCAGTACCGCCTGCAGCAGCGGCAGCTGGGAAAATAACAACAGAAGCCCCCCGCCGAGAGAACCGGCGGGGGGCTTCTCTGTATGCGAATGAGGGGTTACTTCTTTGCCAGGTACTTACGGATATCGATGGCCACAGCCACGATGATGACAAGGCCCTGGACGATATAGGTGTAAGAGGAGTTGACGTTCATAAACTGCAGAGCGACCTTCATCAGCTCAAAGACCAGAACGCCGACCAGAATGCCGGGCACGGTGCCGACACCGCCGGTGGTGGAAACGCCGCCGATGGTGGAAGCTGCGATAGCGTCCAGCTCATAGCCCATTGCAGTGTTGACGGATGCGCCGCCGGACTTTGCAGCCAGCAGGCAGCCTGCCAGACCGAACATGCAGGAGGCCAGGATGTAGATGCGGATCTTGGTAGCGTGCACGTTGACACCGGCCACCTCAGCAGCAGCCTCGTTGCCGCCGATGGCGTACATGTACTTACCGTGGCGGGTCTTGTTGTACAGGAACCAGAAGCATGCAGCCACGATAAGAGCGATCCAGATCAGCACAGGGACAGCCAGAATGGTGTTGGATGCCAGAGAGGTGAAGTTCTTGTTCAGGGAGCCAATGGGGGTACCTTTGGTGTACACCAGGCAGATACCGTAGACCACCTGCTGCATACCCAAGGTAGCAATGAAGGGCTGCACCTTCAGGTAGCTGACCACCAGACCGTTGCACAGACCCACGATGGCGCAGATGGCAATGACCAGAATGAACACCACAGGGGTGGGCAGGGTGGGCATATTGGGGTAGAACTTGCCGGAAGCGCCTTCGGTCTGCGCAAAAATGCAGGCAAGGCAGGCGGCAAAACCAGCCAGACGGCCAGCGGACAGGTCGTTACCGGTGGTGATCAGGCAGCCGGAAATGCCCAGCGCGATGATGTAGCGGATGGACACGTTCTTGAACAGGTTGATCATGTTGGTGCCGGAGAAGAAGTTGGGGTGAATGATGCCAACGATCAGGGTGACGGCCAGCATCATCACGATAATGGCGTTGTTGCTGAACCATTTGGCCACAGCCTTGCCATTCAATTTTTTGGTAGCTTCCACGATAGACAGCCTCCTTATTTACTGATTCGCCGCAGCGGTGGGTGCGGTCTCGAACTGGGTGGCCAGAGCCATGATGTTTTCCTGGGTGGCGTCCTTGCCGTCGATGAAGCCGGTGATGCGGCCATCGCACATGACCATGACACGGTTGGACATACCAATGATCTCGCTCATTTCGGAGGAGATCATGATGATGCTCTTGCCCTGCTTGGCCAGCTCGGCAATGATGCAGTAGATCTCGTACTTGGCACCGACGTCGATGCCGCGGGTGGGCTCGTCCAGGATCAGCACATCGGGGTTGTTGGCCAGCCAGCGGGCGATCAGCACCTTCTGCTGGTTGCCGCCGGACAGGCTCTTGATCTGGGTCTTGGGGCTGGGCACCTTGATGGCCATCTTTTCCTTATTGGTCGCCACCAGATCCAAAATCTTCTTGTCATCCAGCATGATGGGGCCCTTGCGCAGAGCGTCCAGCGATGCAATGGAGATGTTGTCGGCCACGCTCAGCACACCCATGATGCCGGTTGCGCGGCGGTCCTCGGTCAGCAGAGCCACGCTCTTCCGGATGGCATCGCGGGGCTGCTTGATGTTGACCTCTTCGCCCTTGATCCACACCCTGCCGGAGGTGTGTGCACGCAGACCAAAGATGCCTTCCATCAGCTCGGTGCGCTGTGCGCCCACCAGACCAGCCACGCCCAGGATCTCGCCCTTTTTCAGCTCAAAGCTGCAATGGCGGAAGGAGCGCGGATGGATGGAGGTGAAGTCCTCCACCTTCATCATCACTTCCTCGGAGGGGTGGTTCTCCAGCGGCGGGAACAGATTGGACAGCTCACGGCCGACCATCTTGGCGATGATCTGCTCCTTGGTCATGTTGGCAACGTCCCACTTGCCGATGTAATGGCCGTCACGCATGATGGTCACTTCGTCAGCAATGACCTTGATCTCGTCCATCTTGTGGCTGATGTAAACCAGTGCAACGCCCTGCTCCTTCAGCTCACGCATGATGCGGAACAGCGATTCCACTTCGTTGGCGGTCAGGGAGGAGGTGGGCTCGTCCAGGATCAGCACCTTGCAGTTTGCGGAAACAGCCTTTGCAATTTCCACCATCTGCATCTGGGCAATGCTCAGGCTGCCCAGCTTTGCGTGGGAATTGATCTGCAGCTTCAGCTTCTTCAGCAGTGCATCGGTATCGGCATACATTTTGCTGTGGTCCACAATGGTGATGGGGCCAATCTTTTTGGTGGGGTAGCGGCCCAGCCAGATATTCTCAGCCACGGTACGGGCCGGGATGGGCTGCAGCTCCTGATGCACCATGGCAATGCCGCGGTTCAGTGCATCCAACGGGGTGGGGATGGTGACTTTTTCGCCTTCGTATTCGATCTCGCCCTCGTCCATCTTGTAAATGCCGAACATGCATTTCATCAATGTGGACTTACCGGCGCCGTTTTCACCCATCAGCGCCATGACCTTGCCCGGGCGAAGCTCCAGCTGTGCGTGATCCAGCGCTTTGACGCCGGGGAAGGTCTTGACCACGCCTTTCATTACCAGACGGTATTCTGACATTCCGCAGAGCCTCCTTGTCGTTTATTTTTAGGCCGCAGAAAAACCCTTTTCAAAACAAGGCGCGTGCGCGGAGAACATTTCTCGCACGCACGCGCTTTATAGCTTTGTTCAAGCTGTCAAGGTCCACTGCGCACCTTGCATTGTTTCAGGGAACTTTGGTCTTACTTCACATAGCTGGAAGCGTTGTCCTTGGTCACCTTCACATAGTCGACCCAGTAGTACTGCTCGACCTTGGAGCCCTCGACGTACAGCTTGGTTGCCTTCGCAGCTGCGGTAGCCTGGCCCACGTCGTCGTTCAGAACGGTACCGGTCATGTTGCCGTCCAGGACGTCCTGCACAGCCTCGGCCAGTGCGTCAACGCCGACCAGGTAGATGTCCTTGCCGACGGTGCGGCCAGCCTGCTGGATGGACTGCAGAGCGCCCAGTGCCATTGCGTCGTTGTTGCAGAAGACGACTTCGATCTTGTCGCCGTACTGAGACAGAGCGTTTGCAACGTCCTGCTGAGCGGTGGTCTGATCCCAGTTGTCCAGGTACTCGTACAGGCACTCGACTTCCTTGCCGGCATCGGTCAGAGCCTTGATGGAGTACTCGGTGCGGTACTGAGCATCGATGTTCTCGGGGTCGCCCTTGCACATGATGTAAGTGATCTTGCCGTCGCCGTTGATATCGCCCTGGGTCTCGGTCTCCAGGATCAGCTCGCCCTGGTAAGTACCGGACTGACGTGCGTCAGCACCGACGTAGCAGCACTTGTCTGCGTAGGAGTCCAGAACGCTCTTGTCGGGCTCACGGTTGATGAAGACGATGGGAGTCTCAGAGGGCTTGATGGTATCAACGATGGTCTGAGCGGAAGTGGTCTGGACGGGGTTGATGATCAGGACGTCCACGCCCTGCTGCAGGAAGGTGTTGATCTGCTCGGTCTGGGTGTTCTGGTCGTTCTTGCCGTCAACGATGGTCACGGCGTAGCCCTTATCCTTCAGGTACTCTTCCAGGTCGGTGCGGTACAGGGTCATAAAGTTATCAGCGAACTGATAGATGCAGACACCGACGTTTGCGCTGCCGGTTGCAGCCTCAGAAGCAGCTGCAGAAGAAGCTGCAGAAGAAGCAGCGGCAGAGGAAGCAGCAGTGGAGCTGGAGGAGCCGCCGCAGGCGGTCAGAACGCCGGCAGCACCTACAACAGCAGAAGCCTTCATAAAGTCACGACGGGAAATCATTTTCATAATCTTGTTCTCCTTCATTCGCATATCACAGCATTTCATGGAATATACTTACATGTACGTTCCATGGTTTCTGTTTGTATTATAGCCGTCTGGAAAATCATTCGCAATGGGACAAGTTCACAAGATTCCGGCCGTTTCTTTGTGCATTCTTCACAGTTGATATTGTTGTGTACAACATTCTTTTTGATATCAAGCACAAAATCGGTCAAAAATGCAACATACATCCAAATTCCATGCCAAAAATCCATAAATCCTTTCAAAACGGTTACAACATCGTTCTGTTCATGCAACAAATTTCTCTGTACAGAAAATGCCCGTTTTTTCCGGGAGTTTTGCACAAAACGTACATTTCCGGGAAAAACCGGGCATTTTTTTCATTTTTCACTTTTCTTTGTGTTCGCGGCGGTAGCGGGTGGGGGTGACTCCCAGCGTCTTTTTGAAGATCTTTGTAAAATAATTCACGTCCAGAATGCCCACTTCCTCGGCCACGGCGGCAATGGTGTGGTTGTTCTGCACCAGCAGCTGGGCCGCGCGGTTGACGCGCTGGGTGTTGATATAATCGATCAGAGTGCTGCCGGTCTCCTGCTTGAACAATGCCGACAGGTACGATGGGCTGATGAAGCACATTGCGGCCAGACTTTTCAGCGTCAGCGGCTCGGCCACGTTCAGGTTGACGTAGTTCATCACCTTCTGCACCGCGGGCGAATACTCCTTCAGCGAGTAGCGGCGGACATAGGCACAGTAATCCCGCGTCATCTGCCACATCATCTCGTTGGGCACCTCGTTGGCTTCCTCAATGATGCGGCTGTACTTGCTGGAAATGGCATCGATATAATAGGGATGCACCTTGCTGGGCTCAATGGCCTTGCGCAGTAGGGTGTTCAGCACAATCATCTTGTTCTTCTGCTGGTAGAGCGTCCCCTCGAACCGGCCGCCGTAGGTAAAGCGGGAATGCTGGTGCATGGCCTCGATGGCGGCTTCCTCATCGCCCCGGGCCACCGCGTCCAGAATGCGGTTCTCTGATTCATACCGCTGCTCCAGCATGGTGACCGGGATTTCCTTCTGGAACTCCGGCTCGTGGAAATAGCGGGTATCCGGGTGGAACTGGAAGGGCAGGAATTCCTTCAGCTCCTGCACCGGGACAGTGCAGCCGAACATCGTATCCACCACAACCCGCAAGGCTCCATAGAAATCGCTGGCCTCCAGGATCTTCACGCCGTTGTAGTACTCCTGCACAGCGGCCTCTCCGGCTTCCCCCAGATAGCGCCTGACCCATTTGCGGGCGCTCTGGGTGCGGGGGCCCACCGTCCAGGGTCCAATGAGAAAGACCGTGTTTTTTTCATCGGGGATGCGGAACAGGGCAAAGTGCAGCTCAAAGGTGCCCTCCACCAGCAGCAGGGTATTCTCAGGGGTGCTGTCCAGCAGCAGCTGGCCGAACTCCTGCCAGTCGAACTGGGGGTCCAGCGATCGCCGCAGGCCGTAGTCAAACTCTTCCAACCCCTCAAAGGGCGGGGTGACCCGCCGGGTCGGGATATTCTGCACCGCTGCCAGCTTTGTAAGGATCTGCAAGGGATCCACCCGCATCGTACACCGCTCCTTTTTCCTGTTGTTCCGCTCGTGCCATTGTGTCATTCCTGATATATTAGTATACATCAATTTTGAAGCAGAAACAAGCCGCCCACAGGAATTTCCCGTGGGCGGCTTGATCCGTTTCCTTACTTATTATGGCGCTGTGCCAGTGCGGCCACGTTCTCCTCCACCTTCTGTTTGGTCAGGGGGTAGATGAAGAACAGGCTCAGGGCCACGGCCACAAAGCCGATGGCGGGGGCAATACAGGAGATGTTGAAGATGCCCATGGTGACCTCCGGGTCAAAGGCAGTGGCAGCGCTGTAACCGATCATGGTCAGCAGGCCGCCGGTCAGGCCGGAAGAGAACGCCTGACCCAGCTTGCGGGCAAAGGAGTAGACCGCATAGATGGTGCCGTCCTCACGGATGCCGTTGCGGACCTCGGAATCATCGATGACATCGGTGATCATTGCCCAGATGATGGTGTTGAAGAAGCCCAGGCAGATGAAGGCGGCGCAGAAGAAGCCGACATAGACCCAGACATTGGTGGGCTTGAGAACAAAGCAGATGACCTCCAGCACCGTGGCCACGATGCAGGATACGGTGGCCAGCTCTTTTTTACCGAACCGGCTGGCCAGCCTGGAGGCAAAGGGTGCGCAGACGAGCAGGATCAGCACGCTGCTCAGCAGAGAAGCGGTAGACTGGGCGGCGGCGCTGCCGTAGAAGTTGGGGAACACATAGCCAGCCATGCCCTGCATGGTCAGCATGGCCAGCAGCAGGAAGAGGGCGGCAGCAATGATACCCAGCAGGGCACGGTTGGTGAACACGCTCTTGAGCATCTTGCCAATGTCCATCTTGCTGTTGTTGGCGGGCACATCCACACGCTCACGCACCAGGTTGAAGCAGAGCAGGTAGCAGAGGATGGCGCAGACAGAGAAAACGCCTGCAATGATGGTCATGCGGCTGCCGGAGAGGACCGTCTGGCCATTGACGGTGACGTAAGCCACCATGGGGGTGCCAACGCCGATCACAAGGCTGGCCAGGGTGCTGCCGATGGTACGCCAGGTGGACAGCTCTGCACGGTCCTTGGGGTCAGCAGAGATGGCGGAAGCCATGGAGCCGTAAGGGATGTTGACGGAGGTATAGAAGATGGAGCCCCACAGGATATAGGTCACAAAGAGCCATGCCACCTTGAAGCCGTAGGACATCCCGGCCAGACCGGACTGGAAGATGAGGAAGGATGCGATGGCCACAGGGCCGCACATCCGCTTGAGCCAGGGGCGGAACTTGCCGTCCCTGGTGGGCTTGGAGCGGTCCACGATCTGGCCCATGGTCACATCGGTAAAGGCATCCACAAAGCGGGCGATCATCATGATCATGCCCACAACACCGGCGCTCACGCCCATCACGTCGGTATAGAACTTCATCAGGAAGCTGGACGACAGGATAAAAGTAAAATCGTTGGCGAAATCGCCGAACATATAGCCGACCTTGTCCCGCATCCCAAACGGGGTGGTCTTTTGCATTTCATTTGCCATTGTATTCTCCTTCGGTGGTCAATTCAAGCGGTACAGCGTCTCTTCTGCTGTATCCAAGTTTGTACTCCAATATTATGACAAACTTTTATCAAAAAATGTTAGAATATTTTTTAGGTGAATTCGTACAATTTTAAGGTATTGTTTTTGTACATTTTCACAGTTCGTTCACATTCTGTTTTTTCCTCTTTTTCCCAGCATTCACTTTTCGTGGCACTCTTTACGGAAGTTTTCAAACCAGGCCGGAGATAATAGGTATTCTGCCCAGAGCAGCGCCTGTTTTCCTGAAAAAAGTCTGGATTTATTCAAAAATCTTTCTATCTCTTTTATAAAATTTCTGTCATACTGGGTACAAAGACAATAAACGCCCCTGTGGCACGCAAAATGCCGCCGGGCTGATGAATGTGAGGTCATCCTGATGAACCGCTCCCTGCTGTATCCCCGCGCTACCACCACCCGCCGTCTCATCGGCCTGGACGGGATGTGGCGTTTCAGCTTCGACCCCGAGAGCAAGGGTGTGGAGGCCGGATGGGCGCTGGACCTGCCCGCCTCTGTTTCCATGCCGGTGCCTGCCTCCTTCTGCGACCTGTTCACCGACAAGGCCTCCCGCGAATACTGCGGTGATTTCTGGTACGAGACCAGCTTTTTTGTCCCTGCGGAATGGAGCGGCTGGGACATCGTTCTCCGGTTTGGCTCGGTCACCCACCGGGCCCGGGTCTTCGTCAATGGCGTGGAGGTGGCCCAGCACGAGGGCGGCTTCCTGCCCTTTGATGCCACCGTGACCAACATCGTGCGCTACAACCAGTTCAACAAGCTCAGTGTTCTGGCGAACAACGAGCTCAGCGAGACGATGCTGCCCGCAGGCACCACCCGCACCCTTGCAGACGGCAGAAAGATTGCCGCACCCTACTTTGATTTTTACAACCACGCCGGCATCCACCGGCCCGTCTGGCTGATGGCCCTGCCCAAGGAGCGGGTGCTGGACTATTCCACACGATACCGCCTGACCGAGACCGGGGCCGAGATCGACTATACCGTGACCACCAACGGCCCCCACCCCGTGACTGTGGAGCTTTACGACGGCACCACCCGGGTGGCCGAAAGCTCCGGCACCACCGGCACGCTGGTGGTCAAAAACGCCAAGCTGTGGAATGTCCACGCCGCCTATCTCTACGATCTGGTCATCCGCATCCACGAGGGCAGCGCGGTGGTGGACGAGTATCTGGACCGGATCGGCATCCGCACCTTTGAGATCCGGCACGGGCGTTTCCTGCTCAACGGCAGCCCGGTCTATCTCCGGGGCTTCGGCCGGCACGAGGATGCCGACATCCGGGGCCGCGGACTCGACCTGCCCACCGTCAAGCGGGATTTTGAGCTGATGAAGTGGATCGGCGCAAACTGCTTCTGCACCAGCCACTACCCCTACGCCGAGGAGATCTACCAGATGGCCGATGAGGAGGGCTTCCTTATCATTGACGAAGTCCCCGCCGTGGGCTTTATGCAGAGCACGGCCAACTTCCTGGCCGCCAATCAGGGCAACGGCAGGCAGCAGGGCTTTTTTGAGAAGGAGACCACGCCTGCGCTGCTCAAGAACCACAAGGCAGCCCTGACCGATATGATCGACCGGGACAAAAACCATCCCTCGGTCATCGCATGGAGCCTGCTCAACGAGCCTCAGTGCACCAGCGCGGGCACTGAGGAATACTTCAAGCCCCTGTTCGAGCTGGCCCGCCGCCTCGACCCCCAGAAGCGCCCCCGTACTTATACGGTCCTGATGACCAGCCTGCCCGACACCAGCAAGGGCCAGCGTTTTGCCGATTTCGTCAGCCTGAACCGCTATTACGGCTGGTATGTACTGGGCGGGGCCGGGCTGGCGGATGCCGAAGCCGCCTTCCACCATGAGATGGACGGCTGGGCAAAAGTCCTGCATGGCCGCCCGCTCATCTTCACTGAGTACGGCACCGACAACCTGAGCGGTGCACACAAGCTCCCCAGTGTGATGTGGAGCGCCGAGTACCAGAATGAATATCTGGAGATGACCCACGCCGTGTTCGACCACTACGATTTCGTGCAGGGTGAGCTGGTGTGGAATTTTGCCGATTTCCAGACCACCGAGGGCATCCTGCGGGTGGACGGCAACAAAAAAGGCATCTTCACCCGCCAGCGTCAGCCCAAGGATGCGGCGTACCTCTTCCGGGAGCGGTGGACAACTCTGCCGGTCGATTTCAAGAAGCGAAAAAAATGATCCCAGAAAACAGCAGCGCCCTGCCGGTTTACCCCCCCACGGCGCAGCATGTTTTATATAAATATTAAATAAAGCAACACCAACACAGGCATTA
>ENA-UONX01001553-UONX01001553.1-human-gut-metagenome-genome-assembly--contig:-P74old-NODE-1553-length-20885-cov-76.037110_pt1 | contig 20885 bp, 22 predicted proteins | sample MGYA00242466_ERZ724013 | MGnify/ENA metagenome assembly ERZ724013 | reverse complement strand
ATAAAGAACCGCGGCGCTGCCATTGGCAGCGCCTCGCTTCTTGTATGGAGAATAAATCAGGTTGCAGCTTTCTGCAGATAAAATTCGCTTTCAGCCACCCGCGTCACAAAATCGTATTCCAGACGATTGGCTCTGGAAGGATCAATGTTGTAGCGCTTGCAGACGGTGCGGAAATAGGCAAAATATTCCCGATCTTCGTCATTCAATGGGGTGACCCAGCTTTTGTCCATCGGTTCATTCATCTTATTCGCCCACGATCAGGCGGACGGAGCCGTAAATGCCGGCGTCGTTGCCGAGGGTGGCGGCGACGATGGGCGTCTCACGGCAGGACTTGAAGGCGTAGGTCTTGAAGTGCTCACGCAGCGGGGTGAACAGCACGTCGCCTGCGCGGGATACGCCGCCGCCCACCATGAACATTTCCGGGTCCACGGTGTTGGCCACGTTGGCCAGCGCCATGCCCAGCGTGTCGGTCATCTCGTCCACCTCGCGGGCAGCAAGGGCGTCGCCGCTGCGGGCAGCGTCAAATACGTCCTTGGCTTCAAAGTCGGTGCCGCGCAGGGTGCAGGGAGTGTCCGGGTTCTCGTCCAGCAGCTTCTTCATGCAGCGCACAACGCCGGTGGCGCTGGAGTACTGCTCCAGGCATCCGTGCTTGCCGCAGCCGCAGGTGGCGGTCTCGTGGCGGTTCACGGTGATGTGGCCGATCTCGCCGCCGGCACCGTGGGAGCCGTCGATGACCTTGCCGTTGACGATGACGCCGCCGCCGACACCGGTGCCCAGCGTGACCATGACCGCGCTGCTGCAGCCCTTGGCACAGCCCATCCAGATCTCGCCCAGGGCAGCCACGTTGGCGTCGTTGCCCACCAGCACCTTGATGCCGCCCAGCAGAGCGCCCAGCTCCTCAGAAACGTTGCGCTTGCCCCAGCCGCCCAGGTTCGCGCAGATGATGGGCACGATGCGGCTGTTCAGCACGGGGCCGGGCACGCCGACGCCCACGCCCTCCACCTGCGCGGCGGAAAGGCCCTTTTCCTGCATCTTGCCCTGCACGGCAGCAGCCAGGTTTTCCAGAATGTGTTCTCCGGCGTTGGAGGTATCAGTGGGCACTTCCCATTTTTCCAGCAGCTCGCCGGTGGTCTTGAACAGGCCGATCTTTGCGGTGGTACCGCCCAGATCAATGCCGAATGCGTATTCCTTCATGATTCATTTACCCCTTTTTTGACGGCCGTTGGCCGCAAGATTTCATATCATTCAGTATACCACACCCGCCCGTAAAAGAGCAGTGCCGCAGCGGCTTTTCATGCAAACGGACGGAAAATGCGGCGGAACTTTGGCACAAATGCCAGTGCTCAGCGCACGGTGTTGGTCAAAGCACCGATGCCGTCGATCTCACAGCGCACCGTGTCACCGGGCTTTAAGAACTGCGGCGGGTCCATGCCCATGCCGACGCCTGCCGGGGTGCCGGTGGCGATGATGGTGCCGGCTTTCAGGGTCATGCCCTGCGACAGCTCGTGGATAATGTGGTCGATATCAAAGATCTGCAGGCCGGTGTTCGAATCCTGCCGCTTTTCACCGTTGACAAAGCTGCGGATGCCCAGGCGCGGCGGGTAGGTGTCGAACTCGTCCGCCGTAACGATGCACGGGCCGATGGGCGTGAAGCCGTCCAGACTCTTGCCGAAATACCACTGCTTGTGGGCGGTCTGCACATCGCGGGCGGAGACATCGTTCAGGATGGTGTAGCCGAAGACGTAATCCTTCGTCTGCCCGGCGGGCACGTCTTTGGCGTCGCGGCCCAGCACCACGGCCAGCTCGCACTCGTAGTCCAGCTTCTGCACAAGGTCCGAGTGGGCTTCAATGAAGCCGCCGTCCGGCACGGCACGGGTGACCCGCTTGGAAAAATAAATGGCGTCCTGATGCTTCGTCGAGAAGGCGTCGGCCGAGTATTTCTCCGCTTCGTCCGAGTGGGCCATGTAGTTGATGCCAAGGCACACCACGTCCTGCGCGGGGCAGGGGATGGGGCTTTGCAGCTGCACCGCGTCCAGTGGCACGGACGGAATGGCGGAAAGGGCCAGTGCCAGCCCGGCCCGCACGGCGGGCGTCAGCTGGGGGATGGCCTCGGTCAGGGTGTCGCAGGGCAGGCCCAGCCAGCGCAGCGGGGTGACGGCGGTGCCGTCGGCCGAGAGGACGGCGGGTTCCTCCACGCCGTCCGGGGTGAGACAGGTGACAAAACGCATGACGGCTCCCTCCTTTTAGTGGCGGTAGGCGATGGCGCTGCGGATGCGGTCAGCCTCGGCCTGCCCGGCCAGCTGGCGCACCAGCTCCAGTGCAAAGGGGATGGCACCGCCCAGGCCGTAGCTGGTGGTGATATTGCCGTCTACCACGACTTCGGTGTCCAGCACCTCGGCACCGGCCAGCTTATCCTGGAAACCGGCGTGGGCCGTGGCCTTTTTTCCTTCCAGCAGGCCGAGGGATGCCAGCACGCTGGGGGCGGCGCAGATGGCGGCCACCTTCTTGCCGCTCTTGGCAAAGGAAACGCAGGTGTCGGTGACGGTCTTGTTGGCGGCAAGGTTCGGCGTGCCGGGGATGCCGCCGGGCAGCACCACCATGTCCACGTCGGAGTAATCAATGTCCTCAGCCAGTGCGTCGGCGGTGATGTGCACTTTGTGGCTGCTGGTGATGGCGCGGTTACCGGTGGCGCTGGCAATGGTCACGTCCACCTTGGCGCGGCGCAGCAGGTCCACTACCAGAAGGGCTTCGCACTCCTCGGTGCCCTCGGCAAAAAAGACTACGGCTTTGCTCATTTTAATCAAACCTCCTGATGTGGGAAAGCGGCCAGAGGGCCCCGCTGACGCGGGGACTCCGGTCTTCCCGGTTGAATGAAAAGGCCGCATACCGCACGGGCGGCACGCGGCACAGCTTGCGTGATGATTCAGTTTTTGGGCTCGTCGGCAGGTTTTTCGGCCTCCAGCAGGGCGCGCAGCACGCTGTCGTCGGCGCTCAGCACCCGGCTGACCCGGCTGATGATGGCGCTGGACGCGCCGGTCTTGTCCATGATCTCGGTGTAGATGCGCTTGTCCACCAGCATTTCGGCGATGTTGTAGCGCTGCTCCATTGCGCTCAGCTCGGAATAGCTGCACACATCCTGCAAAAAGCGGTAGCACTGTTCCGGGGTCTTGAGCTGCAGAAACGCCTGATACAGGCCGGATTTTCCGGTGGGATGATCTTTTGCCATGTCGTTCTCCTTTTTGCAGATGCTGCCTACAGGCAGGCACTTTATTACACTACATTAGTGTAGAACAAACGGAGAAAAATTTCAATAGCTTTTTGCGGGTTTTGCGGCAAAATCAGCTCAGGGTGTGCTCAAACACCAGTTCGTCGCGGGGGACGGTGCCCGTCTCCTGCTCGGCAGGTTTCAGATTGCGGTAGCGCAGCGCCTTGAAGAACTGCTGCACCGGCAGGGCCTTGGCGTGGACGGTGCACCACACGCGGCCCTTGCCCTCGCCCCGGGCCAGCCGCTCGCAGGACAGCACGATGTCCCGGCCCAGTGCCTTGCCGCGGTACTCGGGCTTGAGGTAGAGGTGCATCAGGTGCAGGGAGGTGTTCTCCATCTTCCAGGCAAAGTAGCCGATGGTCTTGCCGCCCAGCACCACGAGGAAGTAGTTCACATCGTTGTCGATGTCTTCCTCAATGGCGTCGGCGCTCTGCAGCTCCTCCACAAGGGTATCCAGCTGCTTTGCAGGGTAATAGCGCTTGTAAACTTCGTGCCACAGCTCGCTGGCGAGGTCGGCGGTGGCGTGGATGTATTTGGCCTTGGCGACCAGCTTGTAATCAGGCTTCATAGTTCTCCTTAGACTTTTACGATATAATCGGGTTTGCGGGGTGCGGCAGGCTTGGGGTCTGCTGCGGGATAGCCCAGAATGCAGTGGCCTACGCCGACCCATTCGCCCTCGATACCCCACTTTTTGAGCAGGGCCTTGCCCTCGTCGGAGTCAAACTCCTCCTTAGCGCGGTTGATCCAGCAGCTGCCCAGCCCCAGAGAGGCGGCAGCCAGCATCAGGTTGCCCATGACAAGGCTGCCGTCCTGCACGGCGTTTTTGCTGTTTGCATCGGCCAGCACCACCAGAATGGTGGGGGCTGCATACATGGGGTCGTTGTTCGTGCCCATGACAGCGGCGTTCATGCGGGTGAGCTGGGCGCGGGTGGCAGCGTCCTGCACGACCACGATCTTTGCGCTCTGGCGGCCCATGGCGCTGGCGGCATAGGTGCCGGCTTCCAGCACGGCGTTCAGTTCTTCGTCGGTGATCTGCTCGGGCTTATAGGCGCGGCAGCTGCGGCGTTTTTTGATGGTTTCCAATGTTTCGTTGGTCATAGCAATTCCCTCCCTTAAAACGTGTGCCTTTATTGTATCACAACACGGTGTGGAGTGCAAAGGAATCCTTGCGTGAAACACTTCTGTTGCACGCAAACGTTTTAGTTGCGAAAATCACGTCAAAATGCACAATAAAACGCAAAAAGATTATGGAAAAGCATTCTTGTTGCCACTGCGCAAATCGGGTATAATAGGGCTACCATAGCGGAAAGGAGTCGAGCTCTATGGCAAAGGCATCACAGGTCCTGATCCTGGAAAACGAATTTTACATCATCAAAGCCCCCAACGGGAAGGTGCTGGAAGTAAAGAATTTCAACACGGAGAACGGCGCCGCCATCCAGCTGTGGAGCTACGCAGGCCATCCGTGGCAGCAGTGGCAGTTCGTGGACGCAGGCGGCGGGCGCTGGCGCATCTGCAACCGGTTCACCGGCAAGATGATCGACCTGGCCCTGGGCGGCGTGGTGGAAGGCACCTGGCTGCACCAGTGGAGCCGCACCAGCGGCATGAGCCAGTGCTGGGAGCTGGAGCCCACCCGCAATGGCCGCACCCGCATCCGCAATGCGCTGGCGGACAAATACATTGATCTGGTGGGCATGAACACCGCCAACGGTGCACAGGCCCAGATCTGGAACTTTGTGTCCGGCGGCAATCAGGAGTGGACGCTGGAGCGCATCGACCCGGACGCGGTGCAGACCGGCAAACGCCCCGAGGAAGCACGGGACCCCCAGCCCACGGCTTCGCAGCGCAAGCACCAGAACGATCTGGTGCGCAAGCTGAACAATGCGGGCAAGGGCCGCGCAGGCCGGAAGGCATGACGATTTAAAATGCCCGCCGCGATGCTCCGGGCACATTTATTAGAGGAAAAATTATTTTTAATAAGCAATTCCGGGCAGACTGCGGTCTGCCCGGAATTGCATTTTCACAAAAAGAGCCGTAACGATCGGCAGCATGGTTTTCGCCTGAGAGGGTTACACACAAAAAGGAGATCACAATGAACTTAGGAGCGTTTCTGGACCCGGAATACCCCATTTTCAGCACCACGCTGTGCTATCTGGAGCGGGAGGACGCCTATCTGATGCTGCACCGCATCAAAAAGCAGGACGACTACAACCACGACAAATGGGTGGGCGTGGGCGGCAAATTCGAGCGGTTCGAAAGCCCGGAGGAGTGCCTTGTGCGCGAGGTGCGGGAGGAGACCGGCCTGACCCTGACCCGCTACCGCGCCCGGGGGCTGCTGACCTTTGTGCTGGGCAACATGACCGAGTTCATCCACCTGTACACTGCCGACCGCTGGGAAGGCGAGATGGTGCCGCGCGATGCCTGCCGGGAAGGGGTGCTGGAATGGGTGCCCAAGCAGCAGGTGACCGCCCTGCCCATCTGGGAAGGGGACAAAATCTTCTTCCGGCTGCTGAACCAGCAGCGTCCGTGGTTCTCGCTGAAGCTGGTCTATGAGGGCGACACCCTCACACAGGCGGTGCTGGACGGCGAACCATTGTTATAAAAAAACAGAACAGCGCCCCGGGCTTGCGGTCCCGGGGCGCTGTTCCTGTTATGAAGGGGAAACCTGCCGCGCTGCTTGCGGAACCGCGCGGCAGGCGGGGATGGCAATTAGTTCTGTCTGCGGCTCTTGCGGTCCAGCACATAGCCCGCTGCCAGCAGGACCATGCCGCTGATGGCGCTGCCCACCGCTGCCAGCCAGTTGACACCGGTCTTGGGCAGGGCGGCGGTGACAGTCTGTGCGCCGGAGGGCGTCACAGAGACTTCTTCCGCCGTTGCAGCGCCCGGGACGGCGTCTGCCGTTGCCGCATCTGCCGGGGTGCCCTGTGCGGGGGTGCCCGGGGTGCTGTCCGAAGTGCCGGGCACATCCGGGGTGTCCGGGTCCGTGGGCGCGGGGGTCACAGGCTCTGCGGGGGCAACGTAGTCAAAGAACTCCTCGTAGTAGCCCTTGCAGCCGTCCACCGCGCAGTGGTGGCGCAGGATGCCCTGTTCGGTGGGAGTGGCCTGCCGGATGATCTCGGTGCTGCCCCAGATGTGGGCGTCCGTTTCCAGATGTTCATCGGCGTTGTTGTCGTCCATGCCCACATACTTGCCGTTGTGCACGGTGTTGTAGTGGTTCGTGCCGCGGAAGAACCGCACCACGCCGCTGAACTGGTTATTCAGCTCTGCCATGGTCATGTCGTCGCCGCCGGTGATGGCCTCATCGCTGCCCTGCGTCACCGCTGTTACGTCAAGTCTGGCGGTGGTGGCGCTGATGTTCACAGCGGCGTCGTTGGCGTCGTTTTCGCCGTTGCCGATGCCTGCGGCTTCGCCTGCGCCGCCGTTGGCAGTCACGGTGCCGCCGGTGATGGAAATGACCGATCCAACGTCGGAAACATTATTTGCACCATCGCCGATGCCTGCCGCACCTGCACCGCCGTTGGCAGTTACAGTGCCGTTTGTGATGGTCACGCCGGCGCTGTCTGCTGTGCCTGCACCGGCCCAGCGTCCGCCGCCGATACCGGCTGCGCCGTCTTCACTGCTTGCGGTGACCGTGCCGCCGGAGATGGTGATGCCGCTGCAGCCCGCACCGTCACCGCCGCCGATGCCGGCACTGTTGCGGCCGCCCACAGCGTTCACGGTGCCGCCGGAAATGGTGATGTTGCTGCCGGCACCGCCGTTGCTTTGCCCCAGACTGTCCGTGCCGCCGCCAATGCCGGCACCGCCGCTTATGGAGTCAAACCCCTTGCCGCCGATGGCGGTCACATTGCCGCCGGAGATGGTGATGTTGGTGGCGCTGCCGGCTTTGGGCACCCTAACAAATGCCACACCGGAACCGCCGCCAATACCGGCAGCCGAACCGTTGCCGGTGGCGATGACCGTGCCGCCGGAGATGGTAATGTTGCTGGCGTTGCCTGCAGTGCTGTTTTTGACACCGCCGCCCGCACCGCCGCCGATGCCTGCACCATGGGAGCCGCCGGTGGCGTCCACGGTGCCGCCGGAGATGGTGATGTCGGTGGCGGTTCCGGCAAAACCGCCGCCGATGCCGGCACCGCCATCCTTACCGGTGGCAGTGACCTTGGTGTCATTGCCAGAGATGATGATATCGTTGGCACCGCGCTGATAACCGCCGCCGATACCGGCACCGCCGTAATGGTAAAAGCCGTTTCCCTCACCGCCGGTGGCGTTCACGGTGCCGCCGGAGATGGTGATGTTGTTGCCCTCGCCGAATCCACCGCCGCCGATGCCGGCACCGCAGTACACGAGGCGAGTGCCGGTGTTGCTGCCGGCAGTGGCAGTGATGTTGCCGCCGGTGATGGTGATATTACTGCTGCTCTGGTTATTTGCACCGCCGATGCCGGCACCGCCCGCGCCGCCGGTGGCGGTCAGTGAACCGGCACCCTTGCCGCTTTCTGTCTCAGCTTTTTTCTGCTCCTCTGTTTTCTCAGTGCCATCATCGTTTTTATCGTCTTTGATGATGAGGGTGCCATTACCGGTATTGTCGTTCTTTTCCAGACCCGCATGTCCGGTACCGCCGGTCAGGGTGTTGTCGCCGTCCAGCTCCAGCGTCACATTGCCCTCGGTGTGGATGGCGGCCTTGCCGGTGTCGCTGGCATCAATGTTCACGTTGTCCAGCGTGACATTGGCGGTGCAATCCTCCTCCGCTTTGATGGTGACGGTGTTCTTAGAAGCGGTTTCGCTGTCGTGGTTCGTGATGACCGTTTCGCCCGCGTCCTTCTGATCGTTGATGGTAGTACCCTGCGTGATGTAGTTGCCGTCCGTTTTGGCAACGATGCTGATGCTGCCATCCTCCATGTAATACGTGCCTGCAAATGCTGCGGTGGCGCAGGACGACACCATTGCCAGAAACGTGGCGGTGGAAAGCACCCGCAGGGCAAGCTTATTTGATTTTACACGCATAAGAAATTACCTCCACTTTTAGCAGGCCCCCAACGGCCTGTATACTCTCCAATGGCGTGCGCCCGGCTTCTCCGGGAACAAGTCATTTGTGCCCTAATTATAGGGGGGGGGGGGGGGATTTCAAGAAGTAAAAGTGACAAAAATGCTGATGCAGGGTGAAATTTGTCAAAGTTCACAAAGAAACTTGCGCAGTTTGCGCAAGGCATGGAAAAAGTGGGTGGGTTTCGCCGCATTTTCGCTGCCCCGCACCGCAAAAACCAAACAAAAAAGCCCGCGCACCGCCCCGGAAGGCGGCGCACAGGCTCCGGTTTTGGACAAAATGACGAAAGGTCAGTTCAGCTTCAGGTCGCCCTCTTTGATCCAGCCCAGCTTGCGCTCTGCTTCGCAGAACACCACGCTCAGCACGGCGGGCAGAACAAAGCACAGCAGCACCATGGCGGCCCAGTCCATGGGGGTGATGGCGGCTTTGGTCCCGGCGGCGATGTCGTTGACCCAGCCGGTGTACACGCCGATCTGACCCACCAGACCGCAGGTGCCCATGCCGGAGGAAACGGCGGCACCGTTCATCTCAAAGTGGAACAGGCAGGTAGCCAGCGGGCCGGTGATGGCGCTGGCAAGGGTGGGGGCGATCCAGATGCGGGGGTTCTTGACGATGTTGCCCATCTGCAGCATGCTGGTGCCCAGACCCTGACTGACCAGACCGCCCACGCCGTTTTCGCGGTAGCTCATCACCGCAAAACCCACCATCTGGGCGCAGCAGCCCGCCACGGCAGCGCCGCCCGCAAGGCCGGTCAGACCCAGCGCGGCGCAGATGGCAGCGGAGGAAATGGGCAGCGTCAGCGCCACGCCTACGATGACCGACACCAGAATGCCCATCACCAGCGGGGCCTGCTCGGTGGCCCACATGATCAGGGTACCCACCTGACTGGCGGCGGCACCAATGGGCGCGGCAATGAGCATGGACAAGCCCACGCCTGCAAAAATGGTCACCAGCGGGGTGACCAGAATGTCCACCTTGGTCTCCTTACTGACCGCCTTGCCCAGCTCGGACGCGACGATGGCAATGACCAGCACCGCCAGCGGGCCGCCTGCGCCGCCCAGCGCGTTGGCAGAGTAGCCCACGGTGATCAGGCTGAACAGCACCAGCGGCGGGCAGTGCAGCGCCCAGCCGATGGCGCAGGCCATGGCGGGGCCGCTCATGGCAGTGGCGTAGCCGCCCAGATCCACCAGCACGTCCAGACCGGTCTGCTGGCCCAGCGTCTTGATGATGGTGCCAATCAGCAGGCTGGCAAACAGGCCCTGTGCCATGGCACCCAGCGCCTCGATGAGGTAGCGCTGCGGCGTGATGACGATATCCTTGCGTTTTAAGAAATCTTTCACATTTGACATGAGAAACTGCCTTTCTGTTCCAGAGATGTTCGTTTTGTGCAGAAACTGCATGTTATGTATAATACCATATACCTGTCAAGACAGCAAGCGAAAACCGCATTTTTGCTGGAAATATCTGCAATTTTTGGCTTTGTGCAATGATTTGCGGGCGCGGGACGTATTTCTTTTGGAGCATTTTTCGGGTGCGGGGCGCGCCGCAAAGAAAACAGCGTGCCCCCGTGCGCGGCAATTGACGCGGCCTTGCCCGTGGGTGTATACTGGAAGCGCAACTGAAAAATGAAATGCTGTCCTTTTTTGCGGGGCGGCGTCCGAGAAATAGATGAAGTTTGGGAGCACAGCATGAAAAAGACGTTCTGGAAAAAATGCACGGTCCGGGGCACAGCGGCAGCGCTGGCGCTGGCACTGACCTTCTCGCTGGGGGCACCGCTGGCGCTGGCGGCCCAGCCGGAAGAACCGGAGACTGCCGCGGCAGCGCAGACGCAGGAAGTGCAGGAGACCGACCGGCCCACCCTGCTGCCCGAGACCCCGGAGCTGGCCGCCGAGGACCCGGAAGCACCCCCCGCCCAGGCCACCGAGGCCGAGGAGAACAGCGTGAACCAGCACACGCCGGAAAACAGCGTGGTGCTGACGCCGGAACAGATCAGCGAAGCACTGGACGCCGGTGCGCTGAACGAGGCCGAGGCCCAGTGCCTTGATTTTGGTAGCGAGAACGGCTTCTGGACCTGGCTGGTGAACTTTTTGTTCGGCTGGCTGGACAAGGCCGAACCGGTGTATTCCGGCTGGCGCACCACGGGCGGCAAGACCTATTATTACAGCTCCACCACCCACGAGCCGGTGACCGGCATCCAGTGCATCGACAATAAACTCTATTACTTCAATGCGGACGGTGTGCTGGAAAATGGCAAGACCTTCGGTGTGGATGTTTCCAAGTATCAGAAGAACATCAACTGGAACCAGATCAAAAAGGCAGGCGTGAGCTTTGTGATCGTCCGCATCGGCTACCGCGGCTATGGTGCTTCCGGCACGCTGGTGCTGGACCCCATGTTCGAGGAGCATTTCACCAATGTGAAGAATGCGGGCCTGAAGGTGGGCGTGTATTTCTTCAGTCAGGCCACCACCGAGGAGGAAGCCAAGGAGGAAGCCTTTGCCTGCGCCTACGTACTGAACGGACGCAAGCTGGATTACCCCATCTTCTTTGACACCGAAGCATCCGGCGCTTCCAATGGTTCCGGCCGCGCCGACGGTCTGGGTATGGAGGACCGCACCAAGTGCGCCATCGCCTTCTGTGAGGAGGTCAAGGCACAGGGCTACAAACCCGGTGTGTATGCCTCTACCCTGTGGTACCGCAAGCGTGTCAATCTGAACAGCCTGAAAAAATATACCATCTGGAACGCGCATTATGGTGTTGCCAGCAGCCCCATCGACTGCGCCCTGTGGCAGGGCACCTGCACCGCGCGCCTGCCCGGCTACAAGGGCGACCTGGATGTGAACATCAGCTATATCGGGTAAGAGAGGGAGCCTATGGACCGCATTCGACTGATCGCGTCGGACATGGACGCCACCCTGCTGGACGAGCACAGCCAGCTGCCGCCAAAGTTTGCCGACACCATCCGCGCACTGGCCGGGCAGGGCATCCTGTTCGCCGCCGCCAGCGGCAGACCGCTGTATACGTTGGAGACCATGTTCCCGGACCTGCTGGATGAGATCATCCTTATCGGCGACAACGGCGGTGCGGCCCGCTGGAAGGGCAGGGACCTGTTCGTCTCCGAGATGCCTGCCGCAGGCTGGCGCAGCCTTGCCCGCAGCACAAAGCAGGCCGGAGATGTGGGCCTTTTGTGCGGGCTGCAGGCAGCCTATGCCGAAAAGCAGGACGAACAGTACGATGCCGTGTTCAAGAACTTCTACACCCGGGTGGAATATGTGGACGACCTGACCGCTGTGGAAGCGGCAGCGGATAAGTTCACCATTTATTTGCCGCACGACAATGCGCAGGAAGCCTTTGATGCGACCTATGGTGCGTTCCACACCGGCAACGGCGGCGCATTCTCGGTGGCCGTGGCGGGCAAAAACTGGGTGGACGTGATGAACCCCGGTGTGCACAAGGGGGCAGCTCTGGCCAGGGTGGGAAAGCTTTTGGGCATCCCGGCGGCAAGCATGATGACCTTCGGCGATACCTACAACGACGCCGAGATGCTCACCACCGCAAAGTACGGCTTTTTGATGGAGAATGGCAGCGAACCGCTGCGGGCGAAAGTGCCGTTCCTGGCACCCTCCCACCGGGACTACGGCGTGATGCAGGTGCTGGAAACCGTGCTGCGCCAGCACGGCAATGTAAGCCCGGAAGATTTTACAAAAGCACACTGAACAATTCAAAGGCAGGCACGAAACGCCTGCCTTTTGTCATATCCAAAGCACATTCCCCATAAATTGTTCTCAGAGAAAACTGGCTGGGGAGGCATGGGGATATGTTTGTAGTCACATTGAACAAAACAAGCCTGAAAAAACTGGGTCTCGGAGCCATGTGCTGCGCACTGGTGGTCTGCAGCGCCCTGCTGGGGCGCTATATCAGCAGCCGCACCGTCACGGCGTCGGCGTCCGTGAACAAGATCGAGAGCGCGCAGGACATCCAGACCTGGTTCACCGGTTACGGGTTGGATGTGGATGGCGCGTCCATCACGGCCGATAAGGTCAAGATCCCCCGCAAGTGGGACGACAGCTTTTCGGCCTTTAACGGGGTGGTGCAGCAGAGCGGCATGGACCTTGCCCGCTACAAGGGTAAGACCGTGGAGAAATGGACGGCACTGATCCCGGCGGCCAGCAATGGGGACGCCAGCCGCTACGGCGTGCTGCTGGTGTACAAGAAAAAGGCCGTGGGGGCCTACCTGCTGGAGCGGCCCTCCGGCGTCGTGGTGGGGCTGAAGGATATGCAGGCCGCCATGGCCGAGGCCGAAGCCCAGCAGACTTCCGGTGAAGATTACAGCGGCGACTGGGGCGAGCGCCACGACGAAGAACTGGACGCCCAGACGCTGGACGGCCAGGCGCAGCAGACCTCGGGCGAGGATTACAGCGGCGATTGGGGCGAACGCCATGACGAGGAGCTGGACGCCCAGCAGACCTCCGGCGAGCCGGACACCCAGCCCGCAGCCATCGACCCAGCGGACCTGCCGCTGGACGCCGAAGGCTACCCGGTGGAATGACGCGGGAACGCCTACTGTGCGCCGGAACTGCCGGGAACCGGGCGAAAAACTGCGTCGAACCGGAGAGCAAAATGCCTAAAATTTGCGCACAATCGGAAATAAAAGTGAAACCTGTGCATTTTTGTCGCATTCTTATGTTCAATTGTACCAAAAAAATGCGCAAAAAATTAGCAATATGAAATGGTGAAAAAATTTGGGACAGGGTTTATAATAGAAGTATCAACTCACGGTGCGGCGCGGCCGCAATCGACGCGAAAAAACGGCGTCCCGTGGGATCAAGTAAGGAGAAAATGATTATGAAGGAATTCCAGTATATCGTTAAGGATGCCTGCGGCATCCATGCACGTCCCGCCGGCCTGCTCGTCAAGACCGTGAAGGGCTTTGCAAGCAGCGCCACCCTCGAGAAGGACGGCAAGAGCTGCGATCTGCGCAAGCTGATGGCTCTGATGGGCATGGGCGTCAAGCAGGGCGAGACCATCACCGTCAAGGTCGAGGGCGACGACGAGGAAGCTGCAGCCGCAGCGATCCAGAAGTTCCTGACCGAGAACGTCTGATCGGCAGCGTGATGACGAAAGCCCTCGCGGTTGAGCTGCGGGGGCTTTTTTGGACGGTACGGGACGAAATGTCCCGATGAGAAAGAAGGAGAGTGCACAATGCAGGTAGGCACCGGAAAGAGCGTGCTCAATGGCATCGCCATTGGCAAGCTGAAGATCTACAAGAAAAAAGATACCGCTATTTCCACCGCTCCTGTGGCAGATACCGCCGCAGAACTGGAGCGTTTTGAAGCTGCCCGGCAGAAGGCCATCGAGCAGCAGACCGCACTGTATGAAAAGGCACTGGCAGAAGCCGGTGAGGACATCGCCGAGGTATTCAACATCCACGCCATGATGCTGGATGACGACGACTTTGTGGATGCCATCAAGGAGATCATCAACGGGCAGAAGATGTGCGCCGAATATGCCGTCAAGACCGCCGGCAACAACCAGGCAGCCGTCTTCGCTGCCATGGACGACCCGTATCTGCAGGCCCGCAGCGCCGATGTGCTGGACATTGCGCAGGCCATGCTGGATATTCTGCAGGGGGTGGACAATGCCAGCCTGCAGGGCACCGAGCCCAGCATCCTGGTAGCCGAGGATCTGGCCCCCTCCGAGACGGTGCGCATGGACAAGAGCCTGCTGCTGGGCTTTATCACCCGCGAGGGCAGTTCCAACAGCCACACCGCCATTCTGGCACGCAGCATGAACATCCCCGCCCTGATCCAGTGCAAGGATATCCAGGACGACTGGGACGGAAAGATGGCCGTCATCGACGGCTACAACGCCTGTGTGTATGTGGACCCCACCCCCGACCTGCTCAAGAGCCTGAAAAAGCGCCAGCAGGAGGACCAGAAAAAGCAGGCCCTGCTGCAGGAGCTGAAGGGCAAGCCCAACACCACGCTGGACGGCAAGACCATCAATGTGTTTGCCAACATCGGCGGCATGGGCGATGTGGGCGCTGTGCAGCAGAACGACGCCGGCGGCGTGGGCCTGTTCCGCACCGAGTTCGTCTACCTGAACTGCAAGGACTACCCCAGCGAGGATTACCAGTTCGAAGCCTACAAGCAGGTGGTGGAGAGCCTGGCACCCCGCAAGGTGGTGGTGCGCACCTGTGACATCGGCGCGGACAAGACCGTGGACTACATGAAGCTGGACCACGAGGACAACCCCGCCCTGGGCTACCGTGCCATCCGCATCTGCCTGACCCGCAAGGACTTCTTCAAGACCCAGCTGCGCGCGCTGCTGCGGGCTTCTGCCTACGGCAACATGAGCATCATGTTCCCCATGATCACCAGCCTGCGGGAGCTGCAGGACGCCAAGGCTGTTCTGGAGGAGTGCCGTGCAGAGCTGACCGCTGAGGGCGTCAAGATGGGCCAGAACATTGAAGTGGGCACCATGATCGAGACCCCCGCCGCCGTGCTCATCGCCGACGAGCTGGCCGCCGAGTGCGATTTCTTCTCCATCGGCACCAACGACCTGACCCAGTACACCTGCGCGCTGGACCGCCAGAACGCAAAGCTGGAGCCCTTCTTCAACCCCCATCACCCCGCTGTGCTGCGCGCCATCAAGATGACCATCGAGGCGGGCCACCGCCACGGCATCTGGGTGGGTATCTGCGGCGAGCTGGGCGCAGACACCGCCCTCACCGAGACCTTCCTGCGCATGGGCGTGGACGAGCTGTCCATGAACGCCAAGAGCATCCTGCCGGTGCGCAAGATCATCCGCAGCGTGGACCTGAGCAAGCCTTCTGAAAAGTAAGGAACAAGAGAATCCCGGTTTACCGTTCCCATAAGAACCCCCGGCAGGGCGTCACGCTCTGCCGGGGTCTTTGTATACGGGCCAAAAGTTTACGGAAAATACTTTAAAACGCTAAAGCGAAATGCTATACTATAAGCTGTGACAGGGTATGCAGGTGTCCAGCGCTGCCCGTGGAGGAGATTATGACACAATTCTTGATTCGTCTGTTCATCCGCCAGCCCGACCATGCGCAGGACCCCAAGGTGCGTGCCGCCTACGGCAACCTTGCCGGCGTGGTGGGCATGGTGTGCAACCTGCTGCTGTGCCTGGGCAAGCTGACCGTGGGCACCCTGTTCGGCTCCATCGCCATCACGGCGGATGCCCTGAATAACCTTTCGGATGCCTCGTCCAACGTGGTCAGTCTGGTGGGCTTCCGGCTGGCAAGCAAGGCCCCGGACGCCGAACACCCCTTCGGCCATGCCCGGTATGAATATCTGGCCGGGCTTGCAGTCAGCGTGACCATCCTCGGCATCGGATTTTCGCTGCTGAAGGAATCGGTGGTCAAGGTGCTGCACCCGACGCCGGTGGTCTTCAGCGGACTGACGGTAGCCGTGCTGGCGGCGTCCATCCTCGTCAAGCTGTGGATGAGCGGCTTCAACCGCACCATCGGCCGCATCATTGCGTCCGAGACCCTCATTGCCACCGCTGCCGACAGCCGCAACGATGTGCTGAGCACCGGCGCGGTGCTCTTTGCCACCATCCTGTGCCATGTGACCGGCTGGGATATTCTGGACGGCCTGATGGGTGTTGCCGTGGCGGTGTTCATCCTTGTTTCCGGCTGGGGCCTTGTGCGGGACACCCTCAGCCCGCTGCTGGGCGAAAGCCCCAGCGAGGACCTTGTGGACCACATCGAGCAGAAGGTGCTTTCCTACCCCGGCGTGCTGGGCATGCACGATCTGATGGTGCACGACTACGGTCCGGGCCATCAGTTCGCCTCGCTCCATGTGGAGCTGCCCGCCGAGCAGGACCCGCTGGATGCCCACGACCTGATCGACAACATTGAGCGGGACTTTCTGAAAAACGACCGCCTGATGGTCACCATCCACTATGACCCCATCGTCACCTCGGATGCGGCTGTGGGCGTGCTGCGCGCCCGGCTGACCGAAAAGCTGCGCCAGCTCGACCCGGCGCTCTCGCTGCACGATTTGCGCATCGTGCCGGGCAAGACCCACACGAACGTGCTGTTCGATCTGGTGCTCCCGGCGGGCTACACCGGCGATCAGGTGGAGCTGCTGAGCCAGCTGGAACAGTTCATCAAAGAGCAGGATGCGGCCTATAGCTGCATCATCAAGGTGGAGCAGAGCTATACGGCTGCCCACAAATAAAACAGCTTTCTGAAGGTGAGCCGGTGCTTGCTGCTTCACGGCCTCGCCCTCTCCGCCAAAACCTCTCGGTTTTGCCAGCTTCCCCAAAGGGGAGCCGGGATAACAAGAATTTCAGGGGGAAGTATTATGCTGAATGAGACCTACCGCGCGATGCTCGGCAATAAGAGCGTCATCCGCGAGACCTTCATGTACGGCAAACAGCGTGCCGCAGAGATCGGATATGAGAATGTGTTCGATTACTCGCTGGGCAACCCCAGCGTGCCCTGCCCGGCTGAGTTCACAGAAGCCATGCAGGACCTGTTGGCCAATGAAGAACCGGTCAACCTGCACGGCTACTGCCCCAGTCAGGGCGATCCGGGCTTCCGCACCGATGTGGCAGCACACCTGACGAAAACGTTTGGCCTGCCCTATGAGCAAAAGCACATCTTCCCCACCACTGGTGCGGCGGGTGCCATTGCCCACGCCATCCGGGCGGTGACCAAGCCCGGCGACGAGGTGCTCACCTTTGCGCCCTACTTCCCGGAGTATGGTCCCTATGTGGCGGGCACCGGTGCACAGCTGAAGGTGGTGCCGCCCCAGGCCCCGGCCTTCCAGCCCAATCTGGACGCGTTTGAAGCAATGCTCACCGAGAAGGTGACGGCGGTGCTCATCAACACCCCCAACAACCCCACCGGTGTGGTCTACTCGGCCGAGACCCTCACCCGCATGGCCGACATCCTGACCGAAAAGAGCAGGGCCTTCGGCCACAACATCTTCCTCGTCAGCGACGAGCCTTACCGCGATATCGCCTTTGACGGCAAGACCGTGCCCTACCCGGCGGCATTCTACCCCCACACGCTGACCTGCTTCTCTTACTCCAAGAGCCTGAGCCTGCCCGGTGAGCGTCTGGGGTATGTGGCGGTGCGCCCGGGCTGTGAGGGTGAGGACATCCTTGTGGATATGATGGCCCAGATCTCCCGCTTTACCGGCCACAACTGCCCGCCCAGCATCATCCAGCGTGCCGTGGGCCGCTGCCAGGAGGTCACCAGCGACCTGTCCGTTTACGAGACCAACATGAACCTGCTGTACGATAAGCTCACCGAGTTGGGCTTTGAGGTGGAGCGCCCCGGCGGCACCTTCTACATCTTCCCGAAGGCTCTGGAGGAGGACGCCAACGCCTTCTGCATGAAAGCCCGGGAGTTTGACCTGCTGCTGGTGCCCAGCGACACCTTTGGCGTCAAGGGCTATGTGCGGCTTGCTTACTGCATCGACACTGAAAAGGTGCGCCGCAGTCTGCCTGCCCTCGAAAAGCTGGCGGCGGCCTACCGCAAATAAAAAGCCGAACCGCTCCGGCGCGGCGTTTGGCAGCGCGGGGCTGGAAATATACATCAGAGAGGAAAGGGAACCCCTGCTATGGAAAAGATCAAGATGACCACGCCGCTCGTCGAGATGGACGGCGACGAGATGACCCGCATTCTGTGGAAGATGATCAAGGACGAGCTGATCCTTCCGTTTGTGGACCTCAAGACCGAATACTACGACCTGGGCCTGCCCAACCGCGATGCCACCGCCGACAAGGTGACCATGGATGCCGCCCTTGCCAACAAGAAGTACGGCGTTTCGGTCAAGTGTGCCACCATCACCCCCAACGCTCAGCGCATGGACGAGTACAAGCTGCACCAGATGTGGAAGAGCCCAAACGGTACCATCCGCGCCGTGCTGGACGGCACCGTGTTCCGTGCCCCCATCATGATCGACAGCATCAAGCCGGTGGTCAAGAACTGGAAAAAGCCCATCACCATTGCCCGCCATGCCTACGGCGATGTGTATAAGTGCACCGAGTTCCGCATCCCGGGTGCCGGCAAGGCCGAGCTGGTGTTCACCGGTGCCGACGGCACCGAGCAGCGCGCCACCGTCTTTGACTTTGAGGGGGCCGGCGTCCTGCAGGGGCAGTACAACAAGGACGATTCCATCCGCAGCTTTGCACGCAGCTGCTTCAACTACGCACTGGACGTGAAGCAAGACCTGTGGTTTGGTGCCAAGGATACCATTTCCAAGAAATATGACCACACCTTCAAGGATATCTTCCAGGAAGTGTACGACGCCGAGTATAAGGAAAAGTTCGAGGCCGCTGGCATCACCTACTTCTACAGCCTCATTGACGACATCGTGGCCCGCGTCATCCGCAGCGAGGGCGGCTTTGTCTGGGCCTGCAAGAACTACGATGGCGATGTGATGAGCGATATGGTCTCCACCGCCTTTGGTTCGCTGGCTATGATGACCAGTGTTCTGGTCAGCCCGGACGGCAAGTATGAGTTCGAAGCCGCCCACGGCACCGTCACCCGCCACTACTATAAGTATCTGAAGGGTGAAAAGACTTCCACCAACCCCATGGCCACCATTTTTGCATGGTCCGGCGCGTTCAAGAAGCGCGGCGAACTGGATAACCTGCCCGAGCTGGTGAAGTTCGGTGAAGCACTGGAAGCAGCCAGCCTGCAGACGCTGAACGACGGCATCATGACCAAGGACCTGTGCGGTCTGGCCGAAGGCATCACCCCCACCGCTGTGGACAGCGAGGGCTTCATCAAGGCCATTCGTGAGCGCCTGGAAGCCAAGCTGGCATAAAACGATTTTCAATATAACATAAAAACCGGAACGATCCACCCGAAAAAGGGAAGATCGTTCCGGTTTATGTTTTAGGCAGGATATGCGACAAACTGGAATTTTCAAATTAGTCTTTGCAAATAACCTTTGAACCTTCACCATCAATTACAATTCCCTGACGGTTGTTAATTGGGCATAGATTCAAATCCGAAAACTCAGTCATTATTTTCTCGGTAACTTTCTTAAATGGTGCTGTAAGATAATGCGGAAGAACATAGAAATCAATCAAATCAAGCCCTGCATCATCTTCTTGTGAGTAGTCCTCCGGCTTTTCATCCATTTGCTCGATATATTGGATGCTTGGAGCGCATATAATCGTACCTGCCGATTCACCAATCATCAGTCTTCCCTTTGCCAATTCTTTCTTCAATAGCTCATCCGTTCCCGTTTTACGGAGCTGGTCTATAAGGAAAAAAGAATTTCCGCCGGTAAAATATATCACATCCGCATCTTCAAAAACAGACTGTATCGTTGAATAAGCCTCCGTTGAAATATCAATTTCAGTTACGATTGCTCCCAACTTTTTGAATAATTTTCGAGCCGAGCCGACATAACCGGTGTAGCCTTCACGCAGCGAAGCTGTTGGAATAAATGCGACTTTCTTATTTTCAATTTCTTCCTTTATCAGACTTCCTACACTTGAAAAGTGCGAACATAAAAACAGTTTCATCAATATTCTCCTTTATATATAAATTCGCGTTTGTGGAGCGAAGCAAAACAATGAAAGCCCCAGTGGGGCTTTTAAGTGACAGAACGGTCTTGCGTAGCAAGATGGAGGGGCTTTGCCCCGACAAGTTCCGATTTGTCGGTTACAAATGCAGTGCATTCAGCACTTCATTTACGATGTCCAGCGAGACCTGCCCCGGGGCACTGGCCTGCCCGGGGTTGGCAAAGGTCATGGCAGAGCCAAAGGCCTCCCCGACCAGACGGCTCACCGCGCCCAGCGCCCCCATGCTCATGGTAATGACCGGCGTTTCCGGGTGAAGGTCTGCCATCTCGGCGGTGGCGGCCAGCAGCTCCAGAACATCGCTGCGGCACCGGGGCATCACAGCCAGCTTGGGCAGGTCGGCTCCGGCCTGCTGCATCTGCACCATGCGGGAGACGAGCTCTGCCCGGGGCGGGGTCTTGGCAAAATCGTGGCTGGAACAGACCACCGCCACCCCGGCGGAATGCGCCTGCTCCACCAGCCTGGGCAGGTCAGCCCCGGCGGTGAAGAATTCGATGTCCAGCAGGTCGGCACAGTCGGTATCGAGGATAAGCCCAAGAAGGGCAAGGTATTCCGGATGAGAGAGTGCCTGCTCGCCGCCTTCTGCCTTGGTGCGGAAGGTCACCAGCAGAAGCTTGTCCCGCAGGGCGACCCGCAGTTTCTGTACGCAGCGGGCAATGGCAGCGGGGGACTGAAAGCCCTCGAACCAGTCTACTCGCCATTCCACACAATCGGCGCGCAATGTGGAAAACTGTGCGGCCTTTTCCAGAATAGCAGCTTCGGTGCGCTCCACAATGGGCAGAATGACCTTGGGGCGGCCCTCGCCGATGCAGCAGCCGCGGATGGTGACACAGGACATGGCAGTTCTCCTTCATGAAAATGTATTACAATCATAATACGTTGTGCCCGCCCGCTTGTCAAGAAAACAGGGACTATATATGTATTTATAATATAAGAGCCGGATAGAGCTGGCCGTTGGCCCGCCGCGCCTGCGGCAGCAGGGGCGGCGCATTTCCCCTTTATGGCAGGCAG
>ENA-UONX01001549-UONX01001549.1-human-gut-metagenome-genome-assembly--contig:-P74old-NODE-1549-length-20948-cov-92.770114_pt1 | contig 20948 bp, 16 predicted proteins | sample MGYA00242466_ERZ724013 | MGnify/ENA metagenome assembly ERZ724013 | reverse complement strand
GCCAGTCCGGGCTGTCGTCGTACATTTTGATCTCCTGCCCGATGATGCCCTGCTCTTTGGCAATGGTCTGCTCCGTAAAATACGGATGGGTCACCATGCCCAGCAACACATCCAGACTTTCGTCCAGCTGCTGGGTGGCCGTGAACAGGTAGCAGGTGCGGTCAAAGCTGGTGAAGGCGTTGGCGTTGGCACCGGTCTTGGCGTACTTTGCAAAGGCGTCACCGTCCTCGTCCTCAAACATTTTGTGCTCAAGGAAATGCGCCACACCGGCAGGCAGGTGCACCTCTTTACCGCCCTGCCGGAAGTCCCGGTCAATGGAGCCGAATTTGGTGGCAAAGATGACATGGGTGCTGGAGTAGCCCGGCATGGGCCGCACAATGACGGTCAGGCCGGAAGGCAGGGTCTGCCACTGATCGGCCACGGTCTTTTGCAGCAGGGTCTGGTTATTCTGCGGCATAGGCAGACACCTCCTTCGTGAGCAGATAGCTGACCGAGAGGGTCAGTTTGCGCAGGATGGCACGCACATCGTCTTTGGTCACGGCCTGCAGGGCGGCGCGAGCCTCGGCAGGCGTCTGCACCTTGGCCGGGTCGCCGCCGCTGCGCAGCACTTCAATGTAATACCATGTTTCGATGCCGCCCAGCGTGTCCTCCACACCCTGCATTCCGCTGAGCAGGCCCCGGCGGCAGTCCTCAAACTCGTCGTCGGTGATGGGTCCATCGCACAGGTCGGCCAGTTCTTTTAAAATGGCCTGCTCGGCGCGGGCAGCGTCCGCGTGCTCCACACCGCTGTTCACGGCCATACTTCCGGTAAAGCTCTGGAACGAGGACGAGCAGTAATAGCACAGGTGGTCCCGCTCGCGCACATTCAAAAACAAGCGGCTGGTCACGCTGCCGCCGTACAGCGCCATGGCAAGGCGTACAGCGGCCAGCTGTTCGGTGCGCATGGGCTCGCCCAGCGTGAACAGCATACACAGCTTTGCCTGCACCATGTCGTAGTTTTCCGTCTTGTGCACCGGCTCCCGGCGGGGCATGGCGATGTTCTCAGCCAGCGGCAGCGGGGCCCGGTCGAGGGCAGCCAGCTCTGCCAGCAGGGCATCTTTTACCGCCGCCGTCTGCTCGGCGGTGCAGCCCAGCACGATGAGCTCCATGTTGGCCGTGCGCAGCATTTCGCGGTACGCTTCGGTGAGGGCTTCCGGCGTCAGGCCGTCCACCTCGTCCAGATAGCCCTCCTGCCGCACGCCCGCCGGGCTGTCGCCAAAGAACTCCCGGTTTGCCTGATGCAGGCAGTACAGGCGCTTATCGTTGATCTCGTCTTCCAGCGCCTTTTTCAGCATCTGCTTTTCGATACCGACGGCCTCCGGGTCAAAGGTACCGCCCACAAAATAGGGGTGGAAGGCCGCACCCAGCGCAATGGACGTGTATTCCCGGGTGAGGGGCTCCCCCTCCAGCGCGAATTTGTCCTTGATGCCGGTGACGCTGACGCACAGGTTGTGGCTGCAGCCCATAGGCCGGGCGTCCACGGTCAGGTCAGCCCCATAAAGCCGCGCCAGCTTTTTGGTCAGGCGGGTCATATCCGGGCAATCGGCATAGCCGCGCTCCAGCACCAGCGGCAGCAGGGCGTGGGCCGTGGCAGTCTCCCGCTTTGCCGGGAAGGCAAAGTGGATGCTGATGCGGCAGCGGTTGAATTTTTCAGCCGGGTCATACGAGAGATGCACGCCCGGCGCAATGAGAGTACGTTCCAATTGTGTTCCTCCGCCCTGTATTTGCAGGGAGTTTTTTCGTTACGATGCCCTTTGCAGGGTCAGGAATTCTTCCAGGCTCAGGCCGCTGGCGCGGATGGCGAGGGCGTTTTCGGTGCCCACATACCGCCAGTGCCAGGGCTCGAACACCACGCCCGTCGCGGCCTGCCGGTCCTGCGGATAGCGCAGGATGAAGCCGTATTCGGCGGCGTAGGCCGTGAGCCACTCGTAGGCGCGGGTGGCGGCAAAGCCGGTGTCCCGGGTGGTGTAGTCGGCACTGAGGATGTCCACCGCATAGCCGGTGCCGTGCTCACTGCACTCGGCCCGGGGCTGGATATCCTCGGCCAGGCTGGCGGCCTGTTCCTCGGTCTTGCCCGCATCAAGATAGGCCTGCTTCTGCGTTTCGTACACAGCACTGCGGCCGTCGACGTCCAGATAACCGGCGTTCAGCACCAGTTCAATGCCGTCCGCCTTGGCGGCTTCCAGCATGGTGCGGCAGGCTTCGGCGGCTTCGGCTTCCAGCTGAATGGTGCTGTCGTCGGTCACGGCCGCCAGCGCAGGGGCCGGTTCTTCCGCATAGGGCAGGTTCGCATTCACCAGCACCAGCCGCGCGTCGTCGGCGTCAAAGGCATAGGCGGTGCCGTCGTAGCTGGCTGCTTCAAAGCTCTGCGGTCCGGCCAGCAGGGCGTTTGCCTTCGGCAGCAGCCAGAGGATGCCTTTGGTCATCAGGGCCACCACAGCCGCACAGACCAGCAGCAGAATGGCCCAGTTGCGGGCCAGGCGCAAGCGCTTGCGCCGCATATACTGGGCGCGGGTCAGGCGCGGCTTCGGGCGGGCAGACGCCGGGTGATCGTTTTGTTCCATAGCGCGTTGCGCTCCTTTTCGGTGATTTGCAGCGCGCTGCGCCGCACAGATACAGTGTATATTATACACCCCTTTGCATTTTGTGTAAACGCCGCCGGGTGTAAAAAAATTGTGACCGGCACTTCCCCGCCCGCCGGGCAGCAAAAAAGGAGCAGCCGAAGCTGCTCCTCTTGCGTGTTTTACAGGGTTTTCAGGCTCACTCCACGATGATGCTCTTGCCGGTCATCTCAGCGGGGACGGGCAGGCCGATATACGGCAGCATGGTGGGTGCGATGTCGGCCAGGCAGCCGCCCTCGCGCAGCTTCACGTCGCCGCAGCCAACCGCCACAAAGGGCACCACGTTGGTGGTGTGTGCGGTGAAGGGGGTGCCGTCCGGGTTCATCATCTTCTCGGCGTTGCCGTGGTCGGCGGTGATGAAGGCGCAGCCGCCGGCGTTCAGCACAGCGGTCACCACCTGGTCCACAGCGGTATCCACAGCCTCGACAGCCTTCACGGCAGCGTCGAACACGCCGGTGTGGCCGACCATGTCGCAGTTTGCGAAGTTCAGGATGACCACATCGTACTTGCCGCTCTCGATGCGCTTAACGCACTCGGCAGCAACCGCCGGGGCGCTCATCTCGGGCTGCAGGTCGTAAGTTGCCACCTTCGGGCTGGGGATGACACAGCGGTCCTCACCCTCGTAGGGAGCCTCGACGCCGCCGTTGAAGAAGAAGGTAACGTGAGCATACTTCTCGGTCTCGGCGATGCGCAGCTGGGTCTTACCGTTCTCAGACAGGTACTGGCCCAGAACGTTCTTCAGCTCCACGGGCGGGTAAGCCACCTCGCAGTTGGGCATGGTAGCGTCATACTCGGCCATGCAGACGTAGTGGACCTGTTTGCGGCCGCCGCGGCGCTCAAAGCCGGTGAAGGCGTCGTCGCAGAAGATGCGGGTCATCTGGCGGGCACGGTCGGGGCGGAAGTTCATGAAGATGACGGTGTCGCCGTCCTGCACGCGGCCGCCCTCGCAGGTGACGCAGGGCAGCACGAACTCGTCGGTCTTGTCGGCTGCGTAGGAAGCCTCGATGGCCTCGGCAGCGCTAGCGGCGTGGTTGCCCTCACCGTAGACAAAGGCGGCGTAGGCCTTCTCCTCACGGTCCCAGTTGTTGTCGCGGTCCATTGCGTAGTAGCGGCCGGAAACGCTGGCGATCTTGCCGATGCCCAGCTCGTCCAACTTGGCCTGCAGGTCGGCCAGGAAGCCCTTGCCGGAGTGCGGGTCGGTGTCGCGGCCGTCGGTGATGCAGTGCAGGTAGACTTCCTTGGCACCCATGTGCTTTGCCATCTCCAGCACGCCAAACCAGTGGTCCGCATGGCTGTGGACACCGCCGGTGCCCACCAGACCCATCAGGTGGATGGCCTTGCCCGCGTCGATGGCAGCCTTCATGTTCTTGACCAGCACAGGATTCTTCAGCATCTCGCCGTCCTTGATGGACTTGGTGATGAGGGTGAGCTGCTGGTACACGATGCGGCCGGCACCCATGTTGGTGTGGCCGACTTCAGAGTTGCCCATCTGGCCGTCGGGCAGACCGACAGCCATGCCAGAAGCGTTGATGGTGGTCATGGGATATTTTGCCATCAGAGCATCGAGGTGGGGCTTCTTGGCGGCGACCACGGCGTTGCCAAAGGTCTCGTTCGGCACCCAGCCGAAGCCGTCCATGATGCACAGAAGAACAGGTTTCTTTGCCATAAAATTGAATCTCCTTTAAATTTGAGAAAACTATTTTAAAATAAAACAAGGGGCAGTGCGCAAAATGTGCCCGATAGAGCGCATCCGCCGCAGCTACCCCTCATCCGGCACTTCGTGCCAGCCGTCCTCACTCTGTCGCTGTCGCGACATCTCTCCCCGGCCGGGGAGAGTCTTTCCCCGAGGGGGAAGGCTTATTTTGTGATTTTATTAGCCCTTGGTGGCTGCGTTGACGATGACTGCAAAGTCGGGGGCCTTCAGGGAAGCGCCGCCGATCAGGCCGCCGTCCACATCCTTCTTGCTCAGCAGTTCCTCGCAGTTCTTGGCGTTCATGCTGCCGCCGTACTGCACGGTGGTAGCCTCGGCCACAGCCTCGCCGTACACCTCACCGATGACCTTGCGGATCTGGCCGCAGACTTCCTCAGCCTGATCGGCGGTAGCGGTCTTGCCGGTGCCGATGGCCCAGATGGGCTCGTAAGCGATGACGACATTCTTCATCTGCTCAGCGGTCACATCACGCAGAGCGATCTTGGTCTGCATGCGGACCAGCTCCTCGGTGACGCCCTCCTCACGCTGCTGCAGGCTCTCGCCCACGCAGATGATGACCTTCAGGCCGGCATTCAGGGCAGCCAGTGCGCGCTTGTTCACGGTCTGGTCGGTCTCGGCGAAATACTGGCGGCGCTCGGAGTGGCCGACGATGACGTACTCCACGCCCAGATCCACCAGCATATCAGCGCTGATCTCGCCGGTGAAGGCGCCGGACTTCTCGAAGTGGACGTTCTCGGCGCCCACATGGATATTGGTGCCCTTGGTCTTCTCCACAGCGGTGACCAGGTCGGTGTACGGGGTGCAGATGACGACCTCGCAGCCTGCATCTTGCACGGCGGGCACCAGCTCGTCCACCAGAACGGCAGCCTCGGAGGCGGTTTTGTTCATCTTCCAGTTGCCAGCAATAATAGCCTTGCGCTTTGCCTTATCCATGATACTCTATCTCCTTTATTTACCTTCTAACGTCAGAAGCGGCATCTTCCGCTCCTGCACAAATGAAAAGTGCGGCGGCGCAAAAGCCGCCGCACCCATTGTGATGCCGGGGAAAATTATGCGTTCTGGATGACTGCGATGCCGGGCAGCTCCTTGCCCTCCAGGTACTCCAGAGAAGCACCGCCGCCGGTGGAGATGTGGGTCATCTTGTCGCCCAGACCCATCTGCTGCACAGCTGCTGCGCTGTCGCCGCCGCCGATGACGGTGGTAGCATCGCTCTCAGCCATGGCCTTGGCAACAGCCAGAGTGCCTGCTGCCAGAGTGGGGTTCTCGAACACGCCCATGGGGCCGTTCCAGACAACAGTCTTGGAAGCCTTGACAGCGTCAGCAAACAGCTTCATGGTCTCGGGGCCGATGTCGCAGCCCTCCATGTCAGCGGGGATTGCAGTGACGGGCACCACGGTGACGTCCACGGGAGCATCGATGGGATCGGGGAAGTCCTTGATGCAGGCAGCATCCACGGGCAGCAGCAGCTTGACGCCCTTCTCCTGTGCCTTGGCCATCATTTCCTTGCAGTAGTCCAGCTTGGTGTCGTCGCACAGGCTCTTGCCGACTTCGTAGCCCTGTGCCTTGACGAAGGTGTAAGCCATGCCGCCGCCGATGATCAGGGTATCGACCTTCTCCAGCAGGTTAGAGATGACGTTCAGCTTGTCAGCGACCTTAGCGCCGCCCAGAATAGCGGTGAAGGGACGGACGGGGTCGTTGACGGCGTTGCCCAGATACTTGATCTCCTTCTCCATCAGGTAGCCGACAGCGGTATCCTTGATGTAGTCGGTGACACCTGCGGTGGAGCAGTGTGCACGGTGGCAGCTGCCGAAAGCGTCGTCCACATATGCATCAGCCAGAGAAGCCAGCTCCTGGCTGAACTCGGGCATGTTCTTGGTTTCTTCCTTGCGGAAGCGGGTGTTCTGCAGCAGAACGACGTCGCCGTTGTTCATAGCAGCCACAGCAGCCTTTGCGTTCTCGCCCACAACATTGTCGTCGTCAGCAAACACAACGGTCTTGCCCAGCTTTGCGCTCAGAGCCACAGCAACGGGTGCCAGGCTGAACTTTGCCTCGGGGCCGTTCTTGGGCTTGCCCAGGTGGCTGCACAGGATGACCTTAGCGCCATCGTTGACCAGCTTCTGGATGGTGGGCAGAGCCGCATTGATGCGGTTCTCGTTGGTGATGACACCGTCCTTCATCGGGACGTTGAAATCGCAGCGGACAAGCACCTTCTTGCCGCAGTAGTTCTGATCGTCGATCGTCTTCTTACCTAAACCCATGGTAATAAACTCCTCTCAAGCTTTTTATTTCTGAACTAGAGTTTCGCTCGCATTCGGGGCCCTGCCCCGTATGCTACTATTATAAACAAAAAGCGCGCGTATTGCAAGGACATGCGATAGATAATTGTTTAACAAACATTTGCGGTTGTTGCGCCGAAATGTGTATAGTTTGACCGAAAGGCAGACCGCTTTCTTTCGTCCCACTCCACGAACCATAAGCCGTGCCAAACTTTATCAACGCATCACAAATCGCTCTTGGAGCAGGTACTTTACCATATCTTCCGGATTTGCCGGTTTCGGGAACCTGCATTGTTTCACATACTGCATCGCCTGAATTTTAGCCTTTTCGTGGTCTCCTTTCAACGTTCGCTTTACTTTTCCATTTTTCTGCTCCCAGCGTTTTCTGAATTCAGTCTCTGCCTGTTTTGTACAGACCAGCTCACTATCCAGCGAGACCAAAATTTTTATCACAACATATGAAAAGCCAACGACGCTCCGCAAATTCAATTCAATTTTCTCTCCTAAAATCGGATTTCTTTTAAACAGCGGAAGTTCTTTTATTTCCAAGTTTTGCAACGTTGCATTTGTAATATAGGCATTGTATGCATCAACCGTTTTCTGATCCGCAATCATTCCATTGTGCATATAGCAATTTCTCGCTTCTTTAAATGCCCTGTAGCACATCATCATTACTTTGATATTGCCATAATTCCGGTCTCTTTTGATGCAGTAGGTCTGATAAAATGCGTCCTTCATGATTTGAGATGCGTTCCCCTGTAATCTTGCGATTTCGCGCTCTATGTTGTTAGGGAATTGCAATTTTTTCTCGTCTATTGTCCCATTATAAATATCGCTATTTAGTTCTTTTATCCATTCTTCATAAATTGGAATGGTACTGTTAAGCAGCATCCAGGAAAGCCCATTCAGCTGTTCTTCCCAACTCTGTGTCATAACGGTCTTTTTATAGTTCACACCATGTATCCCGCTGCCAGCCGTAAACTTATCTGCCAATTGTTTTTCGGTGATCAATGGCCATTCATCTTTTACGCCCTTCACTGCACAGCGTAGGTTCCATAGTCCTACCGCTATTGGCCACACTGTATCAAACGTATTGGTAATATTTTTAAGCGCCCTTTTTGTCGCTGTAAAGAAAACATCTTCCATCGTTTTTTCTCCTTTCCAACATCCGCTCCGTACTTTTCTCGGCCGTGCAGCAAAAAAGCACCCTGCCCTTCACGGTTTCCCGCAAAAGACAGGGTGCAAAACTCTACTTATACCGTTTCAGGCACTTGCAGACTAAGAGCTGTGATTAGCAGTTCTCAGCGAAGTACTTAATGGTACGGACCATCTGAGAGGTGTAGGAGTTCTCGTTGTCGTACCAGGACACGACCTGAACCTGATAGGTGTCGTCGTCGATCTTAGCGACCATGGTCTGGGTAGCGTCGAACAGAGAGCCGTAACGCATGCCGATGACGTCGGAAGAAACGATCAGGTCCTCGTTGTAGCCGAAGGACTCAGAAGCAGCAGCCTTCATAGCAGCGTTGATGGACTCAACGGTAACATCCTTGCCCTTGACAACGGCAACCAGGATGGTGGTAGAACCGGTGGGAACGGGCACACGCTGAGCAGAGCCGATCAGCTTGCCGTTCAGCTCGGGGATGACCAGGCCGATGGCCTTAGCAGCACCGGTGCTGTTGGGGACGATGTTCTGTGCGCCAGCACGAGCACGGCGCAGGTCGCCCTTGCGCTGAGGACCATCCAGGATCATCTGGTCGCCGGTGTAAGCATGAACAGTGGTCATGATACCGGAAACGATGGGGTAGGTCTTGTTCAGGGTGTCAGCCATGGGAGCCAGGCAGTTGGTGGTGCAGGATGCAGCGGAGATGACCTGATCTTCCTTGGTCAGGGTCTTCTCGTTGACGGAGAAGACGATGGTCTTCAGATCCTTGCCTGCGGGAGCAGAGATGACGACCTTCTTTGCGCCAGCCTGGATGTGAGCCATGCTCTTTTCCTTGCTGGTGTAGAAGCCGGTGCACTCCAGAACGACATCAATGTTCAGCTCGCCCCAGGGAGCATCCTTTGCGTCCTTGACAGCGTAGATCTTGATCTCCTTGCCGTCAACGATGATGGAGTCCTCGGTAGCCTCGACGGTGTGCTTGCCCTCGCCGATCTTGCCGCAGAAAGAACCCTGAGCAGTATCGTACTTCAGCAGGTGAGCCAGCATCTTGGGGCTGGTCAGGTCGTTGATTGCGACGACCTCGTAACCCTCAGCATCAAACATCTGACGGAAAGCCAGACGACCAATACGACCGAAACCATTGATAGCAACTCTAACAGCCATGTTAATAGTACCTCCTAATTATTTTACCCATAATTGGATAAATCACGGTATCTTTATTTTAGACCAAAACGCAGAAAGTTTCAAGTGTCTGCCAAAAAATTAACAAGACAATTGCAACTTTTTTGCTTTTGTACGATTTTGTCCGGCACAACTCTCCCGTTTTAGGCAATTGCGCCAACACAGTGCTAACATTTTTGTCAAGTCTGACTGTTTGCACAGGCCGCAGCGCACGCCGCGCCGATGCCGCCCACGCAGCACAGGCCGATCTCGGCAAAAATTTCCGCCCAGACAGCCGGGGCTGCCCAGCCGATGCCGGTCAGCAGAACGACCACCCGGGGCAGCTGCCAGCACAGGCACAGCACAAACGCAGCAAGCCCGGCGGCACACAGGGTCTTTGCATTGCCCGGCTGCGGGACGTGCAGCGCCCGCGCCAGCGCCGCAAGGAACACCAGCGCTGCCAGCGCCTGCCAGACCGCTGCCGTGGGCTGCACCCGGTGCCAGCTGGAGGAGTTCTCCATAAAGCGCATCAGCACGTTCCAGTAGAACAGCAGGCTGCCCGCCACGGCGAGATACAGCCCGCCGAAGGGCTTCTTCCAGTCATTGAGGCTCAGCCAGCAGCGGCCCATGGTGCTGAGCCACACCGAGCAGGCACATTCCAGGATGACACGCACAAAGCCGCTCACCCCGGCCGCCGCACCCAGCGCGAACTGCACCCCGGCTGCAGCCAGGAAGCTCACCGCCCCCACGAAGGCCAGCACACCGGCCAGTGGCTGATGGCTGCGAACGGCCTCAGCTTTTTTACCGGCTTTCCGGCCCACCAGTACGGCGGCCAGCACCACGATGCCCAGCGCCAGGTAACGCCACCACACCGAGCCCACCACGCACAGGCCGGTGGCGGCATCGGTGCCCAGGGCCAGGTCTGCTGCGCGCAGCACGCCCAGCAGGACCCCCAAAACAAAAACGAACAGTACAGAAGAATTCATCAGCGTTCCTCGATCGGCTTATATTTCTGGCGCACGCCCAGATACTTGTAGGCGGGACGGATGATGCGATTGGCGAAGACGACCTCCTCCACGCGGTGGGCACACCAGCCCGGCACACGGGCAATGGCGAACAGCGGGGTGTAGATGTCTTCCGAGATGCCCAGCATGTTATAGATCAGGCCGCTGAACAGGTCCACGTTGGCGCACACGGGCTTGGTGCTGCCCTTTTCCTCGGCAAAGATGCCGGGGGCCAGCCGCTCAATGCTGCACAGCATGTTGTATTCTTCCTCAAAGCCCTTCTCGTAGGCCAGGTGGCGGGCACGCTGCTTCAGGATCACCTCACGGGGATCGCTGATGGTGTAGACCGCGTGGCCCATGCCGTAGATCAGGCCGGAGCCGTCGCCCGCCTGCTTGCGCAGGATGCGGCGCAGATATTCGCGCACTTCGTCGTCATCCTCGGGGTTCTCCACATGCTTGAGGATGTCTTTCAGCTGGCGGTTGACCATCAGGTTCGCGCCGCCGTGCTTGGGGCCCTTCAGCGCGCCGATGGCCGCCGCAATAGCGGAATAGGTATCCGTACCGGACGAAGACAGCACGCGGGTGGTGAAGGTGGAGCAGTTGCCGCCGCCGTGGTCCGCGTGGACCAGCAGGCACATATCCAGCAGCTTTGCTTCCTCGTGGGTGAACTTCTGATCCGGGCGGTAGGTGCTCAGAATGTGCTCTGCCGTGCTCTGGCCGGGCTTGGGCAGATGGAAGAACATGCTCTGCTTATCATAATAGCGGCGCTTCATCTGGTAAGCGTTCACCATCATGGTGGGCATGCTGGCGATCAGGTTGATGCTCTGGTTCAGAATGTTCTCCAGGCTCAGGTCTTCCGCGTGCTCATCGTAGGAGTACAGGCCCAGCACACAGCGCTGCAGCTTGTTCATCACGTTGGGCGAAGGGGCGTTCATGGTGTCCATGAAGCCTTCCGGCAGGGCGCGGTGCTCGGCCAGGATATCGCAGAAATCGTCCAGCTGTTCCCGGGTGGGCAGGCTGCCGAACAGCAGCAGCCAGATCACTTCCTCAAAGACGAAACGGTCGTTGCGGTAGGCCTCGTCCACGATCTCGTCGATGGGCACGCCGCGGTAGATCAGCTTGCCGGGGATGGGGATGATGTGGCCCTCCTGGTCCTTCTTGTAACCCACAACGTCGCAGACATTGGTCAGGCCTGCCAGCACGCCGGTGCCGTCCGGATTGCGCAGGCCGCGCTTGACGCCCAGCCGTTCGCTGGTCTCGGGGTCGATGTAGTTGTTCGCCATGTACTCCTCGCACAAGGTGCGCATGGTGTTGGGGTCCAGGGTCGCCACTTCTGAATGTGCAAAATTCATGGGGAGTTCTCCTTTCATCCTATGTTCTGATACTTTCCCTTCCACCCGCATTGGTGGACATAATTCTATCATAGCGCTTTTGTGCAGTAAATTCAAGCATCAACTGCGCCGCAGCCCGTTTTTCCGGGCAAAAACGTCATTTTATGCGTTCTTTTGCAAAAGAGGAAATGCTTTTTTCGCATCGTTTTGCATCCTGTTTCCGGTATTCTGATTTAAAAAACACGGTCGTCGGAGGGGGTTCGGCTATGAAAAAGTTTTTTCTGCTCTTGTGCGCGGTACTGCTGGTGCTGGGCAGTGCGCTGCCGCTGGTGAGCTATCGGCTCACCCGGGCCGTCCTTGCGCCGGAAACGCCTGCGGCATCGGAGGATGCTGCGCCCAGTGTACCGCCTGCCGACAGCAGCGCGGCGGAAGCACCCTCCGCCGATTCTGAGACCTTCCGGTTCGAGGACAGCTCCACCGGGCAGGTGGTGGAGCTGTCCCGCCGGGACTATGTTCTTGGTGCCGTGGCCGCCGAGATGCCGGTGAGTTGGCCGGACGAAGCGCTCAAGGCGCAGGCCGTGGCTGCCCACACCTATGCCCTCTATTGCCGCGACCATTCCGCCGCCGAGAACGGTGCCTGGCTCACCGCCGACCCTGCCCGGCGGCAGGGCTGCCTGACCGAGCCGGTGCTGCGCAGCTACTGGGGCACCGCTTATGACGAAAACTATGCCAGGCTCTCGTCCCTTGTGGACGAAGTACTGGACGACCTCCTTACGTATGAGAATGCCCCCGCCTGCACCAGCTACTTTGCCATCTCCAACGGCCGGACCGAGGCCAGCGAGAACGTCTGGGGCTCTGCCCTGCCCTACCTCGTCTCGGTGGACAGCAGCACCGACCTCGCCGCCGACAACTACGAATACACCGTCACCTTCTCGGCCGCACAGGTGCAGCAGGCACTGGCTGGGCTGGGGCTGACCGCCGACCTCGCCGCGCCGGAAAGCTGGTTCGGCCCGGCCGAGCTGACCGCCGCCGGGTATGCAAAAGCACTCCCGGTGTGCGGGCAGATTGTCTCCGGCACGGCGCTGCGGCGGGTGCTGGGCTTGCGCAGCACCTGTTTTACGGTGCAGTACCAGAGCGGGAATTTCAGCTTCACCACCCGGGGCTACGGCCACGGGGTCGGCCTGAGCCAATGGGGTGCAAAAGCGATGGCCGAACAGGGCGCAGGGTATGCGGATATTTTAGCGCATTACTACCCGGGGACACAACTGCTGCGGTAAATTTACAATTTAAAATGCTCTCCGCTCCGCTCTGAGCATATCAGCGGAAATTATATTTCTTTTTGAGCTCCAGAAAAATCTGCGGATTTTTCTGGAGTTCTTTTTCACGGGATGGGGCCATAACAGGAAGCTTCATCTTATGAAATGTTCCACGAATCAAACGTTGTTTTCCGTACCGACCCTTTCTGTGAAAAAGTAAATCGGCAAAGCCCGCAGGCTTTGCCGATTTACAAATACAAATAATTTTTCCTCTGAATATGGCCAGAGTGAAACGGCGGCCATTTTAAATGGTTACGCTCAGATACGCACCATGTCCGGCGTGATCTCCGCCAGCGAGTGCGCACCGCACATCTGCATGGTGTCGGCCAGTTCCCCGGCCAGCTTGTCAATGTAGCACTTCACGCCTTCTTCACTGCCGCCGTACACAGCCGTGACAAAGGGGCGGCAGATCAGCACGCCGTCTGCGCCCAGTGCCAGCGCCTTGAACACATCCACACCGGTGCGGATGCCGCCGTCCACCAGCACCTTCACGCCGGTGTCCTTGAGAGCCGCTGCGATCTCCGGCAGCACCTCGGCAGTGGCAGGGCACTGGTCCAGCACGCGGCCGCCGTGGTTGGACACCACGATGGCAGCAGCACCGGCTTCCTTTGCCTTCAGCGCGCCCTTGACGGTCATGACGCCCTTGACGATGAACGGGCGCTCGGCCAGCTTGACGATCTCGGCCAATTCTTCCACGCTCTTGCTGCCGGCCGGCGGGGTCATGTTTTTCAGGAACGGCAGACCCGCTGCGTCCACATCCATGGCCACGGCAAAGCAGCCGCTGGCCTTGGCCTCGGCCATCTTCTCCTTGATGGTGTCGATGTTCCAGGGCTTGATGGTGGGTACGCCGCAGCCGTTCGCCGCGCCGATGGCCTTGGTGGCCATCTCCATCACGGTGGGGTTGGTGCCGTCACCGGTGAAGGCCGCGATACCGTTCTCGGCGCAGGCACGCACCAGCACATCATTATAAGTCATGTCCGTGTAAGCTTCGGAGTAGTGCAGGTTCACGGCACCCACCGGGCCCGCAAAGAAGGGGTAGGCAAACGTCTTGCCGAACAGCTCCACATGGGTGTCCGGGGTGCCGCCCTCGCACAGGGTGTCCATGTTCACCCGGATGTCGGCCCACTTATTATAATTGCGGATGGCCGTGTCACCCACGCCCTTGGCACCGGGGCCGGGGATCTGGTTTTTGCAGGCCACGCCGTTGCACACCGGGCAGGCCTTGCAGTATTTGCCGATGCACTCGCGGGCATTGGCCAGCACTTCCGAATAAGTCATGATAAAATATCCTCCTTTGTTCCTCTTTCTGCGGCGCAAAACGACCTGCCGCAACACTCTCTGCCCTCATCATAGCCCCGTTTTTTTCCTTCGTCAAGAGCTTTGGATATTTTCTGCGCCGGTTCGTTCCGGTCCTCCTGCGCAGGAGCGTCATTTTTCTCCAAATTGCAATTTTTTCGAAAAAATCCTTGACAAATATTCCTCTTTCAGGTATTATAGTAGGGCGCTGAGGCGCGGAACTGAATATGGAAAGATGGCTGAGTTGGTCTAAGGCGCACGACTGGAAATCGTGTAACGTGTCAAAAGCGTTCTGGGGTTCGAATCCCCATCTTTCCGCCAGAAGTCCGGAACTGAAAAGTTCCGGACTTTTTGTTTTTCCGCCGTTTTCCGCATTTGAAAAAAGTCCTTGACAAACGGGCTTCTTTCAGGTATTATAGTGTGGCGCCAAGGCGCAGAACTGAATATGGAAAGATGGCTGAGTTGGTCTAAGGCGCACGACTGGAAATCGTGTAACGTGTCAAAAGCGTTCTGGGGTTCGAATCCCCATCTTTCCGCCAGAAGTCCGGAACTGAAAAGTTACGGACTTTTTGTTTTTCCGCCGTCTGCTTGACTTTTTGCTCCGCTTCCGCTATGCTGAACAAAATATCGTTTTACCGAAGGAGGATCATCATGGCTTCTTCCCGCAAGAAAAGGCGCGGCCTCTCCATTGCTGTCATCGTGGTGCTGTGCCTGCTTCTCATCGCCGTTGTGGCGGCGGCCGTCGGCTACAGTCTGGTCGCCCGCCGGGTCAAGGCCCTGCAGGCCGGGGCCAGCTTCACGCTGGATTACGAGATCACCCCCACCGCCGACTCCCCTGCCCTTTACGGCATCCTGCAGCAGGCCGGGGCCACCAACGGCACCGTCACCGGCCAGTATGAACCGAACGCTTTGCAGCTGAGCATCGCGGCAAAAAAGGCCGTGATCCCGGCCGACCCGCTCACCCGGGTATACGTCAGCAGCGACGAGACCCTTTATGATGTGGGCCAGCTGTACCGGAACGTCCGCACTTCCATCACGGATGCCTATCCGCTGGCCGGGCTGCTGATCCCGGATTGGTCGCTGGGCAGCTACATCTCCCAAAGCCAGCTGGCCAGCCTGCTGGGCGTTGGCACCGAGGCCACCAGCCTGCAGGACGTGACCGAATTCCAGCTGGATGCAAAGGGCCTGCAGCGGGTCCAGCCGGAAAGTGCAAGAGACGGCTACCTCTACTTCCAGCTGAACACCGGCAGCGCCGGTACCGATGCCCCGGTGCTGGTCGTCGGCTTCCAGAAGGACAAATTCTTTGACGACGCCATCCCGGTGGAGCTGCAGCTCACCATCCCGGCGCACGATGTCACCATCCGGCTTTCCGGCACCGTGAGCGCCCGGACCGTATCGCTCACCGCGCCTACCTCCCGCATGAAGGATGACGACATCCAGACGCTGGTGCAGATCCGCGAGACCATCCAGAGCGTTCTGCAGTTCGTGCAGAATGCATCTTAAACGCAAAAAAGCAGACGCGATGCGTCTGCTTTTTTGCGTTTCTTATCATTACCGGTCCAGGATGCGCCCGTCGGTGGAGAAGGTCACCACATTCCACGGGATGAACTTGCCGCTGTTCTTCAGGGCCGTGACGGCGGCATGTTCCAGCCCACCGCAGCAGGGCACCTCCATGCGCAGCACGGTCACGCTCTTGATGTCATTGTTACGGATGATCTCGGTCAGCTTTTCGCTGTAATCCACGGCGTCCAGCTTCGGACAGCCGATGAGGGTGACATGGCCCTTCATGAACTCCTCGTGGATGTTCGCGTAGGCATAGGCGGTGCAGTCGGCGGCGATGAGCAGCTTGGCACCGTCAAAATAGGGCGCGTTCACCGGCACCAGCTTGATCTGGCAGGGCCACTGCGCCAGCTGGGACTGCAGCGGTGCAGCGGCAGCGGGTGCGGCTGCCTGCTCCCGGTGGAACTGGCGCATGGCGCTGCCCGGGCAGCCGTGGAAGGCCGGGGCGGCAGGCTTTTCGGCGGCAGCCGCTGCCTTTTTCTGCTTGTTCTCCAGCACGGCCTGCTCGTCGTAGGCGGCGGCTTCGCGCTCGGTGAAGGTGATGGCACCGGTGGGGCAGCCGGGCAGACAGTCGCCAAAGCCGTCGCAGTAGTCGTCCCGCATAAGCTTTGCCTTGCCGTTCACAAGGCCGATGGCTCCTTCATGGCAGGCGGTGACACAGGCCCCGCAGCCGTTGCATTTTTCTTCGTCTATATGAATGATTTTGCGGATCATGGGAAAGTCCTCCTTGCTTTGATGAACTGAGTATACTATAATCAGGCCAAAACTTCGGTTGCCATAACCACGAAACGAGGATTTTTTCATGAAACTTGTTCCTTCGCCTTTGTTCCAGGGCCTTTCGCCGGCTGATCTGGATGCCCTTGCCGCCGCCGGGCTGCTGCGGCAGAAAACATTTGCAAAGCACACCGTCATTTTCCGCGCCGGGAGCCGGGTGCAGGAGATCGGCGTGGTGGTGCAGGGCACCGTCCACATCGAGAACCTCGATCTCTGGGGCACCAAAAGCATCCTGAGCAGCATTTCCGCCGGGCAGGCCTTCGCCGAGACCTATGCCTTCTGCGGCGACGCACTGATGGTGGATGCCGTTGCCGCCGAGGACTGCACCGTGCTGCTGCTGAGCACCCGTGTCCTTTCCGACGCCAGAGTGTCCCCCGCTGTGCGGGATACTCTGCTGCGCAACCTGCTGGCCGTTTCCATGCGCAAGAGCCTGAGCCTTTCCCAGCGCATCTTCTGCACCACACCCAAAACGGTACGCGGCCGCCTGCTGACCTACTTTTCCGCGCAGGCGGCAAAGGCGGGCGGGCTGGAGTTCGACGTGCCCTTCAACCGCCAGCAGATGGCCGATTACCTCAACCTGGACCGCAGCGCCCTCTCCAAAGAGCTGTGCAAAATGCGGGACGAAGGCCTGCTGGAATTTGAAAAGAACCATTTCCGGCTGAACGAGCTGCCGGAATGACCCCGGCCCAAATGCATAAAAATGCCCGCCGCATTTTTCGAAACACGGCGGGCATTGCTTTTCTCGGTCAGGCTCAGACCGTTTCCTTCACGGCCTTCTTGCGGGGTGCGCACTTGCGCTTGGGCTTCTCTGCTGCAGGCTTTTCCTCTGCGGGTGCCTCGGCCTTTGCGGCGGGAGCGGCTTCGGCCGTTTCTGCCTTGGCAGCCGCCTTCGTGGTCTTCTTGGCGGCAGTCTTGCGGGCAGGCTTTGCGGGCTTTTCGGCCGGTGTGGCTTCAGCCTTCACGGCGTCCTCTGCCTTTTCTTCCGCAGCCGGTTCTGCCTTTGCGGCAGCGGCCTTTTTGGTGGTGCGGGGCTTGCGGGCGGCAGGCTTTTTAGCCGGGGCCTTTTCCTCGGCGGGGGCAGCTTCCGCAGCTTCCACGGCAGGCTCCTCAGCCTTCTTGGCGGCGGCACGCTTTGCGCGCTCCTTCACCTCATTGATGGTCCACAGCTGGTCCTCTGCGCCGGGCACTTCCTGCCAGATCTGCAGCACGGTGCCCACAGCAGCACCCATGCCCACGGTGTCCACACACTTGCCGCCGGCCCAGGACGAGCGCAGGCGCACGGTGCCTTCCGGGGTGGGCTGGACGCTCCACATCTGGGAGGTGCCGCCCACATCCTCCCACAGATGCAGCCAGGTGCCGTTGGCGGTGCCGGTCATGGTCAGGTCCAGCAGCTTGCCGGAAGCGCGGTTGCGGATGCGGTAGACGCCGTCGCCCACGCGGACGAAACTCCACTCCTGCTCGGGCTTGTGCTCATACTTGCCCAGACGAACGGTGCCGCCTTCCTTCACGCCCTCCACAGCCTGGATGACGTTGCCGGTGTGCGCGGCGATGGTGTAAAAGTGATCGGCTTCGATCACGGTCTGTGCGACAGTTTTCATCATTTTTTCCTCCCTATGGTTCATGGCCGGCCCTGCTCTGCCTGCGGCGGCCGCCCATATTGTCCGGTGCCTGCACCAGCGTGCAGGCCTCTTTGTTCTCCTCATGGTAAATGATACCACATATCGTGATTTTTCACAAGCAATTCGACCATCCTTTAGCAAAACTGACAAAAAGCTCTGCCCTTTCGGGTGGTTTTTCTCCCGCTCGACCGGCCCAAAGCGTGCATTTTTCTGTTTCCGGGGCTCTCGACTTTTCGCCGCAGCTGCGTTATACTATGTGCCGGTGCTCCGTGCACCCGCCAGAATCATCCGCCGCCCTTTGTCACACAGGGCGGTTTTCGCATCCTATAAAAAGAAGGAGGTCCTTTCATGACATCCGATGAACTCAACATCCGGCAATATAAAAAGATGACCGAGACGCCCATCCCCAAGCTGATCTTAGGGCTGGCGGCTCCCACCATTTTAAGTATGCTCATCACCAGCATCTACAACCTGGCCGACACCTTCTTTGTGGGCCAGATCTCCACCAGCGCGTCCGGCGCGGTGGGCGTGGTTTCCAGCCTGATGGCCATCATTCAGGCGCTGGGCTTCACGCTGGGCCACGGCTCCGGCACCATCATCAGCCGCAGCCTGGGCAGCCGCAACACCGAGGCCGCCACCCGTTTTGCTTCCACCAGCTTTTTTACGGCACTGGCCGTCGGCGTGGTGCTGGCCGTCATCGGCCTTGCGACCCTGCCCGGCTTCATGATGCTGCTGGGCAGCACGTCCACCATTCTGCCCCACGCCTGTGCCTACGCGCGGCCCATCCTCATTGCGGCTCCGCTGATGATCTCCAGCCTTGTGATGAACAACATCCTGCGCTATGAGGGCAAGGCCAGCTTTGCCATGATCGGCCTGGTCACCGGCGGCGTGCTGAACATCGTGCTGGACCCCGTCTTTATGTTCGGCTTCGGCCTCGGCACCGCCGGTGCGGGCATCGCCACCGCCCTCAGCCAGACCATCAGCTTTGGCATCCTGCTGTCCATGTTCCTGCGGGGCAAAACGGTCAGCCAGTTCCGCATCACCGCCGTCACCCGTGAAGCCCGGGAGTTCGGCATGATTTTGATCGGCGGCGCGCCCAGCTTTGGCCGCCAGGGCCTGCAGAGCATCGGCGGCATGCTGCTGAACATTGCCGCCCGCAGCTACGGCGACGCCGCCGTGGCCGGCATGAGCATCGTCTCCCGCATCTTCATGTTCATCATCTCGGTGGCCATCGGTGTCGGGCAGGGCCTGCAGCCCGTAGCATCCTTCAACTATGGTGCCCGCAAATTCCGCCGGGTGCGGCAGGCGGCCATCTTTACGGTAGGTGCGGCCTTCTGTATGCTGGTGGTGCTGGTGGGCCTATGCTGGCTGAACGGTGATGTCCTCATCCGGCTGTTCCGCGACGACCCGGAGGTGACGGCCATCGCCCTGCCCGCATTCCATTACCAGTGTCTGGCCGTGCTGCTGCAGCCGGTCATCGTTGTGGCGAACATGACCTTCCAGAGCGTGGGCAAGAGCAGAGTTCCCATAAAACAGTATTTGCAAAAGTTCCCTAAATGGGGAAGATTTGGCGTGACTTCGGTCACGCCTTTTCTTTTGCTTCCAGTTCATCCAGAGGGATGTACCCCAGCCCATCGTACTTGATATGGATGTGCTGCACCCGCTTTCCGCTGGACTTATCCGGGGCATCCACATAGATAGCCGACACCAGTTCACGGAGAGCATAAGGGGTGAGTTCTTCAATATGAACGTACTTGTGCGCTTTCTGGACGAACTTCTCAATATTCTCGATCTGCTGTTCCTGTACTTCGATTTCCTGCTGGATAGAGAGGGCTTCCTCTTCCAGATGCTTCTGTTCGGCATCGTAGCTCTGGCTCATCATGTCAAAGCGTTCATCGCTCAGCTTTCCGCTGGCGTTATCCTCGTAGATTTTCATGAACAGCCGTTTGAGGTCTGCAATCCGCTTCTCATTCCGGGCAAGCTGCTTCTTCAGGACGGTCAGCTTTTCGGTGCTTTCCACCCGAAGCTGCTCCTCCATGACCTTGCGGAAGTAGTCTTCATGACGGAGAATGTAGTCCGTCACCCGCTGAACATGACTCAGCACACGTCCTTCCAGAACCTTTACCCGGATGAAGTGTCCCTTGCACTTGCTCCCGTTCTTCTTGTGCAGAGAGCAATCAAAGAAGTCTTGACTGAAGTCCCTGTTGTTGGACGAACCATATTGCATCTTGGAACCGCAGTCAGCGCAGTAGACCATACCGGAGAAAATGCTGCTCTTGCCTGTCCGGGTCATGCGGTGACGCTGGTTACGAATCTCCTGAACCTTTTCAAACACATCATCGTCAATAATGCGCTCATGTGTATCCGGGAAGATAGCCTGATTTTCCACAGGATTCAGATGTCTCTTTTTATCCCAGATAGAGTTAGTATAGGTCTTGAAGTTGACTGTGCAGCCAGTGTACTCCCGGCGTTCCAGAATCAAACTTACTGCTCTTTTATCCCAGCGGTAAGGGTCTTCCGGGGCAGGTGCGTTTGTACTCCGGCCATGGCTCAGCTTGTAGGCGGTGGGAGTCAGAACTTTGTCCACCCACAGTTGGTTTGCAATTTGGGTCGGGCCACGTCCCTCCATGCACATGGAGAAGATGCGCTTCACAATCGCAGCCGCTTCCGGGTCAACAAGCCAATGCTTCGGGTTCTCCGGGTCTTTCACATAGCCGTAGGGGACATTGACCGTCAGCGGTACTCCACGCTCTCCCTTGGCCTTCTGGACAGCCCGAATCTTGCGGCTGGTATCGCGGGCGTAAAACTCGTTGAACCAGTTCTTAATGCCCGCAAAATCGTTGTTTACGCTGTTCGGGTCAATGGTGTCGTAGTTGTCGTTAATGGCAATGTAGCGAACGCCATACTGGGGAAAAGTGAAGTTTGTGTACAGACCTGTCAAGGCAGAATTGCGTCCCAGTCGGGACAAATCCTTCGTGATAACGATTCCTATATGCCCTGCTTCGATCTCGGTCAGCATACTCTGGAAGCCGGGACGGTCATAGTTCGTGCCGGAGTAGCCATCATCCACAAAGAACACCG
>ENA-UONX01001547-UONX01001547.1-human-gut-metagenome-genome-assembly--contig:-P74old-NODE-1547-length-20958-cov-5.226714_pt1 | contig 20958 bp, 16 predicted proteins | sample MGYA00242466_ERZ724013 | MGnify/ENA metagenome assembly ERZ724013 | reverse complement strand
GTTGATGCTCATTCCCAACAGTCCTATGATGCCAATCACAATGCCCAGCACCATCATGGCAGTAGAACCGCTTCCAATGACTTTCATGGAAAGACACATTCCCACTCCAGTAATCAGGGCAAAGGCAATGCCAAAGGAATAGGTGAAAATGGTTGCCGGCAGTTTGGCTTTGGCATCTAATTTTCGCAGGGCGATTACTTTTGAGGTATCTTTCGGGGCGTATTCGTTTGCAAGAGATTCTGCATAAATTTTATCGGTATTCATAGAGAACAACCTCCTTCATTTGATATTCTTATGATACCAAATCAAAGAGGAAAATGGAACAACAAGATTTGCAATTTTTGTGGAGTTCTGCAATTCGTGCAAAAAACCGCTTACTTTTTCAGCGAATCTTCCACTGCTTTTTTTACTTCTGCTGCTGCCTGTTCCACACTTTTTCCATTTAAGGAAACCAGAATATCTGCATATTTTTCATAAAGTGGGCAGCGTTCCGCATATAATTCCGCCAGATTGTTGGCGTTTCGACATATCACCCCTCGGGTTACCAGATCGCCTACCTGTGCAGCAATTTCTGGCAGGTTTCTCTTCAGATAAACGACTTTGCCGATTTGCTTCAGATGGTTCATAGCAGTATCGCTGTAAATGGCACTGCCGCCTGTGGCAATGATGGTGTTTTCCGCTTGTACCTGCTGTAAAATACGGCTTTCCAGTGCAATAAACCCCTCTACACCGTGTTGGTCAATTAAGTGCATCAGGTCACAGCCATAGGTATCCATAATGATATCGTCTGTGTCCAGAAATGCATAGTGCATGGAATCGGCAACTAATTTTCCAAGTGTACTCTTACCGGAACCAGGCATCCCAATAAAAATAAAATTTGGCATCTTTCATGTCTTCCTTTCTGTTTGCTGGATTGTATGATGGTTTTCATTATATCATTTTTAATATCGAATTGCAAGATGCTTTTTAAAAACCAGTAAAAAAAGCGTTTCATTTCGGCGAAATGTAAAAAATACTTGCAATTATACGAAAAATGGTTTATAATAATAGGGTAAATGAAGAGAAAAAGGAGTCTTTCAATATGAATATGGAATTTATCCGAAAACTGCCGATCCCACAGGAATTGAAGAAGCAGTTTTCGTTGTCTGACAAGTTGATTGCCGTCAAAGCAGCAAGAGATGCAGAGATTCAGAAGGTATTTACGGGTGAATCTGATAAAAAGCTTTTAATTATTGGACCCTGCTCCGCAGACCGGGAAGATGCTGTTTTGGACTATACCTGCCGTCTGGCAAAGGTGCAGGAAAAAGTTGCAGATAAGCTGATTCTCATTCCGAGAATTTACACCAATAAGCCGAGAACGACCGGTGAGGGCTATAAGGGGATGGTACATCAGCCAGATCCGCAGAAGAAAGAAGATATGCTGCAAGGCTTGATTGCCATTCGGCAGATGCACACAAAGGCAGTAGAAATGACGGGCTTGACTTGTGCAGATGAAATGCTGTATCCGGAGAATCATCGATACCTGTCCGACCTGCTTTCTTATGTTGCAGTTGGTGCACGTTCTGTGGAAGACCAGCAGCACCGTTTGACTGCAAGCGGTTTGGATATTCCGGTTGGTATGAAGAACCCAACTGGCGGTGATCTTTCTGTCATGATGAATTCTCTGGTTGCAGCACAGGCAAGTCATACATTCTTGTATCGTGGCTGGGAAGTGCACACTGCCGGCAATCCGCTGTCCCATGCCATTTTACGTGGTTATGTAGACAGTCAGGGGAAGTCATTGCCGAACTATCACTATGAGGATTTGATTCGGTTGTGTGAACTGTATCAGAAGAAAAATCTTGCGAATCCGGCAGTGATTGTGGATGCAAACCATGCAAATTCCGGCAAAAAGTATCTGGAACAAATCCGTATTTGCAACGAAGTATTGCACAGCTGTCGTCACAGCAATGAAATTCGTGCCTTGTTTAAAGGTTTTATGATTGAAAGTTATATTGAAGATGGTGCACAGAAGATTGGGGAAGGCGTTTATGGCAAGTCCATTACAGACCCTTGCCTTGGCTGGGAAAAGTCAGAACAGTTGATTTATACCATCGCTGACCAACTGTAAGAGTCATACAAAAGAAAATACAAAAATGAGCAGCTTCCGCACAGAACGGAACTGCTCATTTTTTATGATGGTCATGTTGTACTTTAATCGCCTAAACGATTGAGTCCATAGGTTTCGTCCAAATATTGTTTTCCGGTTTCTGTTGCAAAATAAACATTCCGAAAATGGGTGATGGCTTTCTTTGTCATTTTTTCTTCTCTGGCATTCACTAAAAAATCTGCTTCAATTAGGATTTGAAAGTCCATGCCATCAATTTCTGTATAGGTGTGGTGGTGTCCAACCAAAAAGCAAACCCGATCTACAAACGGCTCGGAAAAGCCAATTGCCAGCAGCATGGCACGGGCAAGCGGCGGACCTTCTTTCTCTTGATAGGCACCTGCAGCGGAGCGGTATTTTCGTTCCGCTGCATGAATGCCGATATCATGTACCAGTGCGGCGGCTTCGATACGCAGTTGCAGTTGTGCATTAACCTGCTCACTTTGTGCAATCGCACTGGCAAAGGCGTATACTTTCATAAAATGGTGAATTCGCTTGGGGTCATCATGGTACAGCGTGATCATGGCTGTGACCAGTTCATTTATTTTTGAATCCATAAACCAAATGCCTCCTCTATCCTGGAATCCAAATTCCGTTCTTAGTATAGCAGATAGATTTATAGAATTCGTGAATATAACATGTTACAAAATGAAACAAATTAAGCCGCTGCAACCTTCATTGATGACTCGTTCCAGTGTTTCCTGTAGTTTTAGGCGGGCTTCCATCGGCATTTTGCTCAGCTTATTGTGCAGGCCTTCATTGACCAGTTCATGCAGGGATTTTCCAAAAATATTGGAAGACCAGATTTTTGTAGGATCTTCTTCAAAGCCCTCCAGCAGGTACATGACCAACTCCTCACTTTGTTTTTCTGTGCCCACAATTGGACTGACTGTGGTATGAATGGATGCTTTCATCATATGAATAGACGGTGCAGAAGCACGCAGTCGGACACCATACTTGCCGCCTTGCTTGATGATTTCCGGTTCTTCCAGCGACATTTCTTCCAGCTGCGGCATAACAATACCGTAGCCGGTTGCTTCTACTGCCTCCAGTGCAGGGGCAATTCGATCATAGGATTTTTTAATTTTGCAGAGTTCCGTTAGAACAGGGAAGAGGTCACTTTCACAAGTCAGCTGTAAGCCGGTTGTTTCACCCAAAATCTGATAAAAGAGTGCAGGATTTATGGCAACGGATACAATTGCATGACCGGTGCCAAGGTCGATCTGTTTGACTGAGGCAGAGAGAATATGTTCGGCAGAGGCGAGCGTTTCTGTCATTTGTGGCACATCTCGCACATATTGCAGTGGTTCCGCAGCAGCACGAATACTGGAGAACACCGATTTCCGCAGCCAATGTTCTGCATCCAGTGCAGTAATCCACCCAGCTGTTTGAATTTCCACTTCCCGAATGGGGAACGCATAGAGCAACTGCGTCAGGATGGCTTGAATATCTGTTTCATCCAGTTCCGGACAGCAGACGGGCAGGACTGCTGCATGATACTTTTGCCGCAGGTTTTCACAAAGAGCCTCTGTCTGGCGGCTGTGGGGTTCCACTGCATTGACCAGTATCACAAATGGCTTTTCCAGCTGCTGCAATTCCTGAATGACCCGTTCTTCGCAGGCAGCATATTCTTCTCTTGGCAGGTTGGTAATGCTGCCGTCCGTTGTCACCACAAGTCCCACTGTTGCGTGTTCTGTGATGACCTTTTGTGTACCAACTTCTGCTGCCATGCCGAATGGAATTTCTTCTTCAAACCATGGCGTTTTGACCATGCGGGGCATGTCGTTTTCGATATAGCCCAGTGCACTGGGCAGAATATAGCCGACACAATCCACCATGCGAATGCGGAAGTGTGTGTGTTCGCCGATGGTGATTTCTGCTGCTTCCTCCGGAATAAATTTCGGTTCGGTTGTCATAATGGTCTTACCAGCAGCAGACTGCGGCAGTTCATCTACCGCACGCAGCCGCTTGGATTCTTCCGGAATATGGGGGATTACCAGCTTTTCCATCAGCTGTTTAATCAAGGTAGATTTACCGGTTCGCACAGGACCGACAACGCCGATATAAATATCACCGCCGGTTCGCCTTGCGATGTCCTCATAAATATCTTTTGCCATAGCGTTGCCTCCTTAATATACAATCGGAATAAACAGCATACCGGGCTTTGTCAACGTATCCCCTGTCAGGTCATTTTCCGCAGAAATAGCAGATACTTTCGTATTGCAGCGTTTGGCAATCTCCCAGATGGATTCGCCGACAGTACCATAATAGAGCCGCAAAGCACAATCACTGTCTCGTGTCCGCTTGCGGTTTTCATCGATTGTAACCGCAGAAAGACAGGTTTCCTGTGCTGCCGGATAGAGCATGCCATGTAGGGAGATGGAGGCTTTAATGGAAATGCTGCCGTCTGCGGCAAGGTGGAAAGAAGATTCTGCCGGTTCTGCCTCTGCATAAAGAGTTGCCTGTTCCAGTGGAACTGTTGTGGTAAGCAATTCCTCAAATGCTTCCTCTTTTTCCAGCAGGAACGGCATGCCTTCGGCATCCTTTGCCAGTACGCTGCAACAAAGCATGCCACTGACCCGAATGCGATTTTGTTCTGGTACAGGTGCAGCACTGACATTTTTAATTCGACACTGCAAATCGCTGACAAAGTCCACCGGTGTATCTCCGGCAGGGATGGCAGCGGTACAGGAGAACTGTTCTTTCAATGGAACGGGAATGCCGTCAATTCGCAGTGATGTGCTGGTGCAGTCACAGAGATATGCGGTAGAATAGGCGTCTGTCACCACTTGTACGGATGCCGGTTTGCATGCCATACAGGTCAAACGAATGTCTGCTTCGCACTTCAGGCAATTCTGCTCGCCACTTTTATCAGCAGTTGGTTTGCATTCACAGCGAATCACTTGTACTGTTGCCATGCCGGTGAAGGATTCTTCAATCTTTTCCATATCTACAATCTGGCTGTAGGGAATGGTGAACTGCATGGTTTCTGGTTCTGGATGTTCTTCGGATTCGCAGCGGTAGAGAATAGAGACAGCAACCTCACCGCGTGCCACAAATTTACCAGCAATGATGGATTGTTCCCCTTGTTCTGCCCGTGCGGTGCAGCGGAGAATACTATGGATCGGTGCTTTTGCCGCATTCAGTTCGATTTCCTCTGAAAGAGAAACGACTTTTACCGCACGTTGTTTTTGGCTGGCATAGGCAATGGTCTGTTTGCGGCATTGCATGTGCATACCGAACACATCAGAAATGACTTCCTGCATCCGTTCTCCGGTGATTTGAATCCGAACCGAAACAGCACCTCTGACATCCAGGCGGCGACGGCTGACTGCACGGCAATTGGCGTAGTCTGTCTTTGCCTGCAAAGTCACAGACGGATTTTCCGGCTTGGTTTGCAGTTCCAGATTCTTGGTGTAATGCATCGTTTGGTTGACACATTGTAGACTATGGCTGCCATTGCCGCAGTAGAGAATACGAATATCTACTTGCAATTCATAGTTGAGTCGGTTGCCATTCAGCTGGTAGTCTATGACAGATGGCTGCATTTCACAGCTGATGATGCGGAAAATTTCAGGGTCATAATCCGGCAGGACATAATCCAGCTCTACGCCTTGTTCCTGTGTTTCCTCCAGAATGCGTTCTGTGACGGGAATGCGTTCCCGATTCAGTTTCAGTTCCATGCGGTATCCTCCTTATTGTCCCGTGCGGGGTTGATGTTACTACAATCTATGCAGACAGGCAGCTTGATATGCTATTGCTGCATCAAGGAAGAAATTTTGTTTGTACATAAAAAAAACATAAAAAAGATAGGAAATCGCTTTACACTTGTATTTCTATCCCAAATGTGAAGAATAAAAAACTTGACATTCCGGCGTTCCTGTCGTATAATAAAGCTACATGTGATAGTTCGTTTCCGAAAACAGATTCTAAAATGACTGTTTTTTGGTTTTGTGATAAGGTCTGCTTGCAAACTTGTTTGGAAATGGCTGCATTTTTTACAATGCATGATCATATATTATATTTATTTACAATCTTACAATGCAAATGCGGCAAATAAAAAGAACAATGATCAGGGAAACACCACAGCGGCAGTAATACAGGCTTGCCAGATTATGGTGATTGTTGCAAAACTTGTTTTTGATTTGATTTATTTGTATCGGATGTATCCAGTTATGGAAATTGCACAAACTATGACGCAGCAGAACGGAAATTGCGTCGCTTGTGCAATGCCTTCTGCCGCATTTGCGAGCAGAAAGAGAGGTTTTTTATTTGGCTACGAAAGAAGGAAAAGAGGGAAAGGCAGCAGCACTGCCGAAAAAGCGGAATTATCGACGTAGAATGCCGAAGCAGAATAGCGGAGACCTTGTAAAGACAAAGGGGCGTGCAAAGACTGTTACCCGCACAGCAGCATTTGCGGCATCTCAGAACCGTTCCAATCACAAACAGGAAGTGCGGCGGACACCGGTTCGGATTATTCCGTTGGGCGGCTTAAACGAAATCGGAAAGAATATGACTGTGTTCGAGTGCAGCAATGATATGTTCATTCTGGACTGCGGTCTGGCATTTCCGGATGGTGATATGCCGGGCGTTGACATTGTCATTCCAGATTTCACTTATGTGGAGGCAAATCGGGATAAGCTGCGGGGTATTGTGCTGACGCACGGACACGAGGATCATATCGGCGGCTTGGCATACCTGTTGAAAAAGGTCAATGTTCCGATCTATGGAACAAAGCTGACGCTGGGACTGGTGAAGGGTAAGCTGGAGGAGCATGGTCTGGCAAATGCGGTGAAGCTCTGTGAGGTGCAGCCAAAGCGAACAGTGAAAATGGGATGCATGGGTGTAGAGTTCATTAAAGTAAACCATTCCATTCCGGGTTCTGTCGGGATGGCAATTCACACACCGGCTGGCATTATTGTGCACACGGGTGACTTTAAAGTAGACTTTTCTCCTGTCGATGACGATGTGATTGATCTGGCACGGTTTGGTGAACTCGGCAGCCGTGGTGTACTGGCATTGATGGCGGATTCCACCAATGCAGAACGTTCTGGCTTTACTCGTTCTGAGCGGACGGTTGGGGAGTCCTTTGACAAACTGTTTAAACGGGCAACCGGTAAACGGATTATCATTGCAACATTCTCTTCCAATATTCATCGGGTTCAGCAGATCATTGACAATGCACAGCGTAGTAACCGGAAGGTTGCCGTTTTTGGCAGAAGTATGGTAAATGTCATTTCCACTGCATTGGAACTGGGCTACTTGAATGTACCGAAGGGAATTTTGATTGACATTGATGAGATGAGCCGCTATCCCGATGAACGGATTGTGCTGATTACCACTGGCAGTCAGGGGGAGCCTATGTCTGCACTGACCAGAATGGCAATGAACAGCCATAAAAAAGTGGTGATTACCCCGAATGATTTTATCATCATCTCTGCAAATCCAATCCCTGGAAATGAAAAACATGTGACCAGGGTGGTCAATGAACTGATGAAATCCGGTGCAGAGGTGATTTATGAGGCAATGTATGAGGTACATGTTTCGGGACATGCTTGTCAAGAAGAATTGAAATTGATTCAGGCATTGACAAAGCCGAAGTTCTTCATTCCTGTGCACGGGGAATATAAACACTTGGTAAAACATGCACAGATTGCCTATTCTATGGGGATGCCAGAGTCCAATGTTATTATCGGTGAAATCGGCAATGTCATCGAAACAGACGGGGTTTCTATGAAAGTGGTATCACAGGTGCCGTCCGGTAGGGTGATGGTCGATGGTCTGGGCGTTGGCGATGTCGGCTCAATTGTATTGCGTGATCGGAAGCATCTGGCTCAGGATGGTTTGATTATCGTTGTCATTGGCATTGAGCGGACTGCAAATTTGATTGTTTCCGGTCCAGATATTATCTCCAGAGGTTTTGTCTATGTACGGGAATCAGAGGAACTGATGGAAGAAGCAAGACAAATTCTGTTGGATACCTTGCAGCACTGTTCTGCACAGGAGTTGAAAGAGTGGGGAACCCTGAAAAATAAACTGCGGGATGTCCTTTCTGATTATATTTATGGAAAGACCAAACGCAGTCCGATGATTTTGCCCATTATTATGGAAGTCTAAGAGAACGCTGCCGTGTAACAGGGGGTGTGAACGATCAAAAACAAACTGAGACGAATTCTGCTGTTGGTGACAGGTGTGCTGATGCTGCTGAGCCTCGCAGTGCCGTTAGTTGCAATTTCTTTTCTATATGATAATTGTAATGCTGCACTGCTGTTTTTGCCCGCACTGCTATTGAATGCACTCTTTATTGTGCAGTTGTTTTTTGCGTTTCGCCGACGGTATCCAATTAACCGGATTCGGGCAGATATGAGCAGTGCAGAAACACCGGTGCTGGAACAGCTGACAGTGCCGGTTGTACTGGTGCAGGAGAATGGTAGTGTATTTTGGTATAATACAGCGTTTGCTGATCAGATTTTGCAGGAGCCAGGAAAGGGAAAACAGCTGGTGCAGCGATTGCTGCATCTGCATACTTACGCTTCACAGCCGCAAGATCAGATCGTAGAATTTCAAAATCGCAGCTATCAGGTGCATAGCATCTCCTGTATGGCACAGAAAGATGCTGCCCCACTGCATGCCTTCCAGTTTACAGATGTCACAGAGCTGCTGCAATGGAAGCGGGATTTTGCCAGTGCAAAGCCGTGTGTACTGCTTTTGGTCATTGACAGTTATGATGATATTTTGCAGTATGCCAAAGAAAGTGAAAAGGCACAGGTTTCTGCTGAGGTGGAAAAAGTGCTGGAGCAGTTCATGGCAGGGACAAACGGTGTGATTCGTAAAATTGAAAATGATATGTTCTATGCGGTGATGGAAACACGGCATCTGCGTTTGATTATGCAGGAAAAATTTAAAGTATTGGATGAAGCCAGAAAGATCCTGGTCAATGGTCGGATCCATATTACATTTTCCATTGGGGTCGGTTTTGGTGCAGAGTCACTGGAAGAGAGCGAAAAATTTGCACACCAGTCACTGGATATGGCACTGGGACGGGGTGGCGATCAGGCAGCAGTGAAAACGGAAAATGGATTCTGCTTCTTTGGCGGGACATCCAAAGGTGTGGAGAAAAAATCCAAGACAAAAATTCGTTCGATTGCCACTGCTTTGCAGGAGCTGATTGAAAATGCGGATCAGGTATTTCTAATGGGTCACCGGTTTGGCGATTTGGATGCAATTGGTTCCGCCTGTGGTCTGGCTGGTGCCATTGATATGATGAAAAAGCCGGTTTCGATTGTGGTCAATCAGAAAAATTGTCTTGCCGGTCAGCTGATTCAGCGGATGAAAGATGCCGATCGGCCGCCGGAGTTTATTGAACCGGAAGAAGCGATGGAGCGGGTCAGCAATAACAGTCTTTTGATTGTCGTGGATACGCATAATAAAGATATTTTGGAGAGTGTGGAGCTGTACAAGGCTTGTCGTTATGTGGCGGTGATTGACCATCATCGAAAGAATGTCAACTTTATTGAAAATGCTGTTTTATTTCATCACGAGCCGTATGCCTCTTCTGCATCGGAGATGGTGACAGAAATCATCCAGTATTTTCGTTTGGATGGGGAGATACCGGCAGCGAATGCAGATGCCTTGCTTGCTGGCATTACATTGGATACCAAGAATTTTGTCATGCGAACCGGTGTACGAACATTTGAAGCAGCAGCGTATCTGCGGAAAATCGGTGCAGATACCATACAGGTCAAGTCTCTGTTTTCCAGTACGATTTCCATGTATCAAATACGTTCACAAATCGTGGCACATGCAGAAATTTATCATAAGAGTGCCATTTCCGCTGTGAAAATGCAAGATGCCGATACTCGTGTGATTGCGGCACAGGCAGCCGATGAGCTTTTGGGCATTCAAGGCGTAGAAGCGTCGTTTGTATTATTTCCAGACCAAAATGGTTTCAGCATTTCTGCCCGTTCTTTGGGGGCAATGAATGTGCAGCTGGTTATGGAAGAACTGGGCGGCGGCGGACATCAGACCATGGCAGCCACACAGATTGCCGGTGTCACATTGCAGGAAGCAAAGGAACGGCTTTTGCAGGTATTGGAAGCTTATGAAGAGAAAAAGTAAAAGAAAGGCAGGAGGACATTTATGAAGGTAATTTTTTTGCAGGACGTAAAAGGATCTGGAAAAAAGGGAGAAGTAAAAAATGTTGCAGACGGCTATGCACGCAATATGCTGTTGAAGAAGGGGCTTGCAGTGGAAGCAACGCCGAAAGCACTTTCCGAACTGGCAGGCAAGCAGTCTTCTGCTGCTCACAAGATTGATGTGGAAAAGCAGCAGGCAAAGGAAACCGCAGATATTTTGAATGGCAAAACCGTGAAGGCGGTTGCAAAGGCTGGAACAGGCGGACGACTGTTCGGTGCCATTACTGCTGGTAATATTGCAGATTTGATTGCACAGCAGTATGGCTGCAAAGTTGACAAGAAGCGGATTTCGCTCAAGACGGATATTAAGAATTTTGGTACGTATGAGGCAGAAATTCGCCTGTATGCCGGTATTCTTGCCAAAGTAACGGTAGAGGTCGGCGAGGCGTAAACATACCATAAGAAGGTGCAGGATGACATGGGCGGACACAGTTCGCCCGTATCTTGTTTAATGAGGAGTTTTAGATGGCACAGGAATTGGGAAATGTAGAACAAATGGAGCTGCCCTATAGTTTAGAGGCAGAACAAACCATCCTTGGGGCAATTCTGATTGATGCCTCCGTGTTGTCCATTGTTTTGGAGAAGGTGAAACCAGACAGCTTTTTCAATGAGCAGCATCGGGCTTTGTTTCAGATTATGCTGCAAATGTTCACCTCCGGTGAAAAGGCAGATATTATTACTGTTTTAAATGCCGCAATGACAGAACATATTTTCGATACCGCAGCGGAAGGACGTGCTTATCTGGGGGCACTGGTCAATCTTGTACCATCTGTTGCAAATATTGAAAGCTACTGTAATATTGTTGCAGAAAAATATTATATCCGCAGCTTGGCATTTGTGGCACGCTCCATCTTGCAGGACATCCAGACAGGGGAACAAGATGCACAAATGTTGATGGATGCTGCGGAGCAGCGTATTTTTGACATTCGGAAGGGGAAAGATACACAGGGGCTGGTAAAGCTGGGCGATGCGATTTGTGAGGCATATGATCATATTGGAAAGATTGCCGGACCGGACAAGGAAAAGTATATCGGAGCCAGAACGGGTTTTAAATACCTAGATACCATTACGTCTGGTTTGAACAAATCTGACCTGATTTTGATTGCAGCCCGCCCGGGTATGGGAAAAACCTCCTTCGCTATGAACATTGCTGCCAATGTGGCACGGCGGGGCGATCGGGAGGTGGCAGTTTTTTCACTCGAAATGTCCAAGGAGCAGTTGGCAACTCGTCTGCTTTCCACAGAGGCACTTGTGGATTCCAATAAGCTGCGGAGCGGCTTTTTAACCAACGATGACTGGGTGCGACTTGCCACCAGTGCAGGCGTATTGAGCGGTTTGCCCATGTACATTGACGATACTGCTGGTATCACCGCACAGCAGATCAAAGCAAAGTTGCGGCGGATGAAAAATGTGGGCTTAGTCGTGATCGATTATTTACAGCTGATGACTTCTACCCTGCGGACAGATAACCGTGTGTTGGTAATCTCAGAAATTACTCGCCAGCTAAAGATTATGGCAAAAGAATTGGATATTCCTGTTATTCTATTGTCACAGCTCTCCCGTGGTCCGGAGAGCCGAAATGACAAACGACCGATGCTGTCTGATCTGAGAGAATCCGGTTCCATTGAGCAGGATGCGGATATTGTACTATTTTTATATCGAGATGCTTACTATAACAAGGAAAGTCCAACGCCGAACATTTCAGAATGTATTATTGCTAAAAACCGGCATGGTGAAACTGGTACTGTACAGATGATATGGGACGGTCAGTTCACACGGTTTTCCAATATGGAGATGCAGCATGAGGCATAAACGAACAGCAACGCTACCAGAGAAAGTACAATTGTTTTTGCAGCAGCATCACATGGTGCAGGCTGGTGATACAGTTTGCTGTGCTCTGTCTGGTGGTGCGGATAGTGTTTGCTTGCTGCGTTGTCTGCTGGAGTTAGCAAAACCTTTGCAGCTGCAAATAACTGCTATTCATGTCAATCATCAGCTGCGGGGAGAGGAGAGTGAGCGGGATGCTGCATTCTGTGCAGCACTTTGTGAACGCTTGCAAGTGCCGTTGCAAATGGTACGCTGTGATGTGACGGCATATGCCAAACAGCAGCACTGTTCGATCGAAACGGCTGCACGGGACTGCCGTTATGCTGCTTTTGCATCCGCTGCGGCAACGCATGTTGCGACTGCACATACGGCATCTGATAACCTGGAAACCATGCTGCACCGTGTGATACGGGGCAGTGGACTGCGTGGGCTGGCAGGGATTCCGCCGATACGGGATCGGTATATTCGACCGCTCCTGACCATTACCAGAACAGAAGTAGAAGCGTTTTTGCAGACGCTGGGGCAGGATTATGTGACAGACAGTACCAATGAAACGGATGCCTACACTCGAAACCGAATTCGACATGATTTGATTCCAAAGATGCAGCAGCTGAATCCATCATTGGAACAGACTGCAATTGGAATGCTGCAAGCATTGCAGATAGAACAGGATTATATGGCAAAGCAAGCGGAAGTAGTATTGCAAGCCCACCGAACCACAGACCAGACGCTTTCCGGTTTGCTGACAGAACATCCTGCTATGCAGCTGCGGTGTATCATGCAGCTTCTGGAACAGTTTGGGATTTCCTATGATGCGGCAAGGCTGTATCGCTTGCAAATGCTGCTCTCTACAGGCGGTAATTATAATTTGACAGACCGCTATTATGCACATTGTCAGAATGGTTGTATTTCTATTATAGAGCATACACAACCATCTCTGGAACCAGTGCCGCAGGTGCTGCAATGGGGACAAAATCAGCTGTTTTCTGGTTTTTTTGTCGAGGCAACACTCATCGAACTGGAAAAAAATCGAAATCCTCTAATTGTTCATAAAAAGTTATCAAAAATGCTTTTGGATTATGATAAAATAAAAGGTGTTATTTTCTTGCGGGGTAGGCAGTACGGTGACCGTGTGCAGTTTGCCGGTCATAGAACCGTTTCTTCTGTGAAAAAGCAGATTTCAAAACAGGTACCGCCGCAGAGAAGACAGACACTACATTTCCTCGCTGATGAGGAGGGCACTATCTTTGCGGAGTTTTTGGGTGTGGCAGCCCGTGTGCAACCGGATACAGAAACCAAGCGACTGCTACAGATCGTCATACGACAGGTTTGAGGTAGCTGCAGAAAAAGTATATCCGTAATGCCTATTTCCGCATAATATCAAAAAAACGGCAGGATGCCCTGCCTGAAAGAATGGAGTGAACAATTTGACGCCAAAAAAGAGTAAGGGAATTGGAGCATATTTGTTGGTTGTTGTGTTGCTGCTGCTGGGGGTATTTTTTATCACACAAAATGTCGGCGGAAGAGAAAATGATACACAATATTCCGAGATCATGAACTACTTTGACGACTATGATGTAAAAAAATATACATTGGATTTGGGCTCAGGCGAGTTGAAAATGACCCTGCAGGACGATCGCATCATTACCTATGAAGTGCCGTCTGTGCAAAGATTTTTGGAGGATGTAAAGGACTATCGGAAGGATTACAATGAAAAACATTCCAATGCACCGTTGCAAATGGACTACTATAAGGTGAAGGATTCGTCCTGGATTTGGACGCTGCTGCCGACAATTTTGCTGCTGATTATGGGCATTCTACTGTTTGTGTTTATGATGCGGCAGGCAAACGGCGGCGGAAAATACACTTCTTTTGGCAAGGCAAACATCAAGAATCAAGCGAATACCCGGAAGGCTACCTTTGCAGATGTTGCTGGTGCGGATGAAGAAAAACATGAGCTGGAGGAAATTGTAGATTTTCTGAAAAATCCAAAGAAATACACGGAAATTGGTGCAAGAATTCCGAAAGGCGTTTTATTGCTGGGACCGCCCGGAACTGGTAAAACCCTGTTGGCAAGAGCAGTCGCAGGAGAGGCTGGTTGTCCATTTTTCTCTATTTCTGGTTCTGATTTTGTAGAAATGTTTGTTGGTGTCGGTGCATCTCGTGTGCGGGATTTGTTTGAACAGGCAAAGAAAAATGCACCATCTATTATTTTTATTGATGAGATTGATGCAGTCGGACGGCACAGAGGTGCTGGTCTGGGCGGCGGTCACGATGAGCGGGAACAGACTCTGAACCAGTTGCTGGTGGAAATGGACGGCTTTACCGGAAAAGACAACGTGATTGTTATTGCAGCAACCAACCGGAGAGACATTTTAGATCCAGCCTTGCTGCGTCCGGGACGGTTTGACCGGCAGATTGTGGTTGGCTATCCAGATGTAAAGGGAAGAGAAGCCATCTTACGGGTGCACACCAAAAAACGGCCGCTGGCACCAGATGTGGATTTGGCAACCATTGCAAAATCAACCGTTGGTTTTACTGGTGCAGATTTGGAAAATCTGGTCAATGAAGCTTCTCTGTTGGCTGCACGGCAGAATAAAAAAGCAATTACCATGCAGGAAATTCAGGAAGCAACCATTAAGGTGATTGTTGGACCGGAGAAGAAATCGCACAAGGTTTCTGAAAAGGAAAAGCGGCTGACGGCTTATCATGAAGCCGGTCACGCTGTGTGCACCTATTATTGTGACCATCAGGATAAAGTACACCAGGTTTCCATTATTCCGAGAGGTATGGCAGGCGGTTACACTATGTCCCTGCCGGAGCAGGATAAGTCCTTTGTCAGCAAGCGGGAGATGGAAGAGAATATCGTCACCCTGCTGGGCGGACGGGTTGCAGAGCAGCTGGTACTGGATGATATTTCAACGGGTGCATCCAATGACTTGGAGCGTGCGACTGCAACTGCCAGAAAGATGGTAACACGGTATGGTTTCAGCGAAAAGATGGGGCCAGTGGTTTACGGCAATGACCAAAATGAAGTCTTCCTTGGAAAGGATCTGGGTTCCTCCAGAGATTATTCCGATCGGGTTGCCGGAGAAATTGATGATGAAGTACGCCGGATCATTGAAACGGCGTATCAGCAGGCAACGCTACTGTTGCAGGCACATATGGATCAGCTCCATCTGCTTTCAAAGTATTTAGTTCTGCATGAAAAAATTGAACGAGATGACTTTGAAAAGCTGATGCAAGGTAAAATGGATCCCTCTACATTTGTAGAGGAGCAGTCGGCAGAACAGCCATCTGAACCGGAAGCAAATCAACCGCCGGAACAGGCATAAAAATTATACCATAAAAAGAATGGGCTACTGTATTAAAAACTGTACAGTAGCCCGTTTTGTAGTTGCATGATTATTTATTTTGCCCAACAATTTTATTCGCTGAACGGCAACAGGTGAATAGCAAAGCGTTTTCGCTGGCGGAGGGCAAGGACATTTCATGGATATAAATTTTCATTAAGATCAAGTTAGTTTATGCTGCTTTTTTCTCCAACTCTGCCCGAATCTGTTGCCAAGCGTGTTCTGATACACCTGTGAGCTTATGCCGATGCACATGCTTTCCCTGTAAGTAGAAGAACACATTGCAAAGACCGCATCGTTTGCCAGTTCTGGTGCGGGTGATCTGTACACATACCACATTGGAAATGGGTGCAATGATGGTGTGAAAAATAAATCCGCTGCTATAGTGCAGGTAAAGCCTGTCATTTTCGATCCACATGCGAGTGCGAATTGCTGAGACACAACGAATTAACAGAAACCAGCCGCATGGCAGGAGCAGCATCCAGCCAAAAAAGGAGAAACGCATATAAATCAGCGGAAAGAAATGTTTTGTCAGTATCATTGCAGTAAGAACCATTCCCGTCAGTAAAAGCGGCTGCCAGATGAATAGCCAGATACGAAACAGGCTGAATGTTTGTTTCGGTTTCTTTTTTCCGATGATATCCGGCTGGTGTTTCAGAAGTGGCTGTAGAAAATGTGTTGCATGAGATTTTTGCAGCAATGGCATTAAGACTGGCAATTCGTTTTTTTGATTGCCATAGCCAGGGCAGCTGATGTGTACAGACATCAGACGCAGCAGTTTCATCATAAGATTTTGACGAATATCAATGTAGTTTACTGCTCCACGCCGCAGCCGATAACGATAGGGAGAAATTAGCCCACGATGTATGGAAAATGCTTTTTGGTCAGCAAAAAAACGAAAACGGCTGTATCGCAGCAGGTTGCCAATAAAGGAAATCATCCATGCTGCCAAAATCAAAATGGACACTGTGATGGCTAGCCTGGGGATGCCCTTAAAGTAGGCAGCTGCTTGATCGGTTAGTGTCATTAGCAACTGTTCTGCTTGCAGTTCTTCCAGCAAGTCTCGTGTAATTCTACCGCCCTGAAAGAAGATAGCAGCAATATAGATTGCACCAGATAAGCTGCTGGAGAAGAGAAACGAGAATAGCAGCAGGCGGGCAATATGCGGTCGGTGCTGTTTTACCTCCGGAGCGGAACGCATCAGAGGAATCACTTGACGGATCGCTGTGAGGTCTGCACGATACAGGAGCAACTGCATATCCGCACCAGCAATGTCCTCGGCACCAGTGTGAATCCAAAGTCGTACAGCACCGAATGGCCGCAGATAAAAGGCATGTTCCTCTGTTACAGAAGTGATGCTACAGCAGGGGATTTCTGTCTCTCGTTTTAAGAAAATGCCGCTTTGTCTGCGGATGACTTCTGTATTATAGGTAAATCCGCAGTAAAACCAGCGGATTGCACCATAGGTGAGAATCAACAGGCAAATCAGCAGATCAAACCACGCTCCATGCAGCCATGCAGCAGCTTCTTTTGCAGAGAACGGAAAAAAATGTGCGGAACGCAGCAACGGAAAAATCAAAAGCCAGAGATTTTTCGCAGTATAACGAAAGATTTTAATTGGATGTTCATGGAGCATGCGTTTCCTCCTGTGTAACGGGATAAAATAGATCAGCAAACCGAATACAGAGTTCTGCGGCATCCTTTTTTTTCAGAAAGAGAAGCAGCATGGTGCCGCCGTATGCGTGCAACGGCAAAAAGATCATGCCAGTGTATTGACAGAATGGTGTCTGAATAATGGTACTGCATTGCAGTGCACGAAGTCGCATCCGTTTTTCCCGATGAATGAAAATACCTGTCACAGAAATAATATCTTGTTCTGTAATGGTATAGCTGGTATTGCGAAACCAAAGCGGCAGCAGAATAAAAATACAAATGAGTGCTGCCAGCAGGAGAAGGAGACAGATGCCATTGACAATGTGAGCCGGCACAATCATTAACACATAGCGGATGGCGGCAATCAAAATCAGTGCCAGTGGCAGACAGATGAGTTGTAGTAGATATTTTGCATGAGGGTCAGGGCGGTATATTTTTTTTGTGTGCGTCATGATAGCCTCCCATTTATTGAAATAAAGCATAGAAAATGGAACAAATGTATAATATTATTATAACCATTTTAGCGATGTCGTCAAGCACTTGTTTATGACAGGACTGTCGATTTTATGAAAATATGGAGGAAATGCAATGCTGGAACAAATCAATCAGTATATTTGGGGCAGCGGTTTGCTGGTATTGCTGTTGGGGACGGGTTTGGTCGTCAGCATTCGTACCGGGTTTTTTCAGATTTTTGGTATCCCGACTATTTTACGCAGTACATTTGGCAGACTGTTTCGAAGAAAGGATGGTGCAGCACAGTGGAAAACCTGTTCTGCTGCTCTTGCCGCTGCCATGGGAACTGGTAACATTGTTGGTGTTGCCGCAGCACTTGCCGCTGGCGGTGCAGGTGCTGTCTTCTGGATGTGGGTATCTGCTTTTCTTGGCATGATGTTGACGTATGCAGAAAATTTGCTTGCAGTTCGTTTTCGTGCAGCAGGAGATGACAGGGCTGTTGGTGCACTTGCTTATTTACAGAATGGCTTACACAGCAGATTTCTTGCTGGGTTATATGCAGTGTTTTGTGTGCTGGCTTCTTTGGGGATGGGGAACATGACGCAAAGCAGTGCAGCGGCAAATGCGTTGGAAAATGGCTGTCATATCCCGGTCAGCTGGACTGGAGTCGTTTTAACCATTCTGTTACTTTGTACGGTATTGGGTGGTATGCGTACGATTGGCAATGTAACACAAATTCTCATGCCGATTTTGTCTGGTTTTTACTTACTGGCAGCGATTTTAGTTTTGTTTCAGAATCGCATGCAGCTGCCACACGCAGTCAGTCAGATTTTTCAAGGGGCTTGGCATCCCGAAGCCGTCGGAGGCGGTACACTGGGAACCGTTATTGCGGTGGGATTGCGACACGGTGTTTTTTCCAACGAAGCCGGACTTGGCAGCAGTGCTATGATTCACAGTCATACATCGGATGCTGTCACCGGACAGCAGGGCATGTGGAGTATGGTGGAAGTGTTTTTAGATACAATGGTTTGCTGTACACTGACGGCTTTGGTACTGCTTTGTACTGGAACAGGAGAAATGGGCAGCATACAAGGGATTACAGCTGCCTTTTCCAGTGTGTTCGGAACATTTGCTGAAACCGCCGTTTCGTGGGTGATTGCCTTGTTTGCACTGGCAACTTTGTTGGGGTGGTGCTGTTGTGGAGAAGTGGCTGTGCGGTATCTTGGTGGTACACGCTGTGTGATTGGGTATCGATGGGTATATTGTCTGGCAGCTGGTTTAGGAGCGGTTCTGGAACTTTCGACTGTCTGGACGCTTTCGGATATTGCCAATGGTCTCATGGCAGTGCCGAATCTGTTGGGGATACTGCTGCTGTTTCGTAAAAAATATATGAAATTGTGAAAAGGGGGAACCCATGCGTTCTATTTCTTTGTGAATTTCACAGAAGATTTCCACTTTGAAATCTTGTATTTTTGCAGGAACAAAAGCACCAGTCCGCATATAAATATTCCGATACTGATCCATTCCGAGGTGGAAAGACCCAGCCAGATGCCACGTTCTGCATCATAGCGAAACTGTTCTGTCACCATACGAATGATGGCATATGCCAATAAATAAAATGGAATCACTCGCTCTTTCTTTTGTAGCTTTCGGAAGCAGAGTTGCAGCACGAGAGCCAGTACGAGATTCAGTCCACTTTCCAACAGCTGTACAGGAAATAGTGGTATGTCTTTTGGAGCATTGCTGATGGCATTTTTGAGACAAATGCCAATCGGCGGATCAAACGGAATGCCATAACAGCAGCCAGCAAAAAAACAGCCAATCCGACCAAAAGCATGGGCAAGCGGTACAGCCGGTGCAATACAAATTAGATAGCGTTGCATGGGTTGTTGTTGCTTATGCGTGTAAATTGCCAGTGCTGCCAGACCTCCGATCAGACCGCCGTAAAAGACAAAACCGCCTTCTAAAATACTGGAAACCGTTTCCCATGTTATGCCATAGGTTTGAAACATTTGGTGAATGTCCGAGTAGGAGACAAGTAGGTAAAGCAGTTTCGCCCCCAATAGACTGCCAAATAAGATAAATACGCACGCTTCCAGCATGGAAAAGCGAGCAAGCTGGATTTGTTTTGCATTATGCAGGGCAAGCAGAATGGCAAAAATGCCACCGAGTACACAGCAAATGCCATAAGTGCCAAGAGAAAGTCCAAGTACAGAGAGAATTGGATACATACAAACTCCTTATATAAAAATGCAGTCCATATCCTCTGCATGAATCTGCGTGCAGGACATGGACTGCGTGATATTGATACGTTTATGGAATGTAAAAAATTGGTCATGTCAGAAGTTCAAAGCGTGGAGTTATAGTAGTAGTCATAATTCTCAGAGAATTCATCAGAAAATTCTTTTGAGAACTCCTCGAAAAATTGATCCCAAACGCCGCTGTCACTGGCGGAAATGATTAGAACCATGTAAATCAGCCATACTGCATTTAGGAGAATGCCAATAATGGAAAGTACAATACCAGAAACTGCAATGCCGTTGGAATTTTTCTTGTTCTGTACAATACCAAGAATTAAACCAATGATGGCTGGAATCAAACCAAATCCATAGCAGCAGCAAATGGCAATTGAGCAGATCCCCAATACCAGTGCAGCAATACCAAAGCCATTACTGTTGTTGGTCAGTGGCGTATTGGGTGTGCTGTAAGAACTGCCCTGATAAGTAGGTGGAACCGGATTGTAGTTGGTTTGATATGACTGATAGGAGGAATTGGTGTCATATGTATTGTGATCCGCAGCGTCATTGTGAGGAATATTGGAAGGATAAGAGGATTGCTGCGGTGGAATTTCATCTGGGCTTGAATGATATGACTGTGTTTCGTTGTAAGATGGCTGTTCCGGTGTGACGGGTGGTATATACGATGTATCTTTTGACGTTGCATTTGCCTCAGAAGACGTTTCTGTTGTTGGAATTTCATCTGGAATAGAGGGAATTGTTTCCTCTGGTGCTGGAACAGCGTCTGGTGCAGGAGTGGCTGCATTTGGTTGTTCTTCACCACAGACAGGGCAAATCAAATCGGTTTCTTTTAAAGGATGCCCGCAGTTTCCGCAAAAAGGCATGAGAAAAACTCCTTTCGAATGTAAGTAGGGTTGTGATTTATTTTAACATAAATTTTGAAAAATGTCAAATCAACTTTTCAATGCGGCTCCTGAAATGTTAGAAACGCTTTCCTGTTTCCGTTCGCTGTTCCTGTTGCTTTTTTAAAATACGAACGTCATAGCCAACAAAATGTAAATTGGTATAAGTTGCAAAGATACGGGAGGTAATTC
>ENA-UONX01001538-UONX01001538.1-human-gut-metagenome-genome-assembly--contig:-P74old-NODE-1538-length-21015-cov-5.972233_pt1 | contig 21015 bp, 18 predicted proteins | sample MGYA00242466_ERZ724013 | MGnify/ENA metagenome assembly ERZ724013 | reverse complement strand
GACGGAGCAGCTGGCATTGCAGCACAGAGACAACTATAAGATTGACCCAGCTTTTTATGACCAGTATGATGTCAAATGCGGCTTACGGAATGCAGATGGAAAAGGTGTCCTTGCGGGCTTGACGGGGATTAGCACGGTACGTGCCACCAAAATAGAAAATGGAGTGAGTGTACCGGCAGAAGGGGAATTATTCTATCGGGGGTATTCAATTTCCGATTTGGTAACGGGTTTTATTCAGCAGGGGCGGTTTGGCTTTGAGGAAATTGTATATCTGCTGTTGACTGGAGACCTGCCGACACAAGAGGAGCTGACAGACTTTCATAAGTTGCTTGCAGATTATCAGTTTTTACCGGATCATTTTAAAAGCAGTGTCATCATGCGACTGCCGAGTGACAATATTATGAATGGTATGGAGAAATGTGTACTAGCACTGCACTCTACAGATCCGAAACCGGATGATATTAGCATTCCGAATGTGATGCGGCAATGTCTGGAACTCATTGCACGTTTTCCCTCGCTGGCAGTGTACAATTACCAGATGACACAATACTTCCACAAGGGCAGCAGTATGGTGCTGCACAAACCGGACAAAACGAAAACAATCGCAGAAAACTTGCTGGCAATGATGCGGAACGATGGACAGTATACAAATCTGGAAGCACGGCTGTTGGATTTGGCATTGGTTCTTCATGCGGAACACGGCGGCGGTAACAATTCCACCTTTACGATGCATGTTGTGACCTCTTCCGGTACAGACACCTATTCCGCTATTTCAGCCTCGCTGGGTTCCTTGAAAGGTCCAAAGCACGGTGGAGCAAACTTAAAGGTTATGGAGATGTTTCGTGACCTGAAGGCACATGTGACAAATTGGAATGACCGGGATGCCATCCGGAATTATCTGCTCAGCCTGTTGAATCGGGAAGGGTTTGACCGCAGCGGTTTGATTTATGGATTGGGGCATGCGGTGTATACCGTTTCGGATCCAAGAGCCAGAATCTTAAAGAAGTTTGCAGAAATGCTCTCCGACGAGAAAAATATGCATGATGAATTTCATTTGTATGAGACGGTGGAGGAAATTGCGACAGAGCTGCTGCTGGAGCGGCGGAAGACCACCAAGGGCGTTTGTGCAAATGTAGACTTTTACAGTGGTTTTGTTTATCAGATGCTAGGCATTCCAATGGAACTGTATACGCCAATTTTTGCGATTGCCAGAGTGGCAGGCTGGTCGGCACATCGCATAGAAGAACTGACAAATTCCAATAAAATTATTCGTCCGGCTTATCAGCCGATTGGTATAGAAAGAAAGTATGTACCGTTGCAGGAGCGTGTACAGTAGGCATAATGAACTGCGGGCAAACTGCCACCCCTTGTAGCTGGTAACGTATAGAATAGATCACATTAAATATCATTTGGATAGCAAACAAAAAATGCAATGGAAGGAAGTACTCCATTGCATTTTTCTATAGGATGCCTTATTGTTACATTTCCTTTGGTGCTTCCGCAGTGGTTTCTTCCGGCTTGTTGTCCACCGTCCGCACGGCAAACATCGCTGCATAAGAGTATGGCGGCAACACCAACTTATCTTCTTCGCAGATACCGGCTGCGACATTGCTTAAAGCATATTCACGCAATGCAGCATCGTGCAAATCAAAGTGCATGGTCTTATCGCTCCGATTTAATAGGATGATGATACTTTCTCCTGTGCTGCGATGGAAACGGGAGAATGCCAAAAGCTCCTGCCCTGTCAGCAGGAATTCCATTTCTCCATCTACAAAAACAGAACTGCTCTTCCGCAAAATGCCGAGCTGTTTCGTATATTCCAGCAGGTCCGTGTCTTCGTTGCCCCATGGGAAACAGCGGCGGTTGAATGGGTCTTTCCAGCCCTGCAAGCCGACTTCGTCACCATAATAAATGCTCGGGACACCTGGCAGGAAGAATTGCAGTACCATGGCAGCCTTGAGCAGCTGTTTGCCACGGTTGTATTCTGCCTCAGACAGCCAGTTTTCTGCCATCCAGTCTTTGGATTTCTCGTCGCAGTTCTGTCCGCCGAACCGGTTAATGGCCCGTTCAATATCATGTGTGGAAACAAAGTTCATCAGGACATCTACGGTCTGCTTTGGATAGTTTTCCAGAATGCCCATAATCCAGTCCTTGAAAGCATTGGCATCCATGCCCTTGATATAGTGGAGGATGGCTTCCCGGAATGGATAGTTCATCACACTATCTAACTGGTCGCCAAGCAGATACCGCCGCTTTACGCCGTAGCTTTCCTTGTTGGAAGCATCTTCCCAGACCTCACCAATGACAATCTTTTCTTTCCCGTGCTTCTTGACACACTTTCGCAGTTCGTCCAAAAAGCCGTCTGGCAGTTCGTCGGCGACATCCAGACGATAACCAGCAGCACCCAGTGAAATCCAGTAATTCAGTACGCCGCCATCTCCGCAGATATAGTGCAGGTAATCTGGATTTGTTTCATTGACATTTGGCAGGGTATCAATGCCCCACCATGCTTCGTATTGATGGTCGCCGAAGAAGGAATACCAGCTGTAGTAGGGGCTTTCTGTGGACTGCCATGCACCAACGGTGTCATAGCGTCCGAACTTGTTGAAGTAAATGCTGTCTGCACCAGTGTGCGAGAAAACGCCGTCCAGAATGACAGAAATGCCGTGCTTTGCCGCATCTTCACAGAGTGTTTGGAAGTCCTCATTTGTGCCCAGCAACGGGTCAACATTTCGATAGTTTGCGGTATTATACCGGTGATTTTCATGGGATTCAAAAATCGGGTTCAGGTAAATGCAGGTGACCCCGAGGTTTTCCAGGTAATCCAGCTTGCTGCGAATGCCTTCCAAGTCGCCGCCGAAATAGTCGTTATTCCAGACATGTCCATTTGCATCCGGCTTATAGTACGGCGTGCCATTCCAGTCGTCTCGTATCACACGATCGGTTGGCACATTTTCATGCGGCTTGCCGCTCTTGCAGAAACGATCTGGGAAGATCTGATACATGATACCGCCTTTGAGGAAGTCCGGTGTTTCGTAATGCTTGGAAAATACTGTCAACTGATATAGTTCGCCGTTGTCGATTGTCGCTTCATGGGCATTCCCACGCTTGATATAGTGGCGAGTCCCGTTGCAAGTGTAAGCAAAGTAATAATAATGCACCCCCGCATATTTCGGGCTATATACAACCTGATAGCATTTGCAGCCGTCTTGTTCACCGGCAGCATTCATGGGAAGAAAGCGTTCTTTGAACCCGGTGCGGAAGAGCACCATAACCGGTGGAAAGTCCGGTGTCACGCCCTCCGGCAGATAAATGGTAAATTCACAGTCAGAACGCCGCCGGATGGCACCGAACGGCTTTTTGTACTGTAAATCCCAGCTGTCATAAATACATTGTTTCAATTGGATGTCTCCTTTCCTTTTTGATTCAGCAAGATATTTTCTATCATTTTTTTTGCATTTTCAAAATCACCGCCGCACATGCTGTAAAGATTACAGTATTTCATCGCATTTTCCCGATCACCGAGATTGGCGTAAGCCGCTGAAGCAGCACTTGCTGCCGCTGCCAGACGTTGATTTTGCTGCAATGCATGCAGGGCATAATCCAGTGCCTGTTCATATTCGCCGGTATGCAGATAGAGAACTGCTAAATTCGCATAGGCATATTCATTGCTGGGATCACAGGCAAGTGCCTTGGTATATGCCTCTTTGGCAAAATTCGTCTTTCCGGCTGTGAAATAGACATGTCCTAAATTTGACCATGCACGGGAATAGGAAGGCTCCTGCTCCAAGACCGCCTGATAAGCGGCAATCTCATGATTCCACATCTGCTTGTAGTGATAGCAAAGCCCTTCCATCAGAAAAACGGCGGTATGCTCTTGATAATCGGTACATTTCTTTTCCAATGCAGAAAACAGCTGCAACGCATCGTCATATTGTTGATTGTCATAGTACTGTGTGGCTTTGAAAAATTTTCTTCGGATAGATTTGTTTTTCTGAAATCCCTCTCGCAGAAGATAGCCGTATTTGTCTTCGTAAAAAGCGGTATCCATACAACCTGTTTTCCCTTCTGTTGCAACATTTTTTGGAAAAAGCAGGAGAGAGTGACCTGCTCTCTCCTGCTTTTACAGTGACCTGGAGGCGAAGAATTTTACTTTACGCCCCAGATTTCTCTTGCGTATTCGTTTACGGCACGGTCAGCAGAGAAAATGCCAGCCCCTGCAATGTTATTCAGGGACATCTTTGTCCACTTTTCGGTATCCTGATACAGTTCCGAACTCTTCTTCTGGATGGCTGCATAGGAATCGAAGTCAGCCAATACCATATATGGGTCAATATTTCTCAGAGAGTCTGCTACTTCATTGAACTTACAGCCGTTGATGCCCGCATACATCCGGTCGATACAGCTGTGAATGATTGGGTTCTGATCGTAGTACTGACCCGGATGGTAGCCACGTGCCTTGAGTGCATTGACTTCCTCGGTCTTCATACCAAAGATCAGGATGTTTTCTTCGCCGACTGCATCGCCGATTTCAATGTTTGCACCGTCCAGTGTACCCAATGTCACCGCACCGTTCAGCATCAGCTTCATGTTACCCGTACCGGAAGCCTCTGTACCAGCCAGAGAAATCTGCTCTGAAATGTCACTTGCTGGCATCAGCAACTCAGACAGCGTTACCTTGTAGTCTTCCAGGAAGTAAACGGACAGCTTTTGGGAAATTCTCGGATTCTTCCGGATTTCTTCCGACAGTGCCCAGATCATTTTGATAATTTGCTTTGCCAGATAGTAGCCCGGTGCTGCCTTTGCCGCAAAGATATAAGTCTTCGGTGCAAAATCAGCATTCGGGTTGTCCAGCAGATACTGATACTGTGCCAGAATGTTCATGACATTCAAGTGCTGCCGCTTGTATTCGTGCAGCCGCTTTACCTGTACATCAAAGATGCTGTCGGTATTCAGGAGAATGCCGCTCTTGTTCTTTACATACTTGGCAAACCGCTCCTTGTTGTCCTTCTTGATTTTCCGCAGCTGTGCCAGAACAGTCTTATCATTTTCAAAGACTGCCAGCTTCTTCAGCTCGCTGCCGTCCATCAGGAACTTATTGCCGATTTTTTCCCGCAGCAGAGCCGTCAGACCTGGATTGGACTGATACAGCCATCTTCTGTAGGCAATGCCGTTGGTGACATTCTTGAACTTGTTCGGGGTGTCCAGATATTCTTCATGGAAGACAGACTGCTTGATGATTTCTGAGTGCAGTTTAGAAACGCCGTTGACACTGTGAGAAGCCATTACGCAGAGGGTTGCCATGTGAATCTGGTTGTCCTTGATAATGGACATTCTAGTGGTCTTGGCACTGTCAAAGCCGTTGCGTTCCATCAGGCTTGTACAGTACCGGTTGTTGATTTCTACAATAATCTGGAAGATTCTCGGGATGACCTGCTTTACGAGATTGACATCCCACTTTTCCAGTGCTTCTGCCATAACAGTATGGTTGGTGTAAGCAAAGGTATTGGTGACAATGTGCCATGCGTGATCCCAGGTATAGCCACAGTCATCCAGCAGAACCCGCATCAGTTCCGGAATGGACAGCGTTGGGTGCGTGTCGTTGATGTGAATGGCAACCTTTTCGTGCAGATTGTCCAATGTGCCGTATACGCTCATGTGATGGTTTACGATGTCACCAATTGCAGCTGCACACAGGAAGTACTGCTGACGCAACCGGAGGGACTTGCCTTCCAGATGGTTGTCATTCGGATACAGTACCTTGGAAATGGCATTTGCCATAGAGTTCTGACTCAATGCACTTGCATAGTTTCCCTCATTGAAGGATTGCATATCGAAGCTAGGTGCCTTTGCCTGCCACAGACGCAGCGTGGAAACGCCCTCGCTGCCGTATCCTGAAACATACAGGTCATACGGAACGGCAAGTACAGTATTATAGTTGTGGTGAGAGAGGTAGTGGTAGGAATCCTGCCAATATTCCTGGATGTCGCCTTCAAAGTGTACTTCAATGGCTTCATCTGGCTTTGGATCCAGCCAAACGGAACCGCCCGGCAGCCAGTTGTCCGGATATTCGGTCTGCCAGCCGTCCTGCAATTCCTGCCGGAAAATACCGTATTCGTAGCAGATGGAGTGTCCCTTTGCTGGAATGCCCTGTGTTGCCATGGCATCCAGATAGCAGGCAGCCAGTCTGCCCAGACCGCCGTTGCCCAGACCGGCATCCGGTTCACATTCGTAGATTTGGTCAATATTGATATGGAAGTCATTCAGAATGGAAGTGACATCCTCTACCAGTTCCAGATTGTACAACGTGGTTTTGAGGGAGCGTCCCATCAAAAATTCCATAGAAAGATAGTATACGCTCTTGCCGCCGACGGAATGGGTCTTGTTCATGAAGTGTTGCCGCATGTGCTTGAGCCGCTGCACCATCATAGCAGACAGGGTCTGATAAATCTGCTTATCAGAAGCCTCATCCGGCGATACACTGCATTCCAGCTGCAATCTGTCGATGAACTGCTGTTTCAGTTCTTCTTTTTGCGTGAGTTGTTTTTTCTCCATAATTCTCTCCGTTCCTCGGTGCATTTGAATTTCATTCCTACACTGTGCGGCAATCTACTGCACAGCGGAAGCGGCACCTGCACCGTTGATACCACTGATTCCATCAGGGATTTCCCCGTCATGTAACAAGCAGTCAACGCAATTGTCCTGGACGGCAGTGGGGGATTTCGAGCCTTCCGCCATCGAATATATCCTTCGTTTTCTAAAGGAAAGTGGTCATAGACTGCAGTTATTCTTATTATACTATATTTTCAGCGTATTTTCAATTGCTGTTTTCGCCAAACTTTTCCGACAGGACCCACAGAAAATACAACATTCGGAAAGGAAAGGGCAGAAAGACGACATATTCCTATAAACTGTTGTTTATGATTCTTATGATACACGCCTGCTTTCATTTTATCATCCATTTTCTTGGAATTCAATCGAATTTCTGTAAATTCTAAAAAAATATTTCCGGTTCCTTTCAGAGGGCTTTTCCATATCGGAACGGCACTTTTTGTCTGTTCTTATCGAAAAAAGAGGAAATGCGTTGTGAAACTGTTCAGAATCTTTGTGTTTTTTCCACAAATCCGTCGCTTTTTTTCTATTTCCTACTGTACTTTCTCGATAAAGAAGGGAAAAAAGTTGCGAAAAAGTCTTGCAAAACGGTTACAAGTATGCTATAATAAATGCAGTACGGTAAAGAAATTACAAAACGATTTCTGCCGTGAAACAGTTTCTTTTAGAATGACTGTTTCTTTTGTAATGCAGGCGATCGAGACGGAGAGAGGCCCCGAAGCATACAGGCTGTTTCCGCCAACGGTAGGTTTGCAGGACAATGCACCCTGTTGCAACGAATGCTGTCCTGTCTGTTTCATCGTTTTTCCCTGCATCGAATCCCCATTGCATTGCCGGCAGCGGTCGTTTGGAAATTCGGCTGCCGTACAGCGATGCAGCCATAGACTGCTGTATACGCGCTTTGAAGTGAAGAAACAAAGGAGTATACGTTATGTTCAAAAAACTTTCAGCAGTCGCTTGTTCCTGTGCTACCGTTCTTCTGCTGCTGTTGTCTCTCGTGGGCGGTGCGGTGTCTACCGCAGCAGCATCATTGGATGAGATGACATCTACTGCAATTTCCTGTATTATGTCTCATGAAGGGTCTTATGGCTCTGTTAACCGCAATGACTGTGGTGCTTGCAGCATCGGTAAGCTGCAATGGCACGCAGGAAGGGCATTGAATTTGCTCAAGAGCATTTGCAACAATGCCCCGGATCTGTCACAGTCCATTCTGGGCAATACATTTTACAATGAAATCCTGACTGCTACCAACTGGAATTACAGAACCTTTTCTGTTTCTGAGGGAAACGCTGTTTCTACACTGTTGACAACAGATGCCGGTGTGGCAGCACAGGATGCACTCGCTTTCTCAGATGTACAGGGTTACATCGTTTCCGGTCAGAATAAAGGGCTGACCGATGCAGGTGCATTGGTATTGTATGCCGATATTTATAACTTCGGCAGCGGCATTGCCTCCAGAATCGCTTCCCGTGCAGCTGGTTATGCTGGCTCCTACGGTGCAGTCACACTGGATGATATGTATCGTGCCGCATTAAATGACAGCTATGGTTCGAACAGTGCATTCGTACAGCGTACCAATATGGTATATCAGAGCCTTCTGAGCACAAGCTTTGGCGGAAGTGATACCACAACGGTTCCGCCAACCACAGATACCACGGAAGATACTACACAGGATACAACCACTGTCGTGATCCCTTCTGATTTTTCAGACAGCTATGCAGGCACCTATGTTGTGACTGCCTCTGCTTTGAATCTGAGAAGTGATCCGTCCACTACTTCTTCTGTTGTCACAATGATTCCGAATCAAGCGATTGTAACAGTGACAACGGCAAACGGAGCGTGGGCAGCCGTAACGTATGAGGGCAAGAACGGTTACTGCTCTATGGATTATCTGACCATTGTGCCGGATACCACAACTGTGCCGGAGGAAACCACAACCGAAACTACAACGACTACAACCGAAACAACCACTACAACCGAGGCAACCACAACGACAGAAGAAACCACTACTACAGAGGCAACTACAACGGAAATAACAACCACAGAAACCACAACCGAAGTTACAGAAACCTATGTCACTGCGGAAACGACTGCAACAACCGTAACGGTAGAAAGCAATGTTCCGGGCGGCATTACAGCGACTCTGTACGGTGATGTGGATGGTGACGGCGAGGTGACCGCAATTGATGCTGTTCTCCTGCAAAAGCATATCAACGGTATGGTATTTTTATCCCATGAACAAATGGTAAATGCCGACTGCGTGGTAGATGACGTGTTGGATGAAGCGGATGTTGCTGTTATTTTGCAGCACCTGATTGGTCGTTATACAGCATTGCCAATTTATTAAGTTTGTTCTCTTACGAAAATAACGAAAAAAAGACCTGTGCTGCCGGAAAAAACGGCGGTGGAGGTCTTTTTTCTATTACACAAGATGACAGAAAAAAAGCTGCTTTGCGTTCCTTATCTTACCACTTGCCGCCTTTCATTGCACAAGTTTTTTGTACCAACCCTTTTGGCATGCAAAGGCGAAGCTACATTTCTAGTACGATATAAGGATTGTAAAGCCCAGAGAGGATTTGCCGAGGGCTTTCTGTTTTATGGTGGAAACCAATGACAGGTGAATTGGAAGTGGTTCTAATCCATGAGAAATTAGGATATTGACAAATTCTAAGTTTGTCAAGCTGAGAAAAACAGCCTGAAAAGATTGCGATCCTCTCAGGCTGTTTTTCTTTATAGGCTTGTCCGCATATACGGCAACCATTTTTATCTGATTGTTTTTGAAATTTACTTCTTGCTTCCACGACCGCAGCTGCGTCTCGGCTGGGTCTTTGTAGCTGTACTTGCAGCGGTCTTTGCGGCAGTTGCGGCTGCCTTTACAGTTGTTGTCGTTTCCTTCACGGTTTCTTTTGCCGGAGTCGCTTTGGCTTCTTCCTTTACCGGAGCAGCCTTCACTTTTTCCTTCACAGTTTCCTTTACTGGAGCTGGTTTCCCTTCTTCCTTGGCTGGAGCAGCAGCCTTTTTCGGAGCCGGTACGATTGCGAACAGTTTTGCAGCAGATTCCATGCAGCCATCTACGGAAGCCAATCCAGCTGCAACTGCTTCCGGCAGAGTGGTTTCTCTCCGCAGCAGTGCAAACAAAGTGCTGTTCGGCAGTGTGATAGAAGCCGTGTTATCACGATAGTCATACGGCTGTACGTTCAGCACACCATCGGTTGCCTCTACATAAAAAATACCGGTACCATCTTCTGTCACTTCAATCTGTACTGCCATGTGACCGTTCAGATCGCTGGCGTCTGCTTTGGCGAAGCCTGCTTTTGCAGCGTCAAACATTTCAAAAAACGTCATAATAATGATCCTTTCTGCATGACATTGCACAAATGCAATGTCGGTTGTCTTTTGCAGGATGGGATTTCCCGTTTGGAAAGCCGTCTGCACACTGAATATAGTATAGCAGAAACCAGAAAAAAAGTCAATCCAAATACAAATAAATCATGAAAAAAACGTGGAAATATTTATCTCGTGCCGAAATTTTCATCTGAATTTTGTGCATAATTACAGAAAAAAACTGCAATCTTCTGCTCAGAGTGCATTGCAAAATCGGATTCGTTGATTTTGCAATACCGTCTGATGTAAAAAATCAAAAAAAGATTTGCAAACCCCTTGACAAACGAAAAAAAATCCGGTATACTTGTAAAGCAGTCTACCTTTACAGATAACGGAGGGCTGGACATGGCAAAAGATTTGCGAATGATCCTTTTGCTGGATTGCTACGGTTCATTTTTAACGTCGAGACAGCAGGAGATGATGACGCATTACTATAGTGAGGACTTGTCGCTCGGGGAAATTGCCGCTTTGACTGGTACGACCCGGCAAGCGGTGCGGGACAGCGTCAAACGGAGCGAGCAGGTGCTCAACAGTATGGAAGAAAAATTACAGTTCGCAGAAAAGCTCTGTGCACTGCGGCAAAATTACGCTGTGATTGCAGAAACCGCTGCCGCACTCGCAGAAAACAGTCAGGAATCCATTGTGCAGGATGCCTGTACGGCAATTCGCAGCAGCGTGGAGGCTGGTTTGCAGCTTCTATAAAGGAAAACCGACAGCAGGGAGGGTTTTGCAATGGCATTTGAAGGATTATCAGATAAGCTGGGAAACGTGTTCAAAAAACTACGGGCACACGGCAAGCTTACAGAAGCAGACGTAAAAGAAGCCATGCGGGAGGTTCGGATGGCATTGCTGGAAGCCGATGTCAGCTATAAAGTGGTAAAAGATTTTGTAGCAAAGGTCTCTGCCCGTGCGGTCGGCGAAGAGGTTTTGAACAGTCTGACACCGGCACAGCAAGTGGTCAAGATTGTAAACGAAGAGCTTTGTGCCTTGATGGGGAACAGCAACGCAAGAATCCATTTTCCATCCAAACCACCGTGTGTGATTATGTTCTGTGGTTTGCAGGGTTCCGGTAAAACGACCCACGCAGCAAAGCTGGCGAAGATGCTGAAAAAAGAGGGACACTATCCGCTGCTTGTGGCATGTGATATCTACCGTCCGGCTGCGATTCACCAATTGCAGGTGGTCGGAGAACGGGCAGGGGTCAAGGTCTTTGAAATGGGACAGATTTCCCCTATGATTATTGCCAAAGAGGCGATGAAATACGCAAAAGATCACGGCAATGATGTGGTCATTCTGGATACCGCTGGACGGCTGCATATTGATTTAGAGCTGATGGAAGAGCTGAAACAGCTGAAGGAATTGACCAACCCGAATGAAATTATGTTGGTGGTCGATGCCATGACCGGTCAGGATGCTGTCAATGTGGCAAAGGCATTTGATGATGCACTGGGTATTGACAGCGTTTTGATGTCCAAGCTGGACTCCGATACCAGAGGCGGTGCCGCATTGTCTGTTCTGGCGGTTACTGGCAAACCGATTAAGTTTGTTGGTACAGGTGAAAAATTGGACGATTTTGAGCCGTTCCATCCAGAACGTATGGCATCCCGTATTCTGGGCATGGGCGATGTGCTGACGCTGATTGAAAAGGCGGAAAGCTCTGTCAATGAAAAGGACGCCCGGAAACTGGCACAGAAGCTGGAAGAAAACAAATTCGACATGAACGACCTGCTGGATCAGCTGCGGCAGATTCAGAAAATGGGTTCCCTCAAGTCCATCATCGGCATGCTGCCGGGGGTGGGTGATAAGATAAAAGATGTCGATTTGGATGACAGACAGTTTGTCCGCATTGAGGCAATTATTACATCCATGACGAAGGCAGAGCGTGCGAAACCGTCGATAATCAATCCGTCCCGGAAACGCCGGATTGCTGCCGGAAGCGGCACAAAGGTCGAAGAAGTCAACCGTTTGCTGAAGCAGTTTGAACAGATGCAGAAGATGATGAAGCAGTTCGGTGGCGGCAAAGGTGGAAAGTTGGGACGGCGTGCCAGGAAGCAGCTTGCTGGTATGAATCTGGATCAGCTGCAAAATATGTCCGGTGGGATGCCGGGCGGCATTCCGGGTGTACCACCGGGGCTGATGCCGAAAAAATAACCGCATTCCCGCAGGAAACTGCTGGAGATAGATTGACACCGCCGAGCGGCGTGTGCGAATAAAAAATTCAAACAAGAATGATATGGAGGAAACCAAAATGGCAGTAAAAATCAGACTGAGAAGAATGGGTGCAAAGAAGGCACCGTTTTATCGTATCGTAGTTGCAGACGAACGGTATCCAAGAGATGGCAGATTCATTGAGGAGATCGGCTACTATGATCCGACCAAGGATCCGGCTGCTGTCAATGTCGATGCAGACAAGGTAAAGCAGTGGCTGAAGAACGGTGCACAACCGACGGATTCTGTAAAGTGCATTCTGAAGAAGGAAGGCATTCTCTAAGAACAGAATCCCAGCAGGGTAATGTGGACAGCAGATGATTTTCCATTTGCCAGTCTGCACATTTCTTTGCTGTTTTCCTTTTTGTGGAAAGGAGGAGCATGATGCAGGAATTACTGTATACCATTGTGGCAGGATTGGTGGAAGATCCGTCTGCCATCGAAATTACAGAGGACGCACCGAATGAAGAAGACGTGATCGTGTATCATCTGCACGTTGCAGCGGATGATATGGGTCGTGTGATTGGCAAGCAGGGCAGAATTGCCCGTGCGATTCGGATCATTATGCGTTCCGGTGCTGCAAAGAACAACCAGAAAATTGCAGTTGAAATTGACTGAACCACACAGGCAGGCGTACCGGAGACGGCACGTCTGTTTTTATAATTAGCAGTATTAGGAACAGGAGAACCATATGAAACAGGAACAAATGAAAAAAATCGGGATTGCCGTTGCTTCTTTTCTGGTACTGGTAGTCGGCGGTGTGACAGGCGTACATTTTGTACAGGAACAGCCGGAGGAATCCCAGACAGCAAATGGGATGACAACGGTTGGTACGGATTTGCAGCCGGAACAGACTGCAACGGCTACAGTAACTGATACAACCATAACCGCATCTGTTACATTGCAGGCGGAGCAGGTGTCCGTGGAACCGGAAACAGAACCTTCCGGCAGTGCAGTTTATTATACCTTCCGCAATGACAGCTTGCTGAACAGCCACTATGAGAAGCATGGGATAGAAATGGGATTTGACAGTGCAGGGGATTATGAAGCGGCAGCGAATGCCGTGATTGCAGATGAAGAGGCTCTGCACAAGTTGGAGGCAGAAGACGGGGACGACATTTATTATTTAGAGGATACCAACGAGTTTGTGGTGGTTTCTGGAGACGGCTATATTCGGACGTATTTTGAACCGAGCAGTGGCATGGCGTATTATGAGCGGCAGTAAGTGCGGAACAGGAAAGGAGCTTTTATGAAGGACTATTTGGAGATTGGAAAAATTGTGACCGTGCACGGTCTGCGTGGGGATGTTAAAGTGCAGCCGTGGTGTGATTCCCCGGAGTTTTTATGTGCATTTCCCGTTCTGTATCTCGGAAAGGAGAAAAAAGAAGTCGAAGTCATAGATGCCCGTGTCCAGAAAAATATGGCGGTGCTTCGTCTGGGCGGCTATGAAACGGTAGAACAGGCAGAAACCCTCCGCAACCAGATGCTTTACCTGCACCGGGAAGATGTGGAACTGGAGGATGGCACCTATTTTGTACAGGATTTGATGGGTCTGGAGGTATTGGATGCGGACAGCGGTGTTTCCTACGGAATATTAAAAGATGTCTTGCAGACGGGGGCCAATGATGTCTATGTGGTACAACCGGAGGGCGGAAAAGAAGTGCTGATTCCCGCCATTCCAGATGTGATTGTAGAAACCAATTTGGAGGAGGGCTGTATGAAAATTCGCCCGCTGGAGGGATTGCTGGATGCAAATTGACATTGCAACATTATTTCCGGAAATGTGTGAAGCGGTCTTACAGGAGAGCATTCTCGGCAGAGCACAAAAAAACGGTATCTTGTCCGTACAGTGCTGGAATATTCGGGATTATACCTTGAACAAACATAAACGGGTGGATGATGTGCCGTATGGCGGCGGCAGAGGAATGGTCATGCAGGCGGATCCCATTTACCGCTGCTGGGAGGCAGTCTGTGCCGAACGGCAGACAAAACCACATTGTATTTATCTCTCTCCTAAGGGAACGGTTTTCACACAGCAGAAGGCAGTCGAGCTGTCCCAAAAAGAAAATTTATTTTTGCTTTGCGGGCATTATGAGGGGATTGATCAGCGGATTTTGGATACCATAATAGACGAAGAGATCTCCATCGGGGATTATGTACTGACCGGTGGCGAACTGCCAGCACTGGTGCTGACGGATGCAGTTGCCAGAATGTGTAGCGGCGTACTGCCGGATGCCGTTTGTTTTGAAGAGGAAAGCCACTACAACGGTTTGTTGGAGTACCCGCAGTATACCCGTCCAGAGGTCTGGCATGACCAGACTGTCCCATCCGTTTTGCTCTCTGGACACCATAAAAATATTGAAACATGGCGGTTTGCCGCCAGTCTTGCCGAGACAAAGGAGAAGCGGCCGGATCTATATGCAAAGTATGTTGACAAAAAATAGAGAAAAACAGTTGTGGCATTTTAACAAATTGTGAGGGAAAAAAATTGCTGTTTTCCCTTGTTGTGATTATACACAAAAGCGGATTGTTTGTAAAACGACGTTTACCACAATGCATAGAATTTTTTTGGAAAAGCGTCTTTTTTCGCAAATTGTGCGTTTACAGATGCTATAAAATCGGATATAATAAGAATAGTGAAAGGCAAAGTAAAACTCCATGCTGTAATGCAAGTGGAAAAGTAAATTTTCAATATGAAGATGGGAGAGTTTGTTTATGTACAGTAAAGATGTAATGGTACAGAATCAGGTTGGTTTGCACGCAAGACCGGCTACGTTCTTTATTCAGAAGGCGAACGAGTTTCGTTCCTCTATCTGGATTGAAAAGGAAGAACGCCGTGTAAATGCCATGAGCTTGCTGGGCATTTTGTCCCTCGGGATTATTGGCGGTACACAGATTAAGGTCATTGCAGACGGTTCGGATGAACAAGCTGCTGTGAATGCATTGGTAGACCTCGTAGAGAGTGGCTTCAGCGACGATAATAGATAAGAACACCCGCCTTTTCACATCATATGTAAAATCTATATCACGGATTTTCGTGAAAACTCACAGGAGAGAACACCCGAAAGGGCATTCGTTCTTCTGTGAGGTTTTTTATACCGCTTTTTTGTTACGAACCAGTTTGTCCAAATCGAACCATATTTTCACAGAAAATACCGTAGCCCTTTGAGGGGTCATCTACAAAAACATGCGTTACTGCACCAACCAGTTTGCCATTTTGCAGAATGGGGCTGCCACTCATGCCCTGCACAATGCCGCCAGTTGCTTCCAGCAGAGCGGGATCGGTCACTTGAATGACCATATTCTGTGTGCTGTCGCTGCCGTTGTAGTCGATTTCCGCAATTTCAATGGTATAGGCATTGGGTTCGCTGCCAGCAATCGTACAGAGTATGGTTGCCGCACCGGTGACGACCTCTTGTTTAAATGCCATGGGAATCGCTTCGGTGTCCGGTGCGGGATTTTCCTTCAGTGTGCCAAATACGCCGCAGCGGTTGTTGCAGAGCAGTGTGCCAAGCGGATCTGCATCCTCTAAAAATTGGCCTTGCAGCATACCGGGGGTTCCGGCACTGCCCTTTAGAACGGATTGAATTTGTACCGGGCAGGCTTCCCCCTCTGCAATGGGAATGCAGGCACCTGTGTCGGTGTCACAGACAGGATGTCCCAGTCCGCCGAATGCTCCACTTTCGGGTTCGTAAAATGTGAAAGTACCCACGCCGGCTGTACTGTCTCTGACCCATAACCCAGTTTCATATTGCTGGTCTGCTGTGGAGTAGACGGGAGAGACGGTGATGGTTTTGGTTTCGCCTTCTCTGGTAATGGTGAAGGTGAGCGGTTCTCCAGCAGCGGATCGGATACGGTTCCGTACTTCTTCTCCGCTGGTAACAGATGTCTCGTTGATTTGATGAATCATATCTCCTTTTTGCAGTCCAGCTTCTTCTGCCGGACAGCAGCTGCCGTCCTTGCTTTCCACATTGCCGAAGCCGACAATCATCACACCATCCATGTGCAGTTTGATACCGAATGGTTGTCCGCAGGGCACAAGAGACGGCGGTGCAATGGCTTGTACAGAAACCGTTTTAATCGGTACTATGCCAAACAGACACAAGGTGCACTGTTCCTCGGTGGAAACCGTATTGGAAAAGGCAGCTTTCACCTGTTCCGGCTCTGGTTCTGCCGTAATGTGCAGAGCGGTAGAAAGGGACAGTGTTGCACCGCTCTGCACATAGTAGCTATCTGGCAGCCGCCATGCATAATATCCGGCAGCTGCATAGACCGGCACAACAGCCAGCAGCATTGCCGCAGCAATGCGGCGAAAACATGTTTGCATAAATTGCCTTCTTTCTTTGGAATGGAGAACGCTGTATCTGCGTTCTAAGATTACTATGTACGAAAACGGCTGGATTATCGCATACAAATGACAGGCGGTTTTCCGTCCGAAAATCGGCAGGCAGGAAACCAATTTTCCCGTATCTGCAGACTGTCACATTGAAACAGACAATCCAAAAAAATAACAAGATTGTCGCAGTTTCTTCTTATTAATTCGAGGAAAATAGAAAAAGAATGATAAGGAGTAAACTCCTTATGAAATTATCGTTTTCTATTTTGCGATTCTTTATAGATTTCTTCTCTTTTCGACAAAATCCGACAACATTTGCTATTGCATTATTGTTTTTAATGTGTTAAAATAATAAATGTAGGTCAGGAAAAAAGAAGGAGATACAAAATGGACAACAAAATTAAAGTATTAATTGGAGATGACAGTGCAGAGTACGGAATCGCATGTGCCAGCAGCCTGCGAGCCTCCGGACTGTACGTCATCACCAGAAGAAAGGATGGCCGGACACTCGTGGATGCGATTCAGCATGATGCACCGGATGTGGTGATTGTCGATGCGATTTTGCCGAATCTGGATGCGATGGAATTGATGCGGCGTGTCCATGCCGGAACCGGAAAACAACCATATTTTATTGTAACTTCTGCATACGATAGTGCATTTATAGAAAAACAGGCGATGGAGTCAGGTGCATCTTATTTTATGTTGAAGCCGTTCAACCTGGAGATGCTGGCACAGCGGATTTTCCGTTTGGTTCAGGGCGAACAGAGTGACAAATCCAGTAATAGAGAAGAAGAAGATCTGGAATTTGTTGTCACAGAAACCATTCACCAGCTGGGCGTACCAGCACATATTAAGGGTTATCATTATCTGCGTGTGGCAATTTTACTTTCCATTGACAATCAGGAATTGTTGGAAAGTGTTACAAAAATGCTGTATCCCGCAGTTGCAAAGCATTTCGAAACGACCTCGTCCCGTGTAGAACGTGCGATCCGCCATGCAATTGAAATCGCTTGGGATCGGGGAGATTTGGATACCTTAAATACATTTTTCGGATATACGGTCAATACGGCAAAGGGCAAGCCGACCAATTCCGAGTTTATTGCATTGATTACAGATAAGCTGCGGCTGCAATATCGTCGAAATAAAAGACGATGGGCATAAAAAGCCGCATATAATATATTATGCAGGAGGCTGAAGCAATATGCAATTTAAGAAAAAAGTACTTTCGGAAGTGCAGTGGAATCCGTTTGAAATGATTGGAACACAGTGGTACTTACTGACTGCCGGCAATCTGGATGATTATAACACCATGACCGCATCCTGGGGCTTTATGGGCGTGATGTGGGGAAAACCGTCTTTTCTTTGCGGTGTCCGTACCAACCGGCACACGCTTTCTTTTATGGGAAAAAATGGTTGCTTCAGTGTGTCATTTTTGGATGCTTCTCAGCGGGCAGCGTTGCAGTTCTGCGGTACGCATTCCGGCAGAGACTGCGATAAGGCAAAGGAGACTGGGTTGACACCAATTGCCATGGATGGTGTGACAGCGTTTGCAGAAGCCAATCTGGTTTTGATCTGTAAAAAACAATATACCGATTCTCTGAAACCAGAGGGATTTCTTCTGACTGAAACGTATGAGAAATGGTATCACACAGATCCATTACACAAGTTATTCATCGGTGAAATCCTTGCCGCATATGAGAAAACAGAAAACTAATAGATAAAAAATTTGAGGGAATTGTACTGGCGGAATTGCCAGGCACAGAAAAAGAACATGCAATACAAAACAAAAACTGTAAAACGGAAAAGCTGTGTCCTATCTTTCATGGGGTGCAGCTTTTCTGTGTCATTTCGACTGTTTATGCAGCAGGAATGAATATATGCAGTGGAAAAGCCGAAAATATGCAATCATAATGAATAATATTCAAAAAAAGACGGATTAACAAAAAATTTTCATGCATATTTATGCAGAAATGCTTGACATTTTTGAAAAAGCGTGTATAATAGAAAACAGAAACGGTAATGCACAGTTGTTTGCTGTGTGCAGTTACCGATGACAATCTTTGAATCAAAAATGGAGGGCTTCCCTTATGGCAAAAGAAATTAAAAAAGTCGTTCTGGCTTATTCTGGCGGATTGGATACATCTATCATTATTCCGTGGCTGAAAGAAAACTATAACAACTGCGAAGTGATCGCTGTTTCTGCTGATGTGGGACAGGGTACCGAGCTGGACGGTTTGGAAGAAAAGGCAATTAAGACCGGTGCCTCCAAGCTGATTATTCTGGATTTGAAGGATGAATTTGTAGAAGATTATGTATTCCCGACCGTACAGGCTGGTGCAGTATATGAAAATCGTTACCTGCTGGGGACTTCTTTTGCAAGACCGATCATTGGTAAGCGGCTGGCTGAAATCGCTCTGGAAGAGGGTGCAGATGCCATCTGCCACGGTGCAACGGGCAAGGGCAACGATCAGGTACGGTTTGAATTGGCAATCAAGGCATTCGCTCCGGATATGAAGATTATCGCTCCGTGGAGAGAATGGAGCATCAAGAGCCGTGACGAAGAAATCGACTATGCAGAAGCACATAACATTCCGCTGAAGATTAATCGGGAAACCAATTACTCCAAGGATAAGAATCTATGGCACCTTTCTCATGAAGGTCTGGATCTGGAAGATCCGGCAAATGAGCCGACTTATGAGAAGGAAGGTTTCCTGGAACTGGGCGTTTCTCCGCTGCAGGCTCCGGACAAGCCGACTTATGTGACCATTCACTTTGAAAAGGGCATTCCGACTGCCATCGACGGCAAGGAAATGAAGGGTGTAGAAATCGTAGAAACCCTGAACAAGCTGGGCGGTGAAAATGGTATCGGTCTGGCTGATCTGGTAGAAAACCGTTTGGTTGGTATGAAGTCCAGAGGCGTTTATGAAACACCGGGCGGTACGATTCTGTACCATGCACATGATGTACTGGAAACCATTACGCTGGACAAGGAAACCGCTCGGATCAAGCAGTATCTGGGGATCAAGTTTGCAGATATCGTATACAATGGTCAGTGGTATACACCGCTGCGGGAAGCTTTGACAGCATTTGTCAATGAAACCCAGAAAACGGTAACCGGTGACGTGAAGTTGAAGCTGTACAAGGGCAATATCATCAATGCTGGTGTTACGTCTCCGTATACGCTGTATGATGAAGAGGTTGCCACTTTCGATGCAGAAGAGGTTTACAACCAGAAGGATGCAGAAGGCTTTATCAATCTGTTCGGTCTGCCGATTCATGTAAAGGCAAAGCTCGACCAGAAGCGTGGCAAGTAAGCAATTTTTAAGAAAGATGTGGAAAATTTGTTACAAGCAGAAAGCTTCTTGTTGTGCATAAATGAAAGGAATGATTATCATCGTAACAGAAATTCTACATTCAAAAGACTTGCAATCTGAAGAATCTATTGATGAATTAAAAAATAAAATCATATTTGGCGACTGCTTAGAGGTAATGAGAAAATTTCCTAGTGAAAGTGTAGATTTGATCGTTACTTCGCCTCCTTATAATCTTAAAAATTCAACTGGGAATGGAATGAAAGATGGAAGAGGCGGAAAATGGGAAAATGCTGCACTAAAAGAAGGGTATCTGAAACATACAGATGATATGCCTTACTCTGAGTATTGCGAATGGCAACGTACTTGTTTAAATGAAATGATGCGTGTTTTAAAGAAGGATGGTGCAATTTTCTATAATCATAAGTGGCGAGTACAAAAAGGGTTGTTGCAAGATAGAAGTGACATTTTGAAAGACTTTCCGGTGAGACAAATTATTATTTGGAAAAGGAAAGGTGGAATCAATTTTAATGCTGGGTATTTTCTTCCAACATATGAAGTGGTTTATATGATTGCAAAATCTGATTTTAAATTGAAAAAAGGTGCTAATCGATGGGGAGATGTTTGGGAAATTACGCAAGAAATGAAAAATCCTCATCCAGCACCGTATCCATTAGAATTGGCAAATAGGATTATTTCTTCTACAAATGCACAGCTCGTGTTGGATCCTTTTTCTGGAAGTGGGACAACAGCAGTAGCTGCAATGGATAATGAATGTGATTTTGTTTGTATTGATAATTCCTTAGAATATTGTGAATTGGCAAGATTGCGAATAGAAGGTGGTAATTGGAATGGAAACCGTTGATAACATTCGCAATCTCATTGAATCAAGTGCGTGGAGAAATACATATTGGTTTTCTAGAATGCTGATCAATGGTGATAAATATGGTGCCGTTGGAACGCAAAAAGAGAATAAAGTGCTTGCAATCGCAAATCAAATGGAAGCAGTTCTTTGTCAAACAGTTCTTACAGATGATGAAAAAATATTGATTTGTAAGAATACACTGCATACATCGTTAAATTCTCTCTTTAAAAAAGGTGCAAAGGGTTATTATCAGGTTGAATCTTTGTATGAGGATTTGTCTGCTGATTTAAATAAAGTTG
>ENA-UONX01001530-UONX01001530.1-human-gut-metagenome-genome-assembly--contig:-P74old-NODE-1530-length-21163-cov-5.400701_pt1 | contig 21163 bp, 21 predicted proteins | sample MGYA00242466_ERZ724013 | MGnify/ENA metagenome assembly ERZ724013 | reverse complement strand
GGAAACCGTACCCAGTGTATTCACTGCTGTCTGCAAAATAATCGAGCCCACTGCTGTAATGGAAAATTGCAGTGCCATCGGCAGCCCAATCGATAGCAAACGACCGCAGTGCTGCAAGGAAACCTGCCGTTCGTCTTTTTGAATGCGGAAAATCTCATACTTCCGGAACATGTAAATTAGACAGAGAATGCCGGAAACACCCTGCGAAATGACACTTGCATATCCTGCACCAGAAACGCCTGTGTGCAACACCAAAATAAACAAAAAATCCAATCCAATATTCAAAGCAGCTGCAATCGCAAGAAAAATCAATGGTGTCCGACTATCACCAATGGAACGCAGCATGGAGGAAAGCAGGTTGTATAAAATCGTGGCACTGATACCTGCAAATACGGTGAAAATATAGTCATATGCATAATCATATAATTCCTCTGGGGTCTTCATCAGCCGCAGCAGATCCCCAGTAAATAGAATTGTTCCGATTGTCATAATAACAGAAATCAATGCCGATAGATAAAGTGCATTTGCCAGATACTTTCTCATTGTTTTATAATCTCCCGCTCCGAACGCCTGTGAAACAGGAATGGACATCCCAGTACAAATTCCGGTGGCAAATCCAATCACCAAAAAGCTGACCGCACCAGTCGAGCCAACAGCAGCCAATTCATTCACGCCAAGACAGCGGCCAACAATCACCGTATCACAAAGGCTGTAGAGCTGCTGTAGCATATAACCGAAAATCAGCGGCATAGCAAACTGTAAAATCAGCGGTAATGGTTTCCCATGTGTAAGTTCTTTTGTCATAAGCAAACATCCTTTCTTTGTCTTTTTTCTCTTATTTTCTTTTCTTGTTGTCTGCCGTTTTTCAGCAGTCTCTTCCTCTAAACGGCTCAGTCTATTATAGCAGCATGTTTCACGATTTTCCATTGCTTTTTTTCACGAACTTACAGCACAGTTTTTTTGCAAATTGTACAGCATGTCGAATTTTGTGAAATCGCTTTCCAATATAGAAAATCGTGCCGCTTTCAAAAGGCACCCAAAAAAGCCGACATTTTTCTGTTTTTTCGCTCTTTCCTTTTGCAAAAAAATATGGTATGGTTTTAGAAGTGTTCGTTTTCCATCTGTCTGCTCATCAGCCTGCTATTCATGAAAGGAGGATCGCCTATGAAATCGAAAGCGTCCAGCCACAGCCGCTCGGAACAAACCATCATCTATATGGAGGTTTACGGCGTGAACCGTGTAGTCTACCGAGTTACCGCCTGCAATACCTACCGCAACAAAGCCATCCATGTCATTTACGGTGTTTCTCTGCAAGATCTCCGCACTGGAGAAACTGCCGAAATTGAATCGTTTTCCAATAATCTGGAAAAAACCGTCTGCTTTGTCAATGACCTGATTCAGCAGGAAATCCAGCCATATCAGGTATACAATGCCGCTTTCCGGCAGCTCAGCTTAGAAGTGCCGTTTTTAAAAGGCGGCACAGTATTGGGTTCATAGCAAAAAAGACCGCCGTCAGAAATACCTTCCTGCGGCGGTCTTTTTGTTTTTCATTTCTTTTTTACGATTACACCAACAAAATTTAAATGTTGGTCAATGCCGGTTTGAAAAAATGCCCGATCTCGAACAGAATAAGGATGTCCAGATTGCAGCCATTCCTGCCATGCAATATCAAAATTCTCCATTTCCCAGATTTCTATGGATGCCATATCTGCATTTTCCCCCAGATTACGCCGCCACCATTGGCAGCTATGATAATATGGGTATTCATTGTTTTCTCCACTTGCCCATTCCTTCACATCGGGCGGTTCATTTCCATCAAAATCCACCTTTAATCCTGGCATGGTAAACAGTGCCGTACCGCCAGGCTTGAGCAGCGGCAGGATTTTCCGCTGAAAAAATTTACTTTGATTGGAAAAGTAATGAAATACATCTACACTGACAATATAATCAAAGTATTCATCTGAAAAAGGCAGATCATTTGCATCAGCATGCACAGGGATCACAGTTTCAGAAATGTCCCACTGCAAAAAGCGGTGATAATTATCCGTTGCAGATATCCATAAATCGGTTGCAAATACTTGTGCACTTGTTTCTTTTGCTAAAAACAAACTGGTCAAACCAGTCCCGCATCCCAAATCCAGTACCCTTGCATTTGGCGGAATCCTCACTTTACACAGCAGCTCATCCAAAAGCCGAATACTATTCGGTCCCATCATATAAGCAGCGTTAAAAAATTCTTTATAAGCGGCACTGCTACGGATCATCATCAAAAGTTCTCCTTTTCAAACAACTACCATCATGCTGTGATACATGGCAAGCAGATTTATTTTTTCTCTATCAGCATCCGATTCAATGCACTAAGCAGTGCACGAATGGAAGATTGGATAATATCTGAATGAATGCCAACACCCCAATACAGGTTTTTACCATCCTGCAAGCCCACATAGGAAACTGCCTTTGCGGTAGAACGAACTTCCAATGCATGTTCTGTATACGTCACCAATGCATAATCCAGACCCAGATATGCCTTTAAAGCGTTGCTGACCGCATCCAAACGACCGTTGCCGTCGGCTGTCACCACTTCTGTTCTGCCGTCATAGGCAATTGTCACTGCAGCAGTAATATTACCGTCTGCCTTTTGTACATAGTGTACTTCCGGCAGCTGTACTGGCGTTTCTATATTGACGTAGGAATCTGTAAAGATTTGCAATACCTCTTCCGGCTGCAATTCCTTATGAGCATGATCGGAAACCCCCTTGACAAGATAGCCAAAGGATTCCCGCATAGCTGCCGGAATATTGTAACCATAACGAGTTTCCATCAAATAACCAATGCCGCCCTTGCCGGACTGGCTGTTAATCCGGATTACATCCGCTTCGTACTCTCTACCGACATCTTGCGGATCCAGCGGCAAATATGGCACGGTCCAGTGTGCACAGTTCTGCTGCTCTCTCCACTTCATACCCTTTGCAATGGCATCCTGATGCGAACCACTAAACGCAGCAAACACCAACTGCCCACTGTATGGAGAACGCTCATAAACGTGCATTCTGGTGACTCGTTCATATACCTCTGTGATTGCTGGCAGATTGCTGAAATCCAGCTGCGGATCAATGCCCTGCGAATACATATTCAGTGCCAATGTGATAATGTCCACATTACCAGTGCGTTCGCCGTTGCCGAACAACGTACCTTCCACCCGGTCACCGCCAGCCAGCAGCCCCATTTCTGTATCTGCAACCGCACAGCCCCGGTCGTTATGCGGATGCAGGGAAACAATGACATTCTCCCGGTACTTCAGATGGTCGCTCATATACTCTACCTGGTTCGCATATACATGCGGCATTGAGTGAGAAACGGTGACTGGCAGATTGATGATCACCTTGTCCTCTGGTGTCGGCTGCCAGATATCCAAAACGGCATTGCAGACCTGCAGTGCATATTCCGGCTCCGTACCAGTAAAACTCTCCGGCGAATATTCAAATACAAAATGTCCCGGTGTCATCGCACGGTATTTTTTACACAATTCTGCACCTGTCACAGCAATCTGTAAAATCTCTTCCTTGCTCTTCTTAAAAACCTGCTCCCGCTGTGATACAGAGGTGGAATTGTACAGATGCACAACAGCATGCTTGACACCCTTCAATGCCTCAAAGGTCTTGGCAATGATATGCTCTCTTGCCTGCGTCAGCACCTGAATGGTCACATCATCCGGAATCAGATTCTGCTCAATCAGCGTCCGGCAAAATTCATACTCCGTTTCCGAAGCAGCTGGAAACCCTACCTCGATTTCCTTGAATCCGATATCCACCAGCACCTTGAAAAACTCCAGTTTTTCTTCCAGACTCATCGGGGTAATCAATGCCTGATTGCCGTCCCGCAGATCCACACTGCACCAAATCGGCGGCTTTTCAATGTAGGTTTTCGTTGCCCACCGCATCGGTGCATCTTTCACCGGAAAAAATTGTCTGGTATATTTGTCAGCCTGTTTCATCATAGTACTTTCGTCCCTTTCCTATAAAATAAAGATCCATTTGACCTGCTCGGAATGTGATTTGGCGTACTTTATGCATGCAAAGTGTACAAAAAAAGTCCCTTCCTCTGCCGCTTCCGGCATAGAGAAAGAGACGAAGAATCATATTTCTCCGTGGTACCACTCTTCATTGGTGCGAACTGCACCCGCTCTGTCACATCTCTGCAATAATGTGCTTCTCTGTAACGGGAGAACCCCGTCAGTGCCTACTTTACCCAACAAATAGCAGCAGGATGGTTCTGCACTGCGGCTCAGGGAGGAGGTATCCTGCTTGCTTCCTGCCGTCTCACACCACCCGACGGCTCTCTGCAACGGAAGAAAAGCATCTTTTTTCCCGTCAACGCCTTTTTGCTATCTGACAGCTGTTTCTGCTGTCTTTTCTTTATTCTATCCAACTTTTTTTGATTTGTCAAGTGTTTTTTTCATTTTTCCTTATTTTTTTGCTGTGCAGACATATTTTTAGCGGAAAGCAGGGCAGGGTTTGCACTTTTTTTGTACAAAGTGTAAAAATCCGAAAAGAATGCTTGATTTTATCGGAACAAGGTGCTATACTAAAATACAGATATATTTTTTTGTATCCGTGTCCCGAAGGAGTTTGCCATGTGTAAAAAATTGTATTCGATTGCAGAATCTACTTTTCTGCTGATAGGATTGTTTCCCCGAGTCATTGGCTTCGGGGCATGTTGCATGCCGTAAACCAACCGGTACGAGCGGAACTGTAAAGCAAACAAGAGACATTTCCTTTTATTTTGAATTGCTTTTCACAATGCCTCCGGTGCGTTTGCGGCCGAAGGCATTTTTTGCAGACAGCGAACGGCAGACCGCTGCACCTGCATAAAATGGAAATTGAATCACAAAGTAAAAAAGGTGGAAAACATGAAATTAAATGGTGCACAAATTGTAATTGAAACCCTGATTGAACAAGGTACCACAACCGTCTTCGGCTATCCGGGCGGTCAGGTGATCAACATCTATGATGCCTTATATCTTGCAAAAGATCGCATTCAGCATATTATCACGGCACATGAACAAGGTGCTTCCCATGCGGCAGACGGCTATGCAAGAGCAACCGGCAAAGTTGGCGTTGTCATCGCCACTTCTGGTCCAGGTGCAACCAATCTAGTTACTGGCATTGCAACGGCTTATCTGGACTCCGTTCCACTGGTTGCCATCACCGGTAATGTGCCAAATTCTCTGATCGGACGGGACAGCTTCCAGGAAGTTGACATCACCGGTGTGACGATGCCGATTACCAAACATAACTTCTTTGTCAAGAAAATCGAAGATCTGGCACCGACGATTCGCGAAGCATTCCGCATTGCAAAGTCCGGTCGCCCAGGTCCGGTTCTGGTGGACATCCCGAAGGATGTCCAGACTGCTCTGTATGAATATACCGCAGAACCAGTCGTAGAAAAAGCACCCATCCCTGAAGCGGATCCAGCTTTAATTGCACAGGCAGCAGAACTGATTGCTGCTGCAAAAAAACCTTATATTTACATTGGCGGCGGTGCCATTACCGATGATGCAGGTGCAGAAATTATAGCACTGGCAGACAAAATGGATGCACCGATTGGCTGCACGATGATGGGGATTTCCGCTGTTCCAACGGATCATCCACGTTATCTGGGCATGGAGGGCATGCATGGTCACTATGCTTCTTCCATTGCACAGAATGAGGCAGATCTAATCCTGACAGCCGGCTGTCGGTTCAGTGACAGAGGCACTGGAAATACACAAAAGTATGCACCAAATGCAAAAATTATCCACATTGATATTGATGCATCCGAATTGAATAAAAATATTTCAGTAGAACTGGGAATTGCCGGTTCTATGAAAAAAATCCTTGCAGACCTGACGGCACTGCTGCCGCAGCAGGCACATCCGGAATGGAATACTCGTATTCAAGAACTGGTTGCAGAAACCGAACAGCTGGAAGCACAAAAAGACGGTGAACTGACACCATTTACTGCTTTGGATGCTGTCGCAGAAGCTGCCAAGAATGCAAACGAGGATGTGATCGTTGCCACAGATGTGGGACAGCATCAGATGTGGACAGCACAACGGTATCCGTTCTCCAAACCAAGAACCTTTATTTCCAGCGGCGGTCTGGGTACGATGGGATTTGGTCTGGGTGCTGCAATTGGTGCTGCAACTGCCACCGGTAAAAAAACAGTTCTGGTCACCGGCGACGGTAGTTTCGGGATGAACCTGAATGAACTGGCAACCGCTGTCACCAACCAGACACCCGTTGTTGTTTTCATCATGAATAACGGTGTATTGGGTATGGTTCGGCAGTGGCAGACGCTGTTCTTTGATAAACATTATTCTAACACCACGTTGGAACGTAAGACAGATTTCGTGAAGCTTGCAGAAGCATTTGGTCTGCCAGGATTCCGTGCCGCTTCCCTGCCAGAGCTGAAAGATGTTCTGAAAAAGGCATTTGCAGTCAGCGGTCCGGTTTTGGTAGATTGTGCTATTGACTGTGATGCATTCGTTCTGCCGATGCTGCCACCGGGCGGTGCGGTAGATGACATCATTGTAGATGTATCTGCACTGTAAGGAGGTATGGAGAAATGGAACGGTTTATTATTTCTATTTTAGTGGCAAACCATTCGGGTGTCCTGTCTCGTGTTTCGGGCATGTTCACACGGCGTGGATTCAATATTGATACTCTGACAGTCGGCGAAACGGAATCTCCCGAATTTTCCAGAATCACCATTTCCATGCATGGGGATGAAGCAATCTGCAATCAGATTGTCAAGCAACTGGAAAAAATGTATGATGTCAAAAAAGTACAGGTTATGAAGCGGGATGAAACCGTTGCAAGAGAACTGCTGCTGATCAAAATCAAAAACTGTGCAGAACAGCGGCAAGACATTATGTCTGTCGTAGATGTCTTCCGTGCAAAAATTACAGACTATTCGCCGGAGGCACTTGTGATTGAAATCCGTGGCGTTTCCACAAAAATCAATGCTTTTATTGAGTTGCTCCAGCCATATGGCATTCTGGAAATGTGCCGTACTGGTTTGGTCGCTCTTGAAAGAGGCGGCAACTGTCTGAAAGATGAGTAACCGCTTGTATATTTATCCGATATTTTTTATGAAGGAGTCTTTACGATGGAACAAACAGCAAGAGTTTTTTATCAGGAAGATTGTGATTTGTCTTTACTGTATGGCAAGACCATTGCAGTCATCGGCTATGGCAGCCAGGGACATGCCCATGCATTGAATGCAAAAGAATCCCTCGGTGACAAGGCAAGAGTGATCATTGGTCTGTATGAAGGCAGCAAGTCCTGGGACAAAGCGGTAAAGCAAGGCTTTGAAGTATTTACGGCTGCAGAAGCTGCAAAGCTGGCAGACATCATCATGATCCTGATCAACGATGAAAAGCAGGCTGCTATGTATAAGAAGGATATCGAACCGAACCTCAAGTCTGGCGATATGCTGATGTTCGCACACGGCTTTAACATTCATTTCGGCTGCATCAAGCCGCCGGCTGATGTAGACGTTACCATGATCGCCCCGAAGGGACCGGGTCACACTGTAAGAAGCGAATATCAGGCTGGCAAGGGCGTTCCGTGCCTCGTAGCAGTAGAACAGGATGCAACCGGCAAGGCACTGGACATGGCTCTGGCTTATGGTCTGGCAATCGGCGGTGCAAGAGCTGGCGTACTGGAAACCACTTTCCGGACAGAGACCGAAACCGACTTGTTCGGCGAACAGGCTGTTCTCTGCGGCGGTGTTTGTGCACTGATGCAGGCTGGTTTTGAAACCCTGGTAGAAGCCGGCTATGATGCGAGAAATGCTTACTTCGAGTGCATTCACGAAATGAAGCTGATCGTTGACCTGATTTACCAGAGCGGTTTCGCAGGAATGCGGTATTCTATCTCCAATACAGCAGAATACGGCGACTATATCACAGGTCCGAAGATTATCACAGAGGATACCAAGAAGGCAATGAAGAAGATCCTGTCCGACATTCAGGATGGTTCTTTTGCAAAGGAATTCCTGTTGGATATGTCTGATGCAGGCTCTCAGGTACACTTCAAGGCTATGCGGAAACTGGCTTCTGAGCATCCGTCTGAAAAGGTCGGTGAAGAAATCCGGAAGCTGTATAGCTGGAACAACGAAGAGGACAAGTTCATTAACAACTAAAATGGAGCAAAAAAGCAACCTATCCCCTTATTTGAACGGGACAGCGTAGCGTAAAACCTTTTTAAGCTGCTTTCCTGATGTTTCAATCGGGAAAGCAGCTTTTCCATCAAATCTCTTTTTTGTATCTCATTGTAGAGAGGATTTCCTATGCAGAAACGAAAAAAATATGTTCTTCTGCTTGCTGGTGCAGTTCTGCTGCTATTCGGTATCCTTTCCAAGTTGATTTTTTATGACAGACAGCAGTATTGGGAAAATTACGAGATACAAGCCCCTGCTATTACGGATGCAGCTTATTTAAATGTTTACGATCTGCGGATGTTAAAATTATTTGGTGATGAAGCGATGGGAAATGAACTGGAAACTTTATCACATGAAATGATTTTGCGTTCTTATGAAAGCAATGGTGAAGCATATGAGGAATATGCTTCCAATATCTCACCAGCATATTTTAAACGTCTAAATCCGAATCATGGCAATGAGGAATTCGATCGCTCTCACTACGATTTTTATTTCGATATCAATGAATTGACCTGTTTATGCAATCAGGATAAGGCAATTGTATTCTATCGCTATGACTTTGCTGTCTTGGATCTTGAAGGAAATATACAGTATCTTACCAGTAATAAGGGCATAAATCCGATTGACAGGCTCTATTTTGAAAAAATAAATGGAGAATGGAACTTAACCGGATTCTATGAAGCTGCATAAAATCGCATTTTTTCTATTTTGATAAAAGTGTTACTATGGGATTTTTGATACAATAAAACAAATTATCAGCGGTACTGAAGAGCTGAAATCACAGTAATCAAAAATCCTTTTCAATTCAATAATTAGAACTGAAAACAAGTGGATGATACCCCATTATCCCGATTAAATAAAATACAAATATGAGGTGAAATCAATATGGGCTGTAATTTTTACTGTGACGGTGTGGACAAAGCCCCACAGCGTTCCCTTTTCAATGCACTTGGTATGACAAAAGAGGAAATGCAAAGACCGCTGGTCGGCATTGTTTCCTCCTATAACGAAATTGTACCAGGGCATATGAATATTGATAAAATTGTAGAAGCTGTAAAATTAGGCGTTGCGATGGCTGGCGGTACACCAGTTGTTTTTCCGGCAATTGCAGTCTGCGATGGCATTGCCATGGGACATGTTGGCATGAAGTATTCTCTGGTTACCAGAGATTTAATTGCAGATTCTACCGAATGTATGGCACTGGCACACCACTTTGACGCACTGGTCATGATTCCGAACTGTGACAAAAACGTACCCGGTCTGCTGATGGCAGCCGCCAGAGTAAACGTACCAACTATTTTTGTCAGCGGCGGTCCGATGCTGGCTGGTCATGTCAAGGGGAAAAAGACCAGTCTTTCCAGTATGTTTGAAGCAGTTGGCTCTTATGATGCCGGAAAGTTCACGCTGGAAGATGTAGAAGAATTTGAAAACAAGGCATGCCCAACCTGTGGTTCCTGCTCCGGTATGTACACTGCGAACTCCATGAACTGCCTGACGGAAGTGCTGGGTATGGGTCTCAAGGGCAATGGTACGATTCCGGCGGTTTATTCGGAACGAATCAAATTGGCAAAGCAGGCTGGTATGGCAGTCATGGAACTGTATCGGAAAAACATCCGTCCTCGTGACATTATGACCGCAGAGGCATTTGAAAATGCCTTGACAGCCGATATGGCACTGGGATGTTCTACCAACAGTATGCTGCACATTCCGGCAATCGCCAATGAATGTGGCATTGCTATCAATTTGGATATGGCAAACGAAATCAGTGCAAAGACACCGAATTTATGTCATCTGGCTCCGGCTGGTCATGCTTATATGGAAGACCTGAACGAAGCCGGCGGCGTCTACGCTGTACTGAACGAATTGACGAAGAAAAACCTGATTCATACCGATGTTATGACTTGCACTGGCAAAACACTCGGTGAAAATATCAGCGGTTGCCTCAATAAGAATCCAGACATCATCCGTCCGATTGAAAATCCGTACAGCCCGACGGGCGGTATCGCTGTCCTGAAGGGCAATCTGGCTCCCGACAGATGCGTGGTCAAGAGAAGTGCCGTTGCACCGGAAATGATGCAGCACAGAGGACCGGCAAAGGTCTTCAACAGCGAAGAAGAGGCGATTGCTGTCATCCGCAGCGGCGGTATCCAGAAAGGCGATGTGGTTGTCATCCGTTATGAGGGTCCAGCTGGCGGTCCAGGTATGCGAGAAATGCTCTCCCCGACTTCTGCCATTGCCGGTATGGGACTGGACAAAGACGTTGCCTTGATTACAGACGGCAGATTCTCCGGTGCAACCCGTGGGGCTGCCATCGGTCACGTTTCCCCGGAAGCGGTCAGTGGCGGCACAATTGCCTATGTACAGGACGGCGATATGATTTCCATTGATATTCCAAATTACACCATTACCCTGGAAGTCTCTGACGAGGAACTCGAAAAGCGAAAGCAGACCATGCCAATTCAGACCAAGGACAACTTGACTGGCTATCTGAAACGGTATGCAAAAATGGTTTCTTCTGCGGATAAGGGTGCCATTATCAATCGATAAATTTTAAACTACGATCATATGAAAGCGAGGAAAAATCTATGGGTATGACCATGACGCAAAAAATCCTTGCCGCACATGCGGGACTGGAAAAGGTTGAGGCAGGTCAGCTGATTCTGGTCAATCTCGACCGTGTGCTCGGCAATGACATCACTTCTCCAGTTGCCATCCGAGAATTTAACAAACTGGGCATTAAAAAAGTATTTGACAAAGACAAAGTGACCATGGTAATGGATCACTTTGCACCGAACAAGGATATTAAAGCTGCTACACAGTGCAAGATGTGCCGGGATTTCTGCAAGGAAAAGGAAGTCACCCACTTCTATGATGTCGGACAGATGGGCATTGAACACGCTCTGCTACCGGAAAAAGGATTGGTTGTCTCCGGTGACGTTGTCATCGGTGCAGACTCTCACACTTGCACTTACGGTGCACTCGGTGCGTTCTCCACGGGTGTCGGTTCCACCGATATGGCATGTGGTATGGCAATCGGCAAGGCATGGTTTAAAGTACCGTCTGCCATCAAATTCGAGCTGAAAGGCAAACTGAATCCGTATATCTCTGGTAAAGATGTCATTTTGCACATCATTGGGAGGATCGGCGTGGATGGTGCTTTGTACAAGTCGATGGAATTTGTCGGCGAAGGCGTTTCCAGTCTCTCTATGAGTGACCGTCTGACCATGACCAACATGGCAATTGAAGCCGGTGCAAAGAATGGAATCTTTGCTGTGGATGAACAAACCCTTGCCTATGTGGCAGAACACAGCGACCGCAAACCGGTGGTTTATACAGCAGATGAAGATGCCGTTTATGAGGAAACCTATGTCATCGATCTGTCCGAAATCCAATCCACCGTTGCCTTCCCGCACCTGCCGGGCAACACCAGAACCATCGACAATGTGGGCGACGTGAAGATTGACCAAGTGGTAATTGGTTCTTGTACCAACGGTTTCTATCGGGATATGGAAGAAGCTGCTGCCATTCTTAAGGGCAGAAAGGTTGCAAAAAATGTCCGTGCCATCATCATTCCGGCAACACAGGCCATTTACCTGAAAGCCATGGAAAACGGTCTGCTCAAGACCTTTATTGAGGCTGGCTGTATTGTTTCTACTCCAACCTGCGGTCCGTGCCTGGGCGGTCATATGGGCATTCTGGCAGCGGGGGAACGGGCTGTTTCCACCACCAACCGAAACTTTGTCGGCAGAATGGGTCATCCGACTTCTGAAGTCTATCTGGCAAGTCCAGCAGTCGCTGCAGCCAGTGCGATCACTGGCAGAATTACTGACCCGAAGGAGGTTATGGCAAAATGAAATTTGAAGGAACTGTCATCAAATACGGCGATAACGTGGATACCGATGTGATTATTCCAGCAAGATATCTGAACACAATCGACAAGAAAGAACTGGCTTCTCACTGCATGGAGGATCTGGACACCACCTTTACCAGCCGGGTAAAAGAAGGCGATATTATGGTTGCCGGTGAAAACTTCGGCTGTGGTTCTTCCAGAGAACATGCACCGATTGCCATCAAGGAAAGCGGCATTTCACTGGTTATCGCAAAGAGCTTTGCACGAATTTTCTACCGCAATGCCATTAACATTGGTCTTGCTATTGTAGAATGTCCGGAGGCAGCGGAAGCCATCGAAGAGGGACATCTTGTCGAAGCAGATTTGGACAATGGTGTACTGCTGGACAAAACCACCGGTCAATCCTTCCAGACAGCACCGTTTCCGCCGTTCATCCAGACCATTATCACAAATGGCGGTCTGATTGCCTCCATTCAGAACGGCTCTGTCCAGTAATCTGTGGGAGATTGATTCATGATTGAAAACCTAACCTATCTTGACGATTCTGAAACAGAATCCCCCATGGAAGGCACATTTCAAAGCAAAATCTTCAAAAATGAGGAAGATGATATGCTGTTTGTATGTTTGGAGAACCACACAATCATAGATTATGCTGAAAAATGTATTGCACATTTTAACAATATGCCGGTTACGATGATAGATACGATCTGTGAAAATATCATTAAATGCTGCAATATTTTTGAAGGCGTTGATACAGATTACACGTTACCCAAACTGAAAACAATCAGAGAGATTCTGCACTATAGCTGGTTCACATCCTTAACAGTTGAAGTTCCACAAACGGATGAAGTCGCTTATTCAGTCGAGGGGGAAGGCGAATGGGGCGAATGTATTGGATTCGTGATCCGAGGGAACAAGGTAGTGTATGTTGGTTGTGACACCAGCCACTCTTCTTGGGAAAATGATGCGTATTATCAAAATTTAGAGGATAATTGTATTTATCGATAGAAGGAGTTTTCTCATGATTGGTGCTATCATTGGCGATATCGCCGGCTCTCGTTTTGAATTTCACAATTACCGAAAAAAAGACTTTGCCCTGTTTACAAAAGAATGTTTCCCAACAGATGACAGTATCCTGTCCCTTGCTGTGACAAAGGCAGTACTGGATCATAAAACCAATGGTGCAAACCTATCGGAAGCAGCGGTACAATGGATGCAGAAAATCGGACGACCCTATCCTGCCAGCGGGTTCGGTGGAACCTTTTTCGACTGGATTTACAGCGACCATCCCAAACCTTACAACAGCTTTGGCAATGGGGTCAGTGCTTGCGGATTTGCTGCGGACACATTGGAAGAAGCTCTGCAAATGAGTGACAGCGTAACAGCTGTGACTCACAATCATCCGGAAGGGATAAAGGGAGCACGTGCTACAACAGCGGCGGTTGCCTACCTCGACCCACTTATGCAGGGAACTGCTGCATCCATTTGAAGCCGTCTATGGAACCAATGTGAAAGCTTGAAACCAGACAAAACTGTGCAGAAAATGACAGGACAGTGCTTCCCTGTTCTGGTATAATCAGAACAGGAGGTGAGGAAAATGGAATGGATGCAAGCCCTACGCAAATCCATCGACTACATGGAACAGCACTTGCTGGAGGATATCCGTATTACAGAAATTGCAGCAACGGTACACATCTCTCCGTTTTACTTTCAGCGTGGATTTCAAATTGTGACAGGTTATTCCGTCAAGGAATATTTGCGTAACCGGCGGCTATATCTGGCAGCATTGGATTTGCTGGCAAAAAAAGAAAAGGTAATTGATGTGGCATTCCGATATGGCTATGAAACACCAGAAAGCTTTGCGAAAGCATTTACTCGATTTCATGGTATTCCACCCAGCCAGCTCAGCAGCCATGCTTCGTTGATTCGTCCCTTTCTGCCTCTGAAAATCACAATTTCCATTCAAGGAGGAACAGATATGGATTATACGATTCAAAACATGGATGCCTTACAGCTTATCGGATTTTCAAAGACGTTCTCGGAAACCGATTCCTATGAAAAAATTCCGTTGTTCTGGTCAGAATTTGCACAGAACTGTCAGCAGCAGAAATATTCTGCGGATTGGATGGCAGCTCTGATTCGATGCAAAATTGGACAACTGGGCGTCTGCATTGATGTCACAGAGGACGGAACATTTCGGTACATGATTGCCGGAAAATATGACGGCGGTGCTGTGCCGGATGGCATGGAGCTGTATACCCTGCCAGCTTTCACATGGGCAGTCTTTCGCTGTGTCGGTCCACTTCCCGCTGCATTGCAAACCATTAACACACGGATTTTCAAGGAATGGCTGCCGGGCAATCCACACTATGAACTTGCCGACGGCTACAGTGTGGAATGGTACAGTGACAAACCCATTGACATGCAGTCCCCCGACTATGAAAGTGCCATCTGGATTCCAGTACGGGAAAAGGCTGCGAATGACCGCTGATGATCCGTCCGCCGTTACGTGATGAAAAAGACAAAGATTTTGATGCCCTCAAAGGCAGGAAACAAAATGCCGATGCAGTGTCATGCTGCATCGGTTTTTTGTAGGAAACCACAGAATTTTTACAAAAACCTTGTAATTCACACCGATATGATGTATAATAAAGAAGTATCTGGAGAAAATGCCGGTATTTTTACCGGCAGTCTCTCAAAATTCTAATAAAAAGGAGTCCTTCTCATGAATTATAATATTGCTTTACTCAAAGGCGACGGCATTGGTCCAGAAATCGTAGACAGTGCTGTGGCTGTCCTGAAAAAAATCGGTGAAAAGTATGGTCATACCTTTACATGCACCCCTTATCTCATCGGTGGCTGTGCCATCGATGCAACGGGGATTCCATTGCCAAAGGAAACCGTGGACGGCTGTCTGGCAAGCGACAGCGTGCTGTTAGGTGCAGTCGGTGGTGCAGTCGGTCACTCCAAGTGGGACGAAATGCCGCCGCATCTGCGTCCGGAAAAGGCTCTGCTCGGCATTCGGGAGGCAATGGGACTGTTTACCAACCTGCGTCCAGCAAAACTCTATCCGGCACTGAAAGGTGACTGTCCGCTGAGAGAGGATATCGTTGCAAAGGGCTTTGATATCATGATGGTACGGGAACTGACCGGCGGTATTTACTTCGGCGAACGGGGCAGAAGAACCGGCAAATACGGCGAGGAAGCCTATGACACGGAATGCTACAGCCGGATGGAGATTGAGCGAATTGCCAAAGTTGCATTTGAAACCGCACAGAAGCGGAACAAAAGTGTTATTTCGATTGACAAGGCAAACGTACTGGAAAGCTCCCGCCTGTGGAGAGAAGTCGTACATGAGGTTGCAAAAGATTATCCAGATGTGACCTGCACCGATATGCTGGTAGACAATGCAGCCATGCAGCTGGTCAAAAATCCGAAACAATTTGATGTCGTCGTAACTTCTAATATGTTTGGTGACATTCTGTCTGATGAAGCGTCTCAGATTACTGGCTCCATTGGCATGCTGCCATCGGCTTCTCTGGGCAGCACCAAGCGTGGATTGTATGAACCCATTCACGGCTCTGCACCGGATATTGCCGGTCAGAACAAAGCAAACCCGATTGCAACGATTCTCTCTGCTGCTATGATGCTACGCTATTCATTTGGTCTGATGGACGAGGCAAAGGCAATCGAAGATGCTGTAGACAAGTATCTGGAAGCTGGCTACCGGACAGCAGACTTGGCAAAAGAAGGGGTTACACCGTTGTCCTGCACAGAATGTACCGCTAAAATCATCGAATTGCTATAAGAAAAACAATGCTTTATTTTCAGGATGTCTTACAGCTGCGTCCCTATCAGTCTTCCGACTTGCAAGATTTAGGAAAATTATTCTATGAAACCATTCATATTATCAATCAAAAGGACTATACACCGGAGCAGTTGCAAGCGTGGGCACCTACAAGAATAGCCCCTGCGGAATGGCATGAAAAATTTCTCCACACCTTTACACAAATTGCAGTATTGGAAAATAAGGCAGAAAAAAGAAATTCCTATTCTTTTTAAAAATGGAAAGTGAGAAAATTTTATGAAACAATCTATTTTTCAAAAAACAGAATATGGCTATGAAACCACGATTTCTCTTCCAGACTGGAATGCATTCTTCGGAAAAGAACTGGAATTGGATGTTTCTATTGATGAGGAAACAGTTACGAATGCCCACCTACATACAGTTGCATTTCTTCAGGAAAATCAGGAAGCAATTCTAAACCTGCTGCTCTCCACTTTATTGGAACAATATGCAGAGCTTCAGGAACTATATGGATATGAACCGGAAGAAATGCAGCAAATCATGCCAGATGTAACAGACATACAGGCGTTTCGTAATTTGCTGTCTCCGCACTCCATTTGTATTATGAATGAACAGAAAGACGGTCTTTGCTGTATCGGTGTAGAAGCAGAATGCACATGGGATGAAGAACACGATGTGGGCTTCATGACATATGCGACACAGCGTTGCACCATTGGAGCCGGTGACTATGCCTTTAATGAATATGAAGCAGAGGCATTACTCGAACTGTAATATTATAATGATATTGTAAATCAAGCAACAGAACCCATAACGGAAAAGAGGATGAACCTTTTATGACTTTAAAAGAAGAACTGGGGTATGGACTGGATGCACTGGTGCTATTCCGTGGCTTGCAGCAAAATCCAGTCATCCATGCACTCATGGACTTTTGTCATATCGAACGAAAAGATATGGCAAAACAAATTCGTGCATACAGTGCCGTTGTTGCAGCACTCTATGCATCAACAGATAACTTAACGGACTATATTGAAAAGATTGTACTGGAAGAAGAAACTGTTTATGTGCAGCGGATTGGAGCTGGAAAACCGGTTTCCGATGCCATGAAAAACTGCTTGAAAACGGAATTAAAGCTGTTCCAGAAAATCGCCATGCTGACTGCCTCTCAGCTTCAGGCAGAGATGCCGTTCTTCCCGGATTTACCGACTTGGAATATCCGCAAAATGGATTTGTCAGCTGCCTATCATGAGCGAGTAGCTGCCATCGACCGGCATGGCTATGGATTGTATGCCCAGTATCATATGTTTACACTGGATACCAACGGCGAAATCATTCCCATTTGTTACCCTGACCCGATTTCCCTCGACCAGATGGTCGGCTACGAACGGGAACGGAATATTGTGATTGACAACACAAAGGCACTGCTTGCCGGAAAATATGCAGCCAATGTGCTGCTTGCCGGAGATGCCGGAACGGGAAAATCGGCAACGATCAAGGCAATTGCCAATGCCTATCGAGAGCAGGGCTTGCGGTTAATTGAGCTGACCAAAGATCAGCTGCGGTTCATCCCACGCATCATGGAACACCTCTGCCAGAATCCACTCAAGTTTATTCTGTTCATTGATGACCTGACATTTTCAGAAAATGATCCAAATTTCGGTACGTTAAAGGCAACGCTGGAGGGCAGCATTACAGCAAGAATGAAAAATACAGTCCTCTATGCAACCAGCAACCGCCGCCATCTTGTAAAGGAAACCTTTGATGACGGTTCGGATAAGCATCAAAATGACACTGTACAGGAGCGAATTTCGCTTTCAGAACGGTTTGGAATCACAGTTACCTATACCAGACCGCAGAAATCACTGTATCTGGAAATTGTACACAACCTGGCAGAACAGGCAGGACTGCAAATCGATACTGCCAAACTGGATGCAGAGGCAGAACAGTTTGCACTGGGAAAGAGCGGCAGAAGTGCCCGTGCTGCCAGACAACTAATTGATATGCTGCTGACAAGAGAGTCAACAGCCATGAAAGGAGCAGAAATCACATCATGCTGACGTTGGATAAAATTTATAAAGCAAGTCATGTTCTGCGGGGTGTGATCCGTAGAACCGATCTGATTCATGCACCGCTCGTCAATCCAGACAGCGAAATTTATCTGAAAACAGAAAACTTGCAAATCACAGGTTCTTTTAAGGTACGTGGGGCATATTACATGATGTCCCAACTCACAGAAGAAGAAAAGGCAAGAGGGGTTATCGCCTGCTCTGCCGGCAATCATGCACAAGGGGTTGCACTGGCAGCCGCAAAGAATCATATGAAGGCTTTAATTTGCCTGCCGGACGGTGCACCAATTTCCAAGGTGGAGGCAACCAAGAGTTACGGTGCAGAAGTCTGCATGGTCAACGGCGTCTATGATGATGCCTATCAGAAAGCACTGGAACTGAAGGAAGAAAAGAACTATACCTTTGTGCATCCATTTGACAACGAAGATGTCATTGCTGGTCAGGGTACGATTGGTCTGGAAATTCTGGATCAAATGCCAGATGTGGAGGCAGTCATTGTTCCCATCGGCGGCGGTGGTTTGATTTCCGGTGTGGCATTTGCCATTAAAAATCTGAATCCGAATATCAAAGTTTACGGGGTACAGGCAAGTGGTGCTCCCAGTATGCGGAATGCGATTCGAGACGGCAAAATTGAATGCCTGAACAGTGTATCCACCATTGCGGATGGCATTGCGGTCAAAGAACCGGGCGAACATACCTTCCAGTATGTGCAGCAGTATGTAGACGAAATTGTAACCGTAACCGATGACGAAATTTCCGCTGCGATTCTGGCACTGATTGAACGCCAAAAGCTGATTGCAGAAGGTGCCGGTGCAACTTCTGTGGCAGCTGCTATGTTCAACAAAGTTCCAATTCAAGGAAAAAAGACTGTTTGTCTGGTATCCGGCGGCAACATTGATGTGACGATTCTATCCCGTGTCATCAAACGTGGTTTACTGATGTCCGGCAGAACCTGCACCCTGAATATTGAACTGCTGGACAAGCCCGGACAACTCAAGTTGGTTTCGCAAATTATCGCCGATTTGGGTGGGAATGTCATCTCCATTCACCACGAACGTGCCAACGAGGGCAGCGATGTCAACGGCTGCTTCCTGCGGATTACGCTGGAGTCAAGGGATTACGCACATATTCAAGAAATTCGTGAGGCACTCACAAAAGCAGGATTGAAACTGGTAGACTAATGTCTGCCAATTGCCAATACAAACAAAACAGAAAGGAAGTCTTTTTATGGAAACCATTTATACCAAACAGGCACCGGATGCCATTGGTCCCTATTCCCAGGCCGTGAAAGTTGGAAATACGTTATATTCTTCTGGTCAAATTGCCATCAATCCGGCAACTGGCACTGTAGAAGCAACCGACATCGAAGGACAGTCCCGTCAAGTCATGCAGAACTTGGCAGAAGTCCTCAAAGCTGCTGGGGCAAGTTTTGACAACGTGGTCAAGACCACTTGCTTTTTAAAGGATGTGGCAAGAGATTTTGCCGCATTTAACGCTGTCTATGCAGAGGCAATGGGCGACAACAAACCGGCAAGAAGCTGTGTCGGCGTAGCTGACCTGCCGAAGGGCGTGTTGGTAGAAGTAGAAGTGATTGCGGTCATCTAAACTACGCTGCGTATTACTTTGCGGAAGCAAATTGATTTAAAAAACAATTCATAAAAATAAAGGCAAAATACTTCCGTGCAAAATAACAGAAGTATTTTGTCTTTACAATTACAAAAGGAAACAACTTACTATGGAACAAATAAAAAAATCTATATACGAAATCATAAAAGAAAATCTGGTCAACGGAACGTTGCCAAAGACATTTTCTTTGCCATCAGATCAGTCTGAACATGAGCTTCGTTTTGCTGATGGAGCAAGGGACGGAATCGCAATTTATCATATGATGGGACACTCTGAAGTGTCAGCAGAATCCATGTCCAAGCTGGAAACACTCCTGCATAACGTTTCTGACGGAAACTTTGCTCTTGGTTTGGAGATTCTTTGCAAATTTGCAAAAGAAAATTCTGCCTTGAATACGATTAATGAATTGGAAGGCTTTATTTATGATAACACTGATTGGATCCATCCCAATCACCTGCATCAATTTGCAGTAGACTGCATGATGGGCAATGATAGAGAACTAATTAAGTTCGGCATGGAAATGATAGAAGTCTTTACAGAACCAGATGAAAAGATAAAAGAAATCATCCGAACACTCGGACTAAGCAATGAGTTTACGATTTTTGCAATCTTCAACATGCAACATTGGAGCAATGCCAATTCGGAAATTTTCCATTTAGCAAAAAATGTACACGGCTGGGGGAGAATTCATGCAGTAAAATATCTTGAACCAACAAGCAAAGAAATCAAGGACTGGCTGCTGAAAGAAGGCATCAAAAATGATGTTATGGATTCGTATTCCGCATTGGAAGTTTATAAAAAAGCAAATATCAGAGAACTTCTTAATAGAGAGCTTACAGATGAGGAATTCCATTTTATTACATCCATTATAAGTGCCTTGTTATCTGAAGGACCTATTCAAGGCATTAGTGCAATCGAAGATGTAGATGTAATGCTACTTGATTTTTTGAATCAAGCAAAACAGCATAAATTGCATCTTGATCTATGCGATACTATTTATCATATTTTATCTAACGAATATTCTGATTTAGTAAGCACATTATGTAAAAAGATCTTACATTCTGATGAGACTGAAAAGGTGATTATTGATTCGTTGCATAAAGGACAGGGAGTTGATTTGGCAAAATATCTGAATATGGATTATACGGAACCACTATACCAGCATATGATAGAGAACTTTGAGAATGGTTGGCATAATTGCAGGTATCTTCTTAAAAATAGTGATTATAGAGAAAAAGTTCTGAATTTATTCAAAACGAAACTACGGATGGATGAAATGGTTTCCGATCCAAAAGATAACAGCGGATTAGGAAAAGAATATGAAAATTAGACAAAACTATTATGTGTGATTCAGGAACTGAAACCATATCCTCTGTGCGGAATTGACTTTGTCATGCTTGGTTTAAAATCCCCTGTGATAAACAATCGTAACATGGCACTGCAAGTTCTCAATTCATGGTGCAAGATAAAAGAATGCTCCCTAAAGGAATTATCAGATGAACTCTATCATTGTGTTTCTGCTTTAAAAGATAAGGAAGTCAGCGAAAGTGTTCAGAAACGTATAGCCGAATATGGATTTTAATTCCCTACTGCTGTTTATACAAAAACAAC
>ENA-UONX01001529-UONX01001529.1-human-gut-metagenome-genome-assembly--contig:-P74old-NODE-1529-length-21208-cov-4.514442_pt1 | contig 21208 bp, 16 predicted proteins | sample MGYA00242466_ERZ724013 | MGnify/ENA metagenome assembly ERZ724013 | reverse complement strand
CGTCGTTACGGCGGTAACGATCGTGCTCGCGCTGTTTTTCGCCGCGGTGCTCGCCAAGGGAAAAACGAAGGGCAAGACGTTTTTCAGAATCGTTTTTTACATTCCGAACATCCTGTCGATCGTCGTCATCTCGGCGATATTTTCCGCGCTGCTCAATCCTACTTACGGGGTGATGAAGGCGATATACAATCTGTTCAACGCGCCGTATACGGGCTGGCTGGGCGAAACGAAAGCCGTAATGTGGTGCATCGCGTTCGCCATGATCTGGCAGGCGGTGGGCTATTACATGGTTATGTACATCGCGGGCATGGACGGCGTGCCCGACCACCTTTACGAGGCCGCCGATCTCGAAGGCTGCGGCAAAATGCGCCAGTTTTTCGTGATCACCATGCCCATGACGTGGGAAGTTATCCGCACGACGCTGACTTTCTTTATCATCAGCACCATCAACATGAGCTTTTTATTCGTGGACGCCATGACGCAGGGCGAGGCGAACTCGCACGTGCTGCTCACGTACATGTATAAATTTTCCAAGAGCCAGTACGGTTACGCCATGGCGATCGGCACGGTCATCTTCGTGCTCGCGTATTCCGTGTCGCTCATCATACAGCGCCTGACCAGACGCGAGATCATCGAGTATTGAGGAGGGCGCCATGAGAGAAAACGTTCAGTATAATAAGACCGTTCGGGGCCGCGCAGGGAGCATAGCCGGCTCCGTGGCGAAGTATTTTCTGCTGATCCTGTTTGCGGCGATCATCATTCTGCCCTTATTATGGGTGCTGATGTCGGCGTTCAAAACGACTACGGAGATCAGCGCCAGCCCGTTCTCCTTTCCGAAAACGCTCTCGTTTGAAAATTTCGTGAACGCATGGAACAAGGCGAGCATGGGCGCGTATTTTTTGAACTCGATACTCATCACGGGCGGAGGGCTGGTTCTGCTGCTCGTGCTCGCGGTGCCGTGCGCCTACACGCTTTCGCGTTTCAAGTTCAGAGGGGTAAAGGCATTGCGGCTGATATTCATGTCCGGCCTTTTCATCAACATCAACTATATCGTTCTGCCGCTGTATCTCATGCTCTTCGGCATAGGGAACGCGGTCGGCGTCGGCGCGGGCATCACGAACAACCGTTTTACCGTTATCCTGCTGTATGCGACGACGAGTTTATCGTTCAGCATCTATCTCATGAGCAGTTATTTCACTTCGCTTTCCGCAAGTTACGAGGAGGCGGCCAAGATAGACGGCTGCGGTTATTTCAAGGCGTTTTTATACGTCTGCGCGCCGCTCGCCATGCCGAGCATCATCACGGTGATACTATTTAACTTTTTATCGTTCTGGAACGAATATATTTTGGCGCAGATGTTCCTCGATACGGCGAAATACACGCTGCCCGTGGGGCTTTTGAAAATCATGAGGCAATCCAGAACCGCGAACGACCTCGGAAGAATGTACGCGGGGCTGCTTATCGTCATCGTGCCCGTCCTCATCGTCTATGCGTTCGTGCAGGGGCAGCTGACGAAGGGCGTTACGGTAGGCGGCATCAAGGGATAAAATAAAAAAAGGGAGAGGTTTTATGAAAAAGGAAAAATTCGGCGGCGGCATCACCGTACCGACCGAAACGGGTTTTGTCGACGAAACATTGAAATTGCTGGAGCGTTGGGACGCCGACGCCGTGCGCGACTGCGACGGCACGGCCATGCCCGACGAGATCAAACGGGCGGGCTACAAAATTTATTCTACCTATTTCGTCGCGAGAGGCGATAACGATTTTGCAAAAACCGTTCCCGAAGAGCGAACGCATTTTTATTTGCTGAGCGAATACGTCCCCGCGACGGGCAAAACGCTGGAAATCGACGTGATGAAAGGGTATTTTTCGCAGCAGGTCGTTCCGGAATACGACTGCGACGTGAAAAAATACTGGGAGGTAATCGACCGTTCCACGGGAGAGGCCGTGCCCGTTTCCGACTGGCGCGTCTTGCCCGAAAAGAACGCGGTCGTAATAGAAAACTGCAAAAAATTCCACTTGTATTCCGTTTCTTTCCTCGCGAAGGCGATCTGGGACAGCACGCAGATGTATAACTACATCACCAACAACTGGACGAAAGACAAGGATCTGCCTTTCAACGCGTTCTGTCCGAAAACGCGGGAATACGTGGTGAAACGTCTGGAAAAATGGCTGGACGAACACCCCGACACCGACGTGGTGCGCTTTACCACCTTCTTTTATCATTTCACGCTGGTGTTCAACGATCTCGCCAAGGAAAAATTCGTGGACTGGTTCGGGTACAGCGGCAGCGTGAGCGTGGAGGCTCTGGAAGCCTTCGAGAAAGAATACGGCTACGCGCTCCGTCCCGAAGATATCGTGGACGGGGGATATTACAACAATCCTTTCCGCGTACCGAGCAAGGCTTTCCGCGATTATATGGATTTCATCATGCGTTTCGTATCCTCGCACGCCAAAAAGCTGGTGGACGCGGTGCACGAAAAGGGACGGGAGGCCATGATGTTTTTAGGCGACAACTGGATCGGGACCGAGCCTTACGGTAAATATTTCCCTTCCATCGGGCTGGACGCCGTGGTCGGTTCGGTCGGCGGCGGCGTTACGGTGCGCATGCTGACCGACATAGAGGGCGTGCGGTACGTGGAAGGGCGGTTTCTGCCGTACTTCTTCCCCGATACCTTCCACGAGGGCGGCGAACCGACAAAGGAACTGAAAAAGAACTGGCGCACGGCGCGCCGCGCCATCATGAAAAAGCCGCTTGACAGGATCGGCTACGGCGGGTATTTAAGCCTTGCGGCTAAATTTCCCGATTTCGTGGAGGAAGTGGAAAAAATCCGCTTTGAATTCAAGGAAATTTACGAAAAGGTCAAGGGAAACAATCCTTATTCCAACCTGCGCGTGGCGGTGATGAACGCCTGGGGCAAAATCCGTTCCTGGCAGTGTTATATGGTGGCGCACGAACTGTATTATCAGAAGGTGTATTCCTATCAGGGAATACTGGAAGCGCTCAGCGGCATGCCCGCGGACGTTTCCTTCATCAGTTTCGAGGACGCGAAAAACGGAGCGCTCGAAAATTTCGACGTCGTCATCAACGCGGGCGACGCGGGCACGGCGTATTCCGGCGGCGAATGCTGGAAGGACGAAGAGCTTGCGGCCGTCGTCCGCGAGTGGGTGTATAACGGCGGCGGCTTGATCGGCATAGGCGAGCCGAGCGCGTACGCCGCGAACGGCAGGTATTTCGTCCTTGCGGACGTGCTGGGCGTGGATAAGGAAACGGGATTGTCCCTTTCTACGGACAAATACAATTTAAAACCCGTCGGCAAACACTTTATTTTGGAGGACGTGCGCGAAAAAATCGACTACGGCGAGAGCATGAAGAGCGTATACGCCTATCCCGGAACGTCGGTGCTCGATATCGACCGCCAGGACGTTTTGATGAGCGTGCACGACTACGGCAAGGGGAGGGCGTTTTACATGACCGGCCTGCCGTACAACGTGCAGAACGAGCGCATTTTGTACAGGGCGCTGCATTACGTTGCGCATAAGGAAAGCGAAATTTATAAATGGTTCTGCGAGGACACAGCGGTGATCTGCCAGTATTATCCGCAGATAAACGAATGTGCCGTCGTCAATAACGCCGACAGAGAGGTAAATACGAAATTTTACGACGGAAACGGCCGTGCGAGCGATATAACGCTCGCCGCGGGCGAACTGAAATGGCTGAAATTTTAATAAAAAAAAGCGGAACGGTGTCGTTCCGCTTTTATCGAGCGCCCTTGCGGTTTGTGTCCTTGCGTCCGCCGCGGGGCGGGGCGCTTACGGCGCGATATGTTTTTTTGCGTAGTCGAGCGCGAACTGCCAGAACCGTTCCAGCGCCGCGGACATGACCTGCATTCTGTTTTTTACAATATACACCCTCGATTCTCTGAGGGGATTGACGATCTGTTTGTAAGCGAGATTCTCTTTGTTTACGAATTTCCGTATGTTTTCGGGGCAGATGATCACGCCCACGTTGCGCTCCGCGAGTTCCAGAACGGAACTGATGGAATTGTAAAAACAAAAGATGTTTCTGTCTGCGGAAATGAGGTTGAACCAGCCGTTGATCTCGTCCTGTATGGACTGTCGGGAGGGAACGATGAGCGGCACGTTTTCCAGCGCGGAAAGCTCTATGCCGTCGCCGCCGTCCTGCGCGAGCGGGTGGTGCGCGTTGCAGATAATGCCCCACGGTTCGCTGTGCAGGAACACGCGGTCGTAGTTTTCCATTTTTACGGGTTCGCGCACGATGCCGATATCCACCAGATTTTTATCGAGTTTTTCCTGGATTTCGTCGCCGTCGCCCGTCCATGTGCGGAAACGGATATGCGGCGCGATCTTGTGGAACTGCTCTATGATCTCCGCGACGATGCTGATGCAGCAGGTGCCCGTCGCGCCTATGGAAATGATGCCGTTTTCGGAATAACCCATGCGCTTCAGGTGCTGTTCGGTCTTTTCGAGAAGATATATGATCTCTTCCGCCTGCTGTTTGAGGTAATACCCCTCTTCGGTCAGCCTGATCTGCCGCTTGCCGCGGATGAAGAGGGTAACGCCGAGCTCCTGTTCGAGCAGTTTCATCTGTCTGCTGAGGGGCGGCTGGGCCAGGAACAGTTTTTCGGCGGCGCGGGTTATGTTCTTTTCCTGCGCTACCGTGAGAAAGTATCTTAACGTTTTTATATCCATATTACCATACCATTTTTATATCGTATATCATACATTATACATATTTTGATATTGTTGTCAAGCGTGCTATAATAATCGGTGGCAAATCAGCAAACAGAGGTAGCTACTATGAAAAGCAAGTTAAGCAGCCGCGAGAGAAAAAAGAATATCGTCGTCGGCGCAGTATTTGCGTTTATCGTCGCGGCGCTGGTCGTCGGCATCGTTCTGACGGATTCGCTTTATATTAAAAGCGAAGATATTTCCGAATCGATGAAGGACGCCGTGCTGCACGAAAATAATCGGATTTCCCTGTTCGGGCTGTCGGTCAATCCCGCCCTTGTCTCGGCGTTTGCGGTAACGGGCGCCGTACTGCTCGCCGCCGCGGTGGTGCGCGTTTTCGCGATACCGCGTTTTAAGGCCGTGCCGGGAAAATTCCAGCTGGCGCTGGAAACGCTCGTCGGGTATTTCGACGGACAGGCAAAACGCAACAGCCCGCATCGGAACGCCTTTCTGGGCGCTTACATATTCGCCGCGGGCGTATACATATTCACGAGCACGATATTCGAGCTTTTAGGCATTCAGGTCGTGGCGGAAAGCGGCGTGTCCGTATCCCTGCCCGCGCCCCTTTCGGATATCAACGCCGCCATCGCGCTGGGCTGTCTTTCCTATCTCATCATCTTATCGGGAGGCATCGTCAGCAACGGCATGCGGGGCGTAGGGCGCACGCTCAAAGATTTTTCCCTGCCCATATCCATGAGTTTCCGTCTGTTCGGCGCGCTCCTTTCGGGCCTGCTCGTAACCGAACTCGTGTATTACTATAAAGCGCTCAGTTTCGTTCTGCCCGTCATTGTGGGTGTGCTGTTCACGCTGCTGCACGCGCTCATACAGACCTATGTTCTCGTCATGCTCACCGCGCTCTTTTACGGAGAGGTTTCGGAACCGCATGTAAAGAAAATAAAGACCAAAAAAATCAAGACCTCGGAGGTATAAATATGAAAAGCACAAAAGCCATGAAAAAGATTTCCCTTATAATGTTTGCGCTGATCGCGGCGGCGAGTATCGCGTTTGTCGTATCCTTCGCTTTAACGCCGCGCGTGCCCGCGGCGAGCGCGGAAAGCGTGCAGGCGGAAGCCGCGGCTGACGAGAGCGGCGGCGAGGCCGCCGCGGAAGAAAAACAGACGGACGAAAAGGGCGCGAAAGCCATCGCCGCGGCGATCGCCGTGGGACTCGCGGCGGCCGCGGGCGCGATCGGGATGGGTATAGCCATCGCAAAATCCAACGAGAGCATAGCCCGCCAGCCCGAAGCGAAAAACGACATACGTTCGAGCATGATGCTCGGCCTCGTGTTTATAGAAACGGCGATAATTTACGCCCTGATCGTAGCGATATTGGTCATATTCGTTCTGTAAGGAGTAGGTTGTTATGCCGTTGAATATCGATAGGCAACAAATTCTGCTGCACCTGCTGAATTTCACCATTCTGGCGTTCGGCCTGTATTTTCTGCTGTACAGACCGGTCAGAGCATACATGAAAAAGCGGGAGGACGCCTATGCCGAACGCGAGGAAAAGACGAAAAAAGCGCTCGACGAGGCGGAGCGGAAGGAAAGCGAATATAAAGAAAAATTCGCCTCTGCCGAAGAAGAGGTGAACGGCGAAAAGAGCCGCATGCTCGCGGAGGTCGCCGCGCTGAGGGAGGAAAAGCTCAAAAGCGCGCAGGCCGAGGCCGATAAAATCCTGAAAGACGCGCGCGAAAAGGCGCAGGAAGAACACGACAGGCTGATAGAAAGCGCCAACGAGGACATTGCGGACATCGTCGGCAGCATGACGGAAAAACTCGTGCTCAAAGCGAGTACGGACGAAGCGTACGAGCAGTTCCTGTCCGCGGCGGAAAGGGGTGAAGAGCATGAAAAAGATTAAAGCCGTTCTGTACGCCGAAGCGCGGCCGAACGAAGAACAGTCGCGTCGGTTTACGGAATTTCTCGAAAAGAAATACGGCGCGGAAGTCGAGCTCGAATGGAAGGAAAGCGCGCTCTTTCCCGGCGGTTTCCGCCTGGAAGCGGGCGGGGACGTATACGACTGGAGCGTGAACGGCCGTTTCAACCAACTGAAGGACACCCTTGTGAAACTGCCGAAAAAGAGCGGCAGCATCATTCCCTTGATCCGCGAGGCGGTGGAAAAATGGTCGCCCGAAGCGGCGGCGGAGGAGCTGGGAAAAGTGCTGACCGTCGGCGACGGTATTGCCACGGTGAGCGGGCTGGAACATGCCGCTTACGGCGAGATCGTCGTCTTTTCCTGCGGGGTAAAGGGCATGATTCAGGATCTGCGCCCCGATAGGTGCGGCGTGATCGTATTCGGGGACTGCAGGGAGATCGAGGCGGGTAGTACCGTAAAGCGTACCTGCAAGACCGCGGGCGTGCCCGTGGGCGAAGGCTTTTTGGGCAGAGTGGTGGACGCGCTCGGCAATCCGATAGACGGCGCGGGGGAGATCCGCGCCGAAGATTACCGCCCCATCGAACAGCCCGCGCCCGGCATTATCGACAGACAGCCCGTGAACAGACCGATGGAAACGGGGCTTCTGGTTATCGATTCCATGTTTCCCATAGGCCGCGGGCAGAGAGAACTCATCATCGGGGACAGGCAGACGGGCAAGACCGCCATCGCCCTCGATACCATTCTCAACCAGAAGGGCAACGGCGTGATCTGCGTTTACGTGGCCATAGGGCAGAAAGCGAGTTCTGTGGCGCAGTTCGCCGCCACGCTGAAAGAACGCGGTGCGGACGATTACACCGTGGTGCTTTCGGCGAGCGCGGGCGAGGCCGCTCCCATGCAGTATATCGCGCCCTATGCGGGATGCGCGCTCGCGGAATATTTTATGTACAAGGGCAGGGACGTGCTGATCGTCTACGACGATCTTTCAAAACACGCCGTGGCCTACCGCACGCTCAGTTTGCTTTTGGAACGTTCGCCCGGCCGCGAGGCTTACCCCGGCGACGTGTTCTATCTTCATTCGCGTCTGCTCGAACGTTCGGCGCACCTTTCCGACGCGCTGGGCGGGGGCAGTCTGACCGCGCTTCCCATCGTGGAAACGCAGGCCGGCGACGTTTCGGCGTATATCCCCACAAATATCATTTCCATCACGGACGGGCAGATCTTTCTGGAAAGCGAACTGTTCTTTCAGGGACAGCGCCCCGCCGTCAACGTGGGGCTTTCGGTGTCGCGCGTGGGCGGCGCCGCGCAGACCAAGGCGGTCAAGGCCGCTGCGGGCACCATCAGGCTCGATCTCGCGCAGTACAGGGAAATGGAAGTTTTCACGCAGTTCGCGAGCGATCTCGACGACATCACCAAAAAACAGCTTTCCTACGGACAGGGGCTGATGCGCCTGCTGCGCCAGCCGCAGTTCAGACCGTATACGCAGGCGGAGGAAGTATTGCTGCTGGTGTGCGCGATGGGGCGGGTGATGCAGGACGTACCCCGCGGCGGCATTTACGATTTTTCGCAGGAAATGCTCCGCTATATCGCGGGAAGAGCGCCCGAAATCTATGCGGAAATAGAGGACAAAAAAGTCCTCACGCCCGAACTCAGGGCGGAAATTTTGAAGCGGGCGAACGAGTTCCGCGCCCGCGCGGACGCGAAAAAGGCTGAAAAGGCAAATGGATAACATCAAGGATATCAAAAACAGAATAGAGAGCATCCGCGATACGAAAAAGATAACCAACGCCATGTATCTCATCGCCTCGACGAAAATGCGGAAGGCGAAGAGCGATCTTGATAAAACGCGCCCTTATTTTTCGGCGGTGCAGGCGGAGATAAAGCGGCTGTTCCGCATCGCGGGCGACGTGGAAAGCAAGTATTTTTATCCCGTGAACGCTTCGGAAAAACTCAACGGCACCTACGGAATTCTGGTCATCACCGCCGATAAGGGACTGGCGGGGGCGTACAATCAGAACGTTTTGAAACTGGCGCAGAAAATGATATCCGAACACGAGGACAGCAAGCTTTTCGTGGTGGGGGAATACGGGCGGCAGTATTTCATGCAGCACCGCATCCCGATAGAGCGCAGCTTTCTCTACACCGCGCAGAATCCCACCCTCCAGCGGGCGCGCGAGATCTGCACCCTGCTTTTGTCGCTCTTCGACGAGAGAAAGCTCGATAAGATATTCGTCGTGTACACCGATTTCAAAAACGGGCAGAAGGAGGAGGTGCAGTCTGCGCGGCTGCTGCCTTTCCACAGGAGCCAGTTCATGTCGCAGGATGAGGTGTCCACAAAGTTCGAATACGAGCCGACCGTAGTGGACGTGCTCGACCACATTATCCCCAGTTATGTGGCGGGATTTGTGTACAGCGCGCTCGTGGACAGCTATTGCTGCGAACAGAACGCGAGAATGACGGCCATGAGTTCGGCAAACGAAAACGCGGAAGAAATCCTCGCGGAGCTTTCGCTCGAATTCAACCGCGTCCGACAGGCGGCCATCACGCAGGAGATCACGGAGGTTTCGTCGGGCGCGAAATCCTTAAGGAACAGAAATTGATATGGTAAAAGGCATAATAATCAGGATTTCCGGTCCCGTCGTCGACGTAAAGTTTGAAAACGGGCTGCCGAAGATCAAAGACGCCCTCACCGTGGGCGAGGGTAAAACGCAAAAGGTAATGGAAGTTGCGCAGCATCTCGACGAACGCACCGTCCGCTGCGTCATGCTTTCGGAAAGCGAAGGGCTTTCCCGCGGCACGGAAGTCGTTTCCACGGGCAGATGCATAGAAGTGCCCGTGGGCGAACGCACGCTCGGACGCATGTTCAACGTATTAGGTCAGCCGATCGACGGCGGCGGCCCGGTTGAGACGGAAGAACGACGCAGCATTCATCGGAGCGCGCCCGCGTTCAGCGAACAGAGCCCTGCGGTGCATATCCTCGAAACGGGGATCAAGGTGATAGACCTGCTCGAACCGTATCCCAAGGGCGGCAAGATCGGCCTTTTCGGCGGCGCAGGCGTAGGAAAGACCGTGCTCATACAGGAATTGATCCACAACGTTGCCACCCAGCACGGCGGATATTCCGTATTCACGGGCGTGGGCGAACGTTCCCGCGAAGGCAACGACTTATGGAACGAGATGAACGAAAGCGGCGTCGCCGCAAAGACGGCGCTCGTGTTCGGGCAGATGAACGAATCGCCGGGCGTCCGCATGCGCGTGGCGCTTTCGGGGCTGACCATGGCGGAATATTTCCGCGACGTACAGCATAAGGACGTGCTGCTGTTCATCGATAACATCTTCCGTTTCGTGCAGGCGGGGAGCGAAGTGTCCACCCTGCTCGGCCGCATGCCCTCGGCGGTCGGCTATCAGCCCACCCTCGCCAACGAAATGGGCGAATTGCAGGAACGCATCACCTCCACGAAAAACGGCTCCGTTACCTCGGTGCAGGCAGTATACGTGCCTGCGGACGATCTGACGGACCCCGCGCCCGCCACAACCTTTTCTCACCTCGACGCGACCACCGTATTAAGCCGCAAGATAGCGGAACAGGGCATTTATCCCGCAGTCGATCCGCTCGACTCATCCTCGCGTATCCTCTCGGAAAACATCGTGGGCAAGGAGCATTACCGCGTGGCGCGCGGCGTGCAGGAGGTGCTTGAAAAGTATAAGGAACTGCAAGACATTATCGCTATTTTGGGCATGGAAGAACTCGGCGACGAAGATAAGCTGACGGTCGCCCGCGCGAGAAAGGTGCAGAGATTTCTTTCTCAGCCCTTCAACGTGGCGGAGAAATTTACGGGCGTGCAGGGCAGATACGTGCCGCTCGGCGAAACCGTGAAGGGATTTGCCGCCATTATCGACGGCGAGGCGGACGCATATCCGGAGGCGGCGTTCTTCAACGTCGGCACGCTCGACGACGTGGTGCGCAAGGCGAAAGAGCTGAAGGAGAACGCGTGATGGATACTTTTCGGCTGAAAATACTCGCCTCCGACCGCCCGTTTTACGAAGGGGACTGTATTTCGCTCGTCGTTCCCACGTTGCGCGGACAGCAGGGAATCCTCGCGCATCACAGTAATTTTATTTCTGCGGTCGTGCCGGGGTGGGTGGAATTCCGCTTTTTCGACGGAAAAGAGGAAAAGAAACTTTCCTGCGCGGTATCGGAGGGCATTATCAAGACGGAGGACAACGAGGTGCTCATTCTCGTCGCCACGGCGGAATATCCCGAGGAAATTGACGAAAACAGAGCGCGGCGCGCGGCGGACGCGGCGCGGGAAGAGCTTTTGCAAAAGCAGAGCGTGCAGGAATATTACGCCGCAAAAGCGCGGCTGGCGCGCGCGGTGAACCGCTTAAAAGTAAAAAAACACAGAACGGACGAAATGTAAAAAACCCGCGGCAACGACGCGGGCTTTTTTTATTTTAAATTTCTTCCGCCTTGTAGTTGAGAGGGGAAACCCCGTAGCGCTTTTTGAAGGCTTTGGAAAAGGAATGAAGCGTTGCGTATCCCAACAGTTCGGAAATTTCCGTAACGGTGCGCTCTTTTTCCGACAGGAGCTGGGCGGCGTACTGCAGTTTTTTGTTCAGCACGTAAGAGGTCGGAGAGTGCTGCATGGCCGCCGTGAAAAGGTGAGACAGATAGGAGGTGGAATATCCCAGTTTATCCGAAAGCCGGTCGAGATTTTTGAAGGACAGAAAGTTTTCGTCGAGATAGGACAGCATGTTGAACAGAATGATGTCGGCCGTATCGTATTTGGGGTCGGTGGTACGCTGTTCGCCGTGATATGCGCGCAGAAAATCGCATAGGATTTGATCGACGGAGGTCGTCAGGATAAATCGTGAAAGCGCGTCCTCCGCGTCTATATGCAAGATCGCGTCTAAAAATACAGAATGGGTATGAAACGGGTCCGTTACGTATACGGACTCGTTTTTTTGCACGATCTTCTGAAACTCCCCGTAAAGCGGGTGCGTTTGATCGAGCGAAAAACCCAGGTAAAAATAGCGCATGTTGTTTTCGGTGGCGTAAATACTGTGCCTTTGCGAAGGATAAGTGAAATTGAAAGTGCTCGGCGGCATGCGGTAAGTTGTGCCGTTTATAGTATTATACGCCTCGCCGTTGTACACGTAGCTAATCTCGAAACAGAGCTGTTCATGTTCGGGAAATCCCATGTTCGCGCCGCAGAACCTTTCGCCGATCTGTATCAGCGTGAGGTCTTCGAGCCGCATAGGCTTGATAAAATATTTGTGGTCGATATGGAATCGTTTGACGTCGGCAATATTTTTCATATCTGTATTATACCCCGAAATTCCGCCTATTTCAAGAAAATTTTAAAATTTGTTATATAATGCTTGAATTTATGCATTTAAGGACAACAATGTAGGCGGAATAGGCCAAAGACAAAGTAAAATTTGCATGTTATACTTGAATTGTAAAACGGGAGGTGAATATGGAAAAACTCGAATTTCCCGCAGATTTCGAATGGGGCGCCGCGACTGCGGCCTTTCAGATAGAGGGCGGCAGAGAAGAGCGCGGCGATTCCGTATGGGACGCATTCTGCAAGGTGCGCGGCGCGATTCGCGACGGCAGCGACGGCAGTATCGCCTGCGACCATTACCGCCGCTATAAGGAGGACGTGGCGATACTTTCCGCGCTGGGCGTGGATAACTATCGCTTTTCCGCAGCCTGGCCGCGCGTCATGCCCGACGGCGAAACGCCGAACGAAAGGGGGTTGGATTTTTACGACAGGCTGGTGGACGAGCTGCTCGCAAAGGGCATAACGCCCTTTCTCACGCTCTATCATTGGGATTTGCCCCTTGCCCTGCACGAGCGCGGCGGTTGGCTGAACAAAGATATGCCCGAATATTTTTACCGTTACGCGTATCTGTTGGCTTCGCGGCTGGGCGACAGGGTAAAGAATTTTATGACATTCAACGAACCGCAATGCTTTATTCCCTACGGCTACCGCCTGGGCGTCCACGCACCCGGCTGGCGGGTGAACGACAAGGAGCTATTATTCGCCATGCATAACGTTCTGCGGGCGCACGGCGCGGGCGTTTCCGCCGTCAGGGCGGGGGCGGCGGGGGCGCGTGTCGGCATAGCGATGGCGGCGGACGCGGATTATCCGCTGACCGATTCCGCCGAGGATATTGCGGCGGCAAAAAAAGAGATATTTTCGCTCAAACCCGGCGCCGACAGATGGATGAGTAATATCGTGCACTGGAACGACCCGATTTATTTCGGCGACTATCCCGCGGAAAGTTACGAGCGTTTCGGAAACGATATGCCGGTAATGACGGCGGAGGATAAAAAACTGATAGCGCAACCGCTCGATTTTCACGGGCAGAACTGTTATTCGGGCTCTCCCGTGCAGTCGGACGGTGCGGGCGGATATAAAATGGCGGACTTTCCCTTGGGCAGCGCGAAAAATTCGCTCGGCTGGGGCGTTACGCCGCGCGCGATCTGGTTCGTAACCAAGTGCCTGTACGAGAGATATCGCGTTCCCCTTTACATCACGGAAAACGGGATCTGCTGCAACGACTGGATCCACGAAGACGGCGCGGTGCACGACGCCGACCGCGTCGATTTTATGAAAAAATATCTGAAACAGCTGAAACGCGCCATGGACGAGGGGGCGGACGTCAGGGGATATTTCGCCTGGTCGCTGATGGACAATTTCGAGTGGGCGGACGGCTATGCCGAACGTTTCGGGCTGGTGTACGTGGACTATGCGTCGCAAAAGCGGACAATAAAAGATTCGGGCCTATATTATAAGGCGCTGATTGCACACAATAAAACGAGGAGGCAAGGCAGATGAAACTGAAAAAGTTCGGCGCAGTGCTGCTTTCCGCGCTCATGCTCTTCACAACGGGCGCGGCGGGCGGCTGTGGCAAGAAACAAAGCGAAAACACGGTGCGCATATCGCGCTGGGCGCTCGAATGGGAAAAGAGCGTGTTCGAAAACTGGACTGCAGAATTCGAAAAGAAAAATCCCGATATTACGATAGAATGGGAATTTACGCCTTATACGGCGCACTTCGACAGACTGCGGACCGATCTTCTGAGCAAGAAGGCGGCGGACATCATCTTCGTCAACAACTGGGGCTGGGAGCCCTATTCGGATATAGACGTATTTGAGGACCTGGGCGCGGTGGCCGAGCTGGAAGCGACGAGAAATTCCCTTATCGGCACGGCGAAGGACGCGCTCAGGCAGGGCGATAAGGTGGTGGGAATTCCCGTCGGCATGGTTTCGCGCGTGCCCGTTGTCAACGCGGCGGACTTTGAAACGGCGAAAATAGAGGTGCCGAGCGGCCGCGAAACGTCCTTCACGGGGAGCGAACTTGCCCAACTTCTCGGCGACGTAGCCGACTATTCGGGGCGGGCGATGGGCATCAACATCACGCTTACGGACGCGCTGTATCTCTTTTTGGCGAGCGCGGGTGCGCCGCTCGTAACTTCCGACGGCAAAATCGGCTGCAACACGCCTGGTGGCGTAAAGGCGGTAGAGGAGTTTTACGATTTCGCCACCAGCGGCAGAGTGGTCCCGCTCTCGCAGAACCAGGGCGGTTCTTACGGTACGCCCGATACCGCCATCATGACGGGGCAGGTCGTGGCGAGCTACACCAATCCGGGCGGCTTTTTGAGCCTGCTCGAGGCGGGATACGAACTCGCGGCAATTCCCACCGTCAAGGCGGAGGGCGGCAAGGATACGGTGCTCGCGGACTTCAATACGCTCGTCGTGCCCAAATTCAGCAATTCCAAAGCGGCGGCATACCGCGTGATACAATGGATGTTGAGCAAGGACGCGCAGCTCGCGTATGCGAAATTCAGCGACCTGCCCACCAACGCCGAGGCCTTTGACGAAGTGATGACCGACGAAGAGAACTGGGATCCCGCGCTTTATCACGCGTTCGGCGTGGGAATAGACAATATGTATATCCCGCCCGCGCTGTCCACTTCTTTCCAGACGCTGCTCGGCGGCGCGCTGAAAAACCTGCTCGACGGCGTTTACACCGCCGAACAGTTCTGCGAGAAGATGGCGGCTGACGGCCCCGCTTACCTGTAAGAGTATGAAGAGAGAATTTTCTTTATTGAAAAGAGAGCGGATCGGCTGGCTGTTCGTTGCTCCGTGGATCGCGGGGTTCTGTCTTCTGACGCTCCTGCCCCTGCTCGTTTCGCTCTACATGGCCTTTCACGATTGGAACATGTTTTCGCCTCCTGTATTCGTGGGGCTGGATAATTTCAAAACGCTGCTCGACGCTTCTTCCATAGAGGGCGCAAGCTTTTACGCGGCGCTTTCGAATACGCTCATCTATACCGTGCTGACGGCGGCGATCAATCTCGTCGTCGGGCTGTCCGTCGCGTGGGCGGTGGCGCGGGCAAGCGTGCTCAATACGATTATGCGCACGATTATCTATCTTCCGTGCATGGTCATCGGCATCGCGTTTTCCATGATGATGGGACCTATCTTCGGAAGCAGCGAGTTCGCGCTCGTCAATCAGATCCTGCATCTGCTCGATCTTCCTCCGCAGGAATGGCTGTTCACGCACGGCCAGGGCGTATGGGTGATGGTGCTGATGTCGTTCTGGGGGATAGGCGGCGCGATGATCGTATTCGTCGCTGGGATCAAAAATATAGATTCCGCGGTGTATGACGCCGCCTCCATCGACGGCGCGGGCAACTTTACCGTATTTACGCGGATTTGCATTCCGATGCTGCTGCCGATCATCATATATCAGACCATTATGAGCCTTATCTTCGGCATGCAGGTGTTCGACATTGCCGTAGGGCTGGCTTCGATCGGCGGCGCGGGCAGCAGTTTCGGCATGGGCATAGACAACAGCCTTGCCACGCTCGTATATTATCTCTACAATAAGGGGTTCAAGGACTTTGAAATGGGCATGGCGAGCGCCATAGGCTGGCTCATTTTCCTGCTGACGTCCGTCATCAGCGCGGGGCTCTATGCGTTCGTGAGAAAGACGGGTTATTTCAGTCTGGATTAAAGGAGGACGTATGCGGAAAAACAGTAAAAAAATCAGAATGCAGGCGAGCGACGTCGTCTTTCGCGTCGCCGCCCTTCTGCTCACGATCGTGATATGTTTCCCGTTTCTTTGGCTGGTTCTCTCGTCGCTCAAGACAAATGCGGAATACTATATTCAGCCCTCGCCGGTCTTTTCGTCCGATCCGCAGTGGAGCCGTTATGCCTACGTTTTCATTGACCTCGGTTTCTGGCGGTATATGATCAACAGTATATTGCTCGCCGTCGTCTGCGTAGTGCTCAACGTGGTGAGCAGCGCGTTTATCGCCTACGGATTCGCGCGGTTCCGTTTCCGCGGCAGAAAGTTCGTTTACATCGTCATGCTGTTCACCATGTTCCTGCCAGCGCAGGTGTCGTTCATACCGCAGTTCATGCTGTTCAACGAATTCAACTGGGTGGATACCTATTTCCCGATCGTCATACCGCAGATGTTCGGCGCGGCGGCAAATATCCTGCTTACCTCGCAGTTCATGCGCGCCATTCCGAGGGAAATGGACGAAGCCGCCATGATAGACGGCGCAAATTACTTCCGTATCTGGTGGAACGTAATATTGCCGCAGGCTGCGGCCGTGCTCATCGTCGTGGCGATATCCGCCTTTCTCGGCAGCTGGAAGGACAGCATGGGACCGCTTATCTACCTGAGGAGCGAAAAGCTTTATACCGTGCCCGTCGCGCTCATGTTTTTTCAGGCGCCCGACCAAAACAGCTATTTGCTGCTGCTCGCAGGGGTGGTCATATCGATAATTCCCACGCTCGTCATGTACGTCTTGATGCAGAAATGGATGGATAAAGGCATTTATATTGCAGATTTGAAATAAAAAGGAGGAAAAAATGAAAAAGATTATGGTTTTACTGCTCGCGTGCGCGCTGACGCTGTCCGCGTTCGGCTGCGGCGGGGCGAAACAGGGCAGGGTGGAGTACGGCGCGGATACGCAAAGCCGCACGGCCGCGTCGGTCAGGGCGGACAAGAAAAACGAAGTCGTCCGTTACGGAACGGGCGGGAACATGTCGCTTACGGGCGTATCGGAAGCGGAGTCGTCTTCTAAAGTCGCAAACGAAAAATTCGAACTCGACGTAGATCTTTCTTTCGAGGGCAATCCGTACGATCCCGACGAAGTAAACGTATACGGACAGTTCGTTTCGCCGAACGACGAGGTCTATACCATGCCCGCGTTTTATTACGCCGATTTCGACAGGTCGTTTGAAGCGCTCGACGAAAGCGCCGACTTTTCCATGGACGGCTACGTCGAGCAGGGGGACGTTGCGCTGATGGGAAAGATCTCCGAAATAAACGGCGTGAAACAGCCCGTTGCAAAAGCGCTGTTCGATTCAGCGGCGGGCGTGTATACCAACGCGGGGGCGATTCTGAACGTCGGCGGCGTTACCAGACTGCACGACAGCGTTTCCGTCTGGCTCAAAAAGGACGCCGATCTTAAGGCGGACGCGCTCTATCTTTGTTTTTATCAGGCGAAGGGCGAGGCGTACATACAGCTGCCCGCGCTCACCGAAACATGGCAGAAATATACTTTCAGGTGGAGCGACTTTACGCCGAACAATACGGACGGATCTTCGGAGCTGCTCGCGTTGAACACCATGTACAGCGGATATATCCAGACGCGCGGCGCGGAAGCCCGCGGAGGTGTATGGATCTCCGATTTGCGTTCGGAGCGCGAGGGGTTCGATACGAACTACGCCGTACTTTCGGACTTCGTGAGCAGCGAACTTAAAAACTACCACAGCGGCGAACTGAACGGTACGGAAGTCATCACCGCGAAAGGGGATAAGGGGTTCAAGCTCCGTTTCCGTTTCGGGGAAACGGGCGAATGGCTGTACCGCGTGGTGGTTGAAGAGAACGGAGAAAAGCGCGCGAGCTATACTTCATCGGCGACGATAACGGAAAACTCCGACGAGGAAAAAAACAGGGGACTTCTCCGCGTGGAACCGACGCAGAAACGCAATTTCGTATTCGAGGATGGCACGCCTTACGTGCCCATCGGCCAGAACGTGGCGTACAGCGTGGATCCCAAACGCGGTTCTTACGATTACGACGTGTTCTTTCCGAAAATGAAGGCGGCGGGCATGAACTTCTGCCGCGTATGGCTGACTTATATAGGCTACGGCATACAGAGTACGGAGGGCGGTATTCTCGGCTTCGATAACCGTCAGGACAGGGCGTTTATCTTCGATTACATCGTCGAACAGGCTGCGGAATACGATTTTTATCTGCAGATCCCTCTCATGACGTTTTCACGCTTTCATTCCGAGAGCGCCACGGACGACGTGGAATGGCGCAGCTGGGATTCCAGTCCGTATAACGTAATCAACGGCGGCTACCTGGAGGAGGCGCACGAGTTCTATACCGACGCGCGCGCTAAGGAGGACACCAAAAAGCTGTATCGCTATTACGTGGCGCGCTGGGGGTATTCCCGCAATATCCTCAACTGGGAGATCATGAACGAAATAGGCGAATCGAGCGATTACGACCAGACAAAAGCGAAGGCATGGGCGGAGGAAATCGGCGGTTATATGCATGCCGTAGATCCCTTCGATCACCTCGTTTCCCTCAGTTCCGTCAACTTCTTCGACGAAGTGTACGGCGCGTCGTCGCTCGACTTCGTAAGCATACACAGCTATATATGGGGCGCGGAATATGCCGTGAACTCGGCCGACGTTACAAAACAGGTATGGGAGCACTTCCGAAAACCCGTTATTATCGGCGAGATCGGCGCGAGCAGCGTTTCCGAAGAGGACAATTATTATATGGATAAAACGGGGCTGGTCATGCGGCAGACGGCGTTCACCGCGCCTATGAGCGGTTCGGCGGGCGGCGGCATGCTGTGGTGGTGGAAACAGATCAACGCCTACGACTTTTACGGGAACGTAACGCCCGCGATAGAATATTTCAAACTGCTGCCCGACGACTTCGTCAAGATGGATTCGCTCGATTACGAAGACTATGTTTTCTCGCATGCAAATCAGTCCCTCGCCTCCAAGGGCAGGGTGCTTGGCTTTATCTCGGACACCGCGGTTTACGCGTATCTTTTCGATACCCGTTACAACTACGGCAACCCGAACCCGGGCGCGATAGAAAATTCAGCGCTTTCGTTCAGCCTTTCCGACGGCGAATACGAAGTCAAGGTGTTCGACACGCAGAACGGAGGCGTAACGAAAACTTTTTCGGCGCAGGCGAAAAACGGAAAACTCGAACTCGCGCTCGACGCATGGTCGCGCGATACGGCGTTCATTATCGTCAAAAAATAGGAGGGAATATGAAAAGGAAAACAAAGGGAATACTTCTTGCCGTGCTCGCCCTCGCGGCGGCGGCCTGCTTTGCCGCGTGCGGCGAAAAGATAGATTACAACACGGTGATCCCCGAAGGCGCGTTTTCCATTACCGCGCCCGCTGACGGCGCGACGGACGTGCCCACCACGCCGGAGATCAGCTGGACTAAGGAAAAGAACGCGGAGGCTTACCACGTGGAGATCGCGGCCGACGCCGATTTCAGAACGGTGGAGAGCGAAAACACCGTGTCGGAACTCCGTTGGACGGTGGCTTATCCGCTGTCGCACAGCGCGAAATATTATCTCAGGATAACGGCGCTCAAAACGGAAGAGGGGAAAAACATAGCGCTTTCGAGAAAGACGGGTTCGTTCACCACGGCGGCCGCACATTCCACGGAGGCGCCCGACTATACAAAGGCGCGCACGATATACGATTTTGAAGATTTCGAGAGCTCCGAAGCGCTGAACGACGTGTTTTACATGCACGCCGCGGGCGATTCCGTGGCGATAGACCTCGTGAACGAGGGCGTGGACGGCAGCAAGGCCATGAAAGTAACTTACGCCACGGGCGTGAACGGCTGGGCGGGCGCGCTTTCTTCGCTGAGCGCGGAAAAGAAGGTCTGGAGCGGTGCGAAGGGCATCCGCATGTGGGTGCACGGCGACGCGAGCGGTATGGAAGTCGAGGTGCGTTTCGGCAAGAGAGGATATCAGTCATGGAACGCAACTTTCAAAGTGAATTCTTCCGAACCGACGTACGTTTCCATTCCCTTCACCGCCTTTGCGGATGCGGGCGGCGGCGACGGCATCTTCGACCTTTCCGGCATCACGCGGCTGTGGTTCTTCTTCAAAAGCACGCGGCCCGCAGAGATCGTCATAGACGATATTTCCATCGGATCGGACGAAAATTACACCGTCGATACGCGCGAGGCGATAGAAACATCCAAAAAGGCTGAACTCGGCGTGTTCGACGATTTTGAAACCTATGCGGACGGCGCCGCGCTGAACGCCGTCTGGACAGTGGAAAGCGGCACGGCGGACATTGTGTCCGAAGGGGCTTACGGCGGCGCGAAGAGCGTGCGTTTCGTACCTTCGGCGGCTTGGGCAACGTTTGGGAAAAGCATGCCGTACACCGATTTTACGGACGTTACGGCCATCACGTTCAAGGCGAGCGGCGGGCTTTACGTCGTGCAGCTCATCAGCGGTTACAACGTGATAGAAAAGGAAGTGAGCGCGTCGCGGGACGGCGAAACGATCGGCGTCAACCTATCCGAACTCAGGCCGCAGAACTCTTCCATGGTCTATCAGCTAACCGATATCGACCTGCTGCGGATCGGTATCAAGGACAGGAGCGGTTCCGTCGTCATAATAGACGACGTCGTGTTAAGCGGCGAAGAGTACGTGCCCGAAGATCATTCCGCGGGACTGATAGAGGACTTTGAATCGGAGGATTTCGATTTTGCCTCTTCGTTCGCGCTTACGGGCGAGGCGGCGCCTTCCGTCGTTACCGAAAATCCGCTCGGCGGCGCACGTTCGCTTAAACTCGACTGCAACAATCCCGTCGGTCTGGAATTCACGGGATATAACCTCGTCGGAATGGACTTTACGTCCGCGATCGGGTTCAGGTTCGGCGTAAAGATGAACCAATCGGGCAAGATTCTCGTGCAGATCGGCTCCTACGGCAACGTATATACGTACGAAAAGGAATTTTACGGGGCGGAAAACAACATATCCTCGATGGTTTGCGATTTCAGCGCCATGAAACTGCGCGGGGACAGCGCGGGCGAACTCGATAAAACGAAGATAAATTTTCTGCGGATAGACGTAACGACCTACGGCGGATACGTGCTTCTGCTGGACGACATGCGTTTCTACGGCGCTGACGAGGCGAAGGATAGTCTTTTGATAGACGATTTTTCCGCCTACGGAAGCGACGCTGAATTGCAGGCGAAGTGGAATTCGGACAACGTCGTTCTCGGTGAGGGCGGCGCCATGAAAATGACTTCCGCGAGCGGCTGGACCGGTCTGCAATACAACTTTGCCGCCGCGGGCGGCATAGGCTCGGCGGACGATTATCAGAACTGCTATGGGGTGCGTCTGAAACTGAACGCGGGCGCGGCGGCAAAGCTCACGGTAAAACTCACGCGCTGGGACAACTCCAAGGAGGTTACGCTCGACGTCGCGGCGGGCGAAAACGCGGTTACGGTGTATTTCTGCGACATGGAAGGAAATGCGTGGAGCG
>ENA-UONX01001517-UONX01001517.1-human-gut-metagenome-genome-assembly--contig:-P74old-NODE-1517-length-21304-cov-9.836228_pt1 | contig 21304 bp, 20 predicted proteins | sample MGYA00242466_ERZ724013 | MGnify/ENA metagenome assembly ERZ724013 | reverse complement strand
AGTGGTACAAGCCACTCCTGATAAGCTGCGAAGCAGCTATTCGGTTATGAGCAAGTAGCGAAGCGGATTGCGAATATCCGCTTTGACCAAAAAACGCGGTAACTGCGCAGAGTCATGCGAAAGGGAAGAAAAATCAGTCTTTTTCGGAAATTTCGGCTGATGTTTTCTCTTCTGTGCGTTTTCGGAAATCCCGGGGGCTGCAGCTGTAGGTACGAAGGAAGATTTTGGAATAGTAGCTCTGATGATTGAAGCCGCATGCAGTACAAATTTCCGCGATCGACAGTTTCGTATTGTTTAAAAGATGGCAGCTCACCTCCAGGCGGTAATGGTTCAGAAAATCGATCGGACTCTGGTTCAGATAACGGCGGAAAATCTGACAGCACTTGTTGCGGCAGACTTTTCCGGCGGCCGCAATTTCGTCGAGATTGATGGACTCGCTGTAGTGGCTGTAAATATAAGACACCATATCACGCTGTACGAGAAGATCCGGCTCCTTCGGTTTTGCGGCCGCCTCATTTGGCATCATCGGATGGCTGCGCAAAAGACGGCACCATAAAAGCGATAGAAGTGCGGCGGCTTCTATTTCATAGGCGGCCGGATGCTCTTTTTTAATGCGGAGAATTTCAGGAAGAAGCTGCAGTGCTTCGGCATCCTCCGGAAACTCCGGTTTTAAATGAAGATATTCCAGAGACGGATTCGAGAGAACCGGTGCAATATACGACTGGTACAGAACACTGTTCGTGATGAAAATTTTGGGATGACACAGAATACGGATAAAATCGCAGTCCTGCCCGTTTTCGGAATATCCATAGTGCATTTGGCGGGAATTGACCATGAGTGCTTCACCGGTGTTTAATAGAACACGTTTTCCATTCATATAATAGTTCATCTGTCCGGAGCGGATATACACCCATTCGATGTCTTCATGCCAGTGGCAAAGTGCCCTGTGATTCGGATAGGCGGAAAGAAGTCCTTCCCGAATAGAAAGCGGAATGCCGACTTCATCGTAACGGACGATTTCAGATGCATCCTGCATGATTTTTGTTATAGGATCATTGACCATAAAAAGCTCCTCTTTCGTCTTGTTAAAAAATACAATAATTATAAAATACGGAATGTTGTCATTGAAAAAACGCTAAATTCGAGATAATATATTATAACATATCATAATGTTGAGGTCAAAAGGTGTTTAGCCCCATTTGATACTATAGCAATCGTCGAAAACAATATGCACAAAGAAAAGGAGAAAAGGGAAAAACATGAATCAGGTAGAACGAAGAAAAAAACAGATGGCTTACATCGCGGATCAGGAGTGTGGGGAAGAGATGAATGCATGTAAACGAATCCTGCACGAGCTGAATACGGTAGACCGTACCGATGGCGATGCAATTTGCAAAATTGTAAAGCGATTATTTGGAAAATCAGATGGAGCGTTTGTAAATCCGCCGTTTTACTGCGATTACGGAAAAAATATCGAGGTCGGTAAAAACTTCTTTGCAAATTATAATTGTATGATTATCGATGTGGCAAAGGTTACCATTGGGGAGAACTGTATGATGGCGCCGAATGTTGCAATTTATACCGCTGGTCATCCAATTCATCCGGCAGCAAGAAATTCTGCTTATGAATATGGGATTGAGGTAACGATCGGTGATAATGTATGGCTTGGCGGAAACACGGTTGTTGTGCCGGGGGTACATATCGGAAGTAATGTGGTTATCGGAGCAGGAAGCGTCGTGACAAAAGATATTCCGGACTGGAGCGTTGCCGTGGGAAATCCGTGCCGTGTGGTAAAAAAGATTACAGAAGAAGATAAACAGTATTATTTCAAGGACAGAAAATTTGATGATGAGGCATGGGAAGTCATCAAAGATCTGTAAAAACGAAAAGCTTTCCTGGGCAGTCATGCGATGAAAAAACTCTGTACCGTATCCATCTGGGAATTTCCGGGGATGCGATGCAGAGTTTTTTACTTTACCTATGCGATAGGAGACAGGAAATTCTGCCGGATTTTGCTATGGCAAAAAAAATGTGAATCCTATTTTGGGCAGCAAAAAATGCCCAGAGCCGGAATCGAACCAGCGACACGAGGATTTTCAGTCCTCTGCTCTACCAACTGAGCTATCTGGGCATTTGGATTTCCTGTTGGAAACCTTTGTTAATATAACATGAATTCATGAAAATTGCAACTGCTTTGTTGAAAATCGTGAAAAAATTGCGCTTTTGGGGGAATGGCGGTGTATTTTCGTTCGAGAATGTGGTAGTATAAAAGATATGCAAAGAGGAAGCAAGGAGAAGTATTAAAAAGATTATGAAAATTATTCTGACTGCGGTCAACGCAAAATATATTCATTCCAATCTCGCAGTTTACACGCTGCAGGCGAGCGCGGAGAAAGCCGGTGTGTTCCCGGAGATCCGTGAGTTTACGATCAACCAGTCAAAAGATTCCATGCTGCGGAGTCTGTTTCTGGCGCATGCGGATGTAGTCTGTGTGTCGTGTTATATCTGGAACATATCTATTGTGGAAGATTTGATTACGGAATATCACAAAATCAGCCCGGAAACGAAGATCTGGCTTGGCGGGCCGGAGGTGTCGTACCACGCGGAGGAGATGCTGGAGCAGTATCCGTTCCTTGACGGAATCATGAAGGGTGAGGGCGAAATTACCTTCCGTGAACTGGCAGTGTATTACCAGAATCAGGAGAACGGCACGGAGGGGAAAACGCTTGAAGAGATCCACGGCATTACATACCGTGATGCAGAAGGAGCTATCAAAAGCAACCCGTGGCGTCCGGTCATGGATCTGTCCGAGGTGGATTTTCCGTATGCGAATCTGAAAAAATTCGAGAACCGCATCATTTATTATGAGTCAAGCCGCGGTTGCCCGTTTTCATGCAGTTACTGTCTTTCTTCTATTGATAAGCGGCTTCGGTTCCGAAATCTGGAGCTGGTCAAAAAGGAACTTGCTTTCTTTCTGGAACACAAAGTGCCACAGGTCAAATTTGTCGATCGTACCTTTAACTGCAAAAAAGACCACGCGATGGAAATCTGGAAATTTATTGCAGAGCATGATAACGGTGTAACGAATTTCCATTTTGAGATTGCTGCAGATCTGATCACAGAAGAGGAACTGGAGCTCTTAAATACCCTGCGTCCGGGGCTGGTACAGCTTGAGATCGGCGTTCAGTCTACGAATCCGCAGACGATCGAGGCGATCCACCGGAAGATGGATTTTGGAAGAGTCACAGAGATTGTAAACCGGATTGCGAAGGGAAGAAACATCCATCAGCATCTCGACCTGATCGCGGGCCTGCCGTATGAGGATTATGACAGTTTCCGCCGTTCGTTTGCGGATGTCTATGCACTGCGTCCGCAGCAGTTACAGCTGGGATTTTTGAAAGTGCTGTGCGGTTCTTTCATGTATGAGCATACCGAGGAATATGACTGTCATTATCAGGAGCGCGAACCATATGAGGTACTGTACACGAAATGGCTGCCGTACGACGATGTGCTGAAGCTCAAAGACGTGGAGGAGATGGTGGAAGTCTACTACAACAGCGGCCAGTTCGTCCACACACTGCCGATGATCGAGCATCTGTATGAGAACCCGTTCGATTTCTTCCAGGAGCTCGGCGATTTCTACCGGGCAAAGGGCTACAGTGAGGCGGCACATAACCGGATTCAGCGGTATGAAATTCTGCTCGAGTTTTTGCAGGACGAAAAACAGCAGGATGAAGCATTCTTCCGTCAGATGATGGTGCTCGATCTGTATGCGCGTGAAAATATGAAGACACGGCCGCGTTTTGCAAAAGATCCGTCCGAATGGAAAAACGAGTCGCGTGACTTTTATCAGAAAGAATCCGAAACGAGAACGCTTTTGCCATCGTATACGACATACGATTGGAAGCAGCTGCAGCGCATGACGCATGTGGAAGTTTTTGATTACGATGTGCTCGGAAACGGGGAAAAGGCGCGTACGGTACTCCTGTTTGATTATCAGAAGCGCGATCCGCTGACGGGAAATGCGGAGATGATCGACTGCAGTGAGCTTTTTTACGCTTGACATTTCAAAAGAACATGAGATACTAGAAAAGGTAATAAAAGATGAAAATACAAGATTTTGTAGTGCTCGATCTTGAGACAACGGGTCTTTCTGTAAAGGAAGATCAGATTCTGGAGATCGGTGCAGTAAAAGTGCAGGGCGGAGAGGTCACGGCATCGTATGAGACTTTCGTCAATCCGGGCAGAAAAGTGCCGGAGCGGATCACGGAACTCACCGGAATCCGGGATGAGATGATTGCGGATGCGCCCGATGTGGAGACTGCTGTCCGCGGCTTTCTGGATTTCTGCGGCGGCCTGCCGCTTCTGGGGCACAATATTCTGTTCGATTACAGCTTCATCAAGCAGGCAGCGATAAATGCCCGTCTGGACTTTGAAAAAGAAGCGTGGGATACGTTGAAAATTGCACGGAAAGCCCTCCCGGATCTGGAGAGCAGAAGCCTTGAAGCACTCTGCGGCTACTATCAGATCCCGCGGGAACACGCACACCGTGCAATGGACGATGTGCTGGAAACGCTGGCACTGTTCCGAAAACTGGAAGAAGGATTTTCGGAAGATCACCCGGAATGGTTTGCCGCAGCGCCTCTGAAGGCCAAAATGAAACGCGAGGTTCCGGCGACGGAGGCACAGAAAAAATATCTGGCGGATCTGATCCGGTACCATGAGCTGGATCTCGAACCGGAGTGGGGAGCACTCACAAAAAGCCGTGCATCCCGCATGATCGATCAGATTATTCTGGCACATGGAAGAATGGAAAAACGACAGAGAACTGAGAAAAAATAGAAGAGAAAAAGAAAGGATGGAACGATGAGTAATAAAGTCAATCGAAAAGCCCCGACAGAGGCACAGAAAAAGAAGAAAGATCCGCTGGCAAAGAAGAGAAATGCAGCAAAGATGCTGGCATTGATTCTTGCAGTGGTTATGGTGCTTGGTATGGTTCTTCCAGCACTTTTATGGCTGGTGTAAAGAGATGCTGTAAAAGACAGATTGAAATGGGAAACGGATCAAGAAGAGGCACAGTATGAAAAACAGCAGAAAAATGAGAGGCCTGCTGGTGATGCTTATCGCATTCGCATTCTGCTTTCTGGCAGAACCAGTCAAAGCGGATGACCGGACAGCGCTGGACGGAATCTATGTAGAAGACATTTCCGTCGGCGGTATGACCGAAGAGCAGATCACACAGGCAGTAAACGACAAAATTGAACAGTTAAAACCCTCGGTTATCAACTTGTCTGCCGGAGAGCAGAATGCACAGGTGACAGCAGGGGATCTCGGACTTTCCTGCGCCAACCCGGAGGTGGCAAGAGAAGCCGTCACAATCGGGCAGGAAGGCAATGTACTGAAGCGGTTCCTGACACAGAACCGGCTCAAAAAGGGAGAGACGGTGACGTTTTCCCTGAAATATACAGTCGATGGCGAGGCAGCGCGCCAGGCGGTAGAAAACAACACGGCCGTGCTGAACCGCGAGGCAACAGATGCAACGCTGACCCGCGAAAACGGCGAATTTATCGTCAATCCGGGCCAGACCGGATGCAGCGTCAACGTGGATGAGTCCACGGCAAAGGTTGTCAATTACTTGACGACAAGCTGGCGGGGCGGCATCGGCGGCGTAGAACTGGTAACAGAAGAAACACCGGCAGGCGGCAATCCGGAGCAGCTTGCACTTGTTAAAGATCTGCTCGGCGAGGGTATGACGGAGTATGGCAACGGTACGAGCGGCAGAAAACAGAATGTCGCAGTCGGCGCAGAGAAGATTAACGGAACGCTGGTACAGCCGGGCGAGGAATTTTCCGTAGAGGCGGTCGTTGTGCCGTTTGATGCGGAAAATGGTTATGCACTGGCGGCATCGTATGAGATGGGCAAGGTCGTCGATTCGTACGGCGGCGGTATCTGCCAGGTTTCCACAACGCTTTATGTTGCGGTTCTGAAAGCGGAACTTGAGGTGACGGAGCGGTACAGCCATTCCATGATTGTCCACTATGTGGATCCGTCGATGGATGCGGCGATTGCAGAAGGATTGAAAGACCTGAAATTCGTGAACAACACCGATGCGCCGATTTACATTGAGGCGAGCGCGGATGGAAGCACCCTGCATTTTGCCATCTATGGCCATGAGACGAGAGATCCGAACCGCACGGTCCGCTATGAGAGTGAGACGACAAGCACGGAGGATCCGACGCCGAGCCTGACGGAAGATGCGAATGCATCGTTTGGAACAATTGAACAGACATCGTACGGCTATCAGGGTTCGACGGCGCGGCTGTGGAAGATTGTGAATGACAATGGAAATGAGACGAAGGAGCAGGTGAATTCCAGCACTTACCGCATGACATCGGATGTCTATACCGTGGGAACAAAGACGGACAATGCAGCGGCGCGTGCGGAAATGCAGGCGGCGATTGCGGCAAATGATCTTGCAAAAGCAAAGGAAGTTGCAGCGAAATACAGCCAGAGCAGTTCGTCATCGAGTTCTTCGGAGAAGAAGGAAGACAGCAGCGATGATTCGGATTCGGATGGTACGGAAAAGACGGACGACAGCAGAGATACAGAGAAAACGGAGGACGATGAGGACTAGGCGTTTTCTGGTTACAGTTCGCTGGGAACCAGTGAACTGTAACATTTTCCGTGAAAAATGGGAAAGCAGAGGGAAAAGGAGTACGGATTCCGTCTGCTTTTTCGTTTGAAACAGGAAGTTCGAGGAGGACAAGGGATGCGAAAGGGTAAATTACAGCAGAGCGTGCTGGTGCGCTCGGTGTTTAAGATGCTGGGGCAGAAAAGAGAGGACGCAGCGGGGCCGGCGGTCGGACGCGGGGTATCGGCAATTGCAGGAGAAAAGGAGACGCAGGTGTTTTCGTGTGCGCCGGTGCTGGTGAAGGATCCGGAGGACGCGGTGCTCGCGGTCTGCCGGGTGTGCAACAGTGTGGCCGCGGCGGGGGCATCGGCAAAAGGAGTGCTGGTGTCGCTGATGCTGCCGGAGGCGATGGAAGAAAGGAATTTAAAGGAGCTGATGCGGGCGGTTGACGGTGCGTGTGTGCGGTATGGAACTGCGGTGATCGGCGGGCATACGGAGGTGACGGACGGGATTTTGTATCCGGTGCTTACCGTGACGGCGGCAGGCGGGACAACGCGTGCGGGGCTGTTTGATCCGTCGTGTGTGACAGCGGATTTGGATCTTGTCGTGACGAAGGGGATTGCGCTTGGCGCGGTGTCTTATCTGGCAAAGACAAGAAGGGATGAGCTTCTGACGAGATTTTCTCCGGGATTTATCCATGGGGCGGCGGATTTTTCGGAGGATTACTCTGTCTGCCGTGAGGCGGAGATTGCGATCGAGCACGGTGCGGCTGCGATGCAGGATCTCTCGGAGGGCGGGATTTTCGGGGCGCTCTGGGAGATGGCGGACGGCGCGGGTATCGGGCTTGATGTGGCGCTGAAGAGGATTCTGATCCAGCAGGAGACGGTGGAGATCTGTGAGTTTTTCGGGGTGAATCCGTATCAGATGCTTTCGACGGGGGCGCTGCTGATTGCGGCGGCGGACGGCGAGGGGCTGGTGCAGAAAATGGCACTCGAAGGGATTCCATCGGCGGTGATTGGGCGGACGACATCCGGGAAGGAGAGGATTCTCCGGAACGGGGAAGAGGTCCGGTATCTGGATAAGCCGCAGATGGATGAGATGTACCGGGTTGGCAGATAAGGCTTAAATATACGACAGGAGTGATTGGCAAAATGGCACATTTGAATATTGTTCTTCATGAGCCGGAGATTCCGGCAAATACAGGCAACATCGGACGGACGTGTGTGGCGACGGGGACGAGGCTGCATCTGATTAAACCGCTGGGGTTTGATATTTCGGACAAGGCGGTGAAGCGCGCGGGGCTGGATTACTGGCCGAAGCTGGATGTGACGGTGTATGAGAGTTACGAGGATTTTCTGGAGAGAAATCCGGGGGCGAAGATTTACTATGCGACGACGAAGGGGCCGCAGACGTATGTGGATGTGCAGTATGAAGAGGACTGCTTTATCATGTTCGGAAAGGAAAGCGCGGGGATTCCGGAGGATATTCTGTACGATAATCAGGAGACGGCGGTGCGGATTCCGATGATTAATGATATTCGGTCGCTGAACCTTTCAAATTCCGTGGCGATCGTACTGTACGAGGCACTGCGGCAGAATAACTTTGACCATATGCAGCTCGCGGGGCATTTGCGGACGCATGAGTGGAGGTAGACGGACGGGACTCTGGTGATCGTAGACGGAGCTGCATTATTTTTATAAGGAAGAAGTTAAGATCATTTCCAATTCGGCGAAGACCTGCTCGGCGTAAAGCTGTTTGATTTCGTGGCGGGTCATGCCGGAGACGTTGGTCTGGAAGGTGAAGGTGTGGGCTTGGGCTTTGTATAAAATACCGAAGTAGACGACGCCCTGTACGCTGTCAGCGTTGTTGGGGTCGAGATTTCCGGTTGTGCCGGTGATTCCGATGGCGATGGCGGTGTGCAGGTTTTCTTGTACTGTGCGGGCCATGGCTTCGGCGCATTCGGGGGAGTAGACGCCGTGGATTTCGATGACGGAAGGGTCGACGCCGACGAGGACTTTGGTTTCGTTCAGATACGTGACGTAGCCGCCGGGGAAAATGGCGGAGGCGCCTTCGGTGTCGGTGATTAGGGAGGCGATCAGGCCGGAAGTGCAGCTTTCCATGGTGGAAATGGTGGTGTGGGATGCAATGAGCTGTTTGATGATGGAATCAATGGTGTTTGGGTTCATAGTGAAAATTACCTCCAGAGTTAGTTTGATATGTCTGGCAAAAAAGCCCCTCGGCGGAGGGGCTTATTTTGGTGCTTCGCCTTTGGCGAGTGTAAAGATAAATTCGGTACCAACGCCCTCTGTACTGATGACATTGATATTCTGGTTATGCGCAGTGATGATCTCTTTGACGATCGAAAGCCCAAGTCCCGTTCCTTTGCGGTCCTTGCCGCGGGAGGCGTCGAGCTTGTAGAAGCGCTCCCAGATTTTCGTGATGCTTGCCTTTGGAATGCCGCAGCCGGTGTCCTTGACGGAGACGAAGACTTTGCCGTGCTTCTCCGTTGTCTCAACTGTGATGGTGGAATCGTTGTTGCTGAATTTGATTGCATTATCAATGAGATTGTACAGCACCTGCTGGATTTTTCCCATATCGGCGCAGACGTATAAGGTGCGCGATGCGAGGATCAGTGAAATGGAAATCCGCTTTTTCGTGCAGGTTCCCTCAAACGAAGCGGCGGTATCCTTGATGACGGCGTTGATGTCAAACGAGGTCAGATCGAGCATATTCCCTTTATCGTCGATGTCGTTCAGCGTCAGCAGGCTCTGCGTCAGCTTGTGCAGCCGTTCTGTCTCAAACAGAACGATTTTCAGATATTTTTCCTGCATTTCCGGCGGAATCGTTCCGTCAAGGATCGCCTCCACGTAGCCTTTGATCGAGGTCAGCGGTGAGCGGAAGTCGTGAGAGACGTTCGCCACAAATTTCCGCTGGTATTCGCCGGTCTTGTTCAGCTCGCCGGACATGTAGTTCAGCGTGGAAGCGAGATACCCAATCTCATCGTGAGATTTAACATCAATTTTGTGGGTCAGGTTGCCGGAGGCATACTCCTTTGCACCGTTGATGATCTTTTTCAGCGGCCGGTACACGACGAGGGAGAAAAAGATTAGAATCACAAACGAGAGTCCGAACACGAGCAGGAACAGAAAGTCAATCCGTGCCAGCAGACTTTCCCTCTGCTGATAGACGTCCTGCAGCGGAAGGTGGATGGCGACATAGCCATTGATCCGGAAATCGGAGGTGACGGGAACCATGACGCTCAGCATCTTGTCTTCGAAATAGCCGAAAAACGTTCCCGTGCTGTAATATTCGCTGCCGAGCGCAACCGGATCAAAACCGTCGATGATCTCCGGGTTTTCCTCATCGAGTGCAGCTGCCGTGTTCAGCAGAATTTCCCCGTCTGCGCTGATGAGCCAGATCTGGGAATTGTGATAGGAAGCCAGTGCACTGAGCGAATTGTAAAGATCCGTCAGGGAACGCTCACTGTGGTAATAAAGGTCGCCCTGTTTGGAAGCGATCTGCGTGGCCTCCCGGTACAGACTGGTGCTCGCGCTGGAGACCAGACTGTCCTCCACCATGCGGGAGCCGACCGTTGAGATCAGCGTAAAGCCGGCAATGGCGAGAATGACATAAATGAGAATTAATTTCCGGTAAAGCGTGCGTCGCATTATTTTTTAACCTCAAACTTGTAACCGATGCCCCAGACCGTCGTGATGGCCCAGGAGGCATGGTCCTTGATTTTTTCGCGGAGACGTTTGATATGAACGTCTACCGTGCGGGTATCGCCGATGTACTCATAGCCCCAGATATGGTCGAGGAGCTGTTCTCGCGTAAAGACCTGGTTTGGTGAGGAAGCAAGGAAGTAGAGAAGCTCCAGTTCCTTCGGCGGCATATCGACGGTGCGGCCCTGGTAAATGACGGAATAGTTCGTCTGGTTGATGATAAGATCCGGGTACTCGACACATTTTCCTGCGGTCGCGGACACCGGGATCGTGCGTGATGGCTGAAATCTCCGCAGCACTGCTTTCACACGGGCAACGAGCTCCTTGGAATCAAATGGTTTGATGATGTAGTCATCCGCGCCGAGTTCCAGGCCGAGGACTTTGTCGAACACCTCGCCCTTTGCCGAGAGCATGATGATCGGAACATCGGAATCGTGCCGGATTTCGCGGCAGACCTGGTAGCCGTCCATGCCGGGCAGCATCAGGTCGAGCAGAATCAGGTTCGGCTGGAAGGAGTGAAACTCCCGGACAGCCTCTTCTCCATCGTTTACAATTTTTGTGTCATAGCATTCCTTGGTCAGATAGAGAGAAATCAGTTCTGCGATATTGTTATCGTCATCGACGATCAGAATTTTCTGTTTGGAAGCCATAAAAGATTCTCCTTCACTGGGGACAGGACGGAACCGCATACAGTATGCGTTCCGTCCCATATTTTCCTGAGTTTTTATTTCTTAAACGTAACAATCGTAACGCCGGCATCGCCCTCGCCGAATTCCGCTAAATGGAAGTCCGCTACGTGTTTCTGGCGGCGCAGATAATTGTGAATGCCTTTCCGCAGTGCGCCTGTTCCTTTTCCGTGGACAACGCGGACACTCGGCAGATGGGAGAGATAAGCGTCATCGAGATATTTGTCGAGTTCGGCAACCGCTTCATCCACCGTTTTTCCGAGCAGATTGATCTCGGTAGAAATCGTGGCAGCCTTGGAAAGCTTCGATTTTCCGCTGCTTGTGCGGGAGATGGACGGGCCGGTGATGACAGCCTCGTCGATCAGCACAAGGTCGGAGATATGCACTTTGGTCCGCATGATACCCATCTGGACGAAGAGATTTCCCTTCGAATCCGGGCGGGTGCTGACAGTACCTTTGAGATTCATGCTTAAGACTTTGACGGCATCGCCGAGATGAAGATCCTGCGGGCGGAGATTTCCGGTGCGCTTCGGTACTTCCTTCGCCTTTTTCTTATCGAGCTTGTTCATCTTTTCACGCAGAGCGGTACGTTTCTGCTCCATTTCGCGGACGGAAACATTCTCTTTTCCAAATTTCTGGAAATCGCGCATCGTCTGGTCGGCGTATTCCTTCGCCTCGCGGAGAATTCTCTGTGCCTCCTCGGTTGCATTGGAGATCATCTTTTCTTTTCTTGCGTCGATCTGTTCCTGATTCTTGGCAAGGCTCTGCTTCAGGGATTCGACTTCCGCGCGGGTGCGGGCAAGCTCTTCTTTTTCGCGTTCCAGCGTGATCCGGTTCTGCTCGAGAGTGGTCAGAACGTCCTCAAACGATTCATCCTGCTCGCTGATTTCGTCTTTTGCCTTGTTGATGATGTAGTCCGGCAGGCCGAGTTTGCTGGAAATCGCAAACGCATTACTCTTTCCAGGAACGCCGACGAGCAGGCGGTATGTCGGGCTTAAAGTCTCGACATCGAATTCACAGCAGGCATTCTCCACGCCCGGTGTGGATAAGGCATAGATTTTCAGTTCACTGTAGTGTGTCGTTGCCATGGTGCGGATGCCGCGCTCGTGGAGCGTAGAGAGGATCGCGATGGCAAGCGCCGCGCCCTCTGTCGGGTCGGTACCGGCGCCGAGCTCATCGAACAGGACGAGGGAATTGCGGTCTGCCTTGTCGAGGAAGGAAACTACATTCGTCATGTGGGAGGAGAAGGTACTCAACGACTGCTCGATGCTCTGCTCATCACCGATATCGGCGTAAACCTCGTCGAAAACGGAAAGGGAGGAGCGGTCGAGTGCCGGAATGTGAAGTCCGGACTGGCCCATCAGTGTTAAGAGTCCGACCGTCTTTAAGGAAACCGTTTTACCGCCGGTATTCGGTCCGGTGACGATCAGAAGGTCGAAATCTTCGCCGAGCGACAGATCAATCGGAACGACTTTTTTCGCATTGATCAGCGGGTGGCGTGCCTTGCGCAGGTGGATTTTACCTTCGGTGTTGAAGATCGGCTCATTGGCGTTCTGCTCCATTGCAAGAGCGGCGCGCGCGAAGATGAAGTCAAGCTCTACCATGTTTTCGAGGTCGTAACGGATCTCATCGCGGTGCAGGTCTGCCTGGGCACTCAACGTAGAGAGGATGACCTCGATTTCTTTTGCTTCTTCAATTTCCAGCTCACGGATATCGTTGTTCAGTTTGACAACGGCCATCGGCTCGACAAAGAAGGTGGAACCGGTCGAGGACTGGTCATGTACCATGCCAGGAACCTGGCCTTTGTACTCGGATTTGATCGGGATACAGTAGCGGCCGTCGCGCATCGTGATGACGGCATCCTGCAGATACGTGCGGTAGGAACCGTTGACGAGCGAGATTAACTGGCTGTGGATTTTTTCCTCACACGATTTGATGGAACGACGGATGCGGCGTAGATTCGGGCTTGCATCATCGCTGATTTCATCCTCGGAGAGAATACAGCGGCGGATTTCCGTGGAAAGCAGCGTCAGAGGCTCCAGTGTTTCAAAGAGATCTTCGAGGCTGTCCGGCGTCTGGTCCGCATTTTCGCGGCGGCCGTACGCTTTGACGCGTGCCGTGTTTTCCAGAAGTGCGGCGGTCTGCAGAAGCTCCGTGATGTTCATGGAGCTGCCGATTTCGAGACGCTTTAATGCGCCGCGGATATCTTTGGCATCACCAAAGGAAATGTGGCCTTTTTTAAAGAGCCGGGTGAGCGCGTCGTGTGTCTCGTGCTGCATCCGCGTAATCTGGGAGAGGGAAGAAGAAGGAACGAGCTCCAGACATTTCTTCCGGCCCAGCGGAGAACTGGCATACGAAGCCAGTTGTTCGATAATTTTGTCGTATTCGAGCGTTTTTAATGCTTTCTGATTCATAATACTTACCTTTTCGTAATTCATAATTCAGTCATTGTCTACAGATAACGCGGTATTTTTGATGCAATACCGCACGGATCTGATGTTACAGTTCACAGGTACCCTGCGAACTGTAACATTCGCAGCCCTCATTTAAAGTTTTGCTTCGCAAAAGGAGGGCTGCTCACACCTGAATCACTTTCTTACGCAGCGAAACAGCAAGTGTTTCACTGCTGAGTGAACAGTAGCGATCTGATCATATATCTGCACGGGAAGTACAGACCGGAAGTGGAATGTGGGTCACAGGTTTTTCCACTCCCCCAATTATACCTTAAAAAAGAAAAGAAAGAAACCCCAAGAACGAGAAAATGCAGGATGTTGCGCAAATGAGAAAAAAATGTAACAGTCTTCATAAAATGTTCATATCTATCTGGTAAAGTTTTTTGTATATGTGAAGATTGCGGAAGCGCATATGCGCAGAGCAGTTCGGTATGGAATACAGATGTATGGAGAAAGAAATGTATGGAAAATGACCCAAAACCTTACAAATTCATGAAAGAGAGCATCAAAAAGCAGCCGCCCGACTGGAAAAAGATTGTTCTTCTGATTGCCGGATGGCTGGCACTTGCGGCGCTTGGCGGTCTGGTTGCGGCCGCGGTATTTGCGGTGACAGAGCCAAAGATTGCAGAAGCAGTTACCAGGGAAGAGCCGCCGGCGAAAGTGGATATCCCGGGAGATGAGGATCCAAACAGCGGACAGGAGCCGGATGAGACAATTACCGCATCTTCGGCGAGTGCGTCGGTAGACAGCAGCGGCTCCGGTTCGGAAATCAGCAGTTCTACAGTGGATAGCAGTACTTCAGAAAGCAGCGTATCCGAAAGTACGGTTTCCGAAAGCACAGAGGAGAACGGAGCGGCAGGGGGAACGGAAAGCAGCACTTCCGAAGAGCCGGAGGAGGGCAGCGAGGTTTCCAGTGTCGATGGGGAAACGGATGCGGAGGAAAAGGACAGCAGCCTGAAAAATTATGAAGCGCTCTACCAGGATATGTTGGAAGTAACGGAAAAACCAAAACGAGCGCTGGTTACTGTCATCGGCATTACCAATCAGATGGACTATTTTAACCAGAACTATGAAAACCAGCAGCAGATTTCCGGTCTGATTGTTGCGGACAATGGGCAGGATCTCTTTATTCTGACGGAATACCGCATCGTGGAAAATGTGGAGCGGATTCAGGTCACCTTCTGGGACGAGACGATGGTGGATGCCACATACCAGCGCCACGATCCGAGCACCGGCCTTACGATTGTGAAGGTGGATGAATCGAAGCTGGATGAGGAAACACGGGACGGTCTTGCGGTTGCGCCGCTCGGCAGTTCGTATCTCGTCAGCCAGGGTGACCCGGTCGTGGCTGTCGGAAGCCCGGTCGGCTACAGCAATTCGATTGCGTACGGTGTGGTGACTTCGGTTACGAACAAGATTTCCGCGCTGGACAATGAGTACAATCTGCTGACCACCGACATCCTCGGCAGCACGGACGGCAGCGGCATTCTGGTAAATCTTGACGGCGAAATCGTCGGCATTATTGCGCAGAGTTACAGCGCCAAAGGAAACAACGTGGTGACGGGCATTGCGATTTCCCAGATCAAAAAGCTGATCGAAAATCTTTCCAACAACGTGAGCCGCGCGTATATCGGCATCCGCGGACAGGATGTCACAGAAGAACTTTCCGATAAAACCGGCATTCCAAAAGGCGTTCTCATCAGCCGCGTCGCAGACGATTCTCCGGCGATGATGGCGGGCATGAAAGAGTACGATGTGATTGTAAAGCTCGGGGAGCACAAGGTTGAGACGATCAAACAGTACCATGAACAGCTTGGCAAATACAGCACAGGAGACGTGGTTACCGTGACGGCGATGCGGAAAGGCGCCGAAGGGTATGCGGAGATGACGTTTGATGTGACGATGGGGGAAGTATAAAAAACAGAGGCTTTCGGGAGCAGAAAAAGCCGGTTTTAGCCGGTGGGGCTTCCGGAAGCTTTTCTTTTCGAATGGTTTTCCACTGGCGGATGAAAAAATACGTGCATTCTGCAGGAAAATCTGGTAGAATTGGTAAGGCATGCAGGAGCACAGGCTTTGCATCATAAAAACGGCATCATAGAAACAAAAACGGAACACTGTGTCCGCATTTATTTTAGAAAAAGAGGATTTATTTTTATGAAGTATATCAACGAACTCCGGGAAGGAAACCGCATTTCCGGAATTTATCTCTGCAAACATAAACAGTCGGCTGTTACCAAAAACGGAAAACAGTACGAAAACGTGATCTTACAGGATAAAACCGGTACGATCGATGCGAAAATCTGGGATCCGAATTCTATGGGAATCCGTGAATTTGAAGCACTGGATTATGTAGATATTATGGGAGATGTTTCCAGTTTTAATGGAGCACTTCAGGTTTCCATTAAAAATGCAAGAAAAGCGGACGAGGGCGAATATAATCCGGCGGACTATCTGCCGACGAGCCGTTACGACATCAATACGATGTATCAGGAGCTGCTCTCCTGGATCGGAACGGTGAAAAATCAGTATCTCTCCGGACTGCTGACGTATTATTTTATCCAGGATCAGGAGACCGCAAAACGGTTCCGCATGAGCTCTGCAGCAAAAAGCGTGCATCACGGATTCGTCGGCGGCCTTTTAGAGCATACGTTAAGTGTCACCCGTTTCTGCGATTTTATGGTAAAATCGTATCCGATTCTGAACCGCGATCTGCTGATTACGGCAGCGATTCTGCACGATATCGGAAAGACGAAAGAACTCTCCTTATTCCCGCAGAACGATTACACCAATGACGGACAGCTGCTCGGCCACATCATGATCGGTGCGGAGATGGTACACGATGCGGCGCAGAAGATCGACGGTTTCCCACAGGAACTCGAGAATCAGTTAAAGCACTGCATTCTGGCGCACCACGGCGAGCTGGAATACGGTTCCCCGAAAAAACCGGCAATGGTAGAGGCGGTAGCGCTGAACCTGGCGGACAATGCCGATGCCAAAATGGAAACCCTGACCGAGCTGTTTGACGCAGCGCCGGCCGGCAATGAGTGGCTTGGCTACAACCGGTTCTTTGAGTCCAACATCCGCAGAACAGGAGACTTTTCATGAGCTATCAGAAAAATGATGTACTGACGGTGAAAATTGAAGATATGGGACACGACGGAGAGGGTATAGGCAAATGCGAGGGCTATACCCTCTTTGTCAAGGACACCGTCATCGGCGATCTTGCCGAGGTAAAAGTGATCAAAGCAAAGAAAAATTACGGCTACGCGCGCCTGATGCGCCTGATCGAGCCGTCCGCACACCGTGTTGAGCCGGTCTGCCCGGTTGCACGTCCGTGCGGCGGATGCCAGTTGCAGATGCTCGACTATGCGGAGCAGCTTCGCTTTAAGGAGAAGAAAATCGCCGGAAATCTCCAGCGCATCGGCGGCATGACGGAGATCCCGATGGAGCCGATCGTGGGGATGGAAAATCCGTTCCGCTATCGAAACAAAGCCCAGTTTCCGATCGGGCAGGATAGAAATGGAAAGCTGATTACGGGATTTTATGCGGGAAGAACGCATCAGATCATGGAAAACCGGAACTGTTATCTCGGCGTGGAGCAGAACGAGGAGATTCTGAACCGCATTCTTGCCTGGATGGAGGAGAACGGCGTTTCGGCATACAACGAGGAGACCGGCAAAGGCCTGGTGCGCCATGTGCTGATCCGGTTTGGATTTATGACGAAAGAGATTATGGTCTGTCTCGTTGTGAACGGAAAGAAACTACCGGCCGAGGAGAAACTCATCAAATCGCTGACAGAACTCGAAGGCATGACAAGCATTACCCTAAGCGCAAACCGTGAGCGGACCAATGTGATCATGGGAAAAGAAATCCGCTGCCTGTGGGGACAGGGGTATATCACCGACTATATTGGAACCGTAAAATATCGGATCTCCCCGCTGTCCTTCTACCAGGTCAACCCGGCGCAGACGGAAAAGCTGTACGGCCTTGCCCTGGAATACGCAGGCCTCACCGGAAATGAGACGGTCTGGGATCTCTACTGCGGCATCGGAACGATTTCCCTGTTCCTCGCGCAGAAAGCCAAAAAAGTCTACGGCGTCGAAATCGTCCCGGAGGCAATCGCGGATGCGAAGAACAATGCGAAAATTAACGAGATCGAAAACGCTGAATTTTTCGTTGGAAAATCGGAAGAGATTCTTCCGGCCTACTACGAACAGTACGCCAAAGACCACCCGGGCGAACACGCCCACGCGGACGTCATCGTCGTCGATCCGCCGAGAAAAGGCTGCGAAGAAAACCTCCTCCACACCATGGCCAGCATGCAGCCGGACCGCATCGTGTATGTATCCTGCGATTCCGCAACGCTGGCACGAGATGTGAAGGTGCTTGGGGAGCTGGGGTATGAAGTAAAGAAAGTCCGAGGGGTTGACCAATTCCCGATGACGGTGCATGTGGAGACGGTTGTTCTTTTGTCCCAACAAAAACCAGATGACACGATAGAGATCGACTTAGACCTGGACGAGCTGGATGCCACCAGTGCCGAGTTGAAAGCAACCTATCAGGAAATCAAAGATTATGTGCTGAAAGAATTTGGCTTGAAGGTTTCAAGTTTATATATTTCTCAGGTAAAACGCAAATGTGGAATTGAAGTGGGAGAAAACTATAATCTTCCAAAATCAGAAAATGCAAGAGTTCCACAATGCCCGAAAGAGAAAGAAGATGCTATCAAGGCTGCCCTGAAATATTTTGCGATGATCTAAGGACATCGCTGATTTCAAGGAGGAATAACACATGAAAAGCACATTTGAAAAAATGGGTGGAACCTACACACTTGGCGCAGACGGAATTTACTATCCGAATCTTGTCAGTACAGATGAAGAACCGCATTATGGGAAATATGGAATGATGCGGAAAACATATCTGAAAGAGCATCGTCCGGCAATGTATTCACTGTATATGTTGGAAGACAGATTGACAGAACATCTGAATGCTGTGGACGATGAAGCACAGGAGAGAATGGACATTCTAGTGCGTCAGATGATGGAAAAGGAAGGCATTACGGAAGAAATGAAAGCTTGTGACCAGATGGAATGGGTCAGGGCTGTAAATAATATCCGAAATGTAGCAGAAGAGATTGTCTTAAAAGAATTAGTGTATATTTAAAGCGTGGAAAGCTCCTTCGGGAGCTTTTTACCGTTTCTACAAACAATTTTTTCTCGTGCCGGAAAGCAATCTATTTACATGGAACAGATGCAGAGAGAAAAAATATTGGAAGGTTATGATTCTTGATCAGCTTTTTTGCTATTGCTCTTTTGAAGATGGTAAAAAAACAAGTGATATGGTAAAATAATACTATTAGATTGAACGGACAGAAATGAGGAAAGTTGATGAATTAAGAAATGTAATTGCAAATCAATTTGCCTGCGAATATAAGGCTTATGACTTTGGGGAAATCTGTAATGCATTCATTGATGATTTGATTAGATTAATGGAAAATAGTATTAAAAATGAACAAGGCAATTTTTAGTTGACATAAGGAGAACAGAAAAATATGAAAAAATATTACGCAGAAAGACATGGTTTACTTACAAAGCAACTACAGATAGATTTTGATGAGTTATTACAGTATTTCGGACAGGTATATAAATATTTTTGTGATAAAGAGTATTTTGAAGTGGCTACAAGAGGAGTGTGGAGGCAAATTCCTTATACGCAGGATTCGGAGCAGATTTTACCACCAAGTTTGTTGCCATCACCGGAAGTGTATTTTGCAACATGCTTACAGGATAAAGAGGTTTGGCCAATTTGGCAATATCTTGAAGAATATGATGAGCAGACATTGTTTTCAGTGATTGAGATTTTATACGACCATATTGGTGTTTATAACTATGAAACAGATCAGTTTGAAAATGAAGCACAAAAGGAAGAATTTGCTGAACAAATTAATAATATCTTACGTGCATATAAAGAGGGATATTATCTTGAACCGACAAATGGATTTATAATGCAAATACCTAACGGTGCGTTGCGTGAACAGTTAGAATATGACGGTTCTGATTTACCCGATTCAGTATATGAGCAATTAGCAACAGCCACAGAAATGTATTATCGTTTTGATGCCAATTTAGAACAGAAAAAGAAAGCTATTAATATTCTTGCCGATATTTTGGAAAGTGAACGTGAAGAAGTAAAAGATACTTTAAATGCTGAGTATGAAGTTCCTAAAAATGAACATGATAAGTTGATTTTTGGTATAGTTAATGGTTATAATATTCGCCATAATCGTGCAGATCAAAAGAACGATTATAGCAAAGAAATATGGTATGATTGGATGATGCAATATTATACAAGCGTAATAATAGCATTTTACAAGTTGAAAAATAAGTATACCGATATTGATTTTTAAATGGTGAGTTAAATGATATCTCCCTAAGTGGAGTATAAATTTTTTCTCAAAAGGTGATGGTTTCGCTATTTAGCATAAAAAGTAACTTAGAAGTTTCAGAATTAAGTTAATCGTGCCACATGGCTTGATTATAAAAGCAAAGATAAAAACGCAACGTACATCTTTGATGTGCCAGAGCCGGTAGGTAGCCCGGCCGTCCTATATAAATAGGGTAAGTAACCTGCCCCTCCGGGTTGTCCATTCTTTGTTCAATCAATTTTAGGAGGGATTCTTATGGACAAAGTAAATGGAAAGCTGACAGTATTTTTTGAAGAGCCGTTTTGGGTGGGAATCTTTGAACGCATCGAGATGGTAAACTATCTGTGGCAAAGGTAACATTTGGTGCAGAGCCAAAAGATTATGAAGTACAGGAATATATTCAAAAGTGCTATTTCAGTTTGAAATTCAGTTCGGTTGTTGAAACTGTTGTAAAGGATATCAAAAGAAATCCGAAACGGATGCAGCGGGAAGTAAAGAAGCAGATGCTGGAAATAGGCATTGGTACAAAATCGCAACAGGCGTTGAAATTACAGCAGGAACAGAACAAGCAGGAACGCAAAGAGAAAAGACGCAAGAAAAAAGAGGCAGAAGAGCAGCGAATGTTTGAACTGAAACAGCGAAAGAAAAGAGAAAAGCATAAGGGACATTAAAGTCCCTTGGCCTTTTACTCAAATCGAAAAGTGTTGAATAAAGCTTTCGGGAGGTGTTTCTATGAAGAAAAAAGTACTTGCAATTATGTTAGTCGCCATGTCAATCATGTTGATTTCAGCGTGCGGAAAAAAAGAAAAATTGTACGAAATTCCTGATTTATCGCAGTATAAGACAGATTATGTAGGAGATTCTTCAAATGTTATAAATATTGTAAGCGGTCAAGAGTATCCAGAGGGATACTCATATGACAGTATAGAGATACAGTCTGAAACAGAGCCTTATGGATTAACAGTTTTTCTAAAAGATGAGCCGTCGGCAGTCAAACTTGAAGATCAATTGCAGGTTAATGCAGATATGACATTTGACTTGATTGGTAATTTGGGAACAATTGATTATAAAACAGCAGATAGCAAAGAAATTATTGCATCATATGAACGGTGATATATTTTTAGTCAACTTTTAGACAATTTGAAGAACGGAATATAAAAAGGCGTATGGAAGTTTTAAATCCATACGCTTTTTTGAAAAAAACTCATTTTTGAACAAGAGATTTGTAAGAACATATTATCTATTCAAAGACGGTTACAATTCCATATCATGTGATTTTTTCTTAGATTGAGCAGGCTGATTTCGCCGTATTTCCCGTTTCCTCTGATATTTCAGTTCCCATGCACGATGGGAGAAGACATCAGGATCTTCCACATTGAGATAATCCA
>ENA-UONX01001516-UONX01001516.1-human-gut-metagenome-genome-assembly--contig:-P74old-NODE-1516-length-21321-cov-4.236716_pt1 | contig 21321 bp, 19 predicted proteins | sample MGYA00242466_ERZ724013 | MGnify/ENA metagenome assembly ERZ724013 | reverse complement strand
GCCGCGGAGAAAAGTTGCAGAAGATCTTCGCCGTTACCAAAATAGACATGCTGTTTTTGGAAAAATTCAAAAACATAGTGGATGAGGAAAGCGAAGTCAAGGCTCATAAATTCGATAAAAATACCCTGTTTGCCGCAAAGAAGATGGGATTTTCCGACAAGTACATAGCGAAATTATGGGATACCGACGAAAACGCGGTTTACAAAATGCGCGCCGAATGCGGCATCCGCCCCGTTTACAAGACGATCGATTCCTGTTCGGGCGACATACGAAGAGGAAAACGAATCGGTGGTGGAAGACCGCAAAAAGATCGTCGTGCTCGGCAGCGGCCCGATCCGCATAGGGCAGGGCGTGGAATTCGACTATTCCACCGTGCACGCCGTCAAGACCATTAAGGAAAACGGCTTTGAGGCCATCATCATCAACAACAACCCCGAAACCGTTTCCACCGACTACACCACGAGCGACAAACTCTATTTCGAGCCGCTTACGGTCGAGGACGTGATGAACGTGCTCGACATGGAAAAACCGGACGGCGTGATCGTTTCGCTCGGCGGACAGACGGCCATCAACCTTGCGGACGGACTTGCCAGACGCGGCGTGAAGATCGTCGGCACGGGCGTGGAGGCCATCGAGCGCGCGGAAAACCGCGACGCGTTCGAAAAGATCATGAACGAACTCGGAATTCCCGAACCCGAGGGCGTGGCGGTTACGAAGATTGAGGACGGCGTGCGCGCGGCGGAAAGGATAGGTTATCCCGTGCTGGTGCGGCCGAGTTACGTTCTCGGCGGGCGCGCCATGCAGATCGTCGGCAACGAGGAAGCGCTCCGCTATTACCTCGAAAACGCCGTCAAGATAGATGAAAAACAGCCCGTGCTCGTAGATAAATATATCGTCGGCAAGGAACTCGAAGTGGACGCCGTCTGCGACGGAAAGGACGTGTTCGTGCCCGGCATTATGGAGCTCGTGGAAAAAACGGGTATCCATTCGGGCGACTCCATCAGCGTCTATCCCACGTTCAGCGTGAGCGACAAGGTTAAAAAGACCATACTCGAATACACGTATAAACTCGGCATCGGCATCGGCATAATCGGGCTGTACAATATCCAGTTCATCGTCGATAAGGACGAAAACGTGTACGTCATAGAAGTCAACCCGCGTTCTTCCCGCACCGTGCCCTTCCTTTCCAAGGCGACGGGATACAACCTCGCGGATATCGGCACGCTGGTCATTCTGGGCAAGAGCCTGAAAGAACAGGGTTTTACGGAAATTTATCCCGAAGAGAAAAAGCGCTGGTACGTCAAGGCGCCCGCGTTCTCGTTCTCGAAGATCAGCGGGCTGGACGCCTACCTTTCGCCCGAAATGAAATCGACGGGCGAGGCGATCGGCTACGATAAAAAACTTACCCGCGCGCTCTACAAGGCTTTGCAGGCGAGCGGTACGCACGTGGCGAATTACGGAACGATTTTCGTAACGGTTTGCGATAAGGACAAAGAAGAGGCCCTGCCGCTCATCCGCCGCTTTTACAACCTCGGTTTCAATATCGAAGCGACCGAGGGCACGGCGAAGTTCCTGAAAAAGAACGGAATCCGCACGAGAGTAAAGGGCAAGATCAGCGACGGCAAGAGCGACATTCTGGAATCTATCCGCAAGGGCTACGTCAATTACGTCATCAACACGAGGGACGTCGATTCCCTGTCCCAGCAGTCGGACGGGTACCTGATCCGCCGCTGCGCCGTGGAAAACAACGTTACCATGTTCACCGCGCTCGACACGGTGCGCGTGCTCCTCGACGTTCTCGAGGAAATAACCATCACGATTTCCACGATAGACGGAGAGTGAAATGTTTACTGTACTCACAAACAAAAAAATCGCGCAGAACGTGTACGAAATGACGCTTGCGGGCGACACGTCGGGCATAAAAAACGCGGGGCAGTTCGTCAATGTCAAAATAGACGGACTGTTCCTGCGCCGTCCGATCTCGGTATGCGATTACGGCGAAAACTTTCTAAAAATCATCTATAAGGTCGTGGGACGTGGCACGGAAAAGATGAGCGCCATGTCCGCGGGGCAGCCGCTCGACATCCTCACGGGGCTGGGCAACGGTTACGACCTGTCTGCGGCTGGCGATAAACCTCTGCTCATCGGCGGGGGCGTGGGCGTGCCGCCCCTTTATAACCTTGCGAAAAAACTGCTCGCGGCGGGAAAAAAGGTTTCCGTCATTCTCGGTTTCAATACCGAAAGCGAAATATTTTACGAAGAGGAATTCCGCGCGCTCGGCGCCGACGTTACCGTCGCCACGGCGGACGGCAGCTACGGGGTGAAGGGGTTCGTTACGGCGGTGAAAAAAGAACATTCCTACGTGTACGCCTGCGGTCCCGAACCCATGCTCAAAGCCGTTTACGGCGCGTTCGACGGCGGCGGGGAATATTCCTTTGAAGAGCGCATGGGGTGCGGATTCGGCGCCTGCATGGGCTGCAGCTGCAAGACCAAATACGGCAGCAAGCGGATTTGCAAGGACGGCCCCGTGCTCAAAAAGGAGGAGATAATATGGTAAATACCGAGGTAACCCTTTCGGGGCTCGTCTTGGATAACCCCGTTATCCCCGCGAGCGGCACGTTCGGGTTCGGCTACGAATTCAACGATTTTTACGATATAAACATACTCGGCAGCATCGCGCTCAAAGGCACTACGAAGGAAGCGCGTTTCGGCAACCCCACGCCGCGCATCGCGGAATGTACGGAGGGGCTTTTGAACAGCGTGGGCTTACAAAATCCGGGCGTGGAAAAAGTGGTGGGCGAAGAACTGCCGAAATTAAAAAAGGTGTTCCGCAAAAAGGCGATCGCCAACGTGAGCGGTTTTTCCGTGGAAGAATACGTTTATACCGCCGCCCTGCTCGACAGGGAAGAACAGATCGGCCTTATCGAACTCAACGTCAGCTGTCCCAACGTGCACGCGGGGGGCATGAGCTTCGGCGTGGAACCCGAAAAGGTGGAGGAAGTTACCCGCGCGGTGAAGTCCGCCGTCAGAAAGCCGCTGTACGTAAAACTCACGCCCAACGTCGCCGATATCGCCGCAACGGCGCGGGCGGCGGAACGCGGCGGCGCGGACGGGCTGGCGCTCATCAACACCCTGCTCGGCATGCGCATCGGTTTGAAGACGAGAAAACCCGTCCTCGCCAACAAAAAGGGCGGTTTTTCGGGGCGGGCGGTCTTTCCCGTCGCGCTCAGAATGGTCTACGAAGCATACGAGGCGGTGAATATCCCCATTATCGGCATGGGCGGCGTCGCCACGGCGGAGGACGTGCTCGAAATGATGTTCGCGGGCGCAAGCGCCGTTGAAGTGGGCGCGGAAAACCTCGTGGATCCGTACGCCTGCAAAAAAATTATCGAAGACCTTCCGCGCGTCATGCAAAAATACGGCGTGCGGACATTAAGCGAAATAATAGGAGAAGCGCATAAATGAAAGACGTTATCATCGCACTCGATTTCAAAAACAGGGAGGAAACGCTCGCGTTCCTCGATAAGTTCAGCGGTAGAAAACCTTATGTCAAAATAGGCATGGAGCTTTTTTACGCCGAAGGGCCCGCGATCGTGAAAGAGATCAAGGCGCGCGGGCATAAAATTTTTCTCGATCTGAAACTGCACGATATTCCCAACACCGTGATGAAGGCGATGAACGTCTTGTCACGGCTCGACGTAGATATGTGCAACCTGCACGCGGGCGGCACCGTCGCCATGATGGAGGCCGCGCTCAAAGGTCTTACGAGGAAGGACGGCACGCGCCCTCTGCTCGTCGCGGTAACGCAGCTCACCAGCACTTCGCAGGAGGCGATGGAGCGCGACCTTCTCATTAGGGAACCTATCGACAAAGTGGTTATGCACTACGCCGCGAACGCCGCGAAAGCGGGGCTGGACGGTGTTGTCTGCTCGCCGTTGGAGGCGGGAAAAGTGCATGACGTATGCGGCAAAAACTTTCTCACCGTTACGCCCGGCGTGCGTTTTTCCGACGGGGAAAAGGGCGACCAGGTGCGCGTTACCACGCCCGCGAAAGCGGCCGAACTCGGTTCGGATTATATCGTGATGGGGCGCCCGATCACCGCGGCGGCCGATCCCGCGGCGGCTTACGAAAGAGCGCTGAAAGAATTTCTCGGTTAAGGAGTTACATACATGAAAAGACTGATTGCAAAAGATTTACTTTCCATCGGCGCGGTGTTCCTGCGCCCCGACCAACCTTTCACCTGGGCCAGCGGCATCAAAAGCCCGATCTACTGCGACAACCGCCTGACGCTGACCGCCCCGCACGTGAGAAACGACGTGGAAAACGGGCTGGTGCAGCTGATCAAGGAAAATTATCCCGGAGCGGAAGTTCTCATGGGCACGAGCACGGCTGGCATCGCCCACGCGGCCATCTGCGGACATCTCATGAAACTCCCGATGGGATACGTGAGGAGCGGCGCGAAAGACCACGGCAGAACAAACCAGATCGAGGGCAGGCTCGAAAAGGGAGAAAAGGTCGTGGTGGTGGAGGATCTTATCTCCACGGGCGGCAGCGTGATCGAGGTGGTCGACGCGCTGAGGAACGCGGGCGCGGAGGTGCTCGGCGTGGTCAGCATATTCACGTACGGCATGAAAAAGGGGATGGATCGCCTTGCCGCAGCCGACGTGAAAAACGTCAGCCTGTGCGATCTCGACGTTTTGGCCGAAGTCGCCGCCGAAGAAGGGTACATCAAGGAGGAGGACAAGGCCCGCCTTTTGAAATTCCGCGATAATCCGTCGGACGAAAGCTGGATAGCGAGGGGGTGAGCGCATGCGCCATATTCTCGATATAACCGATCTCGGCGTGGAGGAGGTGGCGTCGCTCGTTTCCGTGGCGGAGGATATCGCCGCCCACCGCGAAAAATACGCGCATATCCTCGCGGGAAAAAAGCTCGCCACCCTCTTTTACGAGCCGAGCACGAGGACGCGTATGAGCTTCGAGGCCGCCATGATCGAGCTGGGCGGCAGCGTGATCAGCTGCGCGGATATGAGCCGTTCCTCGGCGGCAAAGGGCGAAACGCTGAAAGACACGGTGCGCGTGGTCGGCAACTATGCGGACGTAATCGCCATGCGCCATCCTTGCGAAGGCGCGGCGTACGCGGCGGCGCTGAAATCGCCCGTGCCCGTGATCAACGCGGGGGACGGCGGCCATTGCCATCCCACGCAGACGCTTGCCGACCTTCTTACCATACACCGCGAAGTCGGCAGGTTCGACGGCATCACCATAGGCCTGTGCGGCGATCTCAAATACGGGCGCACCGTCCACTCGCTCATCAACGCCATGCTGCGCTACGAGGGGGTGAAATTCGTGCTCATCTCGCCCGAAGAGCTGCGCCTGCCCGACTACATGCTGGAAACGCTGAAAAACGCGGGCGCGCGGTATGAAGAGATCCCCGCCCTCGAGGCCGCCCTGCCCGTGCTCGACGTGCTCTATATGACGCGCGTGCAGAAAGAGCGTTTCGACGACGAGAGCGAATACGGGCGCGTAAAAGATTGTTACGTACTGACTGCGGAAAAGATGAAACTTGCGAAAAAGAGCGCAGTCGTCCTGCATCCGCTTCCGCGCGTCAACGAGATCGCCGAGGACGTAGACGACGATCCGCGCGCGGCGTATTTCCGCCAGACGATGAACGGCAAGCTCATGCGCATGGCGCTCATTTTGAAAGTCGTTTCCGAAAAGGGCGGGGAAGTCGGACGGGAGGAAACCGTTGCGGGCGGCAGATGCATAAACAAAAAATGCATATCGCACGCCGAGCCTCTCGCGCCCCTCTATAAAAAACGGGAAGAAAACGGCAAACATAAATGCATATACTGCGAAACGCTGCAAACGATCGACCGCCTTCGGTAAAATAACGGTAAATTTTGTTTTATCTGCGGTTTCTTTTCCGCAAACGTTTGCAAAATCGCGCGCTTTCAGTGTATAATAAAAGCACGGCCACGGCCGTGCTTTATGCATTTTAAAGTATAAATCGCAAGATTTGCACATAAAATTTCAGGAGGGCCGCAAATGGATATCGAAAAACTTTACCCCGAAACGAAGGATTACATCTGGGGCGGAAACAAACTCAGAGAATACGGAAAGACGAGCGATAAGGACCGCATCGCGGAAAGCTGGGAGCTTTCCTTTCATCCCGACGGTCCGAGCAGGCTTGCGGACGGCAGGCTGCTCAAAGACGTCGCGACAAAGCGGGACTGGGGCGAAAACGCCGCGCGCTTTCCGTTTTTTCCCATTCTGATTAAATTTATCGACGCGAAAGACAACCTTTCCGTACAGGTGCACCCCTCGGACGAATACGCGCTCGCAAACGAAGGTCAGTTCGGCAAGACCGAAATGTGGTATATCGCGGAGGCGGAGGAGGGCGCGGGGATTTATCTCGGGTTCGGAAAGGACGTTACGGCGGAGGAATTCGGCAAAGCGATAGAGGAGGGCACCGTCCTCGATCTGCTGAACTTTTTCAAGGTGAAAAAGGGCGAGCATTACTTTATCGGGGCGGGCACGGTGCACGCCATAGGCAAGGGTTGCGTGATCGCCGAGATACAGCAGAACAGCAATCTCACCTACCGCGTATACGATTACGGCAGAAAGGATAAAAACGGTAAGGGCAGGGAACTGCACGTAGACAAGGCGAAAAAAGTGGCGAACCTTTCAAAATTCGTCTACGATCCGCTGAACGCCGACTACAACGGCGGAAAGCTTATCGGCGAATGTAAATATTTCAAAGTGGCGAAATACGTCGTCGGCGGCGAAAAGAAACTTACCGCCGACGAAAAGAGTTTCAAGGCGGTTACCGTGCTTTCGGGCAGCGGAAGCGTGGGCGGCCGTCCCGCAAAAAAAGGGGACACGTTCTTCGTCCCTGCCGCTTACGGCGCGTTCGCCGTGGACGGCTCGATGGAAATACTCGTGTCCGAAGTATGATTTTCGGAGAATAAAATGAAAAAAAGATTACTCGCCGCCGTTTTGGCCACCGCGCTCGCGCTGGGGTTTTCGGCGTGCACGCTCAACGTCAACAGGTCGGAATATCTCGACTTCATCAATTCGCTCAGCGAAACGGCGGTCAAGGGCAGCGTGAAAATAGAGATCGTCTATTCGCGCGGCGCGGGCCCTCTCAGCCAGGCGTATATCGCGCAGGGGAGCGGCGTGATATATGAACAGGAGGCGGGCTGGTATTACGCGCTCACCAACAATCACGTGGTCGCCGAAGATCCCGAATTTCCCGAATACACCATGATCGTGTACGACTGTTACGGCAATATGTACGAAGGCAGCGTGGTGGACTCTTCCGCGGAGGACGATCTCGCGGTCGTGAAATTTCCCGCGCAGGAGGATATTGCGGGGGAATATCCCGAACTGAAGATCATCGGATTTGCGGACGATAATCCCGATACGGGGGACGTGGTCGCGTCGGTCGGCGCGCCCGACGGCAAGTTCAATTCGGTTACGCTCGGCAGGGTGCGCGGCTATTCCACGGTGCAGCTTTCGGAAGAAGTTTCGTCGAGCAGCGTCGCCTATCCCGTCGTGTGCCATACGGCGATCACCCACCAGGGATCGAGCGGCGGAATGTTGCTGAACGAACGGCTCGAAATCGTGGGCGTAAATTTCGCGGGCGCGGTCAACGAGGACGGGGACGGCGGCGAACAGTTCGTCGAAGGCTATGCGATCCCTTTGAAAAAGGTGCTCGCGTTTCTGGATATAGGAGGGACTACTTTTGCATGGTAAGGGGATTATTAAAAGGGAAGTAATCAGATACTTGTTCCTGACGCTCGCGGGCACGATCAACGCTTTCGGCGTAACGGTCTTTTTGCTGCCCGTGCAGCTCATAGACAGCGGCTTTTCGGGCACGAGCATGCTGCTCGCGCAGATCACGCCGCTCGCGCTCAGCATCTGGCTGATCATACTCAATTTCCCCGTGTACCTCTTCGCGTGGAAGCGGCTGGGGATAAAGATGCTGCTGTCCTCGCTGTGGGCGATTGCGGTGTATTCCGCGATGTCCGCGGTGTTCCAGGCCGTCTTTCCCGTCATCGGCGAGGGTGTCAGCCCCATCACGGGCGCGAACCTTCTGCTCTCGTCGATATTCGGCGGGCTGATCTCGGGCATCGGCAGCGGGCTCACCATCCGTTCGGGCGGGGCGATCGACGGCGTGGAGGTCATGTCGCTCGTTTTTGCCAAAAAGCTCAACCTCACGGTCGGCACCTTCGTCATGATATTCAACGTCGTTTTGTACGTCGTGTGCGGCATTCTGTTCGATTCGTGGGAACTGCCGCTCTATTCCATCATTTCCTACGCGGTGGGGCTGAAAGCCGTGGACTTTATCGTAGACGGTCTGGACAAGGCGAAAGCCGTGATGATCATCACCGAAAATCCCGATACGCTGCTCAAGAGCATCAGCGATTATTTCGGGCGCGGCATCACGATTTTCGACGCGCACGGGTATTATTCCGACCTCGGCAAAAAGGTCATCTACGTGGTGGTGAACCGCTTTGAAATCGCCCGTCTGAAAACCATCATCGCCGCGGCGGACGAAAACGCGTTCGTTACCATTTCGGATATTTCCGATACCATGGGCGCCAACGTAAAACTGAGCAAGCGCCGCAAAAAGCAGGATCTGCCGGCGGAAGAACTCCCCGCGGAAGCGGACGCAGAATAATGAAAGTCTTTTTTAAGCGCGCCTTCGGGGGCGCTTGATTATTATGAAACGCGATATTTCGGGTATTCGGTAAATATTTATCGATAATGTTTTATTGAATAAGAAAAAATACTTTACATCGGGATAAAAATGTGTTAAAATGTCTACGATGAAAAGGAGAGAACGATGACGACGGCGATTACCAAGGCGACTTTGCAACGCCTCCCGATATATCTTAATTTTCTGAAATCCATGCCGGAGGCGCCCGAATACATTTCCGCGACGACGCTCGCAAACGCGCTCAGGCTGGGAGAAGTGCAGGTGAGAAAGGATTTGGCCTGCATCAGCGACGCGGGCAAACCCAAAGTCGGCTATATGACGAAAGATCTCGTCGCCGCGCTGGAAAACTATCTCGGCAACGACGTGAACGACGCCGTTCTCGTCGGCGTGGGGCATCTGGGCAAGGCGCTCATGGCGTACAAAGGTTTTGAAGAATACGGCTTCAAAATCGTAGCGGGCTTCGACCTCGATCCCGCGCTCATAGGCAGGGAAGTGGCGGGCAAAAAGGTGTTCGGCGTGGATAAAATGGAAAATCTCATCCGCAGGCTGGGCATCAAGATCGGCATCATCACGCTGCCGAAGGAGTGCGCGCAGGAAACGGCGGACAAGCTTATCGCGGCGGGAATTCGCGCGATCTGGAATTTTTCGCCCGCATATATCATCGTGCCCGAAAACGTGGCGGTCAAAAACGAAAATATGGCGTCGTCGCTGGCGGTGCTTTCAAAGCAGCTGAAAGAACTGCTGCTTTCCGAAAAATAAAGGAGGAAAACGGTGCTTAAAAGAAACTATGTCGTCGACAGCGTGGAAGCGCTGGAGGCAGAACTCGCGAAAGTGCGTTCGGCGCAGGCGGAATTCGCCTTGTTCACGCAGGAACAGGTGGACGGAATATTCCTCGCGGCGGCTTCCGCCGCGAACAAAAGCCGTATCCCCCTGGCGAAAATGGCCGTGGAGGAAACGGGTATGGGCGTAGCGGAGGACAAGGTCATCAAAAATCACTACGCCGCGGAATATATCTACAACAAATATAAGGACGTAAAGACGTGCGGCGTCATCGAGGAGGACGAGGCGTTCGGCGTGAAAAAAATAGCCGAACCGATCGGCGTGATCGGCGCGGTCATTCCCACGACCAACCCGACGAGCACGGCGATATTCAAAACGCTCATCTCGCTCAAAACGCGCAACGGCATCATCATCAGCCCGCACCCGCGGGCGAAAAAGAGCACCATCGAGGCGGCGCGCATCGTGTGTGAAGCGGCCGTGGCGGCGGGCGCTCCCGAGGGGATTATCGGCTGGATAGACGTACCGTCGCTCGAACTGACCAATCTTCTCATGAAGGAATCGGATACCATTCTCGCCACGGGCGGCCCCGGCATGGTCAAGGCCGCGTATTCGAGCGGTAAACCCGCTCTCGGCGTGGGCGCGGGCAACACGCCCGCCATTATAGACGACAGCGCGGACGTCGTGCTCGCCGTCAATTCGATCATCCATTCCAAAACTTTCGATAACGGCATGATCTGCGCTTCGGAACAATCGGTCATCGTGCTCGACAAGGCGTACGACGAGGCGAAGCGGGAATTCGCCGCGCGCGGATGTTATTTTCTGAATCCCGAAGAAACGGAAAAGGTCAGAAAGACCATCATCATAAACGGCGCGCTGAACGCCAAGATCGTGGGGCAGAAGGCGCATACCATCGCCGCGCTTGCGGGCGTAGCCGTGCCGGAGGAAACGAAAATCCTTATCGGCGAAGTTACGAGCGTGGAGCTGTCCGAAGAGTTCGCGCACGAAAAGCTGTCGCCCGTTCTGGCGATGTACCGTGCCCGCGACTTTGAGGACGCGCTCTCCAAGGCGGAAAAACTCATTGCGGACGGAGGTTTCGGCCATACGTCGTCCGTCTATCTCGATACCGTTCGCGGACAGGAAAAGCTGGCGGAATTCGCCGCCCGCATGAAGACCTGCCGCATACTCGTCAACACGCCGTCCTCCCAGGGCGGGATCGGCGATCTGTATAACTTCAAGCTCGCGCCCTCTCTCACGCTCGGGTGCGGTTCCTGGGGCGGCAACTCCGTTTCGGAAAACGTGGGCGTGAAACATCTGCTCAATATCAAGACCGTGGCGGAGAGGAGGGAAAACATGCTTTGGTTCCGTGCGCCCGAAAAGGTTTATATCAAAAAGGGCTGTCTGCCCGTCGCGCTCGACGAAATTAAGACCGTCCTGCATAAAAAACGCGCGTTTATCGTAACGGATACCTTCCTTTACGAAAACGGCTACACAAAGGGCATTACCGACAAGCTCGACGAAATGGGCGTTTCGCACGCCGTATTCTTCGACGTGGCGCCCGACCCGACTCTGGCCTGCGCCAGGGAGGGGGCGAAACGGATGCTCGAATTCAAACCGGACGTCATTATCGCGGTGGGCGGCGGTTCAGCGATGGACGCGGGCAAGATCATGTGGGTGCTCTACGAACACCCCGAGGCCGATTTTATGGATATGGCGATGCGTTTCGTCGATATCAGAAAGAGGGTGTACACCTTCCCGAGGATGGGCGAAAAGGCGTATTTTATCGCCGTGCCGACCTCGGCGGGCACGGGGTCGGAGGTAACGCCGTTCGCCGTCATCACGGACGAGTGCACGGGCGTGAAATACCCGCTCGCCGATTACGAACTGCTGCCGAAAATGGCGGTCGTGGACGCGGACATGATGATGAACGCGCCCAAGGGGCTGACGAGCGCTTCGGGCATAGACGCCGTAACGCATGCCCTCGAAGCTTACGTTTCCATGCTGGCGACCGATTATACCGACGGGCTGGCTTTGCAGGCGCTGAAAGTGATATTCGAATATCTGCCCCGCGCTTACGATAACGGGGCGAACGACTCCGCCGCGCGCGAAAAAATGGCCAACGCCGCCACTATGGCGGGCATGGCGTTCGCAAATGCCTTCCTCGGCGTATGCCACTCCATGGCGCACAAGCTGGGCGCTTTCCACCATCTGCCGCACGGCGTGGCGAACGCGCTCATGATCGAACAGGTCATTCGTTTCAATTCCAGCGAAGCGCCCGCCAAAATGGGCACCTTCCCGCAGTACGGGTACCCGCACGCGCTCAGAAGGTATGCGGAGATCGCGGAGAGCCTGGGCGTAAAGGGAAAGACGGACGCGGAAAAGACGGAGGGGCTGATCGGCAAGATAAACGAACTGAAAGAAAAGATCGGCATCAAGAAGACCATAGCCGATTACAACGTGGACGAAAAGCGCTTTCTCGATACGCTGGACGAAATGACCGAACAGGCGTTCGACGACCAGTGTACGGGCGCAAATCCGCGCTATCCGCTGATGAGCGAGATCCGCGAAATGTATCTGAACGCTTACTACGGCAGAAAACAAGCCGTGAAATAAGGATGGGAAAATCATGGAACTCAAAAAAATAATCGCGGTGCGCACCGCAAAGACCGTTTACCGCGACGGCGGCAACGTCGTCAAGGTGTTCGATAAGGAATATTCCAAGGCGAACGTTTTGAACGAGGCACTCAACCAGGCGCGCGTGGAGGAAACCGGCCTAAATATCCCGAAGATACAGGCGGTAACGATGGTCGACGGCAAGTGGGCCATCGTCAATACCTATATCCCCGGCAAGACGCTGGAAACGCTCATGAAGGAAAATCCGGACAGATACGGCGAATATCTCGAAATGTTCGTGGACTTGCAGCTGAAGGTGTTCGCGCAAAAATGCCCGCTCCTCAATAAACTCAAGGACAAAATGAACCGTAAGATAGACGAAACGGGTCTGGACGCCACCACCCGTTACGACCTGCATACCCGTCTGGAAGCCATGCCCAAACACAACAAGGTGTGCCACGGCGATTTCAATCCGAGCAACGTCATCCTGCGGGAGGGGGACGGCGAGCCTTTCATTCTCGACTGGTCGCACGCCACGCAGGGCAACGCCTCTGCGGACGTCGCCCGCACTTACCTGCTGTTTTATCTGGCGGGGGAAAAGGAACACGCCGAAAAGTACCTGGAACTCTTCTGCAAAAAGAGCGACACGGCGAAACAGTACGTGCAGAAGTGGATACCCATTGTGGCCGCTTCGCAGCTGACGAAAGATAAAAAGGAAGAGCGGGAATTCCTGCTGCACTGGATCGACGTTGTCGATTACGAATAGGTTTCAAGGGGAAAAACAATGGTCAAAGTTACGGTTTGCATAGGAAGTTCCTGCCATATCAAAGGCGCAAGGCAGGTAGTGGAGGAGTTTCAGCGCCTGATCGCGGAAAACAACCTCAAAGGCGAGGTTGACCTCGGCGGCACGTTTTGCGTCGGCCGCTGCAACGAGGACGGCGTCAGCGTGCTCGTGGACGACGAATATTATGCCGTCAAGCCCGAGGAAGCGACGGATTTTTTCAACGAGATCGTCGTGCGGCTGATAGGCTGAAAAGGACGGTTATCCGCAGGGAACTATGCTGAATTATCTTGAATTCAAAAACGCAGAATGTAAGGACTGCTATAAATGTCTGCGGGAATGTCCCGTCAAGGCCATAGAGGTCATCAACCACCAGGCGCAGATCATCGCGGGGCGTTGCATACTCTGCGGCAAATGCACGGAGGTGTGCCCGCAGAACGCCAAGCGCGTACATACCGAACTCGACGAGGTGAAAGCCCTTTTGTCGTCGGGGGCGGAGGTCGTCGCGAGCGTGGCGCCTTCTTTCGTGTCGAGTTTCGAAATCGACGATTTTCTTTTGATGAAGATCGCGCTCGGCAAGCTCGGCTTTGCCGACGCGGAGGAAACGGCGGTCGGCGCGAACGTCGTTACGCAGGAATACGAAAAACTTTTGAAGTCGGGAAAATACGCCAACTTCATCACTTCCGCGTGCCCTGCGGTCAACCGCATGATCCAGCTTTATTACCCCGAAGCGCTGCAGTTCCTCGCGCCCGTGGACAGTCCCATGCTGGCGCACGTCAAAATGCTGAAAGCCGCGCGCCCGCAGGCTAAGGTCGTGTTTATCGGCCCGTGTATCGCGAAAAAGCGGGAGGGCAGGGAAAGCGGCATTGTGGACGGCGTGCTCACCTTCGAGGATTTAAAGCGCTTTTTCGAGGAAAAGGGCGTGGACGTGAAGAATATCGCGCGCTTTGCGGCGGACGGCGGCGGCGACGTGAACAGGGCGAAATATTATCCCATCAGCCGAGGCATCATCAAGTCGTTCGACAAATACGCGGACGGCTACGAATACGTTGCAGTAGACGGGGCGGACAAGTGCCGCGAGGTGCTGGAAAACATAGGTTCGCTTTCGGGCATGTTTCTCGAACTCAACAGCTGCGAATACGCCTGCGTCAACGGTCCGTGCAGTTTAATCCACAAGGGCAGCGCGGTCAAGGCCAACGCGGCGATCAGAAAATATACAAACAAGGATCTTGAAAATAAAGTTTCCCGCAAAATAGAAACGCCCGACGGCGTGAGTTTCGCGCGGGAATATAAGCGCATGCGTCCGGACGACCGTATTCCGAGCGAACGCGAGATAGCGGAAATCCTCGCGCGCACGGGCAAGACGAAAAAGAGCGACGAACTCAACTGCGGCGCGTGCGGCTACAACAGCTGCCGCGAAAAGGCATGGGCGGTCGCCAACGGCTATGCGGAAATAGAGATGTGTCTGCCGTATATGCGCGAAAAGGCGGAGTCCATGTCGTACGAGATCATTCAGAACAGTCCCAACGGCATCGTGCTTCTGGACAACGACATGAATATCACCGAGATCAACCTCAAGGCCAAGGAAATTTTCGGCATCGCCGAAAAGGACGTCAAGGGCCGCGCGGCGTTCGACTTCATGAATCCCACGGAGTTCGTGCTCGCGCTCGAAGAGGGAAAGGACGTTCACAATAAAAAGATAAAGATAGAAAAGACGGGCAAGACAATTGAACTTTCGGTCAAATTGCTCGCCAAGCAGAAAGTTCTTTTCGGCGTCATGAAAGACATCACCGAAGAGGCCGATTACGACGAAAAGCTGAACGCCGTCAAGCTGGAAACGCTCACCACCACGGACGAAGTCATCAAAAAACAAATGCGCGTGGCGCAGGAGATCGCCTCCCTGCTGGGGGAAACGACGGCGGAAACCAAGGTCGCCCTGCTCAAACTGAAAAAGACTTTGCAGGAGGGCGGCGAAGAAAAATGAACGAGCTCCGACTGGAAAGCGGATATACTTCGCTCAACAAAAAGAACGAGGAGCTTTGCGGCGACAAGGTAGAGGTGCGGAAGAACGGAAAGACGACCACGCTCGTCCTGGCGGACGGGCTGGGCAGCGGCGTAAAGGCGAATATACTCGCCACGCTCACTTCCAAAATCCTCTGCACCATGGTCAGCGAGGATATCGACATCAACGACTGCGTGGAAACCATTCTGCAGAGCCTGCCCGTATGCAAGGTGCGCGGCGTGGCGTATTCCACCTTTACGGTCATTCACATGACGGAGGAGGGCAAGGGGTGGCTCTTCGAATTCGACAACCCCGCCGCCATTCTGATCCGGGATTGCAAGTGCCGCGATTTCGAGCGGGAAACTCTTTCCGTCTGCGGAAAGACGGTTTATAAGAGCGACCTTGCGCTGCGGGAAGGGGACGTCGTAGTTACCATGAGCGACGGCGTCATCCACGCGGGAATAGGCATGACCATGAATTTCGGCTGGCAGAGGGCGGACGTAATGGCCTATCTCGACCGCACGGTCAAGCCTTCCATGAGCGCCCGCTGCGTGGCGTGGCTGCTCGCGGCGGCCTGCAACGACCTCTATCTCGATAAGCCGGGCGACGATACTACCGTCCTCGCCGTCAGAGTGCGAAAGGCGCTGCCCGTCAGCATTATGGTGGGGCCGCCCGTAGACAAAAACAAGGACGATTTTTATATCGAACGCTTTTTGGGCGGAGAGGGGAAAAAGGTGGTCTGCGGCGGAACGAGTTCGCAGATCGTGGCGCGTTACCTCGGCAAAAAGGTGGAGGCGCGGTTCGATTTTCCCGATAAAGACGTGCCGCCCATCGGCTATATAGAGGGGATAGACCTTACGACGGAAGGCGTGCTCACGCTGAGAAGGCTTTTGGAGCTTTCGGAAAAGTACCTTTCGCCGTGCGACTTGGCGCCCAAATACTTCACCAAAAAGGACGGCGCCAGCCTGCTTGCGAACGTGCTTTTCGAAGAGGCGAGCGACATCACCTTTTACGTAGGGCAGAGTATAAACAAGGCGCACCAGGGGCTGCCGATTGACACGACCATGAAACTGAAACTCGTGGAAAGCCTGTCGAAGAACCTCGCCGCCATGGGCAAAAACGTGGAAGTCTATTACGACTGACGCGCGGTAATTAAGTATTTTACGCGGGTTCCGCGAAATAACAAAGTTATTTTAACGCGGCATTTCCGCGAAATAACAAAGTTATTTTAACGCGGCGTCCCGCGGAAAAATAAAATACATTTTATAAAAGGAGTTGTAACACAAATGGCAAGATTTACTTTACCGAGAGACCTTTACTTCGGAAAAGGCTGCATGGAAGATGTTCTCAAGAACCTCAAGGGCAAAAAGGCGATCATCGTGGTCGGCGGCGGCTCGATGAAGCGTTTCGGCTTTCTGGACAAAGCCGTCAACGCGCTGAAAGCGGCGAATATCGAAGTAGAGCTTTTTGAAAACGTGGAACCCGATCCGTCCGTGGAAACCGTTATGCGCGGCGCGGAGGCCATGAGAAAATTCCAGCCCGACTGGATCATCTCGATGGGCGGCGGCTCGCCGATCGATGCGGCCAAAGCCATGTGGGCTTTCTACGAATATCCCGATACCACGTTCGAACAGCTCATTACGCCGTTCAATTTCCCCGAACTGAGACAGAAAGCGAAGTTCCTCGCCATCCCCTCGACCTCGGGCACGGCTACCGAAGTTACGGCATTTTCGGTCATCACCGATTATGCGAAAGGCATCAAATATCCGCTGGCTGACTTCAACATCACGCCGGACGTCGCGGTCGTCGATCCCGAACTCGCGGAGACCATGCCCGCGAAACTCGTGGCGCACACCGGTATGGACGCGCTGACGCACGCCATCGAAGCGTACGTTTCCACGCTCAACGGCCCCTTCACCGATCCTCTGGCGCTGAGAGCCATTCAGATGGTGTTCGAATATCTGCCCGCGTCCTACAACGGCGATATGAACGCCAGAGAGCAGATGCATTACGCGCAGTGCCTCGCGGGCATGGCGTTTTCCAACGCGCTGCTCGGCATCGTTCACTCCATGGCGCATAAGACGGGCGCGGCGTTCTCTACGGGCCACATCCCGCACGGCTGCGCGAATGCGATCTATCTGCCGTACGTCATCAAGTACAACGCGAAGGACGCCACCGCTCTGAAGAGATACGGCGATATCGCGCGTTTCGTCGGCATCGAGGGCGGCAGCGACGAAGAGCTGATGCTTGCGCTCTGCGCGAAGATCGACGATTACAACAAGCAGCTCAATATCCCCAAGACGCTGAAAGAATTCGGCATCAACGAGGCGGAATTCAAAGAAAAACTGCCCGAGATCGCGAAGAACGCCGTCGGCGACGCCTGCACGGGTTCCAATCCGCGCTCCATCACGCCCGACCAGATGGCGAAACTCTTTACGGCCATCTACTACGGTGAAAAAGTAGATTTCTAAAAAATGGATACATACGATGTGATCGCCGTGGGGCTCGGCCCCGCGGCGTGCAGCGCGGCGATTTACACGGCCATGGGCGGCTATAAAACGCTCATGGTCGGACAGGCCGCGGGCGCGCTCTACAAGGCGGAAAAGATAGGCAATTTCTACGGTCAGGGCGTCGTGGAGGGCAAGCGTCTGTTTGAAGAGGGGCTTGCCCGCGCGCGGGCCGTGGGCGCGGAAGTGCTGTACGGCCAGGTCGTGGAAATAACGTTCGGCGAGGCTTGCTTCAACGTGAAGAGCGACGTGGGCGAATACGCCGCGAAAGCGGTGCTTATCGCCACGGGCGCGGCGCGCAACAGGCCCAAGCTCGGCGGGCTCGGACTTTTCGACGGCAGGGGCGTGAGCTGGTGCGCCGTGTGCGACGGGTTCTTTTACAGAAAGAAAAAGGTCGGCGTTTACGGCGCGGGCAGATACGCTTTCAGCGAGGCGGCCTACCTTGCCGGGATCGGCTGCGACGTTACGGTTTTCACCGACGGCAGGGAGCCCGAAGAAGAGGGAGTTAAAGCGGAAAAGCGGAAGATAAAAACGCTTTTCGGCGACGAGCTTCTCGGCGGCGCCGAACTTGAGGACGGCGAAAAAGTGCCGCTTTCCGCGATGTTCATTGCGGAGGGCGTGGCGTCGTCCGCCGATTTTGCCAAGATGATCGGCCTCGAAACGGATGGCGATCGCATCAAGATCAACGCGAAGTGCGAAACCAACTGCCGCGGCATTTACGCGGCGGGAGATTGTACGGGCGGGCTGCTGCAGGTGGCGAAAGCCGCGGGCGAGGGCGCTGTCGCCGGCGTTGAGATATGCAAATATCTGAAAACTTTATAAACGTTTCTCCGCCTCGGTACGCCGAGGCGGAGTTTTTTTATCGCGGCGCGGCGTATTTTTCTTTTTTGCAGAAAGGCGCTTTACATTGCGGCGCAATTTTTGTATAATAAATGATATTGATATCGGGTCCGCCCGTGCAAAAAGAGGATACGGATATGTTTTCAACGGCGAAATGGATATGGCTCAAAGAGGATTCGGGTGAGGATTCCTACGGGGAATTTCTCGCGCACTTCGACGCGGCGGACGGGGAAAAAGTCCGTCTTTACGTCGCGTGCGACGGCTGTTACACCGCCTACCTCAACGGCAAGATCGCGGCGTTTTCGTCGGCAGCGGATTTTCCCGCTTATAAACTTGCGGATAAAATCGAACTCAAGGGACTGAAAGGCAAAAACGAACTGAAAATCGTCGTGTGGCATTTCGGCGTGGATTCGCAGACGTATATCGCGGACGGAGCGAAAGTCGCCTTTGAAGTGAGGCGCGGCGGAAAAACGCTTTGCGCGAGCGGGGAAAACACCGTTTCGCGGCCGAACGTCAACTATAAAAACAATTATAAAAAAGTCATCACCGCGCAGCTCGGTTTGAGCTTTTTATACGACGCGACCGTAGTCAACGGCCTTCTTTACGAAAAGAGCCGCGTGCTCGCAGAGCAGCCGGAGGCGCATCTTAGACCTACGGCGCCCCTCAGGCTGCGCGGCCGCCGCAAGGTGAAGATCGGGCGGACCGAGAACGGGTTTCTCGTCGACATGAAGCGGGAAACGGTAGGTTTTTTAGAACTTTCGCTCAAAAGCCCCGATAAGCAGAAAATCCTCGTCGCTTACGGCGAACACCTGACGGACGGCAGGGTGCCCCGCTTTATCGACAAGCGGGATTTCAGCGCGGAATACGTCGCCGCGGCGGGCAAAAACGAATACATCAACACCTTCCGCCGCATTGCGGGCAGGTATCTCGAAATATTCTGTTCGCCCGGAACCGAGCTTTTATACGCGGGGATCCGCCCTGTGGACTATCCCGTACAGAGGATCGGGAGAAAGTTCGAAGATAAAACGATGCGGAAAATTTACGACGTTTCCGTGTACACGCTCAGACAATGCATGCACGAGCATTACGAGGACTGCCCGTGGCGCGAACAGGCGCTTTACACCATGGACAGCCGCAATCAGATGCTCTGCGGATATTACGCTTTCCGCGGCGCCCGTTATCAGCGCGCCAATCTCGTGTACATATCCAAGGGGCTCCGCGCGGACGGGCTGCTCAGCCTGTGTTTCCCCGGCGGGCTCGATTATCCCATACCATTTTTCTCGCTCGTGTATCCCGTACAGGTGAGCGAATATATCGCGCATACGGGGGATAAGTCGATCTTAAAGGAGGTCGGCGGCGTGCTGGAACGCATCGTCGCAGTTTTCGATTCCCGCGTGGAGGAAAACGGGCTGATCGCGAATTTTCCCGCGCCGTACTGGAATTTTTACGAGTGGAGCGAGGGGAGTTCTCATTCGGACGAGATCGGCCGCACGGAAAAAGACGGATACGTAAGGCGATATGATCTTATACTCAACTGTATGTATGTGCACGCACGCAAAATATACGCCCGACTGACGGGCGGAACGTTTGACGAAAAGCCTGCGCTCGACGCGATCCATAGGGCTTTCTTCGACGGGGAAACGGGCATGTACAGGCTGAGCACGGAGGGAAAACTGTTCAGCCGTCTGGGCAACGCGTTCGCCCTGCTTGTCGGCCTCGGCGGCGCGGCTCTGGCAGAAAAGACGGCAAAGGGCGGGGGAATGACCGACATAACGCTGTCCATGCTCACCTTTTTGTACGACGCGCTTTTGGCGCGCGGGCAAAAATTTAAAACGTTCGTTACGGAGGATATAAAAAAGAGATATTCCGCCATGCTGAAAAAGGGCGCGACCACTTTCTGGGAAACGGAAAAGGGCGCGGAAGATTTCGGCGGCGCGGGCAGTTTGTGCCACGGCTGGTCGGCTCTGCCCGTCTATTATCTCTCGGTGTTATCATGAAAAGAAGCGATTTGGCAAGGGAAAATTTTCTCAAAGGTTATAATTGCGCGCAAGCCGTGGCGCTGGCCTTTTCCGACGTGGCGGGCATGAGCGAAGAACAGCTGCTGAAAACGCTTTCGCCGTTCGGCGGAGGTTTCGGCCGCCTGCGCGAGGTATGCGGCGCGTTCAGCGCCGTAACTTTCGTTTACGGCTGCGTGCGCGGTTACTGCGATCCCAAGGATATGCAGGCGAAAAAAGCAGTTTACGCCGATATACAGGCGCTTGCGGAGGAATGCCGCAAAGCGAACGGCAGCATCGTCTGCCGCGAGCTTTTGGGATTGAGCGGCAAGGATTCCCCCGCGCCCGCTGCGCGTACGGAAGAATACTATAAAAAGCGTCCCTGTGCGGAGATCTGCGCCGTTTCGGCGCAAATCCTGGCCGAAAAACTCGGTTTGACGGAACGGATAAATTGACAAAACGGGGCAAACGCGGTATACTGAAGATATATATACAGGAGAACTCAAATGAAAATTCCCGAAATTTTTGCGGAAAACGTCTTTAACGACGAGGTCATGCGCGCAAAACTGCCCAAGGAAACCTACAAGGCGATGCGCCACACCATAGACGAGGGCACGCCGCTCGAACCGCACGTGGCCATGGTCGTGGCCAACGCCATGAAAGACTGGGCGATCGAGAAGGGCGCCACCCACTACACGCACTGGTTCCAGCCCATGACGGGCTTTACCGCCGAGAAGCACGATTCTTTCCTCGCTGTCAAGAGCGAAGGCAGCGTCATCATGGAATTTTCGGGCAGGGAGCTCATCAAGGGCGAGCCCGACGCCTCGAGTTTTCCCTCGGGGGGACTGCGCGCCACCTTTGAAGCGCGCGGCTATACCGCATGGGATCCCACTTCCTATGCGTTCATCAAGGAAAATACGCTCTGCATTCCCACGGCGTTCTGCTCGTACAGCGGACACGCGCTCGATAAAAAAACGCCCCTTCTGCGCTCTATGGACGCGCTCAACAAGCAGGCTCTGCGCATACTGAAATTATTCGGCAATACTTCGGTAAAAAGGGTGATACCCACCGTCGGTCCGGAACAG